>Ga0302314_10023312_pt1 | contig 10105 bp, 10 predicted proteins | sample III_Palsa_N2_3_FD_200533 | JGI IMG/M metagenome (GOLD analysis project Ga0302314, IMG submission 200533) | Peat permafrost microbial communities from Stordalen Mire near Abisko, Sweden - III_Palsa_N2_3 | ecosystem: Environmental > Terrestrial > Soil > Palsa > Peat permafrost | place: Sweden...
CCGTCTGACCAGGCGGCCCGGCCCGGCCCGGCCCGGCCCGGCCCGGGTGGCCGGGGACGTGATCACGAAGGGTTTGTGCACTTATATAAGATGCTTTTCCTTCGCCAGGAATTAAGTCTTCGTGATCATGACGGCGGGCGGCCGGGCGGCACTGAGCCTTGACCAGAGAACGTAACCCAGCCTTGAATGATCGTTAGCGAAGGCGCGATCCTGAGACGGCCCGCGTACTGGTCGTAGAGCTTGCCCGCGGGCCGGGTTTGATGGGCGACAGGTCGACGGAGAAGCTGGTGGTGGCGAGGCCGACCCCGCCCTGCCAGATCTCGAAGCCGGCCTCGACCGAGATCAGGTACCAGGACGGGTCGGTGTAGCCGAGCTTCCTGGCGTTGCTGATCACCGCGCCGATGTCGAGGTTGGCGACCGAGGTGCGCCCGGTGGTCATCTCGTAGGTGACGATGTCGGCCGCGCCGGTCCCGGCGCCGTACCAGACGTCGTAGTGGTGGCCGCTGATCGACGTGGTGCCGACCATGCTGCCCGCGGGCTGGATCGCGTCGCTGTGGTTGAGCCAGACCATGACCTCGGTCCCGTCCGGCGCGCCCGAGGTGGCCGGCGTCTTGTTGATCCAGATGTCGTAGGCCACGTCGTAGGCGCTGTCGCCGGGGGGCTGGGTGGTGTACCAGCTCGAGGTCACCAGGCCGGGCTTGATGTCGGAAAGCGGCAGCGGGTGCGAGCCGAGGCCGCCGGCCGTGCAGTTGCCGTAGTGGCAGCCCATGTAGATGGACGGGTAGCCGCCCGGGTCTCCGTCGGTCGAGTTCGCGATCTGCGAGCTCGTCACCGTGAAGCCGGCGCCGCTGCCGGGGGTGACGCACTCGGTCGCCGACGAGTTCCACTCGTCGTTCTGCACGATGTAGGTGCCGCCGGCCACCGGGGCGGTCGCGTACGCGCACAGCGTCCCGTCGGCCCGGGCGCGGACGGCGGTCGCGCCGACGAGCACCCCGATTCCGAGCGTGATCGCGGCCAGCGCCAGGAACACCGGTTTGACCCGCAGCATCAGACGACTCCCGTGATGCGCCGGCTGAGCCGCCGGCCTAGTGGTTACCCCCGCGGCCTGTCGGCCTGGTAACTCTAGGCGCATAGTAGGTTACTATCAGCGAAAAGGCCAGGTAGTGGTTGCGCGTGTCGCGAATCTCGGCCTGCTAGCCGGTGCTATCCGACGGCGCGGAGCCGCTGGGCGAAGGCGGCCGCGGCCGCCCCCGGATCGGGCGCCTCGGTGATGGCGCGGACGACCACGACCCGCGTGGCCCCGGCCGCGAGCACGTCGTCCAGTTCCGGCAGGCCGATCCCGCCGATGGCGAACCACGGCCGCGATGCCCCGGCCGACGCCGCATGCGACAGCAGCGACAGCCCCGTCCCCGGCCGGCCCGGCTTGGTCGGGGTCGCCCACAGCGGTCCGGCGCAGAAGTAATCGACCTCGTCTTCCGCCGCCACGGCCGCCACCTGGGCCGGGTCGTGGCTCGACCTCCCGATCAACGGACCGGGCCCGAGGATCCGCCGCGCGACCGGCACCGGCAGGTCGTCCTGCCCCAGGTGGAGAACGTCCGCTCCGGCCGCCAGGGCCACGTCGGCCCGGTCGTTCACGGCGAGCAGCGCGCCGTGCCGGCGGCACGCGGCCGCGAACACCTCGAGCAGCGCCAGTTCCTCGCCCGCCTCGAGGCCCTTCTCCCTGAGCTGGACGATGTCCACCCCGGCGCCGAGCACCGCGTCGAGGAACGGGGCAAGGTCACCGGACGAGCGCCGCCCGTCCATGCACAGGTACAGCCGCGCGTCGGCCAGCCGGGAACGCAAGTCAGTCACCCGGCCATCATGCCGCACCGGCCGGGTCAGCGCCGTCCGGCCCGGTCCAGTGCCTCCTCGGTCTCGGCGGCGATCGCCCGGAGCAGGATGGCGGCCGGCGGCAGGTCGTGGATGAGGTCGGCCGCCTGCCCGGCCCAGACCGGCTCCGGCGGCAGGTCGCCGCGGGCCACGCCCTCCTGGTAGGCGCGCCGGGCGTCGGGGTCGGCGGCCAGTTCCGCTTCCCGGTCGCGCCACTGGTCGAGGAACGGGTGGCCGAGGGTGCGGCCGGTGTACGTCAGCGGCCACCGGGAGCCCCGGGCGATGTCGAGGACGGCGCTGCGCTCGGTGTCCTCCCCGTGCCCGTCGACGATGGCCTTCTTGGCCTCGGCGCTGGCCAGCGACTCGGCCGTCGCCTGGAACCGGGTCCCGATCAGCGCGCCGGCCGCGCCGAGGGTGAGGGCGGCGGCCACGCCCCGCCCGTCGGCGATGCCCCCGGCGGCCAGCACCGGCACCGGCGCGGCCAGGTCGGCGACGACCGGCACGAACGGCAGCGTCGACCAGCCGTGCCGGGCGCCGTGCCCCCCGGCCTCGGTGCCCTGGGCGACGATCACGTCCGCGCCCGCGTCCACCGCCTGCCGGGCCTCCTCCAGGTCGGTGACCTGAATGATCAGCACCGCGCCCGCCGCCCGGATCAGCCCGGTGAACGGGCGCGGATCACCGAACGACAGCATCACCGCCCGCGGCCGGAACCGCAGCGCCGACTCCACCGCCAGCCGGTCGACCGCCCAGCTCTGAAAGCCGACGCCCCACGGCTGGCCGGTGCCGCCGGCGACGACCGGCAGCTCGCGGGCCAGCCAGTCCAGGTCGCCGTTCCCGCCGCCGAGCAGCCCGAGCCCGCCGGCGTTCGATACCGCGGCGGCGAGCGCGCCGCCCGCCGAGCCGCCCATCGGCGCCAGCGCGATCGGGTGCCGGACGCCAAGCAGCCGGGTGAAGACCGTGGACAACGTCATGACTGGCATTTTCGCTCAGGCCGGGGAGCGGCGTAAACGGCCGGACCCGGTCATCGCGTCCGTTCAGATTTCTTCCAGCCGACACCCAGGTATCGGAGCTAATGTCTCCCCATGGATGAGTTCCGGGCCAGGCGCGTCGTCGACGCGCTGCGCGACCGCGGCATCGACGGCCACCTGATCAAGGCCGGCGTGGATCAGTACGGCGTCCGGGTGCCGCTGCCCGGCGGCCGACAGGCCGAGTGGGACACCGACGGAACGGCCGGCCTCGAGGCCCAGGTGATGCGGGACGGGATGCTCGTCGGCTACGTGCCCACGATCGACGGGTCGGCGGACTTCAGCGAGCAGCAGGTCATCGACGCCATCGCCCGGACCGACTACGACCAGCCCGTCGCCCGGCTGCGCGCCGACCCGCCGCCCGCCGCCGCGCCGCTCCCGCGCGAGGGCGGCGTGTTCCGCCGCTTCCTCGACGGTTTCCGCTACCGCTAGACCGGGTCTGGCCCGCTAGCCGCGTTCCCTGGCCGGCACCACCAGGCCCGATTCGTAGGCGGCCACCACCGCCTGCGTCCGGTCGCGCAGCCCGAGCTTGCCGAGCACCCGGCTGACGTGCGTCTTCACCGTTTCCTCGGTCACGATGAGGCGGCGGGCGACCTCCGGGTTGGACAATCCCTCGGCGACCAGCTTGAGCACCTCGGTCTCCCGGGGCGTCAGCGCGGCCAGCGAGGCGGGCGGCGCCGCCGGCGGCCGCGGCCGGGTCCGGGCGAACTCGCTGATCAGGCGGCGGGTGACCGCCGGGGCGAGCAGCGCCTCGCCGGCCGCGACCACGCGGACCGCCTCGAAGAGCCGCTCCGCGGTCACGTCCTTGAGCAGGAACCCGCTCGCCCCCGCCCGGAGCGCGTCGAACACGTACTCATCCAGGTCAAAGGTCGTCAGGATGAGCACCCGCGGCCCCGGCCCCGCGCCGCCCGCGTCGGCACCGCCCGCGCCGCCGGCCCCCCCGGCGCCGCCCGGTCCGCTGCCCGCCGCGAGCTGCCTGGTCGCCTCGATCCCGTCCATGCCCGGCATCCGGACGTCCATCAAGATCACGTCCGGCCGCACCTCGCGGCAGACCCGCACCGCGTCCGCCCCGTCCGCGGCCGTCCCGAGCACCGCGAAGTCCGGCTGCGTGTCGAGCAGCGCGGCGAACCCGGCCCGCACCACCTCGTGATCGTCGGCCACCACGATGCCGATCGCCGGGCTCACCGCTCGCCCGTCCCGCTGGCCGCGGCCAGCCCGGCCAGCCCGGCCAGCCCGGCCAGCCCGGCCAGCCCGGCCGGCCGCCCCGGCCGGTCCGCGTCCGCGTCCGCCAGCCCCGAGTCTGTCAGCCCTGGGTCCGCCAGCCCCGCGGGCAGCACGGCCTCGATGAGGAACCCGCCGCCCGGCGCGGTCCCGGTGCTCAGCGACCCGCCCACGGCGGCGGCCCGCTCGCGCATGCCGAGCAGGCCGTGCCCGGCGGTCCTCGCCCGCTCACGCCCGGCGGCCGCGCCCGGGCCGGCAAGTCCGCTCGCCAGGCCCCGGCCTGGACCCGGGTCCGGCGCCGGGCCCGGGCCGTTGTCGCGGATCCGGAGCCGCAGCGCGTCGTCATCGCCGTAGCGCAGCTCGACGTCGACGGCGGCCCCCGGGGCGTGCCGCCGCGCGTTGGTCAGTGCCTCCTGCACGATCCGGTACGCGGCGAGCTCGACGCCCGGGCCGAACTCGGCGACCGGCCCGGAGACGATCAGCCGGGTCCCAGCGCCCGAGGCCTCCCGGGCCGTGTCGATCAGCTCGGCCAGCTGGGCGAGGCCGGGCTGCGGGTGCCGCTCGGCGACCTGGACTTCGGCGTCCTCACGGAGCACGCCGAGCAGCCGCCGCATCTCGGTCAGCCCGGCCCGGGCGGTGCCGCCGATCTCGGCGAACCGCGCGGCGCCGGCCGCGGACAGCCCCGGCGTGGTCAGCCGGGCCGTCTCGGCCTGGACCGAGATCACCGAGATGTGGTGGGCGACGACATCGTGCAGCTCGCGGGCGATGCGCGCCCGTTCCCCGCGGGCCAAGTGCGCGGTCAGCGTCTCGGCCAGGGCCTCCCGGTCGGCCGTGCTGTCCCGCGCCTCCCGCCGCGCCCGCCGCGCCGTCCCGGTTCCCGCCGCCGCCGGGACGAGCGCCGCGAGCAGCACCGCGGCCACGCTCCCGTGGCTGGTCAGCGCGAGCACGACGAACGGCACGGCCAGCCCGGCGCCCGCGTAGGGCGAGCCGGCCGCCGCGCGAACGCCGGCCCGGCCGGCCGCGATCACGCCGCTCAGCCCGCCGCCCCCGAAAGATCCCAAGCCCCCGAAACGCCCCAAGCCCCCGAAACAACCGAAGTGACCGCCGCCCCCAGACCCGCCCGACCCGCCGCCTGACCCGCCGCGGAAGCGCCCGCCGCCGCGGCCGAATTCGGCCGCGGCCCCCAGCCGGTAGGCGGCGATGACCGGCCCGGCCAGCGCCGCGACGGTCGGCGGCCCGAAGGGGACGAACGACAGCACGGTGGCCGCGGTGACCGCGGCGGCGGCCGGGCCGGGCGGCAGGAAGATCAGCGGGACCGTGGCCGCCAGCGCCAGCAGGCACAGCGGCAGGGCGTACACGACGGCCGCGCTGGCTCCGCCCGGCTGCGGCCCCGGGTCGAACGGGCCCCCGAAAAGCGCGACCGCCCGCGCGACGGCCTGGCCGAACGCGGCCAGCGCGAGCAGCCCGACGGCGAACGCCCGCACGGCCGGGATCTTGGCGTACTCTGCCGGTCCCATGACCGCTATTGTCCCCGCCCGGCCGGCCCGGGCGCGTCCCCCCGCGAGGGCAATCTGGGTAGCTCTCACGGGGGACCACGGGACCGTTCGCTCCCCGATGACAGCAGCGCCGAAGACCGCTCTGCGGCGTGACGACCGCGACCGGGCACCTTCCCTAGCCTTCTCAGCATGGAAGCAACGATTGAACTGACCGGGCTGCGCAAGCGGTTCGGGCCGGCCCAGGCGCTCAACGGGATGACGTTCACCGTCGGCCCCGGCCAGGTGACCGGTTTCGTCGGGCCGAACGGCGCCGGCAAGTCAACCACGATGCGGATCATCCTCGGCCTCGACGCGGCCGACGCGGGCAGCGCGCTGGTCGGCGGCCAGCCGTACCGCGCGCTGCGCCACCCGCTGAGCCGCATCGGCGCGCTGCTCGACGCGGCCGCGCTCCAGCCGGGCCGTACCGCCCGCAACCACCTCCTGTGGCTCGCGCACTCCCAGGGCCTCGGGGCCAAGCGCGCCGACACGGTGCTCGAGCTGGCCGGGCTCGCGTCGGTGGCCAAGCGCAAGACCGGGGGTTTCTCCCTCGGCATGCGGCAGCGGCTGGGCATCGCCGCCGCCCTGCTCGGCGACCCCCCGGTGCTGATGCTGGACGAGCCGTTCAACGGCATGGACCCCGACGGCATCGTCTGGATGCGCGGGTTCCTGCGCGGGCTCGCGGCCGAGGGCCGGGCCGTGCTCGTGTCCAGCCACCTGATGAGCGAGCTCGAGGACACCGCCGACCACCTGGTCGTCGTCGGCCGCGGCCAGGTCATCGCCGACGCCAGCGTGGCCGAGCTGATCGCGGCGGCATCCGGTGACCGGGTTCAGCTGCGCACCCCGGCTCGCGCCGAGGCGATCAAGGCGCTGGCCAACGCGGGGGCGCGGGTCGCCGCGACCGGGCCCGGAGTCCTCACCATCTCCAACCTTTCGAGCGAACGTACCGTAGCCGCTCTCACCGCCGCCGCCATCCCGTTCACCGAGGTCACCGCCCACCGGGCGACCCTCGAGGAGGCTTACATGGAACTCACCCGCGACGCCGTGGAGTTCAGGGCGGGGGCACGCTCATGACCGCCATCGCGCCTTACCGCTCGCCGGTCACGCCCGGCCGCGACGGGTTCGCCCAGCTGCTGCGGGCCGAGTGGACCAAGTTCCGCACGGTGCGCGGCTGGGTCGTGGGGATCCTCGTCGCCGTGCTGCTGACCGTGGGCATCGGGCTGACCGGCAGCTCCGGGTGCGGCTTCAACTCCAACGGCACGGGCGCCTGCCCCGCCGCCCCGACCGGGCCGGGCGGCGCGGCCGTGACCGACCGCTTCTACTTCGTCCACCAGCCGCTGACCGGTGACGGCACGGTGACCGCCCGGGTCACCTCGCTGACCGGCGTGTACTCGCCGTCGGGCTACACCGGGGCGCCCCAGACCGGGCCGGGGGCGCTGAAGGGGTACCGGTCGGGCGTCCAGCCGTGGGCCAAGGCCGGGATCATGATCAAGGCATCCACCGGGCAAGGGACCGCGTACGCGGCGCTGCTGGTGACCGGGGCCAACGGGGTGCGGATGCAGGACGACTACACCGGGGACATCGCCGGGCTGCCCGGCCCGGTCTCGGCCGCGGCGCCGCGCTGGCTGCGCCTGGTGCGTTCCGGTAACAGCGTGTCCGGCTACGACTCGCTCAACGGCACCCGGTGGTCCCTGGTCGGCACCGTCACCCTGTCCGGGCTGCCGCGGACCGCGCAGGCCGGGCCGTTCACCGCCTCGCCCTCGTCCATGGTGCTCACCCAGTCGCTCGGCACCGTCGCCACCACGGGGGCGGCCCCGACGATCGCGACCGCCGCCTTCGACCACGTGGCCCTGTCCGGGGCGGGCGGCGCCTGGACCGGCACCTCGGTCGGCGGCGGGGCCGCCCGGCCCGGCGGTGGCAACGCGAACGTCAACGGCCCGGGCAACGCGGCCGAGCCGTTCAACGGCGGCTTCCGCCCGTCGGGAACGGCCGGGTTCACCGTGCGCGGCTCGGGTGACATCGCGCCCAACGTGCCCGAGGCCGCCGACGGCAGCGGCACGAGCCCGACCCAGGTCCTGGACATCGGAACGTTCCTCGGGCTGATCGCGATGGTCGTGGTCGGCGCCTCGTTCATCACCGCCGAGTACCGGCGCGGCCTGATCAGGACCACGCTCACCGCGGCACCGCACCGAACCCGGGTGCTCGCGGCCAAGGCACTGGTCATCGCCGCGGTCACCTTCGCGGCCGGGCTCGCCGCCACCGGAGTCACGCTGCTCCTCGATGTGGCCCGGGCGGGCAGCGCGATCCCGCCGCTGACCGCGCTCACCGAGGTCCGGATGATCGTCGGCACCGCCGCGCTGCTGGCCGTCGCCTCGGTCCTGGCCCTAGCACTCGGGGTCCTGGCCCGGCGCGGGATCGCGGCGGTCAGCGCGGCGATCGTCGTCATCGTGCTGCCGTTCCTGCTCGCCTACATCCCCGGTTCGCTGTCCACGGGCGCGCAGGACTGGCTGCTGCGGATCTTCCCCGCGGCCGGCTTCGCCGTGTCGCAGGCGTTCCCGGCCTACCACCAGGTCGTCGCGCCGTACCAGCCGAACATGGGGTACTTCCCGCTCGCGCCCTGGGTCGGCTTCCTGGTGCTCTGCGCCTGGGCGGCGGTCGCGTTCGCCGCGGCGGCGTACCGGCTGGGCCGGAGGGACGCGTGACCCGGGCCCGGTCCGCGGACCTGCCGGACGTGCTGCACGCGGAATGGACGAAGCTGCGCACGGTGGCCAGCACGTACTGGCTGCTGCTGGCGGCGGCCGCGCTCACCATCGCGGTGGGCGCGGGCGCGGCGGCGGCCTTCGGCTGCGCCGCGGGCGCCTGCGGCGCGGCCCGGACCGGGGCGGACCCGGCCAGGATCAGTCTCACCGGGGTCTACCTGGGCCAGGCGGTCGTCGCCGTGCTCGCGGCGGCCGGGATCGGCGGCGAGTACGGCACCGGCATGATCCGCGTCACCCTGACCGCGGCGCCGCGCCGGCTGACCGTGCTCGCGGCCAAGGCCGCCGTCCTGACCGGCTGCGTGCTCGCGTCCGGCCTGGTCGCGGTGGGCGGCTCGGTCCTGGCCGGGTGGCTGATCCTGCCCGGCCGGGGCCTGTCCGCGGCCAACGGCTACGCCCCGCTGTCCCTGGCCAACGGCCCCGACCTGCGGGCCGCGGCGGGCACGGTCATCTACCTGGCGCTGATCGCCCTGCTCGCGCTGGGCATCACCACCGCCATCCGCGACTCGAGTACCGCGATCGGCGTGGTGCTCGGCCTGCTCTACCTGTTCCCCATCATCAGCGAGGTGGTCTCCGGCCACGCGCTCGCCCGTCGCCTGGAGCAGATCGCCCCGATGACGGCCGGCCTCGACATCGAGGCCACCGTGGGCCTGCGGTCGCTGCCGCTGGCTCCCTGGGAGGGCCTCGGCGTCCTCGCCGCCTGGGCGGCCGGCGCCCTCGTACTGGGCGGACTGAGCCTCCGCCTCCGCGACGCGTGACCCGGAGGAAGGACGCCTGACCCGGGGGAAGAATCCTTCCCCCGGGTCAGGCGTCTGCGTGCCGCTATCTTTTACGGGCAGGCCTTCTTGCACGTCCAGTGCTTTTTCGTGAAAGTGCCGCTGGTCGAAGAGGTACTTGTCCCCGCGGGAACGTACCGGCTCAGCGGCTGATTCCATTTCGACGCGTAACCGGTGTGCGTGCCGACCTCAAAGCCGTCGAGATAGGCGACCTCGGACAATTTGTGGGTCACGTACTGGCTGGCCCACTCGACCTCGCCCTTCGCCTTTTCGCTATTCGGCGTGTAGGTCGTCCCGCCGGTGACCGAGGTGCTGTAGGTGACGCTGAAGCCGACCGACGCGCTGATGCCCTCGGCCGAGATACCGACGGTTTCTGAATAGGTGTTCGAGACACCACCGGTGAACGAGCAGGTGTAGCTCTTCTTGAAGCCCGGGGTCGGGGCGACCGCGGCGCAGTCATGCCAGGCGCCCGTGGTGTCGTAGCCCGGGCCGACCTTGACGATCACCCACTTGACCGTGGGGCAGTTCGGCGGGCATTCCGCTTGCGGGGCGACGCGCTGTTGCGTCAGGCCGGTGCTGGCCGCGACGACGCTGGCCTGGGCGCCGCCCGCCGGGGTGACGCTGGCCTGGGCGCCGCCCGCCCCGGCCGCGAGCAGCCCAATCGCGGCGAGAAGAATGGCGATAAGGCTGATAATTCGGCTGGTCGATTTCACAGATCACTTCCTCGCGGGTAAATTTCACCGTCGAGGGCACGCTAGCAGGAGGCCCGGGAAAGTAACAGGAAGGAAGTATGAATCCGAAATTCCTGTGGATGGTCCTGTGGGCGGTCCTGTGAGTGCGGGGAAGCCGATCTGATTGGTGAATCAATTCCAGCCTATCGAACTTTTCCCGGCTGAACGACGGCGGCGGAAACGGTTAAGTAAGCC
>Ga0302314_10023313_pt1 | contig 10105 bp, 8 predicted proteins | sample III_Palsa_N2_3_FD_200533 | JGI IMG/M metagenome (GOLD analysis project Ga0302314, IMG submission 200533) | Peat permafrost microbial communities from Stordalen Mire near Abisko, Sweden - III_Palsa_N2_3 | ecosystem: Environmental > Terrestrial > Soil > Palsa > Peat permafrost | place: Sweden...
GCCGATCGGCGGCGTCCTCGCCGCCGGGCTGATTCTTACCGGCATCGACGAGCCCTCCCCCGATGATCAGGTGCTAGCCAGGCGGCCGGACCTCGGCGATCATCGCCGCAGGCCGCCGCTGCTTGTCATCAGCGCGCGGAAACCGGAAGGGGCGGAAGTCTCTTCCGGCGAGCTGCACCAATTGCATCGCCGGCGCCGTGTGCCGCGGGCGGGCTGCGGGCAGATCAGCCGGTGCGGGCGGCGATCAGCACGCCCAGGCCGTCCAGGATGCGGTCGAGGCCGAAGGCGAGGGCGTTGTCGCGGTCGCCGGACGGGCCGGATTCGGCGAAGGCGGCGACCGTGCGGGGGTAGCGGCCGGCCTGGGCGGCGAGCGCCTGGGAGACTTGGCGGCCGAGCGCGGCCTCCATGTTGCCGTCGCCCGCGGCGGCCGCCTGCAGGGCCAGGCCGCGGACGTGGCCGGCCAGCAGTGCGACCGTGTCGAGGGCCTCCGCGCCGGTCAGACCGCTGCCGGCCAGCGTGGTCAGCGCGGACTCCATCCAGCCAACCTCGTTCGGGCCGAGCGGCCGGATGCCCTGGGCGATCTCCTGTGCCCACGGATGCGCCAGCATCCGCTCGAACATCGTCATCGCCCAGGTGCGCAGCGGCGCGCGCCACGGCTCCTCGTCGCCGGCCGCGAGCTCCGCGTCGCCGGACGTGGCGGCGGCCGGGTTGGGCGCCGCGCCGAGCGCGGTGTCCAGCATCAGGGCCTCCAGCTCCGCCTTGCCGGGCACGTAGCGGTACAGCGCCATCTTCGCGCAGCCCAGCCGCTCGGCCAGGCGCTGCATCGACAGACTCGCCAGGCCGTCGGCGTCGGCGTGCTCGATCGCCGCGGCGACGATCCGCTCCAGCGTGAGCGAGGGCTTGGGGCCGCGCTTGGGCCGCTGCGCGCTGCCCCAGAGCAGGTCGAGGGTGGTCGGTGCCGACATGTGTCCATCCTTGCCGATGCTGGCGCCGGGCGCTGACGGAAAAGGCTTGACGTGAAACTGCGTCCATCGTACGCTAAATAGCGTCCATTAGACGCAGTTAGAGCTTAAAGGAGTCACCATGAGCGCCAAGACGGTGCTGATCTCCGGCGCGAGCGTCGCCGGCCCGGCCCTGGCCTACTGGCTGGATCGCTACGGCTTCCAGGTCACCGTGGTCGAGCGCGCCGCCACCCTGCGCCCGGGCGGCCAGGCCATCGACTTCAAGGGCCGGACCCAGCTGACCGTGCTGGAGCGGATGGGCGTGCGGGAAGAGATCTTCGCCCGCCAGACCGGGCGGGCCGACCTGCAGTTCCTCGACCCGTCGGGACGGCAGCTGGCCGTCCTGACCGGCGTGTTTCTCGGCGGCGAGGTGGAGATCCTGCGCGGCGATCTGTCCGCCGTCTTCTACGAGCGCGCGGCCGGCCGCTGCGAGTACCTCTTCGGCGACTCGATTACCGCGCTCACCGAGACCGCCGACGGCGTATACGTGGAGTTCGAGCACGCCCCGGCCCGCACCTTCGACCTCGTCGTCGGCTGCGACGGCGTGCACTCGGCGGTGCGGCGGCTGGCCTTCGGTCCCGAGCGGGACTATGTCCGCCACCTGGGCTACTACTACGCCGTCGCCGGCGCCCCGGCCTGGGGAATGCAAGCGGACCGGCCGCAGCGCAGTGTCGCCCATGGCTACAGCGCACCCGGCCGGCTGGCGGTCAAGGGCGGCTCGAAGGCCTCGCACCTGTACATATTCGCCGCGCCGCAACTCGACTACGACCGCCGCGATGTCGCCGCGCAGCGCCGCCACGTCACGGAGCAGTTCGCCGCCGTCGGAGGCGAGGTCCCGGGCATGCTGGCCGAGCTGCCGGGGCTGGACGACTTCTACCTGGACTCGATGAGCCAGGTGCGGATGAAGGGACAGTACACGGCCGGGCGTATCGCGCTGGTCGGCGATTCCGCCTACGGCAACACCCTGGGCGGCGTCGGGACGGGACTCGCCGTGGTCGGTGCGTACGTGCTCGCCGGCGAGCTCGCCGTCGCCGGCGGTGACCACACCGTCGCCCACGCCCGGTACAACGAGATCATGCGCCGCTACGCCAAGATCGCCGGACAGTCCAACGCCGGCCGTTTCCTGGCGCCGCGCACGGCGCTCGGCATCCGCGGGCGCAACTGGTTCCTCGGCTCGCGGGCCTTCGGCCTGATGATGAAGTACACCGACAACGCGTCCAACGACATCGAGCTGCGGGACTACCCGCGTCTGGTCGGGGCGGCCTGAATCGCTCTCCCGCCTTGTGTTCCGGCAGTCTTCCAGGCGGGCGCGCGGACTGGTTGACCAGGCCCTTCATGAGCATTGTCAGTTGCGCTGGTTCCGCTGACTGCTTGCTCCGAGCCAGGCAGCGCGGTCGCGCAGTGAACACGAAGAACCATGGGCACAGCCGACAGCCGGAACTGTCGATGAGGCCGCGGCGATCGTCGGCTAACGTCGGTGCCGGGATGACCTCGGACGCAGATGACCCCGGACGCAACGGAGCAGCACCGATGAGCGACAGCACAACTAAGATCGCCGGGCGGGTGACCGTTACCCTGACGGACGGAGTGGCCGACGTCCGGTTGAACCGGCCCGACAAGCGCAACGCGCTCGACCCCGCGATGTTCGAGGCGCTGGTGGCCGCGGGCGAGCGCCTGAAAACCGAGCCGGGGCTGCGGGCGGTCGTGCTGTCGGGAGAGGGACCCGACTTCTGCGCCGGGCTGGACTTCGGCTCGTTCCAGGCGATGCGCTCCGGGGAACGGCTGTCGGCGACGGCGCAGCTGCCGCCCTCCGACGGGCCGGCCCGGGCGACCGGCCAGCGCGCGGCCTACGTCTGGGCCGAGCTGCCGGTCCCGGTGATCGCGGCGCTGCGCGGCAACGCGCTCGGCGGTGGCCTGCAGATCTCCCTGGGGGCCGACATCCGGATCGTCGCGCCCGACGCCCGGCTGTCGGTGTTCGAGGTGGTATGGGGGCTCATCCCCGACATGACCGGCACCCAGCTGCTGCCCGAGCTGGTCGGCCGGGACGTCGCCAAGGAGCTGACCTACACCGGGCGGATCGTCAGCGGCGAGGAGGCGGCGCGCATCGGGCTGGCGACGCGCACCGATCCCGACCCGGTCGGCGCCGCCCTCGCCCTGGCCCGGGAGATCGCCGGGCGCAGCCCGCACGCCGTCCGGGCGGCCAAGCGGCTCCTCGACCTCGCCGGGCACACCGACCTGGCCTCCGGCTTCGCCGCCGAGCAGCAGGAGATCCGCGCCCTGATCGGCAGCCCGAACCAGGTGGAAGCGGTCACGGCCCGGTTCGAGAAGCGCGACCCGGCCTTCGGCGAGGCCTGAGCGGGCCGGAGCGGGCCGGAGCGGGCCGGAGCGCCGCGACGATCCCGGTCCGCTCCGGCACCGACAGCACCAAGATCGCTTCCGCCCCGACAGCACCAAGATCGCGGAAAGTTTCCTGCTGGCGGAGCCGTTAACCCCGTATAGCAGGGACAACGTTCCGTGATCATCAGCCCCGCCAGCGATAATGCTGCATTCTCAGGGCGACGAAACGCGGAAGCGAACTAGCCCACCGGCTGGGGAACAACCCCGAGACGGGGGACCAGTGAGTGACCCGCCATGACTCACTCACTGGCAATGGCGTCAGGCGATGATCATCCAGGGGTGTTCGATCAGGCTGGTCAGCGTCTGGAGGAACTTCGCGGCCAGGGCGCCGTCGACGACCCGGTGGTCGACCGACAGGGTGTACCTGAGCCGGTAGCGGGGCTCCAGGGTGTCCCCCACCACCGTCGGCTCGCGGGTGGTCGCGCCGACGGCCAGGATCGCCGCCTCGGGCGGGTTGATGATGGCGGTGAAATGCTCGACGCCGAACATCCCGAGGTTGCTGATGGTGAACGTCCCCCCGCTGGTCTGGGCCGGGGCCAGCTTGCGTTCGGCCGCGAGGGCGGCCAGCTTCCTGGACTCCGTGCCGAGCTGGGTGACGGTCTTGGTGTCGGCGTCCCGGATGACCGGGACGATCAGGCCGCTTTCCGCCGCCACGGCCACGCCGACGTTGATCCGGTCGTGGAACAGCACCACGCCGCTCGTGTCGCCGCCGTAGGAGACGTTGACGTCGGGATGCTCGCGCAGCGCGAGCGCGCAGGCCCTGATCAGCAGGTCGTTGACGCTGACCTTAGGTCGGCCCGCCTCGGTGAGCTGGGCGTTCAGGGTCGCACGGAGGTCCATGAGGGCCTGCGCGTCCGCGACCGCGGTCACGTAGAAGTGCGGGATCTCCCGGGCGCTGGCGGACAGGCGGCGGGCGATCACCCGGCGGACCTGGCTGATCGGCACGCCCCGGGTGCCGCGCACCTCGTCCGTCTCCGGTACGGCGGACCCGGCCCCGGACGCTGCGGGCACAGGGGACCCGGCCGACTCGGTCGCGGACGAGGCGGGCGCGGTCACGAACGCGTCAGGCCCGGCCGCGGTGTCGGCGGGCACGGCGGAAACGGCGGACGCAGACGGTGCCAGCGCAGACGGTGCCGACGCACCCGGTGCCGGCGCAGACGATGCCAGCTCGGCGGGTGCCGGCGCGGAGGGGCCGGCGGCGAGCAGGCCGCTGATGTCGGCGCGGATGATGCGGCCGCCTGGTCCGCTGCCGGTGACGTGCGACAGGTCCAGGTGGTTTTCCCGGACCAGCTTCCGGACCAGGGGTGACGCGATCTGGCGCCCGCTCCCGTTGACGCTGCCGCCGTTGGCGGTTGCGTTCGCGTCCGGGGAGGCGGCGGGGGCTGGGGCGGCCGGGGCCGCGGCCGGGGAGGACGCGGCGGCGGGGGCCGGGGCGGGCGGGGCAACGGGCGCGGCTTGGGTCGGCGCGCTGCGTTCTGCGGGCGAAGGGGGTGGCGCGGAAGCGGCCGAGACGGACAGCGCGAGGCCGCCGGCTCCGTCGTCGAGCAGGGCGATCGGGGTGCCGATGTCGGCGTTCTTCCCCTCGGGGACGAGGATCTGGGCCAGGGTGCCGGCCTGGTAGGCCTCGTACTCCATGACCGCCTTGTCGGTCTCGATCTCGACGAGAACGTCGCCGACCGCGACGGTGTCGCCCGGCTGCTTGCGCCAGGTCGAGATCGCGCCCTCCTCCATCGTGTCCGACAGGCGCGGCATCTTGATCTCAATCACGACTGGGGAACTCCTAGAGCGAGCGGCCCGGCGCTGGTCTGAGACACTGTGCGGTGGCCTACGGCGGCGAGCGTCTGGCGGATGGCGGCGATGACGTCATCGCGCGATGGCAGAGCCGCCGTCTCCAGCGGTTTCGAGTAGGGCATCGGCACCTCGGCCATCGCGACCCGGCGGACGGGCGCGTCCAGGTCATCGAACGCGCCGTCCGAGATCGAGGCCGCGACCTCCGCGCCGATCCCGTAGGTCAGCCAGTCGTCTTCCAGGACCACGGCGGCGTGCGTCTTCCTGACCGAGGCGATGATCGTCTCCCGGTCCAGCGGGCGCAGGCTGCGCAGGTCCACGACCTCGATGTCCAGCCCGTCCGACTCCGCCAGCGACGCGGCGACCTCGGTCGCGACGTGCGCCATCCGGGAGTAGCCGATCAGCGTCAGGTCCTGGCCCGGGCGGGTCACCCGGGCGCGGCCGATCTCGGCCGGGACGTCGGCGTCGGGGACCTCGCCCTTGGTGTTGTAGAGCGCGAGGTTCTCCAGGAACAGGACCGGGTCGTCGTCGCGGATGGCGGCCAGCAGCAGCGCCTTGGCGTCGGCCGGGGTGGACGGAGCCACTACCTTCATGCCGGGGACGAAGGCGTAGAACAGCTCGATGTTCTGCGAGTGCGTAGCCCCGAGCTGCTGCCCGCCGCCGCCCGGGGTACGGATGACGAGCGGCACCCGCGCCTGGCCGCCGAACATGCCGTAGATCTTGGCGGCGTGGTTGATGATCTGGTCGAGGGCGAGCATGGAGAAGTTGATCGTCATCATCTCGATGACCGGGCGCAGGCCGAGCATCGCGGCGCCGATCGCGGCGCCGGCGAAGCCCTCCTCGGCGATCGGGGTATCGCGCACCCGCTTCTCGCCGAACTCCTGCAGCAGGCCGGCGGTGATCTTGTAGGAGCCTTCGAAGACGCCGATCTCCTCGCCCAGCAGGAGGACGTTTTCGTCCCGGCGCATCTCCGCGCGCAGCGTGTCGTGCAGCGCCTGGCGGTAGGTCATGATCGTCATGCCGTGACTCCAGCGGTCGGGGCTCCAGCGGCGGAAACGGGGACCGGCAGCGGCGCGAACAGCGGCTCGCCCGGCAGTCGGCGCGAGTCGTTGGGCACCGGCGTCGCGTAGGTGTAGTCGAACAGCGTGGACACCTCCGGGAGCGGGCTGCTCGCGGCGAAGTCCGCGGCCGCGGTGACGATGCCCGCGACCTCTTCCTCGATCGCGGCGACGGCCTCGGGGTCGAGCACCCCGTCCGCCGTCAGCTTGGCCCCGAGGAGCGCGATGGGATCCTCGCGGGAGAGCCGCTGGACTTCTTCGGCCGAGCGGTACTTGGCCGGGTCGACCACGGAATGGCCGCGCAGCCGCTCGGTGACGACTTCGAGCAGGTACGGCCGGCCGGCCCGGGCCGCGGCGACGGCCTTGGTCGCCGCGTCGCGCACGGCGACGGGGTCGAAGCCGTCCACGCGGGCCGACTCCATCCGGTAGGCGGCGCCCCGCTTGTACAGATCAGGCTCGGCCGACGACTTGGCCACCGTGGTGCCCATGCCGAGCCCGTTGTTGATGATGACGAACACGATCGGCAGGTTCCACAGCGCGGCGATGTTCAGCGACTCGTGGAAGGCGCCGATGGCGGTGGTGCCGTCGCCCAGGGTGCACATCACGACCTCGTCGCCGCCCCGGTAGTCGATGGCGAGCGCCGCGCCGGTGGCGAGCGGCAGCTGGCCGCCGACGATGCCGTAGCCGCCGAGCAGCCGGTGGGTGATGTCGAACATGTGCATCGACCCGCCCCAGCCCTTGGAGACGCCGTCGACGCGGCCGTACAGCTCGGCCATGACCCGGTTCGGCTCGATGCCGCGCATGATCGCGTAGCCGTGCTCGCGGTAGTTGGTGAAGAGGTAGTCGGTCGGCTTCAGCGCCGACATGAGGCCGACGACGGCGGCTTCCTCGCCCAGGTTCAGGTGGCAGTAGCCGCCGACGAGCGCCTCGGTGTAGGCCCGGGCCGCGCGTTCCTCGAAACGGCGGACGAGCACCATGTCCCGGTAGAACTGGCGGAGCTGCCCGCCGGGGTCAGCGAGCCACTGGTCCTCGGCGGGCGCTGCCGGCGGCGCGGTCCGCCGCTGACGTGCCTGACTTGCCATCGCCTGGCCTTCCCCGGCCTCGTAGGCCGCACCGGAAAGTAATGACACTGTTTAGTATCATTCTATTCAGAACCGGGGCTGGCCCGGCAAGGGCATCCGGGGCAGAATCCGGCTAGCGGACGATTCGAAGACGGCGGGAAGGGGGTCCATGGGCGGCGGACAGACCCGCGTTCCCGCGCTGCGCAAACGCGGGCGGCCGACGGCCGACGAGCGCCGCGCGCGGGAAACCGAGATCCTCACCAGTGCCCTCGGCGTCTTCCTGCGCCGCGGCTACGGCGCCAGCACGGTCGACGAGCTCGCGGGCGCGGCTCAGGTGACGAAGCGTACTCTCTACGCGTACTACGGCGACAAGGACGGGCTGTTCGCCGCGATGGTCAGGCAGCTCGCCGCCACCGTGAGCCTGGACGCGACCAGCGACGACGACACGCTGGAGATACTCGCCGCGCGCATCGTCAGCCGGGTCCACTCCGATGAGCTCGTCGGCCTGCACCGGCTGGTGATCGCCGAGTCCGCCCGGTTCCCCGAACTCGCCCTGATCCTGCACCGCAGCGGCGACGCCCGGCACATCGCCCGGCTGGCCGAGCACATCCGGGCCGAGCGCGGGGTGGCCAGCGAACCGCTCGCGGAGCCGCTGTTCTCCCTGCTGCTGGGCGAGAAGCACCGCCGCCGGCTGCTCGGCATCGACCCGGCGCCCACCCCCGCGCAGGCCGCCGCGCACGCGGACGCCGCCCTGGCGCAGCTCGGCCTGAAATAGGCCGACGCGCCCGACTAGGACTCCTCCCGGCTCGGCCGGCTTTAGCGGCCGTGCTCCGCTCAGCGCACGGCCACCAGAAGTTAGTCCAGGTAGTCGCGCAGAGCCTGGGAGCGGGACGGGTGGCGCAGCTTCAACATGGTCTTCGACTCGATCTGGCGGATCCGTTCCCGGGTCACGCCGTAGACCTTGCCGATCTCGTCCAGCGTCTTCGGCTGGCCGTCGGTCAGCCCGAACCGCATGCTCACTACGCCCGCCTCGCGCTCGGACAGCGTGTCGAGCACCGAGTGGAGCTGCTCCTGCAGCAGGGTGAAGCTGACCGCCTCGCCGGGCTGGATCGCCTCGGAGTCCTCGATCAGGTCACCGAACTCGCTGTCGCCCTCCTCGCCCAGCGGAGTGTGCAGCGAGATCGGCTCGCGGCCGTACTGCTGCACCTCGGCGACCTTCTCCGGGGTCATGTCGAGCTCGACCGCCAGCTCCTCCGGGGTGGGCTCGCGGCCCAGGTCCTGGAGCATCTGCCGCTGCACGCGGGCCAGCTTGTTGATGACCTCGACCATGTGCACCGGAATGCGGATGGTGCGGGCCTGGTCGGCCATCGCCCGGGTGATCGCCTGCCGGATCCACCAGGTGGCATACGTGGAGAACTTGTAGCCCTTGGCGTAGTCGAACTTCTCCACCGCGCGGATCAGGCCCAGGTTGCCCTCCTGGATCAGGTCCAGGAAGAGCATGCCGCGCCCGGTGTACCGCTTGGCCAGGCTGACCACCAGCCGGAGGTTAGCCTCGAGCAGGTGGTCCTTGGCCCGGCGGCCGTCCTCGGCGACCCACTCCAGGTCCATCCGGACGTCGCGGGGCAGCTTGTCGTCGGCCCGGGCGAGCTTGTCCTCGGCGAACAGGCCCGCCTCGATCCGTTTGGCCAGCTCCACTTCCTGCTCGGCATTCAGCAGCGGAACCTTGCCGATTCGCTTCAGGTAGTCCTTGACCGGGTCCGCCGTCGCGCCCGCGACCGATACCTGGGCGGCCGGAAGATCGTCGTCATCGTCACTGAAGACCAAGACCTCCTCGTCCTCGCCGCCCGCCTCCGGGGGAAGCTTGGCCACCCGCGCGCTGGCCCCGGCGGGGACCTCGGCCTCGCCGTCCGCCTCGGCGGACGGCTGGCCCGGCTCAGGGTCCTCGAGGTCTTCCGGGCCGTCCAGTACTTCCAGCCCGTCAGCTACTTCCAGCCCGTCAGCTACTTCCAGCCCGTCAGCTACTTCCAGCCCGTCGGCGTCGCCGACCAGATCGTCGACCAGCTCGGCGACGTCGCTGATGTCATCGGTGATGTCATCAGCGAGGACGGCGAGGACGGTGAGCGCGGCCTGGAGGCCGGCATCGTCGGCGTCGAGACCGCCGAAGTCGCCCGGATCCGCGTGCTCCAGATCCGCGTCGGTATCCAGATCGGCCTCGCCGGGTTCCACCGCGATCAAGCCGCCGTTGGCGTCGGAGCGTGGCCCGGAACCGTGTTTGTCTGACTTTCGGGGACCAGAGCCGGCTCGCCGTAGAGCCGCCGGAACCGCCGGAACCGCCGGAACCTCGATGGTCCGAGGCCCCGGGTTCGAGGTCATGGAACTCTGCCGGCGCTCACGCTCCGCGCGGCGCCGCGCTTTGTCTTCCCTGCTATTACGCCTGCTCATCCTCATCGCCTCCTAGACCCCCGCGACAAGGGATACCGATACAAACATCCCCAATTTTGTGCATCCTAGCCGCAAGGGCTGGGTAGCCATCGCCTCGTTCCGAGCGCGACGGCGCGCAGAACAGCCGGCACAGCTCCGGGGTGCGGGAATCCACAGGTCAGGCTAGCGCTATATAGCCAGGGCCAGCGTCTCGGAGTGGGTGAATCGCGGCCGGACGGGAACGAGGGCGGCGGGCGGCTTCCTCCTACGTCACGCTCGGCGACTCGCTGTCGCAGGGCGTGCAGTCTGCGACGCCGCCGCTGCCGCTGCCGTGCCTCGCAACCGGCCACGGGCCCGACGGGGCGTCACCTCGTCTTCG
>Ga0302314_10023314_pt1 | contig 10105 bp, 7 predicted proteins | sample III_Palsa_N2_3_FD_200533 | JGI IMG/M metagenome (GOLD analysis project Ga0302314, IMG submission 200533) | Peat permafrost microbial communities from Stordalen Mire near Abisko, Sweden - III_Palsa_N2_3 | ecosystem: Environmental > Terrestrial > Soil > Palsa > Peat permafrost | place: Sweden...
AGAAGCTCGAACCCGATCCCTCCGCTCCCCGGTATCTGATCACCGAAAGCGGCGTAGGCTACCGCTTCGTCTCCGACTAACGCTCGGCGTGCTTGGCTTCGTTCCAGAGGACGTCCATCTCCGCGAGGTTGGACTGTTCGGGAGACGAGCCACGCGCCGCCAGGGCGCGCTCGATGTGCCCGAAGCGCCGCGTGAACTTGGCGTTGGTCTCGCGCAGCGCATCTTCCGGGTCGACGTCGAGTTCGCGAGCGATATTGGCGCAAACGAAGAGGACGTCGCCCAGTTCCGACCGCGCCGCGTCCCGGTCGCCGGCCGCGATCTCCGCCTCGAGCTCGCTCACCTCTTCGTGCAGCTTGGCGAGGACCGACCGGATGTCCGGCCAGGCGAAGCCCACCCGCGCGGCCCGCCGGGAAAGCTTGGCGGCACGGGTGAGGGCGGGGAGGGTGGCGGCGATGTCGTCTAGAAGGCCCATCGCGCCTTTCGCCTTGCCGGATCGCTCCGCCGCCTTGATCTCTTCCCATGCCGCGGTCTGCTCGGCGGCGGTGCGCACCTCGGCGTCGCCGAACACGTGGGGGTGACGGCGGATCATCTTGGCGTTGACGCCGCGGGCCACGTCGTCGAAGTCGAAGGCGCCCGCTTCCCGCGCCATCTGGGCGTGGAACACCACCTGCAGCAAAAGGTCGCCGAGCTCCTCGGCCAGATCCGCCATCGACCCGCGCCGGATCGCGTCGGCCACTTCGTAGGCCTCTTCTACCGTATAGGGCGCGATCGTCGCGAAGGTCTGTTCGAGGTCCCACGCGCAGCCCCCGTTCGGGTCGCGCAGGCGCGCCATGATGCCCAGAAGCTCGGCGATCGGGGATTCGCGCACGTTTCCGACCGGATCGCTCCATCCGGTCGAGGTGTGCTCCGACGCGGCGCTCATTCGGCGGAGGACAGTTCGGGGTCGGCCGGGACGGCCGGCCCCCTGGCGGCTTCCGCCCGGTCCCGCGTTGAAAGCAGCCGCCAGCCACCTGGATCGAGAATCTCCACCGGCGAGAACCTCGCCTTGTAGTCCATCTTCTCGCTGCCGCGCACCCAGTAGCCCAGATACAGGTAGGGGAGGCCGAGCTTTTCGGCCTGGACCACGTGGTCGAGGATCATGAACGAGCCAGGGCTGCGCCGTGAAAGCGCCGGATCGAAGAAGCTGTAGACCATCGAGAGGCCGTCGGAGAGCTGATCAACCAGGGCGCACGCGACCAGCGGGCCGGGGCCGCCGTCCTCGGGTTGCGGGCGGTACTCCACCAGATGCGTCCGGACCGAGGTGTCCTCGACCATCGCCACATAGTCGGGCCACGCCATGTCGGCCATGCCGCCGCCGGCGTGGCGAGACAGCAGGTATCGGCGCAGCAGATCGAATTGCTCGCGGGTAGCCTCCGCCTCGACGATGTGCCGCGCTGCGCCCTGGTTGCGCGCCAGGATGCGGCGCTCCGAGCGGGAAAACCGATAGTCGGACACCGGCAGGCGCGCCGAGATACAGGCCGAACACCCTTCGCAGGCGGGCCGGTAGGCGATGTTCTGCGACCGGCGGAAACCGCCCTGGGTGAGGGAATCATGAATCAGCGGACCTTCGAGCATCGGCAGATGCGCGAACACCTTGCGCTCCTCGCGTCCCGGCAGATACGGGCACGGGGACGGCGCCGTCAGGAAGAACCGAAGCTGGCGGGTCGGTATATGCTGGGTCACAAAAACCGTCGTTGGTCAGGCGTTGCAAATCACCTCGTGCGGGGAGGATTAGCGGTCATGGCGGCGGCGAGCGCAAGATGGACTTGCGGCGAAACGCGCGGTTTGCCCGATGTGACCGCAGAGACTGGGAGTTCGGATATGAAGATCGGTTTCGTGGGCCTGGGCGTCATGGGCGGCCCGATGGCGGGGCACCTCGCGGCGGCGGGTCATGAAATGGCGGTCTACAACCGCTCGCCTGCCAAGACCGAGCAGTGGACGGCGACGCATCAGGGCCGAGGCGTCGCCACGGTCGCCGAGGCGGCCGCCGGGCGCGAGCTGCTGATCCTCTGCGTCGGCAATGACGACGATGTTCGCGCCGTGGTTCACGACGCTCTGGGCGTCCTGCCGGCCGGCGCGGTGATCGTCGATCACACCACCACCTCGGCCAGGATCGCTCGTGAAATGGCCGACGCGGCCGGGGCCGGCGGACGGGCTTTCGTCGACGCCCCGGTTTCTGGCGGCGAGGCGGGCGCCAAGGCCGGCAAGCTCTCGATCATGATCGGGGGCGACGAAGCGGCCGTCGCGCTGGCGAGCCCGGTGATCGGCGCCTACGCCAAGGCCATCAAGCACATGGGCGGCCCCGGAACCGGCCAGCTTACCAAGATGGTCAACCAGATCTGCATCGCCGGCGTCGTCCAGGGCCTGGCCGAGGCAGTCGCCTTCACGGCCAAGGCCGGCCTCGATCCGACCCTTGTCGCGGAGGCGATCTCCCAAGGCGCCGCCCAGTCCTGGCAGATGGACAATCGCTGGCCGACGATGGCCAGGGGCGAATTCGAGTTCGGCTTCGCCGTCGACTGGATGCGCAAGGACCTGGGCCTCGTCCTGGACGAAGCCCGCGCCAACGGCGCGCGCTGCGAAGTCACCGCCCTGGTCGACCAGTTCTACGCCGAAGTGCAGGCGATGGGCGGCCGCCGGTGGGACACTTCGAGCCTGGCGGCGCGCCTGATGAAGTGAGAAGCGCTGAGCGTTCGATCAGGTTTTGTGGTTTGGAAGCGAAGAGTTCCTCTGCCAGTTTCCGCCCCAACGGATCGGAGGTGCGCTATGAGCCAGTTTGACGTCGCCTACAAAAACGCTTCGGCGGACACGAAGAGCGTTCCCTCGGCTTTTGTGCCGCCGGTCCAGCGCACGAAAGGGCAACCGCCGCCGATCGCCGCGAACGGCGGCCTCTCATACATGTCGTTCGACCGGAACGGCGATGCGGGCACCGCCAAGGCGCTCGACGACGCGCTCGCCACGATCGCCGAGGGCGAGAGCCAGCGCGTTATCGACATGATCCACAATGCGCCGCCCGGCCCGATCGAGACACGGTGGGGCGTCGCGTTCCGCAGCTCGGACGAGTGCCTGGCCGATATCCGCGCGCGCGGCGTCGAAGCCCCTGAAGGCGGCCTGGCGCTGCCGCTCCCCTATACCGTCTACGAGCGGCCGACCTACTCCGTGGTCACCTCCAACGCTCTGTGGCGGGACCCGGCGCGTGCCGACATGGCGGAGATCCTGCGCAAGAACGAGAAGGACAACCTGCGGCGGGACCTCTATTTCCCGCAGGTGATGCGCGATGCGCGGCGCATCGGCGAGTACTACCCTGGCCTGTCGCCCGAGAGCCCCGAGAGCATGGACCGGCTCGGCGTCTCGCTCGCGCACCTCGAGTCGAAGTGCTCGAATTTCTATGACTCGGCGGAGGTGGAGCGCGTCTTCTACCCCGAGATCGAACAGCTGCTGCTCGACTTCTTCCCAGGTGCGACCGACGCTCTGGTCTATAATCACGACGTCTTCGACAGGGACTACGCCGGCGACCGCACGGAAGACCAAGAGAAGAAGAATCCGGGCGTGAACGGCCGCTACGCCAACATCGTGCACAACGACCTGAATGACAACAGTGGCCGTGTGCGCTGCCGCGAGCTGCTCACCCGCAACCTGCGGAACTTCGGGCGCACGCAACACTACACCGAGGCGCAGGCCGACCGGAAGATGTCGCGCCGGTTTGTCTCGATCAATCTCGCCAAGCCCATGGAGACCGTCGAGCAATTCCCCTTCGTGCTCTGCGCCTGGCCCTCCTTTGCCGATCAGCCCTACATCACCAACTACCGAATCTACGACGACCGCGTAGGCGAGACCCAACGCTTCACCTACCGTCCCGACCACGAGTGGTACTGGTTCCCCCGGCAGACGCCCACCGAGGTCTCGATGCTCAAATGCTACGACTCCGAAACGGACGGCTCGAAGTCCCGGTGGTCGTTCCACACCGCCTGCGTGGACCCCACGGCCCCCGCCGACGCCCGCTGCCGCAAGAACGTCGTCGTCCGGTCGTTCGTCTTTTTCTAGTTGCGCGGTCTGCGCGTGTTGGCCGTTGCGATTGAGGCGCAGGCGGCCAGCCTATTGCCAAGAGAATTGCAAAATGCTATATATTCCCGATCCGCAGGCCTCGATCGCGACGGGAAGCGCGTCAGATCTTTGAAACCGTTCAGACACGACAACACCCGCGGCTTCGCCGCGGCGTGAAGTGACAGCATTCGGCGGCCGGCCGGGCATTGCGGGTAAGCCGCCGAGCGCGGGTTGCGCGCGGAGAGCCGTCCAGCGTTGATTCCGTAACCCTGAGGCGCGGTTTTGATGCCCGCCGGTGCGGGAAAAGCCCGGAAGAACCGCCCGCAGTGCGCCCGAAACCGCCAAATATCGCCGAAAACCGCCCTGAATCGGCTCGTGGTCTAAGATCGCCTCGCTAAGCTCCCAGCAGTTGCGCCGCCTTCGGCGCGAAGTAGGTGATGACGCCCGCGCAGCCGGCGCGCTTGAAGGCGGCCAGCGTCTCCAGGACGGCGCGGTCGTGATCGATCCAGCCATTCGCGGCGGCGGCGGCGATCATCGCGTACTCGCCGCTCACCTGGAAGGCGAAGGTCGGGACCGCGAATGCTTCGACGACGCGGCGGACGATGTCGAGGTAAGGGAGGCCCGGCTTCACCATCACCATGTCGGCTCCCTCGGCGAGGTCGAGGGCGACCTCGCGCAACGCCTCGTCCGAGTTGCCGGGGTCCATCTGGTAGGTCGCCTTATCGGCCGGATGGTCGGGGGAGGCGGCGCCCAACTTGGCGGAGCCGATGGCCTCGCGATACGGACCGTAGAAGGCTGAGGCGTACTTGGCGGCGTACGACATGATCATGGTCTCGCCGAAACCCGCCGCCTCCAGCGCCGCGCGCAGGGCGCCGACGCGGCCGTCCATCATGTCCGAGGGCGCAAGGATGTCGCAGCCCGCCGCCGCCTGCATCAGGCCTTGCTCCACCAGCCGCTCGATGGTGGCCTCGTTGAGGATGCGGCCGTTCTCGATCACCCCGTCGTGGCCGTGGTCGGTGAAGGGGTCGAGGGCCACGTCGCACATGACCCCGACCTCGGGCGCGGCGTCCTTCATGGCCTTGACCGCCCGGGCGATCACGCCGTCCGGATCGGCCGCCGCCCCGCCGACCGCGTCCTTCCCGGACCCGTCGATGTGGGGGAAGATGGCGATCGCCGGAATGCCCATGCGCCTGGCCTCGCGCGCGGCGTTGGCCGCCTCCCTGACCGACAACCGCTCGACGCCGGGCATGGCGGCGATGGGGACCCGGCCTTCGCCTTCATGGACCACCATCGACCAGATCAGGTCGTTGGGCGTCAGTGCTGTCTCGCGCGCCAGCCGGCGGATCCAGTCGGCCTGGCGAAGGCGCCGCAGGCGCAGGGCGGGGTAGGGGGCGGGCGAATGCATGCGGCCCAGAATAGGGGCGAACGGCGTTTTAACCAACGCGGGGTGTGGCCATTTCGGCGCCGCGCCGGGGTCCGCATTGCCGGATCGGATTCGACCCGCTAGCGTCCGCACGGATTCGGCGAGGCGGCCGGGTTCCGTCAAGGGATAGCTGGATGGCGAGTGTCGCGCGCGGTGGGCTGGGACTGGAACGCATGTTCCAGCGCAAGTCGGTCCAGCAGATTCAATCTGATCTCGCGCACGGCGAGCTGAAGCGGTCGCTGGGGGCCCTCAACCTGATCCTGCTAGGCATCGGGTGCATCATCGGGACCGGCATCTTCGTGCTGACCGGCCTGGCCGCGGCGCAGTACTCCGGTCCGGCGATCACTGTATCGTTCGTGATCACGGGGACCCTCTGCGCCTTCGTGGCCCTATGCTACGCCGAGCTGGCGTCGGCCCTGCCGGTCTCCGGATCGGCCTATTCCTACTCCTACGCCTCCATGGGCGAGTTGGCCGCCTGGGTGATGGGCATCTTGCTCGTGCTCGAGTACGGCCTGTCGGCCTCAACGGTGGCGGTCGGCTGGTCGGGCTATTTCGTCAGCGTCCTGCAGGATTTCAACATCAACATACCCCCGGCGCTCACCGCCGCGCCCGGCGTCGAGGTGAAGGATGCGGCGGGCCATGTCGTCGCGACGGGGATCGTCAACCTCCCCGCCATCGCGATCATCGCCGCGGTCATCGCCCTGCTGATACGGGGCGTTTCCGAGTCGGCGACAGTCAACAACATCATCGTGGCGATCAAGCTGACCGTGGTCATCGCTTTCATCGTGATCGGCGTCCGGTTTGTGAACACCGCGAACTGGCATCCCTTGGTGCCCGCCGAGATCCCGGCGCCGCCGCCAGGCACGCCCACCGACCTGCCCCACCAGATCCTGCGCGCCCTGGGGGACGTGTTCATGGGGACGGGGCATTCCAAGTACGGCGTGGGCGGCGTGATCACCGGCGCGGCCAGGATCTTCTTCGCCTATCTGGGTTTCGAGGCCGTCTCGACCGCCGGCGCCGAGGCGCGCAACCCCGCCCGCGACATGCCCATCGGCATCATCGGCGCCCTGGTGATCTGCACCGCCCTCTACATCGCCACCTCGGCCGTGCTGGTGGGGATCGTGCCCTATGCGCAGCTGGACACCCCGGCTCCGATCGCCCTGGCGGTGAACCGCATGGGGATGCCGTGGTTCTCGTTCCTGGTGAAGATCGGGGCGATCGCCGGCCTCTCCAGCGTCATGTTGGTGCTGCTCTACGGCCAGACGCGGATCTTCTACACCATGTCGCGAGACGGCCTGCTCCCCTCGGTGATGTCCGTCGTCCACAAGCGTTTCAAGACGCCGTGGATCAATACCATCGTCGTGGGCGTGATGGCGTGCGGCGCGGCAGGATTCCTCAGCCTCGACAGCCTGGCCGACCTGTCGAACGTGGGCTCGCTGGCGGCGTTCTCCCTGGTCTGCATCACGGTGATCTACCTGCGCGTCTCCAGTCCGAGCCTTGTGCGCCCGTTCCGCGTTCCGTTCTTTCCGTGGGTGCCGATCCTCGGGGCGGTGATGTGCCTGTTCCTGCTCAAGTCGATCCTCAACAAGCCGCAAACCGGTCCGTTCTTCCTGACCTACGTCGGCGTCGGGTTCGTCCTCTATTTCGTCTACGGGATCTGGAACTCCAAGCTCAGCAAGGGGATCCCCGTCGCCGGGCATGAGGCCGCCCCGATGGAGCTGCCGCACGTCGAATAGGGCCAGCCTGCCGGTCGACGAGGCGCTCCCCGCGCTGCGGACGGCCCTCCGCGAACGGTCGGCCGCGGTCCTGGTGGCGCCCCCCGGCGCCGGCAAGACCACCGGTGTTCCCCTGGCCCTGCTGGACGAGCCCTGGGCGCGGGGCGGCAAGCTGATCATGCTCGAGCCGCGTCGCCTCGCCGCGCGCGCCGCTGCCGCCCGCATGGCCGCGAGCCTCGGCGAGAACGTCGGCGCCACCGTCGGCTACCGCGTGAGGCTCGACACGAAGGTCTCCGCCACCACCCGCCTGGAGATCGTCACCGAGGGTGTCTTCACCCGCATGATCCTCGACGATCCCGGCCTGGAAGGCGTCGCCGCCGTCCTCTTCGACGAGTTCCACGAGCGCAGCCTCGACGCCGACCTTGGCCTCGCCTTCGCCTTCGACAGCCAGACGCACCTGCGCGAGGACCTGCGCCTGCTGGTGATGTCTGCCACCCTCGACGGCGGCCGCGTCGCTGGTCTGCTGGGCGATGCGCCGGTCATCGAGAGCCGAGGGCGGCTGTTCGATGTCGAGACGCGCTACCTCGGGAAGGATACTCACGGCGTGCTGGAGGACCAGGTGGTCCAGGCGGTGCGCAGCGCGCTGGACCGCGAGAGCGGCGGCGTCCTGGTCTTTCTTCCCGGCCAGAGCGAGATCCTGCGCGTGGCGCGGCGCCTGGCGGAAGTCCTCCACGACCCCGCCATCGATATCGCCCCGCTCTACGGGGCCATGGACGCCACAGACCAGGACCTCGCGATCTCACCGTCGCCGCCGGCCCGGCGCAAGGTGGTGCTGGCCACCGCCATCGCCCAGACCAGCCTCACCCTGGAGGACGTCCGCGTCGTCATCGACAGCGGCCTGGCCCGCGTACCGCACTGGGACCCCGCCGGCGGCCTCACGCGGCTCGCCACGGTGCGCGCTTCCCGGGCGGCGGTGGATCAACGCCGCGGCCGCGCTGGCCGTACGCAGTCCGGCGTCTGCTGGCGCCTGTGGGACGAGGCCGAGACCCGGTCCCTGCCGGCCTTCGACCGCCCCGAGATCCTGGAGACCGACCTCACCCGCCTCGCCCTCGACCTCGCGCGCTGGGGGGCGGGGGAGGGGACGGATCTGGCTCTGCTCGACCGGCCGCCGGCCGCGGCGATGGCCGAAGCGCAGCGCGTATTGACGGAGATCGGCGCATTGGACGGGGCGAGCCGGCTGACCACGCACGGCGCGGCCGTTGCGGGGCTGCCACTGCCGCCCCGTCTCGCCCACATGGTTCTGGCCGCCGCCGCCGCCGGCCAGGCCCGCCGCGCGGCCCTGATGGGCGTCCTGCTCACCGAGCAGGGCCTGGGAGGGCGGGATGTTGACATCGCCCATCGCGTGGACGCCGTGCTCAGGGACCGTGGCCAGCGCGCCCGCGCCGCAATGGACCTCGCCGATCGCTGCGCGAGGGTGGCGGCGGCCTCTTCCGGACCGCCGGCGTCCCGCCGGCCTCTTCCTTCCAAAACGACAGCCGGCGAGACGCTGGCGGTCCAGAGACCAGACGACGGGCTTCTCCTCGCCAGCGCCTGGCCTGAGCGCATCGCCAAGGCACGTGGCGGGCCCGGCGAGTTCCAGCTGGCCGGCGGCCGGGGCGTGTTCCTGGATCCCACCGAGGCGCTGGCGCGCGAGCCCTGGTTGGCCGTCGCCGATCTCGGCGGCGGCGGCAGCCGCGACCGCATCCTCCTGGCCGCCCGCCTCGATCCCGCCGCCCTCGCGGAGGCGATGGCGAGCTCCCTGGTTGCCGAAGATCGCCTGGTGGAGTCTCCCTCCGGGGCCCTGCGCGGCCAGAAGATCCTGCGCCTCGGGGCCCTGACGGTCCATGAGGGGCCGCTGACGGAGGCCGACCCGCGCCTGGTCGAGGACGCCCTCCGGGCCGAGGTTCTCCGCCGGGGCGTGGCCGTGCTGCCCTGGCACGAGGCGGCAGAAGCCCTGCGCGCCCGCGTCGCCTTCTTGCGCGCCGGTAATGGGCGTTGGCCGGACCTATCCGACGCCGGCCTGGCGGAGCGCCTCGACGAGTGGCTCGCGCCCTTGCTGAAGGGCCGCCGGTCCCTGCGGGATATCCCGCCCGCGGGCCTGCGCGAAGCGCTGCTTGGCCTCGTTCCGTGGGAATTGCAACGCGACCTCGACACCCTCGCTCCGACGCGCTGGATCGCGCCCACAGGGTCGAGCTTCGCGATCGACTACGCCGCTGATGGCGGTCCTCGTGTCGAGGTCCGCGTCCAGGAACTGTTCGGTCTCACCGTTCACCCCGCCGTCGGTGAGCGAACGCCGCTGGCCCTGGCGCTCCTCTCACCCGCCCACCGCGAGATCCAGGTCACCCGCGACCTGCCCGGGTTTTGGGCCGGCACATGGCGCGACGTGCGCAAGGACATGCGCGGCCGCTACCCCAAGCACCCCTGGCCCGAAGACCCCGCCACCGCTGCTCCGACGACCCGGGCGAAGCCCCGCTAAGGCGTGGCCGCGATGGCCGTCGCCCACGCCTGCACTACTGCGGTGTCGGCGATATCGCCGTCGAAGGCGGTCTGCGGCGTGAACGGGCCGATGCGCGGCGGGCCGGACATGCCGACCGCCATCATAGTCGAGAATGTCGACAGGCCGGAGGGCATCGGCCGGTCGTTCACCTCCGAATAGTGGGTATTGGCGTCGGTGGTGCGGCCCAGCTGGATCGCCCCCAGCCTGCGGAAGTCCTCGACGACGTCCAGGCAGGAGCTGAAACAGAAGCCGTCGGTCACCAGGAACACGCGGCCCCTGAGCTCGGAGGGGGGCGCGGCGACGGAGCTGGTGGCGGCCGGGCACGACAGCGGCGCCGAGAAGGCGCGACCG
>Ga0302314_10023315_pt1 | contig 10105 bp, 11 predicted proteins | sample III_Palsa_N2_3_FD_200533 | JGI IMG/M metagenome (GOLD analysis project Ga0302314, IMG submission 200533) | Peat permafrost microbial communities from Stordalen Mire near Abisko, Sweden - III_Palsa_N2_3 | ecosystem: Environmental > Terrestrial > Soil > Palsa > Peat permafrost | place: Sweden...
CGGCGTCCCGAGACACCAGAAAGGAACCTGATGATCACCAAAGCCCTGCTCTTTCGCATGGAGTCGCAGACCGACGAAGACACGATGGACACGTTCCTCGAGGATCTGGCCACGGAAGTCTCCTGGGAAAAGACCACGCGGGCGTGGTTCGGCATCCGCTACATGCGCGGCGAGTTCGGCGTGTATTCCTGCTTCGACGACGAGGCCGGCCGCGAAGCCCACCTCGCCGGCACCGCGGCGGCCAGGTTCTTCGCCGCCGAGCACCGCCTGATGACCACCGCGCCGCGCACCACGCGCATCGACATCCTGGGCAGCAAGATGCCCAAGGTGCTCGAGAACGTCACCAAGGGCCTGGTGCTGCGCTTCAAGGCCAAGCCGGGCAAGGAAGCCGACGTGGCCAAGATGCTGCGCGACTGCCAGGCGCTGGTCGAGAAGGAGACGGGCACGCTGGCCTGGTTCGCGAACCAGTACGACGAGAGCCACTTCGGCACCTTCGCGGTGTTCGCCGACAACGGCGGCCGCTTCGCGCACCTCACCGGGCAGATCCCGCGCGCCGTGGGCGTCCTCGGCCTGTCGCTGGTGGGCGGCGCGCCCGAGGTGCACATGGTCGACGTGATGACCGGCACCGCGCGCCAGGGCGACTGAACCCTCGCGGCGCGCCACGCTTCGCATGGCGCGCCGCGTTCGTCAGAAACCGAACGCGTGGGTCTCCGCCACCAGCACCAGGGCGGCCGATGCCAGCAGCACCGCGCCGCACGCGCGCACCACGGCCGGCCGGCGCACCGCCGTCAGCAATGCGGCGCAGAGGCCGCAGGCCGACACGAGCGCCGCCGGAACGGCCAGCGCCACCGCCGGCGCCCAGCCGGCCCGCTGGGCGCTGAGCCCGGTCACGGCGTAGTAGCAATAGCAGGCCATGCCCGGCACGACCAGTGCCAGCAGCACGACGATGGCCAGCTTCAGGCCGACCCGCACCTCGTGGCGCGACGGCCGGCTCACGCGGTGCCGCCGGGGCGGCGCGGCATCGCGTTCATGCAGCGGCCCCGGTGCCGGCCGCGATGCGGTCGATGAAGCGCGCCAGCTCGATGTCCTTCATCGTCAGGCCGCGCGCGTCGTGCGTCGTCAGCGTGACGTCCACCACGTTGTAGGCGTTGGACCAGTCCGGATGGTGGTCGCGCCGCTCGGCCATCAGCGCGACGCGCGCCATGAACGCGAACGCCTCGTTGAAGTCGGCGAATTCCAGGTGGCGCGAGATCGCGGCCGCGGCGGGGTCCAGCGACCAGGCCGGGAGCTGGGACAACAGCCCCGGCAACTGGGCGGGGTCGAGCTTGGCGGTCATGCAGGGCCTTTCAGGGCTGCCCATGGGCAGGAATGACCCCACTCTAGGCCTTGAGGCCGGCCCTCGCCTCGTCACGGGTTCTCGGCTCGCCAATGCGCGCTTCGCACGCTGCGAATTCACGCCTTGCGCGCGCGCCCGCGCGGCCGGCCCCACGCGCGCGCCACCGCCTGCGCCAGGGCCGCGCATTCTGCCGCCAGCGCCGCCTCGAAGCGTGCCACCAGCGGATTGCCAGGCCGATGCGCGGGCCGCACGGCGAACACCCGGAACGGGATGGCGAACGCCAGCGGCCGCACCGCGATGCCCGCGCCCGGCGTCGACAGCGCCAGCGCCGTCAGCGGGTTGACGATGGCCAGCCCCAGGCCGTGGCGCACCATCGCGCAGACGGCCACCGCGCTGTCGGTCTCCACGGCCAGTTGGCGGTCGACGCCGGCGTCCGCGAACACCTTGTCCACGCCCTGGCGGTAGCGGTCGCGCGGATGGAAGCTGACGAACGCGTGGCCGGCGAAATCGCTCGCCGCGAGGCGGCGCCTGGCCAGCAGCGGATGGCCTTGCGGCAGCACGGCCACCTCGTCGAGCTCCAGCAGCAGCCGCGCCTGGGCGCCGGCGAGCGCGCTGTCGTGCTCGGTCAGGCCCAGGTCGTGCGCCTGCGCCGCCAGGCGTTCCTCCAGCAGCGGCGATTCGTACGGGTTCACCGACACGCTGACCCCCGGATGCGCCGCCTGGAAGCGCGCGCAGGCGCCCGGCAGCAGCGCGTGCGCGAACGCCGGCAGGCACGCGAGCGACAGCTGGCCCTCGGTGAACTGGCGCAGCCGCAGCGCCGTGTCGGCCACGCGCTCCAGCCCGGCGTAGGACCGCTGCACCTCGTCGAACAGCGCATAGGCCTGCGCGGTGGGCTGCAGCCGGCCGCGCAGGCGGTCGAACAGCGTCAGGCGCAGCAACGACTCCATGCGCGACAGCTCGCGGCTGATCGTCGGCTGCGACGTGAACAAGGCGTCGGCGGCGCCGGTGACGCTGCCGGCGGTCATCACGGCGCGGAACACATCGACGTGGCGATGGGTCAGGAGAGAAGCTTCTGGCATGGCCCGACCATATCAAACATGGATGGATTGACCAAATAAAAGCATTGGACTGATATGTATTGGCAATGCACTATGTGGACATGACGACGCTCCAGCATCCGGCTCCGGCCACCTTCACCTCCGCTCGCCTGCAATCGCTGGCTGCCGCCCACGCCACGCCGCTGTGGGTCTACGACGCCGACACCATCCGCGCCCGCGTGGAACGCCTGCGCATGTTCGACACCGTGCGCTTCGCGCAGAAGGCCTGCTCCAACACGCACGTGCTGCGGCTGCTGCGCGGCCTGGGCGTGCAGGTGGACGCGGTGTCTGCAGGCGAGATCGCGCGCGCGCTGCACGCGGGCTACGACGCGCGCGACGAACACAGCGGCATCGTGTTCACGGCCGACGAGATCGACGCCGCCACCCTGTCGCTGGTGGGCGAGCACGGCATCCCCGTCAACGCCGGCTCGGTGGCGATGATCGACCAGCTGGGCGAATTCCTGGGCGAACGCGCGCACGGCCACCGCGTCTGGCTGCGCATCAACCCGGGCTTCGGCCACGGCCACAGCCGCAAGACCAACACCGGCGGCGAGCACAGCAAGCACGGCATCTGGCCGTCCGACATCCCCGCCGCGCTGGCGGCCATCGCGGGCCACGGGATGCGGCTCGTCGGCCTGCACATGCACATCGGCTCGGGCGTGGACTACGGCCACCTGGCGCAGGTCTGCGACGCCATGGTGCAGCACGTGCGCGACGTCGTCGCGCTGGGCCACGACGTCAGCGCCATCTCGGCCGGCGGCGGCCTGTCCATTCCGTACCGCGCCGGCGAAGCGCCGGTCGACACCGCGCACTACTTCAGCCTGTGGGACGCCGCGCGCCGATGCCTGGCCGCCGAGCTGGGCCACGCCGTGCGCCTGGAGATCGAGCCCGGCCGCTTCCTGGTCGCCGAATCGGGTGCGCTGCTGGCCGAGGTGCGCGCGGTCAAGGACATGGGCGCCAACCACTTCGTGCTGTGCGACGCGGGCTTCAACGACCTGGTGCGGCCGGCGATGTACGGCGGCCATCACGCGATCAGCGTGCTGCCGCGCACGAACGTGGCCGTGCGCGCCGACCTGCGCATCGCCGACGAACGCCGCCCGACGGTGGTGGCGGGGCCGCTGTGCGAGTCGGGCGACGTGTTCACGCAGGACGCCGGCGGCGTGGTGGAGGCGCGCGACCTGGCGCCGGCGGAGGCGGGCGACCTGCTCGTGTTCCACGACACCGGCGCCTACGGTGCGTCCATGAGCTCCAACTACAATACCCGGCCGCTGGCGGCAGAGGTGCTGGTGGACGGCGCGATCGCGCGCGTGATCCGGCGCCGGCAGACCGTCGCCGAATTGATCGCGCTGGAAGACTGAGCGCCTCCGTCGAAGTGCGTCGGCGAATCAGCCGAGGTGCTTGCCGAAATGGAACAGCGTGCGCTCCAGCGCGGTGGCCGCGGCACCCGCGTTGTACGCGCCGCGCTGGTCGCAGTTGAAGCCGTGGTCGGCGGCGTACAGATGCACCTCGACCTCGGGGTGGGCCTGCTCGAACGCCTTCACGCTGTCCAGCGTGATGTGCTTGTCCTGGTCGCCGAAGTGCGACATCGTCGGCACCGCAGGCTTGCGCGACGGCTCGGTGCCGGCCGTCATGCCGCCGCCGTAGTAGCTGACCGCCGCCGCCAGGCCGCGCACCTGCTCGGCCGCGCGCCACACCAGCAGGCCGCCCCAGCAATAGCCGACGATACCGACCTTGCCCGCGCTCGCCGCGAAGTCCACGGCCGCCTGGAGGTCCTGCAGCACGCCGGGCGCGGGCAACGCCTCGACGGCGGCCTTGAGCGCCGAGCCGCGCTTCATGTCGTCCATCTCGTAGCCGAGCTGCACGCCCGGTTCCACGCGGTCGAACGTCGCCGGCGCGAGCGCCAGGTAGCCGGCGGCCGCGAAGCGGTCGGCCACGCTGCGGATGTGCGAGTTGACGCCGAAGATTTCCTGCAGCACGACGATCGCGCCCTTGGGCGCATGCGCCGGCTCGGCCAGGTAGGCCGAGGACTTGAAGCCGTCGGCGGCGGTGAGGGTGATGGTGGAAGACGTCATGGACACTCCGGTTGTGCAGGGCAAGGCGCGGCGGGCCGCCGCGCGAGTTCCGCGTTTTACACCCGAACGCGAGTCCCTGGCGGCCGCCGCGGTGGCTCGCGCTATCCTCGGCAGCGTTTCGCCCGCCGCTCATGGATGAACTACATGACCCCCCTCCGCCAATTCACGCCCGTTGCCACGGCCTGCCTGTTGACCGTGGCGCTCCACGCCGCCGCCGGCGCCAAGGATCGCGCGGCCGTCGAGATTCCCTTCGACAGCGTGCACGGCGTCGTGATCGTCCACGTGAAGCTCGATGGACACGGGCCCTTCGCGATGATGCTGGACACGGGCGCCGACCCGTCCATCGTCGACCTCGCGACGGCGCGAAGCATCGGCATGAAGATCGCCAGCCAGGGCGGGCAAGGCAGCGGCACCGGCACGGACGCGAACCTGGCGTATTCCACCCGCATGGAAGCCGTCGCGCTGGGCGCGTTCCAGGCCCGGCGCGTCGACGCGCAGGCGATGGACCTGTCGGGCTTGTCGAAGGCCCTGGGCGTGCCCATCCAGGGCGTGCTCGGTCGCAGCCTGATGAAGGGGCGGGTGTTCCAGATCGACTATCCCGGGCAGGTGGTTCGCTTCTACACCGTGTCGCCGCTGCGGGGGCGCCAGGCGGCGCCCGACACGCCGCGGCGAACGACGCTGCGCTACCGCTACCAGGACGACCTGCTGCTGGCCGGCGTCAAGGTCGATGGCCAGCCGGCGGTCGCCAATCTCGACACCGGCTCCAACGGCGCGTTCCAGTTCGCGCCCCAGGCCGTCGGGTTGCTCGGCCTCGCCGCGGAGCAGGCGCGCGCGACGCCGGGCCACTCGACGGGCTTCAACGGCGAAGGCGCGAACCGCACCGGCCAGGTCGACGAGGTCGACGTGGGCAGCCTGGTGGTCGCCCACCCGGCCGCCGTGTTCTACGCCAAGGGCAGCGGACGCGACGACGTCGGCTGGTCCGTGCGGATCGGGGGCGCCTTCCTGAAGGACTTCGTCGTGACGATCGACGACGTGTCCCACAGGGTTCGAATCGAGAAGCCGTGACACGCGGTACCCTGTGGGCTGAGACAAACCCTGGAGCTCATCAAATGCACATGGAATCCACGCCTCCGGCACCCGCCCAGGAAACGCGCAACTCGTTCCTGGAAGAAAAGGCCTTCGCCTCGCGCACCGTGCTGGTGTTCGGCGCGATCAACGACCAGACGGCGGCCGACACCGTGCGGCGCCTCATCGCACTCGACGCCGCGTCGTCGGCGCCCATCGACCTGCTGGTGTCGTCGCCCGGCGGCCACCTCGAATCGGGCGACACGCTGCACGACATCGTGAAGTTCATCGCCGCGCCGGTGCGCATGATCGGCACCGGCTGGGTGGGCAGCGCCGCCACGCACCTGTTCCTGGCCGTGCCCAAGGAACGCCGCTTCTGCCTGCCGCAGACGCGCTTTCTCATCCACCAGCCCAGCGGCGGCGCCGGCGGCCAGGCCACCGACATCGCGATCATGGCGCGCGAGATCATCAAGGCGCGCGAACGCATCGCACGCGTCATCTCGCGCGAGACGGGCCAGCCGCTCGAGAAGGTGCAGCTGGACATCGAGCGCGACAACTGGATGTCGCCCGAAGAGGCCGTGGCCTACGGCCTGGTGTCGCGCATCATCCAGAACCGCACGGAGCTCGGCTGACGCCTATTCGAACGCCTTGACCAGGGCGTCGAACTTCACCTTCAGCGACTGGTCGTGCGGCGTCACCGGCGGCACCGGCCGGTCGACCTGCAGCAGCTGGTAGACCGCCGTCTGCGCCGCGCGCACCGAGTATTCGACGGTGAACACGACGTCGTCGGCGAGCTCGCAGAACTGGCTCACGAACGCCAGGTTCACCGAGCTCGGCGGCACCGGCAGCGGCCGGTCGCTGCGGGCACGCGGCATGAACATGCTGGTGATGTAGGGCATCCGGCACGGGATGCAGTTGGCGTTGGCGAACACCTCGTCGAAGTCGAAGTTGAGGTGGCCGCACAGCTCGCGCAGGATCTCCTCGCCGCTGCACTCGGCCATGGGCTTGGGCACGAAGTCGCCGACGCGATCGGGGTGCAACGCATAGCCCCAGAACACCTGCACGCCCTCGGGCTGGCCCGCGAAGTGCGGCTGGTGCGCCAGCACGATGGACATCAGCCAGCGCGAATCCTTGAACGTGACCAGGCCGCCGGTGCCGGCACGGTTGCCGCTGAAGCGCTCCATCTTGTCGAAGAACACCGGATCCTTCAGCGTGACGGTGTAGGACTCCCACCACGACTCGGGGATGCTGGCGTTGAACGTGGCCGGGCGGCCGAAATCGGGCCGCCCGTCGGCGATCTTCTCCCACAGCGCCCAGCCCCCGCTGTCCTTCTTCGTGAGCCGCGGCGGTGCGCTGTGCATCGTGCCGTAGCTGGACGCGTCGGTCATCGAGGCGTTGGTGAAGAACACGAGGTCCGAGGCCGCTACGTCCACATGCGCCGGCGTGCCGTCGCGCTCGTACCGGATACCTGTGACCGTATGCTTGCTGCCCATCGTCTCGATGTCGAGATCGGCGACGCGGCAACCGGTCAGCACCTGCACGCCCTGCTTCTGAAGCCAGGCCGCGAGTGGCCGCACGAACGAGTCGTACTGGTTGTAGACGGTGCGCTTGACGCCGGCCAGCGTCTCGATGCGCGAGAACTCCATCATGAAGCGATGCAGGTAGCGCTTGAACTCCACCGCGCTGTGCCAGGGCTGGAACGCGAAGGTGGTGGCCCACATGAACCAGAACCTGGTCTCGAAGAAGCCGGGTGACAGCCAGTCGGTGATGGCGCTCGCGCCCAGCTTGTCCTCGCCGATCTCGGTGAGCTTCAACAGCTCCAGCCGGTCCGACAGCGTGAAGCCCATCGACTTCACGTCCACGCGATGGCGGTTGCGATCGACCAGGCGCGCGCGCGCGTGCGACGGGTTCTTCACATTGAACGCCAGCGTCTCGTCGTGCACGTTCTGGCCGGGCACCTCCAGCGACGGAATGGTGCGGAACAGGTCCCATGTGCACTCGTAGTTGTCGGTGGTGAGCATGCGCCCGCCGCGCAGCGTGTAGCCGCGCTCGGCGTCGCCGCCGCCGTCCAGGCTGCCGCCGGGCACCGCGAGCGCCTCGAGGATCGTGATGTCGTTGCCGCGCATGCCGCCGTCGCGGATCATGAAGGCCGCCGCGGCCAGGCCGCCGATGCCGCCGCCAATGAGCCAGGCCCGGCGGTTGTCGTTGTTGATCATGGTTCCCTGGGATCGAGAGGACTTGAAGGCCACGTTCTGCGACGCGCGAGGCCTTGCGAGGCGCGCGCCGGCCGGCGGCGCGGCACCCGGCGCTGTCTTCGCGCGGGCGCGAGAAGCGTCGGCAAGCGGCGATCCTGGGGCCGACGGCGACGCGGCGCCTTGACGCCGCGCAATCGCCTCGCTCGATCCGGCCGGGGCCGATCAGTGGACGTCGAGGTGGTAGGTGGTGGACAGCGTCGCGCCGTCGAACTGCGCGCCGACCACGATCGTGTGCGCGCCGGGCGCCAGCGGCCTGAGCATCACGTAGTAGCCGTCGCCGACCGTGGTGGCCGCGGCCAGGCGCGGCACCTGGCGCACGCCGAGCGCAAAGCAGGTGCCGGTGGCAAGGCGGTGGTCGGCGACGTTGTCGACCGCCAGGCCATCGACCGCCAGCGACAGGTGCGTGACACGCAGCGTGATCGTCTGGGCGGCGATGCTCGCCATCGACGCGCACATCGGCTCGCGGTTGCCCGAGCGCTCGATGGTGCTCGCCAGCGGCACGAACAGCGCCTTGCCGGCCGGCACGGCGCAGGTGCGCACCACCGGCGCGGTGCCGTTGGAGGTCGCCAGGAACCAGACGTCGCCCTCCTGCTTCGCGGCGCAGAGCGCGCCGCTGGTGTCGGAGATCGGGCTGCTGTCATGCGCGAACGCGGCGATCCATTGCAGGTAGGCCTGCGACCACTCCACCTGCGTGCGGTCGGCGATGATGTCGTCGATGCCGAACTCGGGGGTCGGCGCTTGCGCGTCCGCGGCGACGGCATGCGCGCGCACGCAGGCGAACGCCAGGCCGAGGGCCGCGAGGCCGCGTGCGAAATTCGAGGAAAGATGCATGCGTCCGATTTTGACCGCTTCGGCGACGCGCCGCTCGCCGCTGGCGCGATGCCATTGCCCGCCCACCGGGTGAAGCGGCCAGGGTCCCCCGCGCGCGCGACGCAAGGTAAGCTGCCGCCCCATGACTGAAAGTACCGCCCGCATCGCACGCCTGTCGCGCAGGGAATGGACGCTCGTGGCGCTCGGCGTGGCCGTGTGGATCGCGCTCGCCTTGGGCGGCGTGTGGTTCGTGCATCAACTGACGCGGCCACGGGACGGTTGCGGCAGTACGACCGAGGCACCGACGAACCAGGCCAGGGGCTCGACGGCGCCTGGCAACGCCTTCTCGGTGTTGACCGGACAAGGACGCTGCAAATGACGATCGCGCCCGGAACCACCGCGTTCTACGACGACTGGGCCGCGCACGGCCAGGAGGCCGCGCGCAGCGCGGTCTCGCGCCATTTCGAGGCCGCGTTCGCGCCCGGCGCACGCGCGCTGGACGTCGGCTGCGGCACGGGGCGCGACGTCGTCGCGCTGCTGGACATGGGTTTCGATGCGCATGGCGTCGAACCCAACGACGCGATGCGCGCGCGTGCGACCGAGCGCGATCCGCGGCTGGCGAGACGCGTCGCGGCCGCCACGCTGCCCGGCATCGGCCTGCCCTTCGGCGGCGGCTTCGACAGCGTCATCTGCAGCGCGGTGCTGATGCACGTGGCGCCCGCCGACCTGCCGGACACATTCGACGCGCTGAGCGCCGTGCTCAAGCCCCACGGGCGCATGCTGCTGGCGCTGCCGCAGATGCGCGCGGACTGGCTCGTCGACGGCCGCGATCCCGATGGCCGTCAGTTCGCCAACCATTCGCCCGAACACATCGAGAGCTTGCTGGCTGAGCGCGGGTTCGCGCTGCTGCGCCTGGACGAGATCGGGACGGCTTCAACGGACACGCAGTGGCACGTGCTGCTGTTCGAACGCTAGTCCCAGCGCACCCGCCGCGACAGCAGCGCCAACGCGATCGCCGCCGCGGCCACCACGGCCATGCCCCACGACAGGTTGGTGGTCTGCGCCACGGCGCCGATCACCAGCGGGCCGACGAGAAAGCCCAGCGAGCCCAACGTCATCACGGCCGCGAGCGCCACGCCGCCTTCGCGCGCGCCCGCCGCATACACGCACGGCGACACGGTGGCCACGCCGATGCCGAACAGACCGAAGCCCACCAGCGCCGGCACGACGCCGCCGATCAGCAAGGCGGCCGCCAGGCTGACGCCCGCGATCAGCGAGCCGCCGAACAGCAGCTTGCGCGCGCCCCAACGCACGCGCGCGCGATCGCCGAACCAGCGCGTCACGAGCATCGCGCCCTGCAGGCTGGCGATGCCCAGCGGCGCCATCTGCTGCGACGCGCCGGCGCGCTCCTTCAGGTACAGCGTCGACCAGTCCACCATCGAGCCCTCGACGATCATGCCCAGGAAGGCC
>Ga0302314_10023316_pt1 | contig 10104 bp, 11 predicted proteins | sample III_Palsa_N2_3_FD_200533 | JGI IMG/M metagenome (GOLD analysis project Ga0302314, IMG submission 200533) | Peat permafrost microbial communities from Stordalen Mire near Abisko, Sweden - III_Palsa_N2_3 | ecosystem: Environmental > Terrestrial > Soil > Palsa > Peat permafrost | place: Sweden...
TGCTCGGGCCCCCGCTCTAGCCGCCCCCGCCGCCCTTCCCACCCAAACGACAGGGAGCCTTCGCCATGATCGGCCTTCTCGTTCTCGGCACCATGGTGATCGGCGAGCCCGTGCCCCAGCCGGTCGGCATGCCCGTGCGGGTGGACGCCGAGCCCGGCGCCGCCTACCTCGCCAAGTGCCATATCCGCACCTTCATGACCCCCGACCGGGTCTACGCCAACACCTATTACATCGACAGCCACGGCCCCTTCCACGACCGCATCCCCTCCCCCAACGCCCAGTGCATCTTCGGCAAGGTGAAGGGCCCCGGCCCCGTCACCCTGCACATCTACAAGGGCGGGGACCACGCCCTCAGGGTCGACCGGCCGAACCAGTGGCTGCGGCTGCTGGTATGGTGAGCGGCGGCTTCAGGGCCGCCCAAACATGAGCTTGCGGTAGGCGTCGGTGGCGAACGGGAGGGCCTGCACCGGCGCGCCCTCCGCCACGTCGAGCTGCACCTGCCGCTCGCCCTTCAAAAGGTCGAGGTAGGCGCGGTCGAGCACCACGGTCCCGTGCCCGGGCAGGAGGACGTCCCAGCGGAAATAGGCGCCGAAGGCCTGCAGCTTCTTCAGCGAGGCGAGATAGGCCGCATTATCGGCGAAGGGCGAGCCCTGCGCGCCCAGCCGATAGTCGAACAGGAGGGTGTCGCCGCCGAACAGGATGGTCTTGCCGCCCGTCTGCAGCATGTAGCAGGTCGAGCCCTCGGTGTGCCCCGGCGTGTGGATGGCGAGGAAGGTCTTGTTTCCCAGCATCAGCCGCTCGCCGTCGTCCACCGGCCAGTCCACATGCAGGGTCGGATAGTGGGCGTTCTGCGCCGCCGGCAGGGCGAACCTGGCGGTCGCCTCCGTGCCCTTCTCCACCGCAGGCACGTCGTCCCGCCCGACCAGGATCTGGGCGCCGAGCCGCTGGAAATGGGCGTCCGCCATGGAATGGTCGTAGTGGGCGTGGGTGTTGATCACCTACCGGATGTCCCTGGGCGAGAAGCCCAGGGCCGCCACCGCCCGCAGGATCGGCTCGACGTTGCTCTCGATGCCCGGATCGATCAGCACCAGCCGCCCCGGCCCCGCGTCGATCAGATAGGTCAGGTTGGGCTCGGCGTTGACCAGATAGACGTCGCCCATGATCCGCGCGGGGGTGGGGAGGGTCTCCGGCATCGGCGCGGCGTCGAGACCGAAGCGCCTGAAGGCGGCGCCGATCGCGCCCTCCCCCGGCCAGGGCTCGAACAGGGGCAGCCGCTTGGCGAGCTCGCGCCGCCGCCAGGTGTAGGCGTCATAGATCACCGCCTGGCCCTCCTCCGTCTTCTGCACGGCGAGGGCGGGGCGGGCGGCGAGGGGCGGGGCGGCCGTCGGGGGCGCAGGCGTCGGGGAGGCGCCGCCCATGACGAACGGGGCGATGAGGAGAAGGCCGGCCAGGGCGGGGCGTTTCATGTCACGGGTCCGTGGAGAGGAGCGTTCCTACTGTTGTCGGCCGCCCGACGACGGGGTCAAGCCCGTAGGCATGACCTTCACGCCAGGCGCAGAATGACGGCGCCGAGCGCGATGACCCCGGCGCCGGCGAGGCGGGCCGGGCTCACCGTCTCCTTCAGCACGAAGACCGAGATGGCCGTGGCGAACAGGATGGCGCTCTCGCGCAGGGCGGCGACCACGGCGATGGGCGCCACCGTCATGGCCCACAGCGCCAGGCCATAGGAGGCCGTCGTGCCGAACCCGCCCGCTAGGCCAAGGCGCCAGGTTCTCGCTACGTAGCGGCGGAAGGCGGACGCGCGAAAGGCCAGCAGCCAGCCGGCGAACGGCGCGCCGGTCAGCAGGAAGATCCAGAGCGTGTAGGCCGCGGGCGCGCTGGAGCGCCGCACCCCTGCGCCGTCCACCAGCGTGTAGCCGGCGATCACCACCGCGTTGACGAGGGCCAGCGCCACCCCCCGCCCCTGCCCGGAGCGCCGCCCGGCCGCCATGCCGATCACGCCGGCACAGATGACGGCAACGCCGAGCCACGCCGGAGGCGACAGGGGCTCCTTCAGCAGGGCCGCGCTCGCCAAGGCGGTGAGCAGCGGCGCCGCGCCCCGCATCAGGGGGTAGGTCTGGTTCATGTCGGCGATGCGGTAGGTGCGCGCCACGCACGAAGTAGGTATTGGAGAGCACGGCGGAGACGGCGATGAACGGCCAGCTCGCCCGGGCCGGCGGCGGCAGGACCGGCAGGGCGATCGCGGCGATCAGGGCCGCCGCCCCGGTCACCGCCCCGGCGCTGAGGGTCTTGTCGTCACCACCCTTGACCACAGCGTTCCAGACGGCATGGAGCGCAGCGGCCAGGAGTACGATGGCGAAGACGGAGAGGGCCATGGCCCTTGCTACTGCGGCGCGCGCGGGAAGTCAGCGCCCTGGCGGCGCGCGAGTCGGCCCCGCGTCGCAGTTCCGCCCTACCCCGCCGCCGGGAACACCAGCGCCGTCCGCAGCCCCGGCCCCGTGTCGCCGACGCTGCCCGGCCCTTCGGACAGCTCCAGCCGGCCCCCGTGCGCCTCCGCCACGGCGGCGACCAGCGACAGGCCGAGGCCCGCGCCGGGCTGGTGGCGGCTCTTCTCCAGGCGGACGAAGCGCTGGATCACCCGCTCGCGATCCTCCTCGGGCACGCCGGGGCCGGTGTCGGTGACGGAGAATTCGATCTCGCCGGACGAGCGCCGGCGGGTGCGCAGCATCACCGCCCCGCCCTCGGGAGTGTATTTCACCGCATTGTCGAGCAGGTTGGCCAGGGCCTGGGCCATGAATTCGCGGTTGCCCTTCACCTGCAGGCCGTGGCCGAGCTGCATCTCGAAGGCCACCCCCTTGTCCTCGCACAGGGGCTCGTAGAGTTCGGAGACGCTCTCGGCCAGCTCGGACGGATCGAACACCACCGCGTCCGGCGCCTGCCCCGCCGCCTGCAGCCGCGAGATGGCCAGGACGGCGTTGAAGGTCTTCAGCACATAGTCCGAATCCTCCAGCGCCTGGGCGAGGGCGGCGGTGGGATCGGCCTTGCCGGCCTCCACCTCGATCATCGCCACCTCCAGCTTGGCGCGCAGGCGGGTCAGGGGCGAGCGCAGGTCGTGGGCGATGGCGTCGCCGGCGTGGCGCATGGAGCCCATCAGCCGCTCCACCCGGTCCAGCATGGCGTTCAGGCCCGAGGCCAGCTCGTCGTACTCGTCGCGGACGCCGCGCACGGGCGCCCGGGCGTCGAGGTCGCCGGCGGCCACCGCGCTGACCACCTGGTTCAGCCCGGCCATGCCGCGCGAGACGTTGCGGCTGACGATGATGCCGCCGGCCAGCCCGAGCACCACCACCAGCACGCCTGCGCCCCAGATGGTGTGGATCAGCCGCAGCACATAGACCCGCGCCTCGCCGATGTCGGCGCCCACGAACAGCAGCTCGCCCGACGGCAGGCGGATCTGGCGGCCCCAGCCGTGGTGGCGCACCACCGCCCCGTCGGGATCGGTCTGGGTGATGCGGAAACCCGTGCGCGCGTCGGCGGAGGTCCTGGGGATCACCGGGCTGGCGGCGAGGTTGCCGGTGACGGGCGAGCCGTCCGGCTTCATCAGCAGGTAGAGGAAGGGCCGGTCGCCCACCGCCCGCTCGATCAGCTCCTGGTTCAGGGCGTCGAGACCGCCACGGGCGTAGACGGTCTGCAGGGAGACCATCTCGCGGGAGACCTCGGTGTCGGCGCTGCGGGTCACCTCGCCGGCCGTCGCCACATAGATGTAGGCCAGGAAGGCCGCCGCCGACGCCGCGAACAGGGCGAGGAACAGCAGTGTCAGGCGAAAGGCGGTGGTGCGGAACAGGCGGGGGAGCTGCATCAGCGGGCGTCCTCTACGGGCGGCCACAGCTGATTGCCGTGGACGACGCGAAGGATCGAGACGTGCTCGTCGAACACCTCGTAGTTGATCAGATAGGGCGTCGGCGTGACGACCATCTCCCGCGTCCCGTCCAGCCGACCAGGCCGCCCCTTGTTCGGAAAGGAGACCAGACCTTCAGCCGCTCCAAATATCCGGTCTTCAACGTCCGCCGCCGAGCGCGGGCTGTCCTCGGCGATGAACGCATAAATCTGGTCGAGATCCAGCCTGGAGGAGTCCGACCAACGTATCTTCAAGTTCCGGACGCGCTTTCCCGCTTGAGCCGCCTGGCCTTCGCCATGGCCACCACCTCCTCATGCGGGACCGCGCGGCCTTCGCGGACATCCTGCCGGCCCTTCTCGACGGCCTCGCGGAACCACTGGTCGTAGGCGATCAGGTCCTGGACGGCTTGGGAGACGACCGCCTCAGCCGTCTCGTTGCGGAACTCGGCGATGGTCTCGAGCTGCGCCTTCTGAGCATCGTCCAGCGGAATGGTCAGATGAGCGGTCATGGTCTGCTCCTTGCCTTGGCGATCCTATCAAATTTCGGCCAGCCGCAGAACCTAGGCCTCCAGCCGATAGCCGGCGCCGCGCACGGTCTGCAGCATGGCGCGGGGGAAGCCCTTGTCGATCTTGGCGCGCAGGCGCGAGATGTGGACGTCGATCACGTTGGTCTGGGGGTCGAAGTGGTATTCCCAGACCTTCTCCAGCAGCATGGTGCGGGTGACCGACTGGCCCGCGTGCCGCATCAGATATTCCAGGAGCTGGAACTCCCGCGGCTGCAGGTCGATCTCCTGGCCCGCGCGATGCACGGTGCGGCCCAGCAAATCCATTTCAAGATCGCCGACCTTGATCGAGGTGGAGACCGAGCCGGTCTCCCGGCGGCGGGAGAGGGCCTCCACCCGGGCGATCAGCTCGGGAAAGGCGTAGGGCTTGACGAGGTAGTCGTCCCCGCCCGCCTTCAGCCCGTCCACCCGGTCGCCGACCTCGCCGAGGGCGGAGAGGAACAGCACCGGGGTCTGGTCGCCCTCGCGGCGCAGCGCCGAGACCACCTGCACCCCGTCCATCTTCGGCATCATGCGGTCGACCACCAGGACGTCGAAGCCGCCCTGGCGGGCCGCCTCCAGTCCCAGCTCGCCGTCGGCGGCGGTGACGGTCTGAAACCCGCTCTCCGTCAGCCCGCGCGACATGGCGTCGGCGGCCTCCCGGTCGTCCTCGATGATCAGTATCCGCATGGCCCCACGCCCCTACATGCTGACGGCGCCCGGCGGAGAAGGCCCCCGCCGGGCGGCCGGCTATTTGGTCTCGAACTTCACCGTCACGCCCACGTTGCGGCCGTCGTGGGTGACCAGGAAGAAGACGCCCTTGCGGCCGTCCTTCTTGGCTTCCGCCACCGCCGCGATCACGTCCTGCGGCGTCACGGCCGCCCGATCGCCGGCGCGGGCGATCACGTCGCCGGGGTGCAGGCCGATCTGGCCGCCCTCGGAGTCGTCGGCCACGCTCTCGATCACCACCCCGTGCACGGCGGCGCCGAGGCTGTACTTGCGGCGGTCCGCCTCGCTCATGGAGGCGAGGCCGAGGCCGAGCACCATGGGCCGGGCCGCGTGCGGCCGGTCGGGCGCGCCCTGGCCGTCGTCGCCGGGGTTCTGGTTGTCGTTCAGGTTCAGCGCGCTTTCCGCCGGGCGGGTGCCGGAGCGGACCTCGATGGGGATGCGCTTGCCGTCGCGCAGCACCAGAAGGTGCAGGGCGTCGCCGGCCTTGGCCACCGCCACCTGACGGGTCAGGTCGGAGCTGGAGGTCACGTCGTGGCCGTTCACCTGCATGACGATGTCGCCCGAGTGCAGCCCGCCCTTGTCGCCGGGGCCGCCGGTGACCACGTCGGTGATCAGGGCGCCCTGGTCGGGCTTCAGCCCAAGGCTGTCGGCGTTGTCCGAGCCCACGTTCTGGATCGTCACGCCGAGATAGCCGCGGGTGATCTTGCCGCCGGTCATCAGCTGGCGGGTGATGGAGGCCGCCACGTCGGCGGGGATGTCGAAGCCGATGCCGATCGAGCCGCCGTTGGGCGAGTAGATGGCGGTGTTGACCCCGATCACCCGGCCGTAGTCGTCGACGGTCGGGCCGCCGGAGTTGCCCCGGTTGATGGGGGCGTCGATCTGGATGTAGTCGACGAAGGTGGAGGACTTGTCCGGCAGCTGGCGGGCGATGGTGGAGACGATGCCGGCCGTGGCCGTGCCGCCGAGGCCGAGCGGGTTGCCGATGGCCAGCACCCAGTCGCCCACGCGGGGCTTGGCGCTGTCCTCGAAGTTGACGAAAGGAAAGCCGGTCCCGTCCACCTTCAGCACGGCGAGGTCGGTGCCCTCGTCGCGGCCCACCACCTTGGCGGTCAGCTCGCGCTTGTCGTTCAGCTTCACCTTGATGGTGTCGGCGTTCTCGACCACGTGGTTGTTGGTGACGAGGTAGCCGTCCGACGAGATGAAGAAGCCGGAGCCGGAGGCCTGCACCTCGGGGCCCTGCGGCTTCTTGCCGGCGCCCTTGCCGTGGCCGCGGGGCGTGGGGGCCGCGCCGTCGCCGTTGTCTTCGTCATTGTCGTCGCCGCCCTGCCCGCCCTTCGGCGTCAGGCCGAACGGCAGGGGCACGCCCTGGAACGGGTTCATCTCCCGCATCTCGGCCTGGCTGAGGTGGGTGGTCACGTCGATGGAGACCACGGCGGGGGCCACCCGCTCGAAGATGTCGGCGAAGGAGAGCGGCGCGCCGGGGGGCGGCGCGAAGATGGGGGCGGTGGAGGCGCGGATCAGGGTCGGCGTCTCGGCGGCCATCGCCGACGGCCACTTCACCCCCATGCCCACCGCCGCGGCGGCGGCGACGCCGAGACCCACCACCGTCCCGGTGAGCAAACCTTTTCTACGATCGGCCATGTGTGTCTTCGTTCCTCGGTCCGGGCGCCCGGGGCGGATCATCCACCATGGGGGTCGCACGGACAATAAGTCCTCGGCCGCGGTTCCGTTCGCGGCCGCAAGACGAGCGTTCGTCTCAGGCCCCGCTTTCCGCATTCCTCAGGGTCTTTCGTGAGGCGCGAACACGGCGGAACCTTGGCCGATTCGGACCGCGTCAGCCCATGCTAGATGAAATCTCCGTAAGCTTCGCCTCTTCCTCCGGCGTGAGGGGCGTCTCGGGGGGCGTTGCGCGGCGCCGGCGGCGCATCAGCACCGCCCCGCCCGCCAGCACCACCGCGAACGGCGCGCCCCACAGGACCGCATTGCCGAGGGAGAAGGCCGGCCGCTCCAGCACGAACTCGCCGTAGCGGTCCACGAGATAGCGCTTGATCTCGCCGTCGCTGCGCCCCGCCGCCACCTGCTGGCGCACGATCCTGCGCAGATCCTCGGCCAGGTCCGCATCCGATTCGTCGATCGACTGGTTCTGGCAGACGAGGCAGCGGATGTCGCGGAACAGGGCCCGCGCGTGCGCCTCCTGCCTGGGGTCGGAGAGCCGGTCGGCGGGGTCGTTGGAGGCGGCGGCGGCGAGGAGGAGGGCGGCGAGGGCGGCCAGCGCCGTGCGTGGTTCGAGACGCGCCTTACGGCGCTCCTCACCATGACGACTCCTTTGATCACCTACGACCTTCGTCATCCTGAGGAGCCCGCGGCGGCGGGCGTCTCGAAGGACGCATGGACCTTCCGCCGCCCCACCGCCAGCCTCAGCCGCCGGTCCGACAGGGAGATCAGGCCGCCGAGCGCCATCAGGATCGGGCCGCCGAAGATGAGCCGCGCCCAAGGGTTCCAGTAGGTGCGGATCAGCCAGCTGGCTTTGGCGCCCTCCCGCCGCTCGCCCACCACCACATAGAGGTCGCTGGCGCCGTGGCGCTGGATCGCCACCTGGGAGGTGGTCTGGCGGTTGGCGGGGTAGAAGCGGCGCTCGGGCGTCACGTCCGCCGCCGCCGCGCCGTTCGGCCCGGTCACCGACAGCACCGCCCGCTCGGCGGTGTAGTTGGGCCCCTCCAGCGGCGCGACGCTCTTCAGGGTCAGCACATACTGGCCGACCTTCAGGCTCTGGCCCACACTGAGCGCCTCGGCGGCGTCGAGGCGGCCCGAGGTCTCGATGGCGGCGCCCAGCACGAAGACCCCAAGGCCGATGTGCGCCAGCGTCATGCCCCACTGGCCGCGGGGCAGGCCGCCGAGCCGCCGGGCGGTCTCAGGCAGGGGCGCGGCGCCGAGCTTCACCCGGGTGCAGAGCTCCCACGCGCTGCCCGCGATCAGCCAGACGCCGATCAGCAGGCCCACGGCGGGCATCAGCTTCTGCGGCTGCAGGAAGAAGTATCCGATCAGGGCGGCCAGCGCCGCCAGCCCCGCCGCGCCCCAGAGCCGCTGCAGGGCGCCCAGCGCATCCCCCCGCTTCCAGGCCAGGAAGGGCCCGGCGGGCAGGATCAGCAGGCAGGCGGCCATCAGGGGCGCGAAGGTCAGGGCGAAATAGGGCGAGCCGACGCTGATGGCCTCGCCGGTCAGGGCCTGGCGGATCAGGGGGTAGAGGGTGCCCAGCAGGACCGTCAGCGTCGCGGCGGCGAGGAAGAGGTTGTTGAGCACCAGCGCGCCCTCGCGGCTCACCGGGGCGAACAGGCCCCCCTCCCCCTTCAGCGCCGGAGCGCGCCAGGCGAAGAGGGTGAAGCCGCCGCCCGCCGCCACCGCCAGGATGCCCAGCAGCAGGATCCCGCGCCTGGGGTCCACCGCGAAGGCGTGGACCGAGGTCAGGACCCCCGAGCGCACCAAGAAGGCGCCCAGCATGGAGAAGGTGAAGGCGGCCAGGGCCAGGAAGACGGTCCAGCCCGCCAGCGCCCCGCGCTTCTCGGTGACGATGGCCGAATGCAGGAGGGCGGTGCCCACCAGCCACGGCATGAAGCTGGCGTTCTCCACCGGGTCCCAGAACCACCACCCGCCCCAGCCGAGCTCGTAGTAGGCCCAGAAGGAGCCGAGGGTGATGCCGACGGTGAGGCAGCTCCAGGCCGCGAGCGTCCAGGGACGCACCCACCGCGCCCAGGCCGCGTCCACCCGCCCCTCGATCAGGGCGGCGACGGCGAAGGAGAAGACCACGGAGAAGCCGACGTAGCCCGAGTAGAGGAAGGGCGGATGGATGGCCAGGAAGGGGTCCTGCAGGATCGGGTTCAGCGCCGCCCCCGCCACCGGCGCGTCGCCGAGCCGGGCGAAGGGGTTGGAGGCGAAGGCCGTATAGCCGATGAAGAGCAGGCCCAGCGTCCCCTGGCTGGCCACGACCAGGGCCTTCAGCCCGCTCGGCAGCCCCCGCCCGAACACGGCCACCGCGGCCCCGAAGCCGGTCAGCGCCAGGCACCAGAGCAGCATGGAGCCCTCGTGGCTGCCCCATACGGCGGCGATCTTGTAGACCAGCGGCTCGGCCAGCTGGGAGTTGGCGACCACATTGGCCACCGAGAAGTCGGAGGTGACGAAGGCGTGCATCAGGGCGAAGAAGGCGATGGCCACGGCGACGAAGGCCCCGAACGCCGCCCCCTCGCCCGCGCCGCGCAGGGTGGCGTCGCGTCGGAAGCGCCCCAGGGCGGAGGCGATCGCCTGCACCGCCGACAGCGCCAGGGCCAGGAGCAGCGCGAACGCGCCGAGTTCGTCGGTCATCGCCCTTCCCCCTCGATGGGGGAAGGGTCGGGGATGGGGGTGACAGCGCGACGACGGCCGATGTCGCGCCAGTCCCCCCCACTCCCTGCCCTCTCCCCCGTCAGGGGGGAGAGGAAGGCGCAAAAGCCGTTCACCGCAGCGCCCGAGAATAGTTGGCGCCGCTCGCCCCGTCGCCGCGCCACTCGCCGTTCTTCTTCAGGGCGTCGGCCACTTCCTTGGGCATGTAGCGCTCGTCGTGCTTGGCCAGGACCTCGCGGGCGGTGAAGACGCCGTCCCGGCCGAACGATCCTTCCGTCACCACGCCCTGGCCTTCGCGGAAGAGATCCGGCAGATCGCCCTTGAACACCACCTTGTCCACCGCGGCGTTGTCGGTGACATTGAACGCCACCGTCCCGTCGGAGAGCTTGCGCACGCTGCCCGGCGCCACGAGCCCGCCGAGCCGGACGGTGCGCCCCGCCGGCACGTGCTTGTCCGCCGCCATCCTGGGGCTGTAGAAGAAGACCGCCGCATCCCCCATCGCATAGAGCGACAGCCCCGCCGCCAGGGCGAGGATCGGCGCCGCGACCGAGACCGCCACGAGCCT
>Ga0302314_10023317_pt1 | contig 10104 bp, 7 predicted proteins | sample III_Palsa_N2_3_FD_200533 | JGI IMG/M metagenome (GOLD analysis project Ga0302314, IMG submission 200533) | Peat permafrost microbial communities from Stordalen Mire near Abisko, Sweden - III_Palsa_N2_3 | ecosystem: Environmental > Terrestrial > Soil > Palsa > Peat permafrost | place: Sweden...
TCGTCCTCGCGCTGATCGTCGTCGTCGCCGCGCTCAACATCCTCATCGCCCTCACCATGATGGTCATGGAAAAAACCCGCGACATCGCCGTCATGATGAGCTTCGGCGTCGCCGCCGATCAGGTCCGCCGCATCTTCCTCTTCCAGGGCCTTCTGATCTCCACCATCGGCACCACCCTCGGCCTTGCCCTGGGCTACGCAACCTCGCTCGCCGGCTCTCACTTCCGCTTCATCCACCTCGACGCCAGCGTCTACTCCATCGACTACCTCCCCTTCGCCCCCCACCTCACCGACGCACTAATCGTCGCCGCCGTCTCCCTCGGCATCTCACTTCTTGCTACTCTCTATCCATCGAGCTCCGCCGCCCGCGTTCTCCCAGCGGAAGCCTTACGGTACGAATGATCAAGCTGACGTTTTGCTCTCGTAACCCTGAGACTGCCTTGTAACGACTAAAGGAGCGAAGGATGTTGACCAACCCCGCTTTTCTCGAGAATATCCCCGCCGCCGCTGCGTTGCCCATCCTGCTTGCGCTGCTCATCGTCCTGCGGCGCCGTCATGCCAACTTCGCTACCCGCGACTGGATTCTTGCGCTCGGCTGCATCTTCTTCGCCCAGCTTGAAACCTTCTCCGCCATGTCGCGCCATCATTGGCTCTACACCGCCGGCCACACCACTCTTCTCATCGGACAACTTCTCGCCGCAGTCGTCCTCGCTGCTCACCGGCCGCCCAACCACAACTACCCTAAAGCAGGACTCCCCTTTACCGCCCTTAACACGCTGCCACTGATCGCCGTTTCCATCATCTACGGCTGCTACATCTTCTCTCCCGGCGCCTACCTCGCAGCCTCCGTGTTCGGCATCGTCATGCTTCTCGGCACGTCGCTCTGGCAGAAGAAAAGTATGCTGCTCGCCCTCGCTGGCAGCGCCTGCTACGTCATCTCCGCAACTCTGGCCCACGCCGGCTACTATCGCTCCGCCGAGTACTGGCTCCTCTTCTGCGTCTACGTCATCGCCATCGCGAACCTCTACATTACCCTGCCCCGCCGCACCCTCGGTCGCTTCGCCATCCTCACCAGTATGAGCATCTGGGCTCTCACCTTCCTCGTCCATCCCTGGGTATGGGTGAACGCTCCTCAATGGGCCCCATTCGCCCGCCAGGTTTGGGAGTTGCAAAAATTCTTCCTCTGCATCGGCGTGCTCCTGCTCTTCCTCGAAGAACAGGTCGCTACTACGCAGTGGCTTGCCGTACACGATCAACTCACCAGTCTCCCCAACCGCCGCCTTCTCGACGAATGGCTCAAACAAACCATCGCCGCCGCCTGCGCTCACAGTGGAAAGTTCGCCGTCCTGCTCGTCGACCTTGACGGCTTCAAAGCTGTCAACGATACCCATGGCCACGCCATAGGAGACTATGTCCTGGCCGAAATCGCCCGTCGTATGCAGACCCATCTCGATCAAGGCAAGATGCTCGCTCGGCTCGGCGGCGACGAGTTCGTCATCGTCTCCTCTCAAATTGAAACCCCCGCCGACATCGACCAACTCGAACAGCGGCTCCAGCAAGCCATCCGCGAACCCCTGCACGTCCAGGGACGCGATATCTCCGTCGGCGGCACCTTCGGCACCGCTACCTACCCTGAAGACGCCCTCGATTGCGATCCGGCTAAGATCGCCCCTACCCTCTTGCACATCGCAGACCAGCGTATGTATCGCCGCAAACCCGCAAGGTAGATCTGCCCGCCCATCGGCCACACCCCGGGATGAAGTACGAAGCTATTGCTACGCCGTCCCCTCGACGCCGCTCGCCACAATGTCCTCCGCCTCAACCTGCGAAGCATAATCCTCGCCAAACTGCATGTTATGTAGACGGCTATACATCCCACCCAGGGTCAGCAACTCATCGTGCGATCCCAGCTCTGTCAGCGTGCCACGCTCAATCACCGCAATCCGGTCGGCCCGCCGCACCGTCGACATGCGATGCGCGATCACCAGCACCGTCCGCCCCTGCATCAGGTTCGCCAGCGCCGCCTGCACCGCCGCTTCGCTCTCGGTATCCAGCGCCGAAGTCGCCTCATCCAGCACCAGCAGCGGCGCATTCTTCAGTAGCGCACGTGCAATCGCCAGCCGCTGTCTCTCGCCGCCGGAAAGCCGCATCCCGCGCTCCCCGATCATCGTGTTATACCCCTCCGGCATGCGCAGAATAAAGTCATGCGCCAGCGCAGCCTTTGCTGCTGCTTCAATCCGCGCAATCGGCACATCAGGCCTGCCATATGCGATGTTGTTGCGCACCGTGTCGTTGAACAGCACCGTCTCCTGCGTCACCTTGCCAATCTGTTTGCGCAACGACGCCAGCGTAAGGTCGCGAATATCATGCCCGTCGACAAGTATGGCCCCGCCGGTCACATCGAAGAACCGCGGCAACAAATTCATCAGCGTAGACTTCCCCGCCCCGCTCGGTCCCACCAGCGCCACCACCTCGCCCCGCCGCACCGTCAGGTTGATCCCGTGCAGCACCTCCTTCGCTTCCCCATCACCCTCGTCATACGCAAACCTCACATCGCGAAACTCGATGCTCTTCTCAAAGCTCTTCAACGCGATCGCCTTCCGCCGCTCCCGCACCTCATCCTGCGCCTCGATAAACTTGAAGATCTCTTCGCTGGCCCCAACCGCCTGCTGAAAGCTGTTGTAATAAATCGGCATCTTCCGCACTGGATCGTAAAGCACAATCACCGAAGCCAGAAACGTAATAAACAACCCAATCGTCCACTTGCCGTGCGCAATCTCGTTGCGTCCAAACAACAACAGCAGCGCAATCGCCACCGCCCCCAGCGCATCCATCAGCGGCGACGAGATCGCCTGCACCGCCACCGAACGCATATTCGCCGCCAGCAGCTTATCCGCCGCCTTGCGGAAGCGGTTCATCTCCCACAACTCCATGCCAAACGCCTTCACGATCCCGTTGCCCGTGATCGTCTCATGCACGATGTTCTGAATGTCCGCCAGCTTATCCTGCCCGCGCCGCGTAGTATGCCGCACCCGCCGACCGATCCTGCGTGCCGACGACACGATCACCGGAACGAACAGCAGCAGCACCCACGCCATCCGTCTGCCTTCAACAATCACCACCCCGATCATCACAATCAGCGTAAATGTCTGTTGCAGAAAATCGCTCATCACCGTCGCCATTGCCGATTGCACACGCTCCACATCGCTGATCAGCGTCGAGATCAGTGTCCCAGTCGTATTCCGCTGAAAGAACGCCGTCGACCGCCGCAACAGCGCATCGTACAAATCGTTGCGCATGTCGGTAATCATGCCGAACCCGGCTTTGTTAGCCAGTAGCGTCCCCAGGTAATCGCAGATCGACTTCACAATCGCGGACCCGATAAGCGCCACAGCTACCGCGTCCCACGCGCTGTGGACGTGATACGGCAGCAGCATCTCCAGCGTCACAGGCCGCTGCATGCGCGGGATGGTGAACAACACCAAATCCTGCGCCGAAGCCTTGGGGCTCAGCACGTTGTCCACAATCGGCTTGATCAGCAGCACGCGGAACCCCGCCATTGCCGCATATACCGCCATCAAGCCAACCGACATCAGCGAGTACAGCGCATACGGCCGCATGTAGCGCAACAGTCGCCAGATACGCTTCATCCGCGCCCCCCGCGCACCGTGCTGTTAGAAAAAATCATCAACAGTTAGTGTACCCACTTACCGCGGCATACCGCGCCGCCCTTGCTTGCACTCGCTTTTCCTAATCCCTATTCCCTATTCCCTGCCTCACCGCGGCATGTCCCGGTGCGAACTCTTCGCCCGGTACCCCGCCGCCCCCAACCGCTTCTTCAACTCCTCCGCGATCATCACCGACCTATGCTGCCCGCCCGTACACCCAATCCCGATCGTCAGATAACTCTTGCCTTCCTTGATGTAGTGCGGCAAAAGAAAAGTCAGCATCTCCGCCGCCTTATCCAGGAACTCCCTGGTCTGCGGAAACTGCCGTATATACTTCGCCACCTTGGGATGCTTCCCCGTCAGCTTCCGAAACTCCGGCACAAAATGCGGATTCGGCAAAAACCGAACATCGAACACCACATCCGCATCCGTAGGCACGCCATTCTTAAACCCAAAGCTCATCACCGAAATGGTCAAATTCCGGTCGTTCTTCTCCCCGCCGCGCTCAAACTGTGAGTTGATATGCGCCCGCAACTCATGCACATTGAAACGCGTCGTATCCAGCAAAATATCGGCAACATTCCGCACCGGGTCGAGCCTCTTCCGCTCCGCCCGGATCGACGCAACAACCGTCTCGCCCCGCCCCAGCGGATGCGGCCGCCGCGTCTCGGAAAACCGCCGCACAATCGCTTCTTCGCTGGCCTCCAGAAACACCACTCGCGTCGGTAACACCAGCCGCACTTTTTTCAGAATCGCCGGAAACCTATCCAGCCGGCTGCCCTCACGAACATCCACCACCAACGCTGCTCGCGCAATCTCCGCCGACTTCGCCACCAGGTCCGCAAACCGAGGTATCAACTCCAGCGGCAGGTTGTCCACCGAGTAATACCCCAGGTCCTCAAACGCCTTCAGCGCCGACGCCTTCCCCGACCCCGACATCCCTGTCAGGATCACCAGCTCCCGCGCAGGCTGCGTCAAATCCGGGTCTGCGGCCCGGTCAGCAACAGGCTTTGCAGCCCTGGCGCCAACACCCTTAGCAGATTTAACAACCTTGGCCGCGCGCTTGGTGCCCATGCGTGCATCCTAGCACCGCGGGCCCGCACTCTGCCTCTTCAAGACACCCGCGCAATCTCCGCCGGCAAGCTCATCCCACCCTCGATAACCTCAAGACAACCCTCGCCTTTGCCCCGCACCTTCTTGCCTGCAGCCTTCGCCCGATACATCGCCACATCCGCCTTATGCAGCGTCTCTTCCGCCGTTCCGGCATGGTCCTCCACAATCTCGAAACCCAGGCTCACACCCACCCGCGCCGTGCCGCTCCGTAACCCCATCGGTCGACCCACCGCAGCCCGTATCCGTGCTGCAACCTGCTCCACATCCCACACCGAACCTGCATCTTCCAGCAACACCGCGAACTCGTCGCCGCCCAGCCGCGCCACCGTGTCCTCCGGTCGCACGCACTCCCGCAATCGCACGGCAACCTTTACCAGCAGAGCATCCCCGGCCCCGTGCCCCAGCGTATCGTTCACTGCCTTGAACCCGTCCAGATCGAGAAACATGATCGCAAACCTTCGTCCCGGCGCGCGCTTCAGCCGCGACCGCGCCACTCCCAGCCGGTCCAGAAACAGCGTCCGGTTGGGCAGGCCCGTCAACGCATCGTGCAGCGCCGAATGCTGCAACCGCGCCACCGTCTCCTTCTGCCTGCCAATGTCCCGAAACGTATAAAACAGCCCATGCACTTGGCCGCTCAGCCGCACCGGCCCCACCACAATCGACACATCCACAGCCTGCCCGCAGCTCCGGTTCCGCACCGTCTCCAGCGACGCCGTGCCATTGCTCGCGATCAGGTTATAGATCAGCTCCGTCTCATGCACGCAGCCCTCCGGAGAGAGCAACGCCCCCAGCGGCTCGCCAAGGCACGCCTCCGCCGCATACCCGAACAGCTTGCAGAACTGCCGGTTCACCAGCAATAAACGCCCGTCGAAGGTCACCGCCATCGCCTCGGGAGCAGAATCCAGCAGGCCCAGAAGGTCTAAAGTCCCCACGGCCATAAGCTTCGTCGCGAACTCCTCGGCAACGCAACGCGGCATGGGCTAGAGTTCCTCCACCCCGCTTATCGGCGCGGCATTGGAACCCTTTAACCCACCCTCCGAATATCGCTCAGGCCGCTTCCGTAGCAATCGGCTTCGGATGGTCCCGCATCGTATCGAATCGCTTCTTATGTTTGATGGCCTGCCGTTCCACCTTCTGCAGCGCATCGTGCAGCGCGGTCACCATCTCCATCGCCTCGCAGGTGGCGACTAGTTGTTCCCCACGGCATGAAACCGTGATCTCAGCTATCTTGCGGTACTTGTCTTCGGTGAGAATTACGTGGGCTGCTGTGCAACGATTGGCAACAATGGCAATACTCGCCAACCCTGCCTCCGCCTGCGTCTTCAGTTTTGCCGTAACTACGGTCTGGCGACCGGTGTACTCAACGTTCATGAACAACTCCTCTTGGCCCAGGCAGCCCGGGATTGGGCGGCCTAGCACCGTAAGATGCCGATCATCGTACACGCCGCTGGTGTGTGGAGGGAATCTGCATATCTTCCCGGTACTTCGCCACCGTCCGCCGCGTCACCCGGATCCCCTGCCGCTGCAACTCCGCCGCCAAAAAATCGTCCGTCCACGGCTTCCGCGGGTCCTCGTCCTCGATCAGCTTCTTCACCCGCTTCTTCAACAGCATCAGCGGCACGTCACCTCCCTCCGGCCCGTTCACGCTCTCCGTGAAGAAAAACCGCAGCTCATACACCCCCTGCGTCGTATACACATATTTATTCGCCACCGCCCGGCTCACCGTCGAAGGATGCACCCCGATCTCCTCCGCCACCTCTTTAATCATCATCGGCCGCAGCGCGTCCACTCCCCGCTCCAGAAAATCCTGCTGCCGCCGCACAATCGACTCGCAGACCCGCACAATCGTGTTCTTCCGCTGCTCAATGTTCCTTAGCAGTTGGATCGCCGACTTATACCGCTCCTTCACATACTCCTTTACCTCTTTATCCGTCCCCTTCTCGCGCAGCATCTTGCGATATCCCTGGTTCAGCCGCAGCGCCGGCATATCTTCCTCGTTCATCACCACCACATACTCATCCCCACGCTTCACAAACGCCACATCCGGCTCGATCAGCCGCGTCGCCGTGTTGTTATACCGCTGCCCAGGCCGCGGATCGAGCGTCCGAATCAACTCCACCGCCTCCGCAATCTGCTCCGTCGACCGCCGCGACACCCGCGTCAACTCCCGCATGTCCTTCTTCTGTAGCAGCCCCAGATGCGTATCCACGATCACCGCCGCTGTATCGAACACCGCCCTGCTCGGAGCCTCTTCCTCCGGCTGCCGCTGCGCCGCCACAATCGACGCCCGCCGCTGTGCCTCAATCTGCAGCAGCAGACACTCCCGCAGGTCCCGCGCCCCAATCCCCACTGGATCGAGCTGCGCCACCACCCCCCGTGCCTGCGCGATCAGCGCATACCGCGCCTCCATCACCTCCTCCGCGGAAGACGCCCCAATCGCTACCACAGGACTAAGCCCGGCCTCCTCATACAGCGCCGCCGCCAACTCCTCATCGCTCGCCGTCAGATACCCGTCCTCATTCAGGTTCCCGACGATTAACTCCGCCGCCGCCGCCAGCTCCGGCCTCAGCGTCATCGACCCAAGCTGCCAAGCCAGGTAATCTGTCAGCGTACTCGGCTGCGCCAGAAAGTGCTCGAACGAGGGCTTGTCGTACTCCTCAAACCCGCTGCCCGTCTTAAATCCGGGATCCAGATAGTCCTGAAAGTAGCTGCCAAAGTCGATCTCATCGAACGGGTCCTTCTCCACCCGCTCGCCTTCGGCCACAACCTCTTCCGCGCTGCGCTCACGGTCGCCCTCCCGGTCCGACCGCTCCTCCAGCGTCTCGTTAGACTCGTCAATCTCCTCCAGCACGGGGTTTTCGACCATCTCCCCATTGATCATGTCCTTCAGCTCAAGCTTATTGAGCGCAAGCACACTGACCATCTGCACCAGTCCCGGAGTAAGCACCTGGCGTTGCGAGAGCTTTACGTTCAGTCGCGGCTGCAACAACAAACTTCAACCCCTGGCTTCGATCCGCAATCCCCGCCAACACGGCAGCAAATCCGTGTCGCGGGAAAAAACGGGCCGGTTTGGTACCGGGTAAACACGCCCGGCCAGCAATTCAAGGGCCAGTTTACCCCGCCACGCCAGAAAAATGTGAAAAGTTGAAGGCAGATCGTCACCGCCAAACCCAAAACAGGCCACCCCCACCTCCGGGCGGCCCATTCCTGCGCGCTTTTGCGCATGGGTGGGGAACCAAAGCAGCCCGCACCCCCAAACTTTGCCAAGCCCCCAAACCCATCGAAGCCCTCAACCCCTCGGCCACCCTCCACAAATTTGCATTCACCGCGCAAACCCGCCACACTGGTTACAGTCTGCACAACACCGGACTTCCCCTGAACTGAATCCATCCACCATGCGTCTCTCCGCAGTCTTCGGCCTGGCCATCCTCCTTACCGGCTGCTCCACCGACTTCACCGTCATCCCTATCCCCCCCACGACCCTGACCGCCAACGCCGGCGGGCCGTACACCGGGACGGCGGGCGCGGGCGTGACCTTCAGCGGCAGCCACTCCACAGCCCCGCAAGGCGAGACAATCTCCTACACCTGGACCTTCGGAGACAACGCCACAGCCACCGGCATCGCCCCCACCCACATCTACCTCACCGCCGGACTCTACACCGTCTCCCTCACCGTCACCGACTCCGGCAACCAGACCTCGACCGCCACCAGCACCGCGACCATCGCTGCCCTGCCCCCGCCCTTGCCGCCGGTAGCCAACGCCGCGGGGCCCTACACCGGAACACTGGGCACCGCCGTCTTCTTCGACGGCAGCGGCTCCTACGACCCCCAAAACGAAACCCTCACCTACGCCTGGGACTTCGGCGACGGTTCCACCGGTGCTGGCATCAAACCCGGTCACGTCTACTGGGCCACCGGGACCTACGCCATCTCCCTCACGGTCACCAACACCAGCAACCTCAGCGACGGCGCGACCGCCACGGCCACCATCACCGTCGCTCCCCCCCTGCCGCCCCCGGCCGGCGCCTCCACGCTCTATCAGGTGGCCACCACATCAGTCTCGGTCGGTGGAGTCAGCGAGCACTTCTTCGCCGTCTTCGCCTACACCGCCACCGGCAGCGGGACGGTAAGCCCGATACTCACCCTCACCGCGCCCGACTCCGGCGAACTCTACCAAAGCCTGGCAACCGGCCTTAAAGGCAATCTCTACATCGCCGACTCCAGCGAGCAGGTCAACGGCATCCCCAGCATCCAGTTCCTCGCCCCACCCACGGCCAATGGAACTGTCACCCCCCTCCGCACCATCACCGGCCCGGACACCCAGCTCATCACCGCCGATGCCATCACCGTGGACAACTATGGGAACATGTACATCGTCTCCCTCGCACCCTCCACGGGCACCGTCCCTTTCGCCAACATCCTGGAGTTCGCCGCGGGCGCCACCGGCGATGCCCTGCCCATCCGCACCATTACCCTCCCCGTCGGCCAGGAGACCATCGGCGAGATGCATATCGCCGTCGACGCCACCGGAAACCTCATCGTCACCAACTACGGAGACGGCACCGACGCGATCCAGGTCTTCACCCCCATCCAGTCCGGCAACGCCACCCCGGTAAGGACTGTCTCCGACCCCATCGTCAGTTACCTCCTCGGGGTGGGCCTCGATCCATCGGGAAACATCTATGTCCTCACCAACGCCCTGACCGTCGAGGAGTTTCCCGGCGGCGCCACCGGAACCGGCGCTACGCCCCTCCAAACCATCGCCCTCACCGCACCCGGCGAGGCGGGGGCCATCAGCGCCGCCAACGGCCTCGCTCTGGACACCGCAGGCAACATCTATGTAGGCGTCCATGTCGCCCCCAACTTCAGCAACGACACCATCCTGGTGTACCCCGCCGGCGCCACAGCCTCCACCTCACCGACCATCGAGATCGTCTCTCCAGGCGGAGACTCGCTCACCGTCCATTAAGTCCCCAGGTGCCGGGCGCCCCCGATCTCTCGCACTTGCAGATCGGGGTCTTTGCGGCTGCGATCTACCCGGAGAGCCAACCACCCCAAAACGTGTCAATACCCCCAACCTCTGCAAAACCCCCAAACCCCCCGTAAACATTGGCGAAAATAATTAACAAAACCTTGCGTATGTATTATTTCCAAACGCGTAGAATTAACATAGAGATCAGAAAAGGCTGCGAGCATCCCTCGCAGCCTTTTTCATTCCCTGAAACCTGAAGCCTACCACCTGAAACCTCAAACATTGCATCAAGTCCAAGCCTAACCCCAATCGGCTCTGGACTTTGACCCAAAAAGTACGGGGGGAGGGGGG
>Ga0302314_10023318_pt1 | contig 10104 bp, 6 predicted proteins | sample III_Palsa_N2_3_FD_200533 | JGI IMG/M metagenome (GOLD analysis project Ga0302314, IMG submission 200533) | Peat permafrost microbial communities from Stordalen Mire near Abisko, Sweden - III_Palsa_N2_3 | ecosystem: Environmental > Terrestrial > Soil > Palsa > Peat permafrost | place: Sweden...
CCAAGATGGGCGAAATCCTCGACCTCGGCGTCAAGGCCGGCATCGTCGAGAAGTCCGGCGCCTGGTTCTCCTACGATAGCCAGCGGCTCGGGCAGGGGCGCGAAAATTCGAAAGCGTTTCTCAAGGCCAACCCCGACATGACCGCGAAGATCGAAGCCGCGATCCGCCAGAACTCCGGCCTGATCGCCGAACAGATCCTGGCCGGCTCCCCCGAGCGCGACGCCGACGGCGAGGAGCCGGAGGCCGCGGAGGATTGAGATTTTCCGAGCGTCAGGTCGGATGACTTGAGTTCGACATAGCGGGCGCCGAGGACGTTGAGTTGCCGACGTCTTTGGTGCCCGTTTTTGTTTTGCGTGAATAGCTTGTGGTGAGAGCGTGAAGAAGCCTCTGATCCTGACCGGCTGGCCGATCGATGAGTTCGAGGAGACAAATCTCGGCGATCTCCAGGCTGTTTTCTTCTTTAATTTTACCTGGGGAAAGTTGCCGTCGCCGGCCAAACTTGCAGCCCATCTTGGCGCTCGGACGCCCGATCATGGCCCTCGCCAAGGTGACCACTGGTCGGACTTTGCAAGCCGCTGGAATTTGAGCAAAACCAAAAGTCTTCGGGATCTCAGTCTGGCCGAATTCTGCCAGCAATACGAGATCGTCGAACTCTGGTTTGACACGCGTCCGGACGCTCAATTGCAACTGATCTGGCTGCTCGATTACTTCCATTCCTACCCTGAGACGATGGCCAGGTTGAAATTGCGTCTGCTGACCCAGGATATGATCGCGGTTCGTCCGGGCGGTTTTGGCAAATGGCGGCCGCCCCTCGTCGACGTCACCAAACAGGAACTCGTAACGGCAAGCGCTGCATGGAAGGCCTATCGTGCGCCGACGCCGGAAGCTTGTTTCGGTCTGCTCAAGAAAGATTTGAGCGCATTGTCGTTGCTAAGGCCGGTTCTGCTCGACCTGCTCGCAGAATTGCCTTCCGCTTCGACAGGACTTGGTGCCACGGAAATGCGGATGCTGGAATTGATTGGATTCTCGCTGACGAATGCGCTTTTCTACCTCACGAGCCTTCGCCAGACCCGCGTCTTCGGCCAATCGGATATTGGCTATTTGCTTGATGGGCTGGCGTTCGGTCCGACACCAGCCATAATGGGGCTTGATGAGGCACTGCGGAGCAGGAAATACCAGCCCCGAGAAGAGGCCTATCGTTGTAGCGAACTCTCGCTCACCAAATTCGGCAAATCGATCCTTGCCCACAAGGAGGATTTCAGCCGTCACAATCCAATCGATCGCTGGTGGGGCGGCACGAGGCTGACCAACGATTGTTTGTGGCGCTGGGATCCGGTGCTGACCGCGCCTTGACGTTCAGCATTTCAAAATGCCCCGTCATTCCGGGATGCGCCGCTTGGCGCATGCCCGGAATCCATACGCCCTGTGGTGGTTATGGATTCTTAGATGCGCAATTGCGCATCAGGGCTGGCGTAAGAGCGCGCCCCGGAATGACAGTTACCGTTTCTGCGCTCACTCCGCCGCTTGCGCGTAGTCCGTGATCGGCGGACACGAGCACACCAGGTTGCGGTCGCCATAGACGTTGTCGACCCGTCCCACCGGAGACCAATATTTGTCTGACCGTGACGTGCCCGCCGGAAAGCAGCCCTCGGCGCGGCTGTAGGCGCGTGCCCAGTTGTCGTCGGCGATGTCGTGCACGGTATGCGGCGCATGCCGCAGCGGCGAGGCGTCGGCTTTCCAGCGCCCGGACTCGATCTCCGATATCTCGCGCCGGATAGCGATCATGGCGTCGCAAAAACGATCCAGCTCGACTTTCGATTCGGATTCGGTCGGCTCGATCATCAGCGTGCCCGGCACCGGAAAGCTCATGGTGGGGGCATGGAATCCGTAATCGATCAGCCGTTTGGCGATGTCGTCGACGGTGACGCCGCTGGAAGTCTTTAACGGCCGGGGATCGACGATGCATTCATGCGCGACCCGGCCCTTGGCGTTGCGATAGAGCACAGGAAAATGCGGCTGCAAGCGGTTCGCGATGTAATTGGCGTTGAGGATCGCCACCTCCGTGGCGCGGGTCAGGCCTTCACCACCCATCATTAAAATATAGATGTAGGAAATCGTCAGGATCGACGCCGAGCCAAACGGTGCGGCCGATACCGGCCCGACCGCACCCTTGGCGCCATCGGTCGCCGGATGTGCGGGCAGGAACGGCGCCAGATGCGCTCGGACGCCGATCGGTCCCATCCCGGGGCCGCCGCCGCCATGCGGGATGCAGAACGTCTTGTGCAGATTGAGATGGCTGACATCGGCGCCGTAATCGCCGGGCCGCGACAGCCCGACCTGCGCATTCATGTTGGCGCCGTCGAGATAGACCTGGCCGCCATGGCCATGCACGATGTCGCAGATCTCGCGAATATGCTCCTCGAACACGCCGTGGGTCGACGGATAGGTGATCATCACCGCGGCGAGATTTTTCGCATGCAGCATTGCCTTGGCGCTGAGATCGCCAACGTCGACGTCGCCGCGCGCATCGCAGGCGACCACCACTACGTCCATGCCGACCATGCTGGCGGAGGCAGGATTAGTGCCGTGCGCCGAGGAGGGGATCAGGCACACCTTGCGATGCGGTTCGCCGTTCGCGGTGTGATAGCCGCGGATCGCCAGTAGCCCGGCATATTCGCCCTGCGCGCCGGAATTCGGCTGCAGCGAGATCGCATCATAGCCGGTGATGTCGCACAAATATCGTTCGAGCCGTTTGAACAGCGCGTGATAGCCGGCGGCCTGCTCGCGCGGTGCGAACGGATGCAGATCGGAAAATTCCGGCCAGGTCAGCGGGATCATCTCCGAGGTGGCGTTGAGCTTCATGGTGCAGGAGCCCAGCGGGATCATCGCGCGGTCGAGCGCGAGGTCGCGATCACTGAGTTTTCGCATGTAGCGCAACAATTCGGTTTCCGAGCGGTGCGCGTGGAACACCGGATGGGTCAGGAAGGCGCTCGCGCGTTTCAGTTCAGTCGGCAGTGCCTCGCGCGCGCTGGCTTCAATGTCGGTGTAGGCAAGGCTGCCGCCGAATGCGCGCCAGACCGCCTCGACGTCATCAGGCGTCGTGGTCTCGTCCAGCGCGATGCCGAGCGTATTTTCGCCGATCCGCAGATTGATCTTCTCGGCGAGCGCGCGCGCGACGATCGCCTCGCGCTTGGTGCCGACATTCACCGCCACTGTGTCGAAGAACGCCTCGGATGCCGGCGCGAAGCCCAGCTTGCGCAGGCCCGCCGCCAGCACGGCGGCGCGGCGATGCACCGAGCGGGCGATATCGGTCAGCCCTTCCGGCCCGTGATAGACCGCATACATCGAGGCGATCACCGCCAGCAGCACCTGCGCGGTGCAGATGTTCGAGGTGGCTTTCTCGCGGCGGATATGCTGCTCGCGGGTTTGCAGCGCCAGCCGGTAGGCCGGCTCGCCGCGCGAATCCACCGAAAGCCCGACGATACGGCCGGGCAGCGAGCGCTTCAGCGCGTCGCGCACCGCCATATAGGCCGCATGCGGTCCGCCATAACCCATCGGCACCCCAAAGCGCTGCGCCGATCCGATCGCGATATCGGCGCCGAGTTCGCCGGGCGAGGCCAGCAGCGTCAGCGCCAACAGATCGGCGGCGACGACGGCGAGCGCGCCCTTGGCATGCAATGCCGCGATGGCGGGCCGGAGGTCGCGTACCGCGCCCGACGTACCCGGATATTGCAGCAAGCCGCCGAACACGTCCGCGCGCTCCAGATCGCGGGCGGGATCGCCAATCACCAGATTCCAGCCCAGCGGCTCGGCGCGGGTACGCAGCACCGCCAGCGTCTGCGGGTGCACGTCCGCATCGACGAAGAACGATTTGGTCTTGGCCTGGGCTGCGCGTTCGGCCAGCGCCATCGCTTCCGCCGCGGCGGTAGCTTCATCCAGCAGCGAGGCGTTGGCGACGTCGAGCCCGCTGAGATCGCAGATCATGGTCTGGAAGTTGAACAGCGCTTCCAGCCGGCCCTGGCTGATCTCCGGTTGATACGGCGTATAGGCGGTGTACCACGCCGGATTTTCCAGGATGTTGCGCTGGATCACCGCCGGCAGGACCGTGCCGGAATAGCCCTGGCCGATCATCGAGGTGAAAACCTCGTTCTGCGCCGCAAGCTTGCGCATATGCGTCAGCGCCTCGGGCTCGCTCAAGGCCGGGTCGATATCGAGCAGCGTCTTTTGCCGGATCGACGACGGCAGCGTTTCGGCCATCAGTGCTTCCAGGCTCTTGGCGCCGACGGTCTCCAGCATCGCTGCGATATCGCGGGGCGAGGGGCCGATGTGTCGCCGCGCAAAGTTCACGGCGGCGTCGGTGGCGGGCTTGCGGTGCGCGGTCATGGGTTATCCCTCAGGCGGTGTGCTTGGCGTAGGCGGCCTCATCCATCAGGCCGTCGAGCTCGCTTTTGTTGGCAATCTTCAGTTTGAAAAACCACGCCTTGCCGCCGGCGTCGGAATTGACCAAAGCGGGCTCGGCAGCGAGCGCGTCATTGACCTCGATCACGTCGCCGGTGATCGGTGCGTAGACGTCGGAAGCGGCCTTCACCGATTCAACGACGGCGGCGGCCTCCGCCTTCTTCAGGCTGCGGCCGATTTTCGGCAGTTCGACGAACACGACGTCGCCGAGCTGCGACTGTGCGTAATCGGTGACGCCGATGGTGGCGACGTCGCCCTCGATGCGGAGCCATTCGTGGTCGTCGGTGAACAGCGTCGTCATGAAAGATCCTCTAGCGTTTATAGGTGTTGGGAACGAACGGCATCGGCGCAACCAGCATCGGCAGGCGCTGGCCGCGTACTTCGGCAAACACGGATGAACCGGTCGTCGCGTGCGATATCGGCAGATAGCCCATCGCAACCGGCGCATTGAGGCTGGGGCCGAAACCGCCCGAGGTCGCGCGGCCGATCGGTTCGGATGAGGTCGTGTCGGCGAACAGCACTGCTGCTTCGCGCACCGGCGCGCGGCCTTGCGGCTTCAACCCGACGCGACGGCGCGAGGCGCCGTTTTCAAACTGCGCAAGAATCTTGTCCGCACCGGCAAAGCCGCCGGCGCGCGCCCCGCCGGCGCGGCGGCTTTTTTGCACCGACCATTCCAGCGCGCCCTCGACCGGCGTTGTCGTGGTGTCGATGTCGTGGCCGTACAGGCAAAGCCCGGCCTCGAGCCGCAGGCTGTCGCGGGCGCCGAGCCCGATCGGCAGCACGTCGGGATCGGTCAACAGCAAATTGGCGAGCGCTTCGGCGTGTTCCGCTGGAACTGAAATCTCGAAGCCGTCCTCGCCGGTGTAGCCGGAGCGCGAGACGAAACAGTCGATATCTCCGATGCGACGTGGGCTCGAATCCATGAACCGCATTGCGGGGGCACCTGCACAAAGTTCAGCCAGCACCATCTCGGCTTTCGGCCCCTGCAGCGCGATCAGCGCGCGATCGGGCAGTGGCTCGATCTCGCACACGTCCGAAAGATTCGTACGCAGATGCGCCTCGTCCTCGGCCTTGCAGGCGGCGTTGACCACGACAAACAGATGACTGCCGAAGTTCGCCACCATCAGATCGTCGAGAATGCCGCCGCTTTCGTTGGTGAACTGCGCGTAGCGCTGGCGCCCGGGCGCGATCGCGACGATGTCCTGCGGCACCAGCCGTTCCAGCGCCAGCGCGGCATCCTCAGGCCGGCCGGATTTCGGCCGCAGCGCGATCTGGCCCATATGCGAGACGTCGAACAGGCCGGCCGATGCGCGGGTATGCAGGTGTTCCCTGAGCACGCCGGTTGGGTATTGCACCGGCATGTCATAGCCGGCGAACGGCACCATCTTGCCACCGAGGGCGAGGTGCAGGGCGTGCAGGGGAGTACGCTTCAGTGAAGACGGTTCATCACGTGCAAGCATCACAGGGCCCTCGCGGTTTCCCGGAGATGATCCCCCGTGAAAACCCACAAAAAGCCCCATCTGTCGCTGTGCCTGAGAGTATTATCCCGTCGGCGGACACATCGGGGTCAAAACCCCTGGATCAGGGTAGAACCCTTGGCGTCTCTTTCCAGATGCTAACAACGTCACGCGGTCCGTTTGCCTGAGAGTTTCCGGGGCGGTTGCTCCTTCGGCGCCGGCGCTTAAGCCGATCTCTCCCGACGTGACGCTCTTGAACAGATAGGAGGGAAACACAGCCAGGCCAAGGCTGTCAACGCAGCTGCAGCATTATCAACGGCTGTTGTGCTGCTGCGGCAAGCCTATGATCCCCTTGCACAGTTTCTGGACACCGCCATTTGCCTTGTCTAAAAGCGTTGCGCCGGAGGATTAGGCCATTTGCGGCGGATCTCCGGCCATTTTCCGATTGGATGGACATGAGCGGCGTTAACGAAATCAGGTCGACATTTCTGAACTTCTTTGCCGAAAACGGCCACGAGATCGTGCCGTCGTCGCCGCTGGTGCCGCGCAACGATCCGACCCTGATGTTCACCAATGCCGGCATGGTGCAGTTCAAGAACGTCTTCACCGGCGTCGAGAAGCGCCCGTACCAGCGCGCCACCACGTCGCAGAAATGCGTCCGCGCCGGCGGCAAGCACAACGACCTCGACAATGTCGGCTACACCGCGCGGCATCACACGTTTTTCGAGATGCTCGGCAACTTCTCGTTCGGCGATTACTTCAAGGATCGCGCGATCGAGCTTGCATGGAATCTGGTCACCAAGGAATTCGGCCTGCCGAAGGACAAGCTGACGGCGACCGTCTATATCGACGACGACGAGGCGTTCGATCTCTGGAAGAAGATCGCAGGCCTGCCGGAATCTCGCATCATCCGCATCGCCGGCTCCGACAATTTCTGGCAGATGGGCGACACCGGCCCCTGCGGTCCGTGTTCGGAAATCTTCTACGATCACGGCGACAAGATCTGGGGTGGCCCTCCGGGCTCGGCCGAGCAGGACGGCGACCGCTTCATCGAGATCTGGAATCTCGTGTTCATGCAGTTCGAGCAGACCGCGCCGGGTGTGCGCCATCCGCTGCCGAAACCGTCGATCGACACCGGCGCGGGACTGGAGCGGGTCGCCGCCGTGTTGCAGGGCAAGCACGACAATTACGACATCGACCTGTTCGTGGCACTGATCCGCGCCATCTCCGAATTGACCGGCGCCGATCCGCACGGCGAGCAGAAGGCCTCGTTGCGGGTGATCGCCGACCATCTGCGCGCGTCGTCGTTCCTGATCTCGGACGGCGTGCTGCCCTCGAACGAGGGCCGCGGCTATGTGCTGCGCCGGATCATGCGTCGGGCGATGCGCCACGCGCAGTTGCTTGGCGCGCGCGATCCCTTGATGCATCGGCTGGTGTGGGCGCTGGTGCGCGAGATGGGCCAAGCCTATCCGGAACTGGTGCGCGCCGAAAGCCTGATCGAGGAAACGCTGCGGCTGGAAGAGACGCGCTTCCGCAAGACGCTGGAACGTGGCCTGACCATTCTCGACGAGAAAAGCAGCTCGCTGAAAAAAGGCGATATGTTCGACGGCGACACGGCTTTTACGCTGTACGACACCTACGGCTTTCCGCTCGATCTCACCCAGGATGCGCTGCGCAACCGCGGCATCGGCGTCGATATCGCCTCCTTCACCGATGCGATGGACAGGCAGCGCGCGAAAGCCCGCGCCGCCTGGACCGGAAGCGGCGATACCGCGGCTGAGAACATCTGGTTTCCGCTGCGCGAAAAACTCGGCGCCACCGAGTTCCTGGGGTATGAGACCGAGAGCGCCGAAGGCGTGGTCGGAGCATTGGTCAAGGACGGCACGGAGGTCGACAGCCTCAAGCTGGGCGAGACCGGCGCCATCGTTTTGAACCAGACACCGTTTTATGCGGAGTCCGGCGGCCAGGTCGGCGATACCGGCATGATGCTGGGCGAGGGCGTCAAGTTTCGCGTGACCGACACCCAGAAGAAGGCCGGCGATCTCTTCGTGCATCTTGGCACCGTCGAGCAGGGTACGCTGAAGGTGGGTGCCGCACTGGCGCTCGAGGTCGATCACACCAGGCGCGCGTCGATCCGCGCCCATCACTCCGCGACGCATCTGCTGCATGAGGCGCTGCGGCAGGTGCTCGGCGACCACATTGCGCAACGCGGCTCGCTGGTGGCGCCCGATCGCCTGCGTTTCGATTTCGTGCATCCGAAGCCGATCACGGCGGATGAACTCGCCCGCGTCGAGGACATCGCCAACAATGTGGTGCTGGAGAATGACGAGGTCACCACACGCCTGATGGGGGTGGACGACGCCCGCGACGCTGGCGCCCGCGCGCTGTTCGGCGAGAAATACGGCGACGAGGTCCGCGTGGTATCGATGGGCAAGACCGCCCGCGAGCACGGCGCCAACGTGCTTGGCTGGTCGGTGGAATTGTGCGGTGGCACCCATGTGCGCCGCACCGGCGATATCGGTCTGATTTCAGTGACCGGCGAAAGCGCGGTCGCCTCCGGCGTTCGCCGCATCGAGGCGTTGACCGGCAACCACGCGCGTAAGCATGCCAACGACACCATGGCGCTGGCGAAGACCGCGGCCGCTGAGTTGCGGACCACGATCGACGACATGCCGGCCCGCATTGCGGCGCTGATGGAAGAGCGCAAGAAGCTCGAGCGCGATCTGTCGGACGCGCGCAAGAAGCTGGCGATGGGCGGCGGCGCGGTCATGAACGGCGCGGCAAGCCTCGGCGGCATTCGCGAAGTCGGCGATGTCAAATTGATGGCCCGCTCCGTCGAGGGCATCGAGATGAAGGATCTCAAGAGCCTCGTCGATGAAGGCAAGAAGCAACTCGGCTCCGGCGTGGTCGCCATTGTCGGCGTTACCGGCGACGGCAAGGCCGGCGTCGTGGTCGGCGTCACCGCCGATCTGACCTCACGCTATAACGCGGTCGAGCTGGTGCGTGTCGCCTCCGAGACGCTCGGCGGCAAAGGCGGCGGCGGACGGCCCGACATGGCGCAGGCCGGCGGCCCCGACGGCGCCAAAGCCGATGCGGCGCTGACGGCGATCGAAAAGGCGATGGCGGGGGCCTGAGCCCTGCGCCGCGATCTTCTCGAGACCGTGCCGCAATTAATTCTTACGTTTCCAGACGAAATACACGGTGCCCTCGAACCTCGGTTGGGGATTGCTGGTGCCTGCCTGTGGCGGTTCCCAGCCTGAAAAGCTCAGGGCGACATCGGTGACCCGAATGCCCTGGCAGGTCTGCCGAACGGTCTGCATCTTGATCGTTGGCCAGGAAATGCGGGGCCATCGGGCTTTCAGCCGAGGCGGGCGGGCCCGGCGAGCAGAAGTGCTTGTGCCAAGAAGAGTGCTAAGCCGTGTTGAAAGATCCGAAAACATCGAAATCCCCTTCGTTAAGCCTGTAATTAAAAATTACATAAGTCGTTCAAAGAGTCAAATATTGATCGACTGTTAACCATTTTTGTGAGTAAGGCCCTGATTCGCTCTGTAAGGCTTTGGTAGGCCGGTAATGTTCTGTTACCTTAATAAAGGGTAAAAGGACCTTGGAACGGACAAATGGCGCTTTCCTCGGATGTTGTGCGGCAGGTCGAGCAGGATTTGCTCATAAAGGCCGACGTGCTGGCCTATCATATAGGTAATTTGGTAGTGACGGACCCCGAGCGCGCCAAGGTTGTCTACGACGAAATCGTCGCGCGCTTGAGGGAAGCGGTTTCGCCGGTTGCCGATCTGGTGCCGAAATCCGAACTGCTTTCGCTGGACCGGCGGCCCAATGTTCGCTTGGCCAAATCCGGTGGCGACGAGATCGAGGATTTCATTCTGGACATCCTCGCCCACAGCCCACGCGGGTTGTTGTCCGTTCAGGAAATCTTCGATGGCCTTCAGGAGGCCGAACTCGAGATCAAGCGCGCGACGCTGGTCGTTCGTCTCCACCGCCTGGTGCAGGCGGGAAAGCTGGCGACACGAACCCATGGGCACTATGTGCTGAGCGAAGCCGAACACAATCGGCGTCAGTCGGCGTAAAAAGCATCCTGCCGGGCATCCACGTTCTTGGAAGCATCACGCAAGAAAGACGTGGATGGCCGGGCATAGGCGAGCGGAAGCGACGCCGTCCTTCGGACGGCTAGGCC
>Ga0302314_10023319_pt1 | contig 10104 bp, 7 predicted proteins | sample III_Palsa_N2_3_FD_200533 | JGI IMG/M metagenome (GOLD analysis project Ga0302314, IMG submission 200533) | Peat permafrost microbial communities from Stordalen Mire near Abisko, Sweden - III_Palsa_N2_3 | ecosystem: Environmental > Terrestrial > Soil > Palsa > Peat permafrost | place: Sweden...
GGTCTTCGGTCGTCTCATAGAAATCGTATAGAACTTGGGTACCCGCGTACGGTCTCAGTTTAGCGATGAATCCGCCCCTCCTCTTCGAATCAATGTGCCTCCATGCAAGACGTGCTTCAAGCGCGTTGGCCGCGTTGCGTGCGGCATCTGCGGAGTCTTGTGCATTTCCCGCTTCTATCGCCGCATTTTTCGCAGACGTATCAGCATCCCCGGCTTCTAACGTTATTAGCGCAAGCAACTGGTCGGTGTCCGCACGCAACTCGCTGGTTTTGGTGCGTAATTGGCTATTGATGGATGCTAGTTTTAGGCTGCCCCACGCCTCTCCCATAATCCCAACCAAAACTACAACGGTTGCGATGATATCGAACCAAAATCTCCAGCGTGGCGCACGATCTGAAGGAAGCACAACTCGCCACTTCCAAAAAGCCACGCCGCGTTGCCAATCATGTAAGTCATCGCGATCCTCAGAAACGATGACAATGAGCTCGCCAACAATTCCAGGGACGACGACGAGGGAAGATACTATTGCGAGCAATTCCCAAGGGCCGGATGAATCCTCCAAAGCCTTTATTGAACTCTCCAACGCAGAGATGCAACTCTTCAAGGCAGATATGGAGGCCTCTAAGGCAGAAGCCTCGCTGGGCAAAGCCGAAGCGAGGATAGCCAAATATTGTGGCATCACGACCATTCTTATTCTCTTAGCTGGTGTCGCTACGCTTGTTATGTATGGAAGGAAATTCGTGCCACAATCCTAGCAGGGTATTTTATGAGTCCATCACCGAAGCTCACATATTTGCCCCGTCCGCACCCCTTGACACCCCTCGTATAATTGAAGAAGGAACCACAGGAGTGCGGCCTCGTGCCTGGCCCTGTTCTTCTCACTCGAACGCGCGGCAGATTTCCTTCACCACTCAAAGCTTTGGTCCGGACCTAACTGCTGTGTTTCGAAGATTTTGCCTATTTCAAGGGGAGGGGTGGCAGGCATGAATCCAGAACCGCAAACGTCAGCCGAACTGCCGCACACCGAACCTCACCCGTTCGCTTATCGCCCAACCACGGCCATAAACGACCGTGGTGTATCCTTGGCGCGATTAGATAGGCGCATTCTGAGAGGATTCTGCAAATGGATAGCATGACCACATTCGGCCTCGTATTCCTGGGTTTCCTGGCCCTGATAGTTCTGGTTCTCATCATCAAAACGCTCTACACCGTGCGCACCTACACCGCCGGCGTGGTCGAGCGCTTCGGCAAGTTCAACCGCATCGTCCAGCCCGGCCTGCACACCCTCGTCCCCTTCGCCGAATCCGTCTACTTCGTCGACCTCCAGGTCAAGCAGGCGCAGTTCCAGGTCGAAACCAAAACCCACGACAACGTCTTCGTCCAGATCCCCGTCAGCGTCCAGTACCAGATCCTCGCCGACAAGGTGTACGACGCCTTCTACAAGCTCTCCCAGCCGCAAAAGCAGATCGAAAGCTTCGTCTTCAACTCCATCCTCGGCCACGTGCCCAAACTCACCCTCGACGAAACCTTCGAGCAGCAGTCCGGCATCTCCGTCAACGTCAAAACCGAGCTCGACGCCATCATGTCCGGCTTCGGCTACAACATCCTCACCGCGCTGGTCACCGACATCATCCCCGACAGCAAAGTCAAGGACGCGATGAACGACATCAACGCCGCCCAGCGCGCCCAGGTCGCCGCCCAGGCCCGCGGAGAAGCCGAGAAAATCCTCAAGGTCAAGCAGGCCGAAGCCGACGCCGAATCGAAAGCCCTGCAAGGCAAAGGCATCGCCGCCGAACGCCAGGCCATCATCGACGGCCTGCGCGCCTCCATCGAAAACTTCCGCGAGTCCGTCCCCGGCGCCACTCCATCGGACGTCATGGCCCTCGTCCTGCTCACCCAGTATTTCGACACGCTCAAAGACATCGGCACCAAGCAGGGCAACAACACCATCTTCCTGCCCAACTCCCCCGGCGCGGCCAACGACTTCATGACCCAGATCCTCGCCGGCCTCAAAGGCAGCATGAACGCCGGCGCCGGAGCCGGCGGCATGGGCCTCCCCGTAGTCAACCCCGTCGCCCCACCCCCCGCACCCAAACCCTAGCCCGCGCCGGGTGCCCATCCAAACGTGGGCTTGAGGCGGGTGCCCCATCCAAGCTCCGCTTGGGTGGGCCTGAGGCAGCTATCCTGATTAAAGATGAGCCCAATCGATCAGGAGACAATCGTCGCGATCTCGACGCCCGCAGGCCGCGGCGGAATCGGCGTGGTGCGCCTCAGCGGCCCGCAAGCACGCGAAATTTCAGCCCCGCTGCTCCGCCTGCGCCACGAGCTCGCCGCCGGCCGAGCTCGCTTCGGCGAGCTGATCGACGTCGCCACCAGCGCGGTTCTCGATGAAGCCGTCGCGACCTACTTCGCCGCGCCGCATTCCTACACCGGCGAAGATGTAGTCGAGATCGCCATGCACGGCTCGCCCGTGCTGCTGGAATATGCAGTGCGCCAATGCTGTGCGAACGGTGCGCGCCTGGCCGAGCCCGGCGAGTTTACTCAGCGAGCCTTCCTCGCCGGCCGCATCGACCTCACCCAGGCCGAAGCGGTCGCCGACCTGATCGGCTCATCCACGCTGGAGCAGGCGCGCGTCGCCGCCCGTCAGCTCGGCGGCGCGCTGGCCAAGTCCGTCGCGCCCATCAAAACCGAGCTGGTCGCCCTCATCGCCACACTCGAAGCCGGCATCGACTTCGCCGAGGACGACATCGACGTCCTCCCCGCTGCTCAGATCGCCGCGAAGATCGCCGCGATTCAAGCCCCTCTCGCCGCCCTCGAACGATCCTTCGCGTATGGCCGCATCGTCCGCGACGGCTTCCGCCTGGCCATCGTCGGCCGCCCCAATACCGGCAAATCCAGCCTGTTCAACCGCCTGGTCGAGCGAGAACGCGCCATCGTCACCGCCGCTCCCGGCACAACGCGCGATCTAGTAACCGAACGCGTTGCAATGGATGGAATCCCGGTCGAACTGATTGACACCGCAGGCTTGCGCGACTCCATCGACGAGGCCGAACGCCTCGGCATCGCCAAATCCCACGAAGCCATGGCCGACGCCGACCTCGTTCTCCTGGTCCTCGATGCACCCGCCATCGCTTCAGCCAGCCAGCTCCCGCCGGAAGACAGCGCCATACTCGCCCGCCAATCCGAATCCGGCGCCCTGAACCTCATCCTCGCCGCCAACAAAATCGACTTGCTCCAGAACAGGTTACAAATTCACGCACGAATCGCCAACACGCTACCAATGCAGTTACAAACAACCGCAACCTCGAACCCTCAGCATATAACGGAGGGTCCAGAGCGTACAACCAGCCCCTCGAACCCCACCGAGAACCTTGAGCCGCGGACCGCGAACCCCGCCCTTATCCCCACCTCCGCCCTCACCGGCGAGGGCATCGCCGAACTCCGCGCCGCCATCGTCGCCGCCGTCGCCGGCCCCAATGCCACGCAACGCGAATCCGCGCCGCTCACCAACCTGCGCCAGCACCAGGCGGTCGAACAAGCCCTCCACGGCCTGGACGCGGCGCAGACCGCCGTCGCCGCCTCCATCCCCCACGAGATGTTGCTGCTCGATCTCTACGCAGCCCTCCGCGCGCTCGACTCCCTCACCGGCGCCACCACCAGCGAAGACGTCCTCCGCCTCATCTTCTCCACCTTCTGCATCGGCAAGTAACACCCGCCCCCGGTAGCGTTCAGCCAGATGCAGCAACTCACAGTAAATCCCATTAGGCTGACGCCGGCCACTGCAGCCTGTCATTCCATTTGCCGCATTGTTTTCCCCTTTAAGTGCAAAATATTGCACACGCGCCTACGAGCGAAGAGCGGTAAGCATTTAGATTCAAAGAGCACGTTTGGCCATGCAGGTGCTACTTGACGCATCGAACACCAAGTCTCCAGATAACACCAAGTCTCCCAGAAGTCGAGAGGTCAAGACAATGAAGCTCCCCAATCTTGCAGCCCTGAAACTTGCTGTCTCTTTCAGCTTATTGAGCGTCGTGAGCGCCATTCCAGCAACCGCCAGCACCATTAACCTAAACAGCGGAAATGGCGCCGACGCCTATACGATTACTGCCGACACCCTTATCCCGGCTCAAGGCGTCATCGGCTCCACGGCCCCTGTGATCACCTCTCTCGGGTACGAGTGGACGAACGATCTCACCTCGGAGTGGATCGGACCGACAGCGGCCCAATTGGACTCCCCTGCCTACGCTACGGGCCACGTCACCTATCAAACGTCGTTTAGCCTTCCGACCGTCCTGAACCCAGGATCGACCATTAGCATCACGCTCTTGGCCGATGACTGGGCAACCGCCACCCTGGACGGTGTTACGTTCTACAACGGCCCCGCCGGGTGCACTCCTTCAGACGTAACATTCTGCAGCGCGGACCCCACCTCCTGGGCCACGGACGACGTCCTCACAATTCCCATCTCCGTGGATGATCTATTGACCTCTGGAATCAATACGCTTTCGTTTAGCGTGTGGAACACAGGCGGCGGCAACGATCTCGGCGGCAGTGCGACCGGCCTGGATGCTCAGGTCGCCGTAAACTACACCACTTCAAGCTCTCCGTCTCCGGCTCCCGAGCCCCCCACCGCGTTGACGTTGGCCTCTGCTCTGGCAGTCGGTCTTGCCTTCTGGCGCCTGCAGCCGGGCCGGCAAACCGCAAGCTAAGCACCTGCTCAGAGCACGGGAGCCACAGGCGCGTCCGGCCTCCCACTCTCTGGCGCCACCGGGTAGGTCTTGCTGCCGTCGTTCAGCTCCAGCCGCAGGTAGTCCCACACCACGCCGGTGGTCACGTCTCCCGCCGGAACCGTAAACGTCATCGAGTTCTCGCCCCGTTTCAGCAGCGACGCGTCGAACTTCTGCGCGTATTGGTACCACACGCCTTTGTTGGTGTTGTATCGCAGCGCGTTCGTCGCAACCGGCCGGATCGAGCCCACCTCCTTACCGTTCACGCCGATGGCCAGCCCGCCCCCACGATCGCTGTCGGCCCCCGCCAGCGCAATCCGCAGCACCGCGCTGCCCTTCGCCGCCTTCGCCATGTTGAACTTCACCGTCCAGGTCGTCTCTTTCCCGCGACCCCACTCGCGCCACATGTCCTGCGTCCCCGTCGGCAGGTTCACCCACCCGAAGCGCTGATTCAGCGGGTCCGGCGCCCCAGGATTCTTCCACGCGTCGCTGGTCGAGTGCGGCACCTCTTCAAAGAACCAGTCCTTGTGGTAATCGCTCTTGCCAATCGTGTACGTCACGTCGTTCGGAAACAGATCGCCATACCGCAGCGGCCATCCCCACAACCAGTAATTCGCGCCGTCGCCCTTATAGAACTTGTCCGCCGTCCGGTCCGGATACCCAATCTCCCAAATCTGTTTCCCATACCGCACCGGCTGCCATGCCAGCTTGCCCAGGTCGATCGTCTTGCCCGCCTCCACCGTGATGTCGGTCTTCGCGTACTCGCCCAGCACGCCATCCGCGAACGCATGCAGCGTGTACTTGCCCGGCCGCACGTTGGCGATCGAGAACTTCCCATCCTGCGCCCCATCCGTCCAGAACTGGTAGTAGTCGCCATCGTGCGCCCACGTCACCACCCGGCCGTTGCCTCCGCGCTGCTCGTACGAGCTTCCCGTGCCCAGGTAGTCCGGGTGCGTCAGCCCCACCGTCAGGTGCGGCAACTGCTTCGACTTCGCCTGCGCATCGGCCAGCACCAGTTGCCCGGTCACCGTCGTGCGCTCCTCCTTATGCGGATAGTCCACTTCGCCCACCCACTCATACGGCCACGCCGCCTTCACTGCCTTCGACTTCTCCACCGCGTCGTTCCACAGCGCCAACTGGTTGTCGTGCCACTCCTGCGGCACCGCCGGCTGTCCGCTCCCGTACGACGCGTGGAACGCATCCATCTCCGCGTCCGTCGGCTCCTTCGCATTCGTCAGCGCGTTCATGTAGACAAAGATCGGCCCCACCACGTGCTTCCAGTCCTCGCCCGCCGGAATGTGGTTGCCTGCCCCGCCCGCATAGTGCCCGCTCGTCCAGTAGTCCAGTAGTGTGCCGCTCATATGGTCAATCAGGTCCAGCTTCTCCGCGCCGCCGCCAATGTACTCATTCGACGGATTGATGAAGTACACGCCAATGTGGTCCTTCGTGCTCGACCATCCCCACGCCTTCAGCTTGTACATCACCGCGTTGTAGCTGTACTTGTGCTCCACCGAGTTCGCATACACCCCGCTCTCGAGAATCCTCTGCTCCTTCGCGTGAATCACCACGCCCTTGCGCAGATCGTCGTCCGAGGTCATCAGCATGTTGCGGTCGTTATCCACGGAGAGCCAGTTGAAGGTCCGGTTCATCGACTCCAGGATGAAGCGGCTTTCGCCCTCGCCCGCCGGAGGATAGCTCGCCTTGTGCGTGTACTCCGCATAGGTATAGAAGCCGCTGGACCCGCGCTCCAGCGTGTAGCGCGTCTCAATATCCATGCCGCCGCCACGCGGACCTGCGGGACGCTGGCCGGCAGGGCGCTGGCCGGCGGGACGCTGGCCTCCAGGTCCACGCGCAGCACGCAGACCTCCGTTAGCGCCGGGAGTTCCACCAGCGCCAGCAGTTCCACTAGCGCCAGCAGTTCCGCTACCTCCAGCAGTCGCGTTGTCGCCGAGTCCAGCCGCGCCGCCCGCAGCCGTGCCCGCACCAGCGCCCGCAGCCACATCCGCCGCGGACGGCGGTCCGCCCGGCGCGCTCGGGTTATTCCGATCGCCGGGGTTGATGCCGATGACGCTGACCTCTGCCCGCTCGCCCCCGTTCGTCGCCGGATCGATGGTCACCTTCGCCGTCACTGTTCCCGAAGGCGTCTGCTCCCAGTACTCGCCCCGGGTCAGGATCTCGACCCCGTGATACACCAGGGACGACAAGTTTCCGTTCCGCTTCAGAACGGTCATCTTAACGATGCCGTTGTCCATCGTCCACGTGTCGCCGTTATCTGTCAGCGTGACGGGAGCGTTCACCGTCACCTTCTCAATCTGCGGAGTCGCGCCCGCCTGCTGCGCCCTTACCCCGGCCACCACGCCAATCGCCAGGACCAACCCTGCCGACGCCACCAGAACCCGCGCTTTCGCCATAACCAAACCTCACCGACCCAGCCAATTTGTCGTATGAGCTTCCTGACGCATGCCCCCGCCCGGAAGTTTCCATTCCCCACAATTCGGATGCCCCGTAGCCTGCGCTGAGCTTGCCCTGAGCCGGCCGAAGGGGTTTGGCCAGGCCGGCCCTGGGGTTAATCCCTCCCCCATTCTCATCCGCTAATCCGGCTGCCCCACCCATGTCCTTTACAACCCCGCAAACTGTCTCATCCCCCACTCCAGCCCGCGCACTCTTCCTCTGCCCGCCCGCGGCCGCCACCTCCAGCATCGCCACCATCCGATGCAGCGGCACCGGCCGGCTGTACAAATATCCCTGCGCAACCCTGCACCCAAGCCCCAGCAGCGCAGTCGCCTGGTCCGGGCTCTCCACCCCCTCGGCCGACACATCGATCCCGACCGCCCGCGCCAGCCGCACAATCAACTGCACAATCTCTTTGCTCACCTCGCCGTCGTTCATCCGCCGAACAAACGACTGGTCCACCTTCAGCAGGTCCACCGGATACTTCTCCACGTAACTCAGCGACGAGTAACCCGTCCCGAAATCGTCGAACGCAATCTTCACTCCCAGCGCCCGTATCGCCTGGAACAGGGCTCCCACCCGCATCGCATCGCGCAGGAAGATGCTCTCCGTAATCTCCAGCTGCAGCAGTCGCGCCGGCACGCCCGTCTCCTCCAGGATCTCCGCCAGCCCGCGGATATAGTCCGGCTCGTCCAGTTGCCGGGCCGAAACATTCACGCTCAGCAGCAGGTCCTGGTGCTCCGGCCGCATCAGCCGCAGCTCGGTGCATGCCTGCCGCAGCACCCACTCGCCAATCCTCACAATCAGCCCCGACTCCTCCGCCAGAGGAATAAACTGCGCCGGCATCAGTTGGCCCAGCCTCGGATGGTTCCACCGGATCAGCGCCTCCACGCCGCAAATCGACGCGTCGGCCAAATTGATCAGCGGGTGGTAATACAGCTCGAACTCATCGCGCTCGATCGCTGCTTCCAGTTGTTGGGAGGTAAAGTCTATGCCCGGAGTGAGGACTTCAATAGCCATTGCAGACGTCTCGATCTGGCCGTGTTCGCCGTGCTGCTCGGAGGGGTGAATACGAAAACTTGGGACGCTACGCGGCTCTTGCATCTGTACTAAAGAGGGGAGGGAACGGGCGTCGCAACTTCAACTAAGAAGAGAAAAAAGTTGCCGATGAGACGCCCGGTTGTAAAGCGGAGTTACTGAGGAGTCGTCGTGCAGAGTCGTTTGCGGAGTTGTTTGGCGGAATCAGTTGCGCGCACAGCTTTCCAGCGCGCGAAGATTGGGAATCGTGACCATGGAGCCGTTGAACGCCACCAGCCGGCGATGCTTGAACGCGCCCAGAGTCCGCGTCACCGTCTCCCGCGACGTGCCGATGAACTCGCCAATCTGCTCGTGCGTCAGCATAAAGCGGAAGCGCGTGCCCTGCTCCGTCGCCGTGCCGTTCTCGCTCAACTCCAGCAGCAGCCGCGCAATCTTTTCCGGCGCCGTCGCCGACAAGCCCACCGTGCGCAACTGGTCGCACGCCATCGCGTACTGCGCGCTGATCTCTTCCGTCACCAGCTTGTAAACCTCCGGGTTGCGCCGCAGAAAGTCGACAAACTCCGCGCCCGTAATGTGGATAATCTTCGCCTGCGACAGCGTCTCCGCCGTCGTCTCGCACCTCGTCCCAAACAGCGCCGAGGTCAGCCCCAGCACCTCGCCCGTACGCGCCACCCGCAGGCTCAGCCGCTTGCCCGCGCTCGAATTCATCGACAGCCGCACCAGCCCCTCGCGAATCAAAAATACGCCGCCAGACTCCTGCTTCTCGTTGAACAGCGCATCCCCAGCTTCATAGCTGGTCGCCGGGCGAATTGAAGTAAGATCCTTCAGCGCAGCCGCCGAAAGCTTCTGCAAAAATCCGCCGGCGCGAAGCGTGCGGCACGAGGTGTGAGTTCCGGTTTGCTGTGAGATCTGCATTTCAGTGCTCCTCTTCATCTTGAATTTCGCGTTAGCAGGCTTCGACTTCATCCTGAATTTCGCTTCTAGGCTTCGACTGGGCTTTCACGCATAATCTTTTCGGCCAGGTACTTGGTCCAGGGGGTGCTCGTCAGCAGTTCCGTGCCGTTCAGGGAATACATCTCGCGAAGCACCGCGATGCCCGCCGCATCCGCATACGTCGCGTTGCGCAGATCCAGCACCAGAGTTCGCGTGCCCAGTGGAGGCGTCAGCTCCGCCCAGCTACGGCCCAACTCTTCCGCCCACGGTCCGGCAATTCTGCCTTCCAGAGTGAAGGTGACCGATACGTTGGTTTGTGCAATTTCGATTCGTAGCATCTGCTGGCTCCTTCTCTCGGCCACGCCCTGTATATGGCACGGCGCATGCCAAACTCCGCCACGCCGCCGCGACCGCCAGCATCCGATTGATTATTCAGTGCTTACCGGCCCACACCCCGGCCGCACTCACCCCGCGACGACACCCGAGTGACGAAGTGACGGCGACGCTATTTCGTCACCAAGACTTCATCTCGTCACCCACTCAGCCGACCCGCCCACTCACGCAAGCCATCGCGCCCGCACATCGTCCGCCGCCGCGCTGGCTTCTCTTCCGGCATCACCCTTTCGGCCAAAAAAAGAAGGGCCACCCGTTCCTAGGAACGAGCGACCCCTGCCTTAGCTTTTTCAACCAAAAATTATGTAGACTCCCACCACTTTACCCGCAATGTCGGGCGATTGCTGAGCACTATTGCTCACCCGTGCCACGGCACCATCAGCCTGACTGGTGCGGAAAGTACCATTGCGTTGCCTAGAACGATGTCGACACGAACGGGACTCCGTTTACAAGTACGCCCGCTCCATTGCCTCCCACATCCAATTCCTTCACCACGCCCGGAGCCGGATCTGCACCGAAGGTACTGTAATAAACGTAGAGGGTCTCATCGACGATCGTCGTG
>Ga0302314_10023322_pt1 | contig 10103 bp, 10 predicted proteins | sample III_Palsa_N2_3_FD_200533 | JGI IMG/M metagenome (GOLD analysis project Ga0302314, IMG submission 200533) | Peat permafrost microbial communities from Stordalen Mire near Abisko, Sweden - III_Palsa_N2_3 | ecosystem: Environmental > Terrestrial > Soil > Palsa > Peat permafrost | place: Sweden...
CCTGCACGCGATCGCAATCCGACGTCGCGCTGATCGATGTCACGGCCGGGGCGCGAACGAGCCACGCCGCGCCAAACTATTCACCGTCCTGGCTGTCGAGCGTCGCCTTTATCACCGGGGTGGGCGGTGAACTGAGCGAACCTGTGCCGCGCCAAGTCACCGTCACGGCCTATAGGGCGATCTCTCATTTCCACCGCAACGTGATCGCCGCCCCGGGGCCCCTAGGCGGGTCTGCGTGCCCGGTCTCGGATGCGGACGCCGCCAGTCCAGGTGCGGGACGATGACCACCTATTCGGTCGTCTCGCACTTTCATCGCCAGGTGATGGCTCCGGTCGGCGCGCTGGGCGGCCCTGATTGCCCGGTCATGCCTGACCTTGATCATTGGCCGGCGCTTTGAGCGCGACCCAAGAAGGAACGGCGCCATGATCTTCGTGATGCTGCTCGCCCTGGCCATGCTCCCTGCCGCAGCAGGCGCGCCTGACAACGGCCCGGTGATCGACCGATCCGGCAGGTTCGATCACGGCGTCAGGTTTGACCCTTCCGGGATGAAGGGGACGATCATCGGGGCCTATCTCCAGCGCAACGCGGGCACGGGCGTTTGGACCAACCCGGATGCGCGCAGCCAAAACTGGCTAGTGTGTTGGGACAGCGGCATCGTGCAGCGCCTGCTTGAGCTGACCGCGCTCCACCGCACTGGAACGCCCGACACAGTCGTCAATGAAGCGGTGGCGGAACAATTCGGCTATGTCTGCGCCAGCTACCTGCAACTCCCGGCGGCCATGCGCGGCTGCACGCCGGCCAACACCCCCACCCATTTATGGCATAGCCCTGTGGAGGTCCGGCAGGCGTCGGAGCAGTTGGGATTCATCTGCGAGCCCGAAACGGCGACCGAACTGGATTGCACCTTCCGAGGCAGGATTACGCGACACTCCGTCAAATTCGTCGTGGCCCCATCGGTCGATGGGGTTCGCGAGGGTTCGGACCACGTGTACGACGAGGTGGCGCGCCTCCATTTCGTTGAAGGCTCACTGCCCATCATGAAGGTGACCGAAACGGAGCGACGATAGCAGAGCCGCTGACCAGCAGGTTTCTGGACCCAGCCCAATGTCTCCTCATGGCGCGTGGTGGAATGTCGTCCCTAGCGCTTAGAGGTGCGCTCTCCAGCCCGTTTCAGCGTCCGCTCGCGGCACGCTGACGACCCCGTTTGGAGATGGGCAGCCCTATTCCCGACCTCGGAACTTAAAGCGTAGCTGTTGCGACCTGGCTGGGCAGGAGAGTTGGCATCGGTCAATTATAGCGGTGTTTCATTTTGTTACGGCCACTTGGCGCCCAGCGAGTGGCAGTCAACGCCGATGGATTGCGCATACCTGATCTGGTCGGCGCTACAGCTCGCCGGCGCCTGTCCTGTGTTATTTTCAGCCGGAGCACTGGCTGTCAGCGCCATGGCTGCGGATTCGTCAGGAAGATATTTGACCACTACGTATTGAGCTTCATGCGATTTCATCGCTCGATCGAAGCTCGTTCCGCTGCCATCGCCACTGAACCGGGAACCGAATTGCGTCCCGCTCACGCTGAATGTCGAGAAGCCAACCGTACCTAGAAATTTTTCACCCTCCGCGGTCAGGATCACAGCATCGCCACCCGCATTCTTGGCGGCCTTCGCAATGTCGCTGTCTAGGCTGGACATACGAATTGCGCCCCAGATACCCGTCTCGTGTCGGCTATCGGTGATCGCCCCCAACACCTGAAACCGGCGCGGTGGGTCGCCGCTGATCCAGAACTCCACCCCGTCCACCATCTTCCTGTTTCCGCCTTGCCCCTCGTGGATCGCGTCCCTGCCTTCGTAGGAAAGAAACTCTGTCGCGGCCAACGCGGGCGCGGATGCGCTGAAAAATATCACCAAAGCTCCGGCCAGCCATGGAGTACGCAATCTACCGTTCCTAATGCTCGTTATGGCGGAGCGTGGGTATATGACCCTCATCTGCGTCCTCATTACTTGTGATCCTTGGCACGTTGTTCGACGCCGCCCGGATAACACGCCTGGGTTAAAAATGAGGCCTCCGTTGCCCGCGAACCGATTGCTGTCGTTCCCAGCGCAATGAAGCGCCGGACCACGTCGGCCTCCGTCAGCTCTGCGCCAAAATTCCATTCCTTCAACGGAATCGGCGTCGCGCGGACCTTCAGGCCTCGGCCCGCAGAGCATGCAATCGGTCTTTACAGACCGTCTTCACCAACCCTTGCAGCACCGTCACCCGCTCTCCGAGCCAGGCCAACTCCTCGGCCGTGATCTTGTAGTGGGGAGAGTAACGGGCATCGACATAGGCACGCCGCAGCAGCTCAAAGCATCGCTGCTCAAATTTGGTCCCGCCCGGCCAGCCGATGGCTGACGCCATACTCCCGCAGCGGATGATCTTCGGCCTTGGCCCAATAGTCTGTGATGTCGGTGAGCTTGTCGTCGTTGACCACCGCCAGCAGGTCGTAGTCTGAGATGTAGCCGCCGATCGGATCGCTCACCCAGTCGCCCCGGGCGTAGGACCCGAACAGGATGATCTTGAGGATCGCGCCCTTGCGCTTGTAGGGCATGGTGCCGCCAGCGATGGCCGCCTCGAACTCGGCGAACAGGATTTCCACGATCCGCGCCAGCTCGCGCGTCTTCGCCTCCGGCAGATGATCCAGGTCCGTCTTCATCGGTCCCGTGGTCCCGTGATCCTGAGGCCGTTGCAACCCAGCGTGACGCTAGGGGGAAGTCCGTTCAGCACGGCGGTTGATCTGGATCGTCATTGCTTCTGCAGACGACGGTCTCCCTGAGGCCCGGGGCCAGGGCGATCTGATCCGCAAACCCTGGGGTGGAAGGCCCATTTGGGGAAGGCTTCCCCTGCGGCCGAGCCTGACGTCCCAGCTGACCCCTTCCAGCGAGGAGGCCCCCAGACCGTGTGAAAACGCCTCAACCGACGGGCCCCGCCGGCGTCCTTGGGCCCTCTTAGCGGCAAGTAGGTCTTGGCGGCCGATGGCGCATTCGCGTCGCGTCCCTGAGGTCGCGCGCCTCCCACCAGGAGCTGACTTCCGGACGGCCGGGTGGGTGGAAAAGCTTCGTTGACACGCCCACTTAGCGGGCGTGTATTTAGGTCCTCCACAACCACTAAGCCTGCTGGTCAACATGCCGCTGAACCGCCAGTCCTACGTCGCATTCGCGGTCGTGGCGGGATTGCTGACCCCCGGGGGCAGCGTGCAAGCCCAAGACAAACATCCGCCATTCGATGAGGCGCATAGGCTGGTGAGCTTAGCCGGCATGGTCAAAGAGCGGGCCAAACTGTGCAGCGCGCCGTCGTGGTCTTATGACCAAACGCTGAAAGAAGCAGAAGCGCTATTGCCGACGGCGTACTCCAAGGCTGGGTTCTCCGCCGCATACGCCCAATCTCAGGAGCTGTTCATCCAGCACATTGCCGATCACATCGGTCCTTCGCCCCAAATCTGTGATGGATTTCGGCGGGTGGTCAGCGTCCTCGGTAGGCAGGTGGACGAGATGACGGGGCGTCGCCTGCGCCCAAAGGTGCTCTACGACCGGCCCGATTGGCGGAGCCATCCAGACCGAACCCCCGACGTACCAGCCTCAACTTTGCATGATGCGAGCTAGGTCCGCTGACTAAGCGGATTATGCTCACGACGGCAGGGACGGAAAGTAGTCAGGGTTGATCTTCCCCTCGCCCCGCGTGTGCGACAGCGCTAGGCTCGCCCGGGAGCCCCGGGGAGCGGAAGACTTGATCGCGATAAGAGCATCGTGGTTCCGCGCCGGAGGCTTGTCAGCCTTGATTGGTTTTGGCCTATGGGTTTCCGCCTTCGTGCTTGAAATGAGCTGGGTCGGGCACCAACCGCTCAGTCCTGACCGGCTCCATCTCAACGCAATCGACAATCACGGGGTAATGTATGTCAGCAACGCTGACCTTCATTGGCTTTACGGCCTCCGGGGTGTCGTGTCGCGCTGTTTATATTGGGCGCCGTCCTGCAAGGGTTCGCAAAAGGACTGGAGAAGCGGCGCCTATAGGCGCGGGGCCGACCTAAGCCTGCGGCTTCGGTAAGCGGACCTCGCGAAGGACCTAGATGGGTGGAAAGCTGTCGTTCAACGTTGATGGTCCAAAGTATCAAGGAGCGGAAACTGCCGACAGCCTCGCTCTATAAGCGCTGGCGCTGAGTGGCGCCTGGACCGTGTCATTGCAGCTCAACATAAAGGGGCAAGGGAGCATCTCCGAACCGAAGAAACGCGACGCGGCGCCGGTCACGGCCGCCCACGAAAATGAAGACCCTCGGGGAACTTGCGAATTGCGAGCGGAGGAGTGACGATGTGTTTTCGGCGACGCCCCAAGGGCGCGAGAAGCGGCAGTCCCGTAGGAGCGCCGAAAGGCGCGGGACCGAGCCTGATCGTCGGAAACGCTCCGCCTGATCCGCGGCGCGGATCACCCCGCGCAACGGATCTTAAGCCGCGGCCGGCCTCAGTATTCTGAGGCCAGCACGATCGTCAGCACCCGGCACGTGACGTTCGGGTCCGCGGGGTCCGGCGACCCGAATTGCAGATTTCCGTCGTAATAGTCGATCTTCCAGAGCAGGCGTTCGCCCGCGAGTTCGAACGCTCCAAAATCATGCTCGCCGTAAGGGTCGTTGTCGGCGGTGAAGGCCGTGAACGAGCGGACGCAGCTGACCGCGGCGAGTTCGAAAACGAGTCCTTTAGCCCGGACGCCGGCTGTGATCATCCAGCCCTTGCCGGGATGGCGGCGGAAGTCGTCGTTCAGTCGGGCGACAACTGAAGCGGGCGATGTGGCGCTGGTGGTCATGACGGTCTTCCTTCGGTGAAGGAGGCCGCCCCATGCGGCCTTGCATGCGCACCGTTCGGAGCCGATGGCGGGAGGGGTTCACCCGCGGGGGAACGGGAATTTTGCAGCGTCAGCGGCCCGCGAGGAATGACGCCTTGGCGTCAAGGGAAAATTCTCGTTGAAGCCTGAGCGCGAGGCTCCAGGTTGCGCGTCAATGCGAGGACGAATGGAGCGGCCATAACCAGCAGGAGACACGGCCAGAGCCGCGCCCACACATCGCGTCATGTCGCTCCGCGATCGGCTTAGGCGGCTGCGCCAGCACTATCCCGACGGCTGTTCCGACCGACTAGCCACCATCCGGCGGCACGGTCAGGACGCATCGTTGCGCCTGCCCCGAGATCTGCGCGGCCGCCTCGCACTTGGCCAGCGCCTCCCGATTAGCCCGGACCAGCCGATCGCCCTGGACCTCAAGCTGGAACCCTGACGGGCTGGCCCAGCGCATCAGCCTCTGCCCGGCGCTCCAGCCGTCCAGACCCAGCGTCGCGGCGGCCATCTTCTCCGGCGCCGCCCAACTCGCCGGCATAGCGCGCGCCAGCGGGCTGGATAGGCCGGCCCAGAGCGACGCCCCGACGACCAGGCCAACCGCCGCCGCTATGGCCAGAAACCGGTTCTGCCTGTGTCGTTCGCGCGCGCCAGCCAACCTCCCCGTGAGGTCGCGCGCCACGCCGTCCAGTCCCTGGATCACCCCATAGAATTGTTGCTCCGCGCGCTTCTCGACCGCCTCGCTGGCGGCGCGCAGCGCCTGGCCGTACTGTTGCGGTGTCATCGCCAGCGCCGGATGGTCTTCGATCGCCTGCAGTCGCTGCACGATGACGCCCAAGGTTTCGCTGCAGTCCAGGCGCTTTAGCTCTGCCGCCACGCTATCCTGGCCCGCTAGCAACTCATTCCTAAGCCTGTCGAACGCCGCCTCCGCTGGATCGCCGGTCTCGTGCTCGTCCAAGCTGTCATCCAGCGCCATGGGGGCTCCTAGGGATCGATGTCCAAATCGGGACATCTTGGCGCCCCAGGCCTAACGACCCCTCAAGCACCCGCCCGATGCCCGGGAGCTTGTCTCGCGTCCATCTTCTCAATTTGGACTGAGTTTCAGGAAGCCTGCATCCAGTTCACTCTAAAGTCTCAACCATTGCGCGACGCTTTAGCTAGCGGAGTAGCACCGTCCCGGATCTGACACCTTTGTCGTCGTCAGACTGCCTCACCGATAGCGTTACCCGCGCCGCGGAGCCGGCGTCCGTCCAGTCAGCTTTTCAACCGAACCCCCGGGCCACCGGTCGGAGTCTCGCCCGCGTCCATGAAGATCACGCCGGCATCGTCCAGCGCTCTGCGCACAGCCTCCACGTTGGCGGCCGAACTACGGCCGGGGCCGATCGGTCCCTCCATCCGACGAATAGTCGGCAAGGAGAGGCCGGAGGCTTCGGCTAGCTTGGGTTGACTCCAATCGAGAAGAGCCCGGGCGGCGCGGACTTGGTCGGCAGTCAGCACGATATTATCGTTTTGCGATTACGCGTGATCATTTTGCGTTGACATCTTCTGAGTCTGTCGTAGTGTTAAAACGCTAATAGATGATCAGAGAACATGAATCATGCACTCACGTCAAAAGACGGGGGACGAAGGCGTGCGCCTGCCGAAACTCACCCGGCGCTCGGTCATCGCCGGTACGTCGGTCGCCAGTTTAGGCGGGATAAAGGCCGCAGCAGCCACACCCGTGTCCGATGAGGGCGCCAAGACCTGCGCGCGCTGGCTACGGCTCAACGCCCACATTGAACGACTTCAAGCCCGTTGGGCCCGACTCGAAGCCTGGCTTGTTAAGGAGCATTCGTGGAGCCAGCTATCCGATCCCGAGCGACGGGCCTTGCCCTGGGCGCAAGAGCTTGCCGACATCGATGGTTGTCTCGATCTCCTGTTCGAAAAGCGCGACGCCTTGCTGGCCGCCGTGCCAGCTGCGGGTTCTCCCACCCTTGAATCGGTCATCGCCAAACTCGCCGTCACGGAGCGACTGATCTGGCCGGACGACCACCCCGAGGCCCACGCCTTGATCGCCGGATCTGTGCAAGACCTGATGGCTTTGGCCGGAAGGGGAGCTCAAGCCCCGCACTGAAGCCTGCGTTCGTCATGGGTCGTCCAGCGCGATAGGCTTGCTCCTAACGATCGATGTCCAGACCCGGCCCATGTTGCCGCCCTGGCCCTAACGACCTCTCAAGCATCTGCCCGATGCTGAGCGGCGGCGCGGCCATCGGTCTGGAGCGGGTTGGCAGGCCGAGATCCTTGCCGCGCGCCGTGAGAAGCTTCGCCACCTGCGGGTCGCGGTCGAGGCCCTGGGCGAGGTTGCGCAATTGTGTCTCTAGCTTCACGCGAGCATCGCGATGGGAGAAGCCGGAGAGTTCGACGCGCCGTCCGGCCAGACGGGACCAATCCTCGACGAAGCGGTCGGCGCGAAGCCGTGGATCACCGCGCACCCTGGCTTCGTGAGCCATAGCCTTGCCGATCGCCTCCAGCCCGCCGGGCTGGTCAATCCGCGCGGCCAGGCCTGGATGGCGCGACAGCGCCGATCGTAGATCCTTCGCCGTCTCGGGACTGACCGCCTCGAGCGCGCCCCGAGCCTGCCGCACCGCTTTCTCCTGGTGAGCCAAGGCGGGCAGGCCTCTCCGCGCCATCCGCTCGATGTCCGCGCGCGCCGTCGCATAGGCGCGCACCGGCGCTGTCAGGCTGGGCGCCAAGCCAGCTGTCGTCACTTCGCGAGGCGCGGCTTCTCGCGGCTTGAACCCGGCAAACCGCGAGGCTTGGCGCGCCGCCGGCGCCTCGGCTCTTTCCAGCGGCTTGCGGACGCCCGACCCGTCCGCAGGCCCGCCATCCACGCCGCGCCGCTCGGCGAACACTGGCCCATAGTCCAGGCTGGTGTCCTTGGCCCGCTCCCGGCCGAGCGTGCGCGCCAGCTGATCCCGGTCCTTGAAGTCCTCGGCGCCATAATGGAGGCTCACCGCCTCCCGATGCCGGCTCAGGCCCACATAGGCCGCATGGCGATCCAGACCCTCTGTCGCCAGAAGGTGCGCCCGGTCCACCGTCACCCCCTGGCTCTTATGGATGGTGGCGGCATAGCCGTGGTCGATGTGGGCGTAGTCCTTGAGGTCGAAGCCGACCACGCGCCGTTCCGGCCCATCCAGCCGGACAGCCAGGCCGCCGCCATCAACCTTCTCGATGGTTCCAAGGGTGCCGTTCTTCACGGCCAGGGATCGCTCATTGCGCAAGAACATCAGCCGGTCGCCAACGGCGAAGGCGCGCGCCCCGCGCTCGGTCCCGAGCACCTGGTCCTCGCCCTTCAGTGCGCCGCCTTCACGCATGCGCCCGCGGGCCAGCCGGTTGAGCTCGGCCACGTCAGCGCGGGTGTGCGCCAGCATAACCTGGCTGGCCTCAGGCCGCGTCCGGCGCACATCGTCCCAGCCCTCCACCAGGGCGGCGCGGGCCGCGTCCCGCGTCTGATGGACGTGAACCATGCCGGCGACCTCGTAGCGGCCAAGCGCCTCCGCGGTGCGGCCGGTGGCCAGCTCACGCGTCGCGTCCCGTTGCCAGCCTTCCCGTTGACGCCGGATCTCGGTGATCTCGGCCGCGCCATGCCGCTCGGTGAGCGCCCGGAACGCCGCCCCGGCCTCGATTGCCTGCAGCTGCTCGGCGTCCCCGACCAGCACCACCTTGGCCCCCGCCGTCTGCGCCGCCGACAGCACCCGCTCCATCTGCCGCGAGCCGATCATGCCGGCCTCGTCGATCACCAGCACGTCGCGCGAGGTCAGTTCATCGCGCCCCTGCGCCCAGCCATGTTCTAGACTGGCCAGGGTGCGCGAGGTGATGCCTGAGCCGCCCTCCAGACTTTCGGCGGCGATTCCGGACAGGGCCGCGCCGCGGACCTGGTAGCCAGCCGCTTCCCAAGCCTCACGCGCCACGCCCAGCATGGCGCTCTTGCCCGTGCCGGCATAGCCGACAACCATGGCGAGGTCCCCGGACCGGGTGATATGCTCCAGCGCGTCACGCTGCTCGACCCCCAAGGTGAGCCCGTGGCGTTCGCCGGCGGCCATCGCCCCCCGCGTGGTCGCCGGCGAGAGTCCATGCGTATTGCGTCCGGCTATGTCGCTGGCGGCGCGCTCCAACCGCTGCTCGGTGGCCAGCATCTCGCGGCTAGTGAAGCGCTCGCGGCCCCGACCATCGACCCCCAAGGCGATCAGGTCCGGCGAGGTCTTCATCGCGCTCACCACCTGGGCGAACTGATCGGCCCCATCGCTATGGCGGTGGGCGAAGCGGTAGAGGTCGTGGTCGGTGAAGGTGCTCTGCTGGTGGGTGATGGCGTCCAGCGCCACACCCGGCTCGGCGATGATCGTCTCGCCATTGCGGCGGGCGATGTCCCGATGGTCAGCGACGCGCTCGGCGTCCTCGCCGCGTTCCTCGCGTCGAGCCCCGGCGGGGCCGATCTTGTTCTGCGGCTCCAGCTCGATCTGTTGAGCCTCAAGACTGCGGTGGTCGATCCGCGCATCGATATCGAGTTCGGCCAGGCGAACATTGACATGCTCGGCCCAAGCCTCCCGCCAATGCGACAGCACCTCGCGGCTGTTCCAATCGCGGGCCTTCGCCCCAAAGCCGATCTCGCCATCGGGGCCGGGGCTTATCTCCCGCATCGACAGCATCACATGGGCGTGGGGCTTGGCCTCGCCGTCGGGGCCTAAGTCCCAATGCACATTGAGATCGGCGACCATGCCCCGGGCGACGAATTCCCGGTGGACGAAGTCGCGCGCCAGCGCGACGCCTTGCGCCTGGTCCAATTCCCGGGGAATGGCGAACTCCACCTCCCGGGCCAGCTGGGCGTCCTTGCGCTTCTCCAGCGCCTCGACCTCGTTCCACAAGGTCGCCCGATCCTGCCACCGTTCCGGCGCGCCTTCCGGCGCAAGAATCTCCGAGTGAATCACGCCGGCCTTGTTGGAGAAATTGTGCGTGCGCCCGAGCCGCTCGTCGAAGAGCTGCGAGCCCGAACGGTAGGCCGCCGAGGCCACGGCAGAGGAACCGTTGGCCCGGGAGATCACCTTGGCGCTGAAATGATAGATCGCCACGCCGCTTTACTCATGGTTATCGCAACTTTTACCAAGCGCACGTCGGCACGACGTATAAGCGCGCACTCAAAGACTTTCGCCTTTGTGTGATCTGCTACGAGGAAGTTCAACGATTCATTGACGCAGACTTGGCAGAGTGACCCAACACCCC
>Ga0302314_10023326_pt1 | contig 10102 bp, 9 predicted proteins | sample III_Palsa_N2_3_FD_200533 | JGI IMG/M metagenome (GOLD analysis project Ga0302314, IMG submission 200533) | Peat permafrost microbial communities from Stordalen Mire near Abisko, Sweden - III_Palsa_N2_3 | ecosystem: Environmental > Terrestrial > Soil > Palsa > Peat permafrost | place: Sweden...
CGTGGTTGTGGCGCTCGACGCGACGCCGGCGATGCTCGCCGCGGGCAAGCTCGCCGCCGATCGGGCGGGGCTGCGTAACGTCATCTTCCAGCGCGGCGACGCCGCGGCGCTGCCCTACCTGGACGATTCGTTCGACGTCGTCGTCTCGCGCTTCGCCATCCACCATTTCGAGCGTCCCTCCGAGCAGGCGGCGGAGATGGCCCGCTGCCTGAGAGGAGGCGGTCAGCTCGTGATCGCAGACCTCGTCTCCGACGATCAAGCGACGGTCGCGGCGACGCAGAACCGCCTCGAGCGCCTGCGCGACCCCTCGCACACCACAATGCTGACCCTCGACGGGCTCGTCGAGGTGGTCGAGCGCAATGGGCTGGCAGTGCAGGACGTGCAGACGCGCGACGTCGATCGCCCGCTCGCGCCCTGGCTGGCGCAGACCGAAGCCGGCGAGGACATCGTCGCCCGCGTCGGCGAGGAGCTGCACGCAGAGCTCGCCGGCGGCGCGGCCACCGGGTTTCGTCCGCGCGAGGACGCGGCCGGCCTGTACTTCGTCCAGCGCTTCGCCGCCGTCACGGCGATCGGGCCGGTCCGCGCGCACGCAGCTAAATAGGTCCGCGCGGGTGATCGCCGAGCGCCTTACCGCGCAGCTGCTCGCCGGGCCGCCGGCGCGCGACCCGGTCGCCGTCGCCGAGCGGCTGCTGGCGGTGCAGGGCCAGGACCCGCGCGGAGCGCGTCTGGCGATCCGCGCGCGCAGCACGGGACTATCCGCGGCCGACGTCGACCGCGCGCTGAGCGAGGATCGCTCGCTGCTGATCACCTGGCTGAACCGCGGCACCCTGCATCTCGTGCGCCGCGAGGACTACCCGTGGCTGCAGGCGCTGACAACGCCGCCGCTGCATACCGGCAACGCTCGACGGCTGGCACAGGAGGGCGTTACGCCACACGCCGCCGAGCGCGGGGTTGACGCCATCGCCCGCGCGCTCGCCGCGGAAGGCCCGCTCACACGGACGCAGCTGCGGGAGCGCATCGACATGACCGGGGTGCGCACCGAGGGCCAAGCGCTCGTGCATCTGCTGATGCTCGCCGCGCTGCGCGGGATCGCGGTGCGAGGGCCGATGATCGGCCACCAGCACGCCTTCGTGCTCGTCCACGACTGGCTCGGCGAAACGCCGCCCGTCGACCGCGATCGCGCGCTGGCGGAGCTGGCGCGCCGCTACCTGCTCGGCCACGGACCGGCCGACGAGCGCGACCTCGCCAAGTGGTCGGGGCTGAGGCTGCGAGATGTCCGCGCCGGGCTGAGCGCGATCGCGACAGAGCTGCACGAGCGCGAGGACGGTCTGCTCGAGATCGCCGGACGCCCCGATCCGGCGGAGCCGCCCCCGCCGCGGCTGCTTGGCTCGTTCGACCCGGTCCTACTCGGCTGGGCCTCGCGCGAGTGGCTGCTCGACGCCCACCGGGCGGTGATCACCGTCAACGGCCTCTTCCGCCCTTTCGCCCTCGCCGACGCTCGTGCCGTGGCGATCTGGAGCATGCCCGCCGGCGACGTGGTGCTCGAGCCGTTTGGCCGTCTCACGCGCAAGCATGCCACCGCCCTGCAGGCCGACGCGCTGGATGTCGTGCGCTACCTCGGCGATCGCTAGATTTGCCCGATGCCCAGCGAGATTCCGATCCGGGGTGAGATGATCAGGCTCGGCCAGTTGCTCAAGCTCGCCGGGATCGTTGACAGCGGCAGCGAGGTCAAGGCGTTCCTTGCGAGCGAGCGGGTTCTGGTCAACGGTGAGCCCGAGGCGCGTCGCGGCAGGCAGCTGCACCCTGGCGACGCCGTCCGCATCGGTGCCCACGAGCTGCGGCTGATCGCGGCTTCCTGATCCCGAATGAGGCGGCCCGCTTCCCCAAAGTGGTCCCGATCCCTGAGCGAGCATCCTCCACGTTGCCGTCGCTACCGCCTGATATCTATTCGGGGAGCGCTACGGGCGAGTCGATCGAGAACCGGGAGTGTTCCCAAGAGATACACGCCAAAGCCGCCGTTAAAACCAGTCTGTAGCGGGTAAAGGGTCTACAGATCGTCTTTTCTCTCTCCCCGCGGGGCCCAGGCGTCGAGCATGGTTCTGGCAGATGGCTCGAGTGGGGCTTGCGGCGCAGTTGGTGTGGGTTGTGCTCCAAAGAGCAGGTTTGGCCGTATACAGCGTCGAACGAGTGTTTTTAGGGGCCTGGGCGGGTATACAGAAAAAATCATTGACAACGCAACTATCGAGGAATATAATCCCGACTCCAAGCATCGGATTAAGAAGGACAGCCATGTCAGACGCCAGCATCACACCCATCACCCCAATCGACTCCATCGCCGCCGCGCGTGAGGAGAACGCCACGCCCGCCCGTGGGCCGCGCGCCGTCGAGGAGCCTCGTGCGAAGCCCGAGCGACTGGACAACCCCGCCCCTGAGATCACGCTGACGGTTGCGGAGACCGTCATCCCCGAGGCGGTCGATCAGTTGCTTGCGCATTCGCGCCGCTACCCCCTGCTCACGCCCGCCCAGGAGATCGACCTCGCCCAGCGGATCGAGCGTGGCGACCTGCACGCCAAGGAACTGCTCGTCAACTCCAACCTGCGCCTTGTCGCATCCAACGCCCGGCGCTACCAGAACCAGGGCCTACCGCTCGCCGACCTCGTCCAGGAGGGCCTGCTCGGCCTGATCCGGGCGAGCGAGAAGTTCGACTGGCGCAAGGGCTTTCGATTCTCTACCTACGCGACACTCTGGATCCGCCAGGCGATTCAGCGCGGCCTGGAGAACTCGGGACGCACGATCCGCCTGCCCGTGCACGTCGCCCAGCGCTCGCGCAAGGTTGGACGGGTCGAGCGCGAGCTGTCGGTGCGCCTTGGACGCGAGCCCACGGTCGAGGAGCTGGCCAAGGAGACTGGTCTCGAGATCGAGCAGGTCGAGGAGGTGCGCCACCAGCGCGCCGCCCTGGTCAGCCTCGATCAACAGATTGGCGAGGACGGCGACACCGCACTCGGCGATCTGCTGCCCTCAGATCAAGAGGCGCCAGAGGACACGGCCTGGGACAACGAGCGTGAGCGCATCGTGCACGAGGCGATCGAGCAGCTGCCCGAAACCGAGCGGACCGTGTTGACGCTGCGCTTCGGCACCGGGCCAGAGGAGCCCCAGACGCTGACCGCGATCGGCAAACGTCTCGGGTTCTCCGCGGAGCGGGCTTCCCAGCTTGAGCAGCGCGCCCTCAAGAAGCTGGCCGAGTTGCCAGAGCTGCTCGCCCTGCGCGAGGCCGCTTAGGCTTTTTGGGCGCTGGTGAGCCGAGGACCTTGGTCGTTACGACGACGGGGTCCTCGGCTTTGCCATGCCCGCCGATCAGAGAGAACCCAAATCAGATGTTCGAGACGTTCAGTCCGGTGCCCTGCAGCAGGGTGTTGGCCTTGGCGTTGAGGATCGTGAACTCACCGGTCAAGATCAACAGTCCCAGCACGATCATCACCGCACCCCCAATACCGATGATCACCGGGAAATGGCGCTTGACGACCGTGAGCGCGTTCGTCATCCGCTCGAACGCGAGCGCGATCAGCAAAAACGGGATCGCTAACCCTGCCGAATAGAAGGCGAGCAACAGGGCCCCATGGGCCGCTGAGCCGGAGACGGCGGCCTGCGTGAGGATCGCGCTGAGGGTGATGCTCGTGCAGGGCGTCCAGGCGATCGCAAACGCGGCACCGGCCACCACCGGACCACCGCGGCCTGCGAGGCGTAGCAGCGTCTCGGAGTGCCACTCGCGGTTGAACATACCGATGAACGGCGTCGCAAGAAATATGAGGCCCATCAGGATGATGACGACGCCGCCGACCTTCTCGAGCTCTTCTTTGTGTGTGGTGAGCGCCGATCCGATCAACGTCGCGCTCATCCCGAGCAGGATGAAGATCGCCGAGAAGCTGCCGATGAACAGGAGGCTCGGGACGAGCACCCGGCGAGCGCTGATGCCGCCCTCCTTCAGATCCACCGGCGTGACCCCGATCACCGTCGAGAGGTAGCCGGGCACAAGCGGCAGCACACACGGTGAGAGGAACGACACGAACCCGGCGGCGAGCGCCAACGGAATGCCCACACCGGTCGCCGCATCGGATGAGGCGACGAGGACCAGCTGGGCATGGCTCATTGCCTGACCGCCGCGCGCAGCTCGGCCACTGCGCGCTCCAATCTCGCGACACGCTCCTCGAGACCGTCGACGGGTGTCAGCACGACCGGATTGCTTGCGGGAGGGTCGCCTTGGTCGTCCTCCTCGAGCAGCTGTGTGTAGCGGTCCTCCTTCTGCCCCGGCCGGCGATCCAAGCACATGACCAGCTCGCGCTCGATCAACCGAGCGAGCGTCTCGTGCACCGTGGACAGGTCAGCGAAGGGATGCATGCGCTCCGCCCGCTGCTTCAGCTCTCCGGGCGTCTGCGGGCCGCGCAGCATCAGGACGCATACGACCGCCTGTTCGTCCTCGGCCATCGGCAGGGCTTCAGCGAGCAGATGTCTGTACTTCGGCGCGCGGCGGCCGCTGGCCAGGCGCGTAAAGCCGCGGCGCTCGAGGTGGTGCAGCGCGTCACGCAGAATCGCCTCGTCATAGTCCACCACGGGATCGCGGTTGGTCGACTGGTTGCACGCCAGGCGCAGGCTGTTGAGCGTGAGCGGGTAGATGTCGGGTGTCGTGAGCTGCTTTTCGAGCATGCAGCCGAGCACGCGCGTCTCCGAGGCGGACAGGTTCATCGCCTTAAGCCTACGACCCGGCGGCCGGCTGTTCAAAACCGAGTGGCGCCACGTCCGCTTCGGCACGTTCTAGAGTCAGCCCGATGAGTAGTCAGCCCTTCGCCCAGGGACACGGCGGCGGCAATGGCCGCCGCTCCCGTCAGCCCGAGCTTCGCCCCGAGGACATCCCCGACCGTCCAGTTTCGCTCCGGCGCATCGGCCGGCTGTTCATCCCCTACAGGCTGCGCCTCGGCATGCTGCTGGCGCTGATCTTCCTCGGCTCGATTCTCAGCGTCGCCTCGCCGTTTTTGCTGCGCGAAGCGATCAACAAGGGCATCCTCCAACACGACCTGGAACTGCTCACGTGGATGGTCGCCGGGATGATCGCGCTGGCGATCATCAACGGCGTGATCAGCGTGGCTCAGACTCTGATCTCAAACCAGGTCGGTCAGCGCGTGATGCACGACCTACGCGCCGCCGTATACGCCCATCTGCAGAGGATGTCGCTTGCGTTCTTCACGCGCACCCGTTCGGGTGAGGTGCAGGCGAGGATCGCCTACGACATCGGCGGGATCGACGATGTCGTGACGAGCACCGCGACCTCGACCGTGTCGACCGTCGCTACGGTCACGGCCACGGTGGTGGCGATGTTCGCCCTTGAATGGCGCCTGACGCTGTTCTCGCTGTGCCTCTTGCCTTTCTTCGTGTGGCTCACGCGCCGGGTCGGCAACGAGCGACGCCGGATCCAGTCGGTGCGTCAGGGGCGCCTGGCGGACATGTCGACGCTGGTGGAGGAGTCGCTCTCGGTCTCGGGCATTCTGCTCGGCAAGACGATGGGCCGTTCGCACGAGTTGGTCGACCGTTTCTCCAACGAGTCGAGCAAGCTCGCCGATCTGGAGGTGCGGGCGCGGATGGCGGGCCGTTGGCGGATGGCCTCGGTGCAGATGAGCTTCGCGATCATGCCCGCCGCCGTCTACTGGTTCGCCGGCTACACGATCGTCCACGGCGAGGACGCGATCTCGATTGGCACGCTGGTCGCATTCACGACGCTGCAGACGCGCCTGCTGTTCCCGATGCAGCAGCTGCTGTCGGTCGGCCTGGAAGTGCAGACCTCGCTGGCGCTGTTCGGGCGGATCTTCGAGTACCTCGATCTGCCCGTCGACATCGTCGAGCGGCCCGGCGCCCGCGCGCTGAGCGGCGTGCGCGGCGACGTGAGCCTCCAGGACGTGTGGTTTCGCTACACCCCCGAGGCTCCCTGGACACTGGAGGAGATCGCCGCCGAGATCCCCGCGGGGACGCGCACCGCGTTGGTTGGAGAGACGGGCTCGGGCAAGACCACGCTCGCCTACCTGGTCGCTCGGCTGTATGAGCCCCAGCGCGGCAAGGTGGCGATCGACGGGGTGGACATCCGCGACATGACGCTCGATTCGCTCGCGGCCACGATCGGACTGGTCTCACAGGAGACCTACCTGTTTCACTCCTCGATCCGCGAGAACCTGCGCTTTGCCTGCCCCGAGGCAACCGACGAGGAGATCGAAGACGCCGCGCGCGCCGCGCAGATCCACGGGCTGATCGCCTCCTTGCCGGAGGGTTATGACACCCAGGTGGGCGAGCGCGGCTATCGCTTCTCCGGCGGGGAGAAGCAGCGCATCGCAATCGCCCGCACCGTGCTGCGCAACCCACCTGTGCTGATCCTCGACGAGGCCACCTCTGCGCTCGACACGGAGACCGAGCGCGCCGTGCAGCTCGCGCTCGACGATCTCTCGCGCGGGCGCACCACGATCGCGATCGCCCACCGGCTGTCGACGATCAGGGACGCCGACCAGATCCTGGTGCTCGACTCGGGGCGCATCGTCGAGCGCGGCACCCACGAGGAGCTGCTAGAGCTGGGCGGGCGCTATGCGGCGCTCCTCAGTGGCGCGGCGGTTGCAGAGGACCGCCCCTCCTCGGGCGCGGGCTCCCCGGCGGCTTTGGCCTGAGGCGGGCTCGAGCAAGCGAGGAGCTTCGTTCAGGTGTGGGCCTACGCCGTCGCGTCGATGTTCAATCGCACGTAGTCGACGACGACCGGCTCGCCCAGCTCGGCCATGACCTCGTCCATGAACGGGTCCCGCAGCCGCTCGGGCAGGTGCTGGACGTGCGGGCCGAGCACGATCGTGGCCAGGAATTCGCGTGGGTGCTCGGGCTGTGTGGGCGCCGGCGCGAGCCAGCACTCGGCGGCGGCGAACCCGGCCGCACGTAACCGCGCCTCGGTGTCGGCGGCGTTCGCGTAGTTCCACGGCGCGCGCCAGTCACGGAAATGCTCGGCGTACGGCGCACGATCGACAACCGCGGCCGCCCTGCCGCGCAACTTGGTGATGTTGCCCTCTCCCCCGCATTGGGCGCTCAGTCGCCCACCGCTTCGCAGCGCGGCGTGCAGGCGACGGAACAGTGCCTCGTGATCGGCAATCCAGTGGAACGTGGCGGTCGACAGGATCGCATCGACAGGCTCGTCCAGCTCCATCTCCAGCAGATCCGCTCGGCGGATGTCCGCATCGGGGCCCAGCCGCTCACGGGCGGCGGCGACCATCGACTCGGACATATCCACAGCGATCACCCGGCCGTGCGGCAGCCGCTGCATCAGCGTCTCGGTGATCCGGCCCGAACCGCAGCCGGCGTCGAGCACCGTCTCATCGCCGGCGAGCGGCAGCCGGTCGAGCACTGCCTGGCCCAGCGCCTGCATCGGCCCGGAGATCCGGTCATAGCTCTTGCCGTCCCAGTTACGCACCTCTGACATACGCTCGTACGCTATCACGTATGAATTACACGGCGCGCGCAACCAGCTCGGAGAGCACCTTGGAGAGCTGTCCTCCTTGCCAGGCGATCGGTGACCGTGCCGGTGGACCTTTGTCCTCGACCACGAGCTTCGCGTGCGGGATCGTGCGACCGTAGCGTTCACCCACCGCGAGTGGATGGCCCGGGTCGGCCTCGTCGCGGCTGGCCACCACGACCGTTGGCGCCTCAATGCTCTCAAGCTCCCGTAGATCCTCGAACGGCCGCGAGCGCGGAACCACTTCGAGCGCATCGGCCACCGCCTCCGGATGCTCGTGGCCGGCGAGCCGCTGGCGCACCACCCTCTCCACGGTGTCCCGCCACTCGACAGGCATCTCGGAAAAGTCGTAGGCATCGACGAATCCCTCCACCCCGCCCTCACGCAGCCCCCGCGCCAAGGCTTCCCACCCGGCGAGGACCCTCTCACTGAGCGGCAGGGAGGGATCGAAGGACGGCGTGATCAGCCCCAGCCCCGCCACGCGTTCGGGGTGGCGCAGGGCAAAGCACAGGGCGGTGTGCGCGCCCATCGATGCTCCGGCCAGGACAGCGCGCTCCAGGCCGAGCGCATCGAGCACCGCCTCCAGGTCGAGGGCGAGCCGCTCGTAGCCGTATGCACACGGATCGGGGGCCGCAGTCGAGCGCCCGTGCCCACGTGCGTCGTAGGCCACAACGCGATATCCCTCGCGCTGTAGCGTCCGCGAGCCCATCACCACATAGCGACGCGTCGCCGTGAGGCCGTGGAGCAACAGAATGGGGGGCCCCTCCCCCGCCTGTTCGCCGGCCAGCTCGACCCCATCGTCGGTGACGACGCTCAGTTCAGCGGTGGCGCCGAGGCGCTCAGGCATGCACGGCTGCGTGCGCCCGCACGAGCTCGGCCGAGTGCTCAGGCTGCTCCCAGAAAAACAGGTGGCCGACCCCGTCGAAGATCTCCAAGCGCGAGCCTCCTATCAGCCCGGCGATCATGTGGCCGTTCTGGACGGGGAGCATCTGATCTAGCGTGCCGTGGAGGACGAGCGTCGGCAGCTCGATCCCGGGCAGGCGGGCCGACGTGTCGTGTTCGGTGATCGCGCGCATCTGCTCCATGATCACCTCAACCGGCACGGCGCGGCGAAGCCCGATCTCCAAGAAGCGCGCGTATGCGTCCTCGTTCGCGGCGAAGCCCGGCGAAACGTTGGCCTCCCAAGCGGTGCGAATCGCGCGCTCGCGGTCGCCGGAGGCCATCCCTTCGGCGAGCTTGCGCATCACGTCTTCGCCGGCGAGCGCGCTCCCCTCGCCGCCGCAGTAGCTGCAGCCAAGGGCGAGCGTGCGGATCCGCTCGGGGTGAGCCAGCGCGAGCTCCTGGGCGACCATCCCGCCCATCGAAATGCCCAGCACGTGCGCCGAATCGATCTCCAGCGCGGCGAGCAGGCCCGCCGCGTCCTCGGCGAGCCGGGCGATCGATAGTGGTCCGTCCAAAGGGCCGCTGGAGCCGACTCCGCGGTGGTCGTAGACGATCACGTCAAAGTCGCGGCGCAGATCCTCGAGGAAGCCGGCGTCCCAGTGGTCGAACGTGCCGCTCATCCCCATGATCAAAAGCAGCGGCGGCCCCGAGCCGGCACGGTCGTAGCTGAGATTAATCTCCCCTGCGCGGGCCTGCGGCATCTGTCGATCCTATACCTGCAGTGACAGCTGATCCAGCGTCGTGCGCGAGTCGCTGGGGGTGAAGGCGCCGTCAACCGCCTCGCCGGCGACAGACATGGCCGGCGCGGGAGGGTCGGCGCTGCTCAGCCCGGCAACCCGCACGCCGAGCAGGCGCACCGGCCGCGCGGGCGCGTACTCGCGCAACAGTTGCAGCGCGATCTCGCTGACTTCCTGGACGTCGCAGGTGGGCTCGGTAAGGGTGCGCGCGCGCGTGACGGTTGTCCAGTCGTCGAGGCGTACCTTGATACCGATCGTGCGCCCGCGGCGACCGTGCGCGGCCAGTCCTGCGCACAGCTCCTCGGCCATCAACGACAGGTGCTCGCGCATCTGCGACTGGTCGCTGACGTCGGTGTCGAAGGTGCGCTCGCGCGACTCGGAGACGACCTTGCGCGCGGCGCCAATCTCGCCGTCGTGTTCGAAGCGCCCGCGCCGGCGCAGCTCGCGCCCGAGGTTGGGCCCGAAGCGCTCCATGAGCAACTGCTCGGGCGCGGCGGCTAGCGCGGCGAGCGTGCCCAGCTCCATCTCGGCGAGGCGTGCGGCGGTCTTGGGCCCGATGCCGGGCACGAGCGCGGGCGGGGAGCTGGCAAAGCGCGCGCAGGCTTGCTCACGCGTGAGCACGACGAAGCCGGCGGGCTTCTCGGCGTCGGAGGCAACCTTGGCGACGAGCTTGTTCGGGCCGATGCCGACCGAGCACGTGAGCTCGGTAGCGGTCTTGATCTCGGCGAGTAGCCGGCGCATCGCCGCGCGCGGTGAATACAGGCCAGCGATGTCGAGGTACGCCTCATCCAGGCCGACGACCTCGACGCGCTCGACGTGCGCGCGCACGATGTCCATGACCTGCTTGGAGGCGGCGCGGTAGGTGGCGAAGTCCGGTGGAAGGAATACCGCGTCGGGG
>Ga0302314_10023327_pt1 | contig 10102 bp, 7 predicted proteins | sample III_Palsa_N2_3_FD_200533 | JGI IMG/M metagenome (GOLD analysis project Ga0302314, IMG submission 200533) | Peat permafrost microbial communities from Stordalen Mire near Abisko, Sweden - III_Palsa_N2_3 | ecosystem: Environmental > Terrestrial > Soil > Palsa > Peat permafrost | place: Sweden...
CCGTCGCCGGGGGCCGGCCCGCCGGGCATGCTGACCGGACCGCCTACGAGTAGAGGGTCCCGCCCGCGAAGTCGCTGGCGAACGTGGTGTTGACGGAGGACTCGATGGCTGCGTCGTTGATGATCAGGCCGAGTTCCCTGTTTTCCGTGAGCGAGGTGTTGGAGAAGTTCTCCGAGCCGATGAAGATTTTCGCGGTCGACTCGCCATAGTCGGCCAGGATTGCCTTGCCGTGGATGTAGAACCCGGTGGAGGAGCTGTAGTAGCTGATCTGCACGCCGCAGTCGTAGAGCGTGCTGTACTCGCTGTCGTACTCGCCGTCCTCGTTCTCGCCGACGACCTGGACGTTCACGCCGTTCTCAGCGGCGGTGCACAGGTCATCGACGATCGTGGTGTCGTCCATCTCCTCGGAGAAGATCTGCAGGCTGTCCTTGGCATTGTTGATGATGCCGGTGAGATCCGCCTCGGCGGTGGTGGGCGACCAGACGAGGTCGTCGCCCGCGCCGGGGGTCACGCTGTCGTGGTCGTAGTCGGCGTTGAAGACCGTCACGTCGGCGGAGACGTCGCTTGCGTCGGTGTCCACCACGGCGTAGTCCCGGCTGGTCGCATAGTACTCGCTGGTCAGGTTCAGCGTCATGATGTCGGCGGTCGTGCCGTCGAACACGATGGACTTCTCGTGCGTGTAGTAGTACTCGGTCCACGACCAGACGACGCTGACGCCGTTATCGGTCAGGTAGGTGTAGGCGGCGTCGTTGCTGCTCTTCTCCCTCTCGTCGAGGATGACCCGGACATCGACGCCACGCGCCTCGGCGGCCACGAGATCTTCTTCTGCCGTGGTGTCCTTGAGCTCGTACATCGTCATGTCGATGCTGCTCTGGGCGCCGTTGATCTGGGCATAGAGCCAACTGAAGCCCGCGGCCGGCTCGGTGTACAGGGTGAAGTCGGAAGACGAGGAGGCGGATGGGGAGGACAAGGCCGTCGGCACGGAGGCATGGCTGACGGCGGGGGTCAGCCCGATGCTCACGGCTGCGGCGATCGCCGCTGCCGCGAGCATCGTCTTCGGCGGTCTGTGATGGAACATGTTTGGTTCCCTTCTTCTAAGTTGGTTTATGTCCATATATAGTCCCGTCTCAGTTGCCAGGGAAGGGGGCCGGCAGATGAGCGTATGGTGACGAAATGGTGACTACATGGGTGCTAGCGGCACCGGGGCCAGCACGAGCCGACCAGGAAATCGGGAAGTATCGCACCATCGCCGACCGGAACAGGCATCACACCCGCAGCCATCGGCGTCGGCCGCCCTGGTGAGCGAGTTCACCGACCGTGAGGTGCGGCCCGTGGCGCGGGAACTTGAGCACACCGACACCTATCCGGAGAAGCTCATCGGGCAGATGAAGGAGATGGGCATCTTCGGCATCAGCATCCTGCTTGCCGAGCACGGGCCCGGCTTTTGCGGTGTCGCGGGACATGCCCAAGCTCGGCTAGAAGGGCGTCGAGACACCGCCGGACCGGTTCGGCGGAGCAACGGGACCGTTCGGGATGATCATTGTGGTTGATCTTAGGGGCGGCCCAGGGCGCGGTAATGCCAGGACGCGGCGCGCCAGCGGCCGGGGTCGAGGGCGTTGCGCCCGTCCACGATGTTCTGCCTGGCGACGACCTTGCCGAGCAGGCCGGGGTCCGCGTCACGAAATTCCGCCCACTCGGTGAGCAGGAGCACCACGTCGGCGCCGCGGACCGCCTCGATGGCGGACTCCGCGTAGCCAAGATCTGGACAGGCCTCGCGTGCCCGCGCCACGGCGACCGGATCGTAGACCGTCACGACGGCGCCGAGGTCGTGGATGGTCTTCGCCACGTCGAGCGCGGGTGAGTCGCGGATGTCATCGGAGTCGGGCTTGAACGCCACGCCGAGCACGCCAACCCGCGCACCGGCCAGGCCGCCGGGACCGACAAGCTCGCGGGCCAGATCCACCGTCCGGGCCCGGCGCCGCAGGTTGATGGCGTCCACCTCGCGCAGGAACGACAGCGCCTGTTCGACACCCAGTTCATCGGCGCGCGCCATGAACGCCCTGATGTCCTTGGGCAGGCAGCCTCCGCCGAACCCCAATCCGGGGCGGAGGCCGACCGGGCCGATCCGCGGATCGTGGCCGAGCGCCTCGGCGAGCAGCATGACGTCACCGTGGGCGGCCTCACACACCTCTGCCATCGCGTTGATGAATGAGATCTTGGTGGCAAGGAACGCGTTCGCGGCGACCTTGACGAGCTCCGCCGTGGCGAGGTCGGTCACCAGGAAGGGAGCGCCCGCCTCGATCGGCGCCGCGTGGACCTCCCGCAGCATCTCCTCGGCCCAGGCGGATTCGACGCCCGCCACGACGCGATCGGGACGGAGCGTGTCATCGACCGCATGACCCTCGCGCAGGAATTCTGGGCACCAGGCAAGTTCGGCGCTTGGAGCGAGCGCCGCGAGCCGCCGCGCCCACCGACTCGCCGTACCAACCGGCACCGTGCACTTTCCGGTGATCAGGCAGCGGCGGTCAAGGAACGGCGCGAGCGTGCTCAGGCAGTTGTCCAGCTGGGTGAGGTCGGCGCGGTCGGACCCGGCGGCCTGCGGAGTGCCGACGCAGACGAAATGCACGTCGCCGAACTCGGCGGCCTGGGCGTAATCGGTGGTGAAGGACAGGCGCCCGGAGCGCAGCCCGGCCTGGAGCAGCGGCTCAAGCCCGGGTTCGTGGAACGGGACCGTGCCGCCGCCGAGGGCGTGCACGCGCCTGGGGTCGGTATCGACGCCGAGCACCTCAAAGCCCAGGCTGGCCAGGCAGGCCGCCTGAGCCGTGCCCAGGTAGCCGGTGCCGAGGACAGTCAGCCGAAGTGGCACCATTACTCTCCTTTTGCGGATTCCGCGGGTAAATGTTCATAGATGACGCTAGCGGTAGGACGCGCGCGTCCAGGTCACGTCGTCGAACCACACGGTTCCTGCGTCGTGGGCGCTCTTGAGCCAGATCTGTGCGGCGGCGGCGCCCGGCGGGGCGACCGCGGTCACCGTTAGTTCGGTCCACGGGGTGTCGCCCGCGGGCAGGCTCGCGGAGTCGGTACCGCTCAGGAAAACGCCGTTGTCGTTGAGCCAGCTGATGTTGACGACGTTCCTTCCCGTCGCGGCCTGGCCGCGGACCCACGCCGTCACCCGGTACCGGTCTCCCGGCATCACCTGCGGCTGGACCGGGCCGGTATAGAACCCGGGCATGCCCGTGCCGATGCCGCGGCTGCCGGAGATGCGCGCGGAACCGCGCCCGTCATGGCCGACGGCCGGATCCCAGCCGAAGCTGGCCTGGCCCGGCTGCCACAGGCGCCAGATCGCCGGGAGAACGCCGCTCGGCGTGGCCACCGCCTGATCGAAGTCCGCGTTGAAGGCCGGGCTGACGGTACCGCCGGTGAAAAGGCGGCTGATGACCGCGGCCGCGGGTTTCCGCGTCCCGTTCCCGCGCAGCAGCCCGAAGGCGTACTGGGCCGACTGCTGCATGCCGGGGATGGCGGCGGGGGAAAAGTCGTACAGGGTCCACGGGGCGGCGGCGCCAAGGCCAAGGGAGAGCGCGGCCTGCTCCACCACTTGGTAGTAGTACGCCTGGTAGGCCTCCATCGAGGGCTCGCCCGCGGGCAGCCCCGGCGGGGCGTCTCCCGTCGTCGCGAAGCCCGTTTCCCCGACGAAGACGGGCAGCGGTGCCGCCGCGCGGACGGCTTCTGCCATGGTCGCGTAGGCGAGCTCGGCGGAGGAGTAGTAGTGCAGGTCCCAGAAGTCGGGCTCGACGCGCAGGGCGGCCCGCATGACGGTAATGTGCCGCGGCTCCGACACCGACAGGGTGACCGGAATTCCGTGGGCATCGCGTTCGACCGCGGGAAGCAGCGCGTCCACCCAGCGGTAGACGCCCGCGCGTCCCAGCGTGGCCGGCGCGTCGAGTTCGTTGCGCAAGTCGATGAAGGCGATGTGCGGGCTGCCGCGGAAGGGGCCAAGAAGATCACGGGCCCAGGTCAGGCTGCCCGAGATGTCGGCGAAGTCGGTGAACTGATCGAACAGCGAAAGCTGGACCTTGAGCCCATGGTCACTCGCCAGGCCGACGACCCGGGCGAGGCGGGACCGCATGACGGCGCTCGGGACAGGGAATCCGGTGACACTGGGAAATACCGTGATGCGGACCGCCCCGGCGCCCAGGGCCGCCATGGTCGCGAAATCGGCGTTCAGCTGGCCGGGATTCCACCGGGTCCACATGTACTGCCACCCGTTGTCGGCCGGAAAGTAATTCATGAGGCGCAGCGAACGCAGGTACGTGCCCAAGGCGGATGAACCGCTCGTTGACCGCGTGGCAGAAGCCCCGTGATCGATGCCATCGGCCGCAGGCGCATAGGACAGGCCGACCGACGCCAGAGCCGTCACAAGCAAGGCACCTGACACCACCAGCCAGGCGCGCGGCCGGAAACGTGGAAACGTGAGGTTGCGGGAGTGACGCGGACGCACTTTGACCTCTCCTCTCGCAGCGATGATCGGAAATCCGGCTTGGCCTAGCGCGCGGCTAACCGGACAAGCTGGCGACGACGCTCCCTCCTCGGAACGCGGCCACCTGGGTGGGGCCGTCGCCTCTCAGGGCGATCGGCGGCGCCTCCCACGTCTGACCGGGGCCCACGCGAACGTCCTTCCAGACCGCGATGGTGACCCCCGCCTGGGTCACGACGATCCGCAACGACGTCGATCCCTGGCCGGCGGGCTGCAGCACGCCAACGTCAAGCCGGTCCCCCGCGGGATACGCCCACAGGGCGGGCGAGGACGCCTGATCGGAATCGGCCGTCGCGCTGGCCGCGGAGTAGTGCACGGCGCAGGCTGCCGCCGTCGCGAAGATGACGGCACCGCCGACGGCGAACGGGCTCGGCAGCTTTCGCCGCGTGCTCCATTCCGCGGCCGCCGCCGGAGCCGCCGGGTGAAGGGCGCTTGCCCAGGCGGTGCTTGCCCAGGCGGTGCTTGCCCAGGCGGTGCTTGCCCAGAAGGCGGCAAGCGTGCTCGCGCCTATCGCCGCGGCGATCACGTCAATGGTCAGGGCGCCGGCCGCGGCGAGCGCGAGCCCGATCAAGATCAGGCCGGCGAGGGCCAGGCCGACGGCCGGCCCGAGCGCGGCGAACTGTGCCCGATCAAGGAACCAGATCGCGCCGACGAAGGTCCCGAGAAGCATCGCGGCCGCGGCCAGCCTGACCGGGCCCGCCGATACGCAGAGCACGCCGAACGCCGCGACGGTGACCGCGGAGCAGGCCGCGGGCAGTCGGTATCCGTGCATCATGTGCCCCCCGCCGAGCCGACCACCCGATACACCCGCAGCGACCCGGCCGCGTAGATCTCACGGAACACCGCGCTCTCGCCGAACTTCGACAACGCGGCCGCGGGCAGTGCCGCGTCGGAATCCGCGGCCGGCTCCGAGTCGTCGAAACGGGCCGACCCCGGCGGCGAATCGAGCAGGTCGAGCTGGACGACCACGTACTGGACCCGTGACTGGCGCAGCTGCGCGAGCACCTGGCCATCGACGCCCGGAGGATAGAAGATCTGCCAGACCCGCGCGCCGTTCTCGGCGGCGGAAAGCACGTTCTGCCGCCCCACGGATCCCAGCGCCAGACCGGTCAGCGGATCTGTGGCTATGCGATTGCCCGGACCAAGCGCGGCGAGCATCCATCGGGCGAGCGCGTCATCATCCGGCGTCACGACCGCCGATCCATTCGTCAGCCGGTAGTCAGGCGCAAGCCGCTGCGAGAAGTTCCATGAGACGGCGATTCCGCCGGCGAAGATCAGGGCGACGATGCCCAGGGCGGACATTCGCTTCCAGCGGGAGGAGCCGAGGAAGGACTCAAGGAGGAAGGCGAGGCTCGCGGCGATGCCCACGTAAACGAACTCAGAGGAACGATTCGCCGTTTCCTGGCCGCCGGAGGTGAAGCGAAGGGGAATGAGCAGCACCCACGCCACCGAGGAGAAGGCAAGCAACTTCGCGATCACCGGGAGGTCGGCTCGCCAGACGCGGTAAAGGGCGAACGGCAGCGCGGCCAGGATGACCAGGGTGCCGCCGATGGCCGCGGCATCCTCCCACCCGGGCGCCGTCACCGCCTGCCCGGTATTCGCGAACAGGGTGCGCGACGTCTGATGATCCACGATGAGCTGTATGCCTTGCGTGACGGCGCGCGACAGCACGGGGCCGAGATAGCTCACGGTGATCGGCGCCACCGCCGCCAGCCACACGGCGGTCGCGCTCGCGATCACGGTCGCGGGAACGACAGGCAGGTAGGTCGTCATGCCGCGAGCGCGGCGTCTGCTCAGCCATGCGGCGGCCGCCCACCCAAGGAGCACGGCGGCCAGCGCCAGCGCCGTTATGTGGTGGGTGGGTACCACCGCGAGCGCGGCCGCAGACGAGGACACTATCGCCAGGCGACTGGGCCGCTGCCCCTTTCGTCGTGCGAGGAAGAAGACGGCGAGGATGGCCAGCGGGAGGGCGATCGACTCGTACGCGTACTGGGCATCCCAGTAGAGAAAGTTCGGATTGGCCGCGTAGACCAAGACGGCGACGCCGGCCGCCCGCGGGGATCCGACAAGCTCGTCGACGAGCAGGAACAGCGCCGCGACGAGCGTCAGCCGTGCGCAGCCCATGAGGATGAGGCCGCACGTATAGATGGACAAGCCGGTAAGACGCACAAGCGCATCCGTCGCGACGGCCAGGCCCGGGTAGTAACCGGTGGCACGGATCAGCGGGTTGTAGCCGAATAGCTGACCGGATGCCAGGAGGTTGCTTGCGTTCCTGTAGTGGGCGAACTCATCGTGGAAGGTGAACATCGTCGGCTCGTAGACGACCTTCGCCAGGTACAGCGCGAGCCCGAAACCCAGGGCGACGGCGAGCCTTTCCTCCCTGCTCCGCCGCGACAGCAGGAGCACGCAGGCGCTTGGCAAGAAGATGGCGGCAAGCCCCGCCCAGAAGAGCAGGTATCCCCCTGATGCGCCCGACCGCGAGCGCGCGTCCGCCATCGCAAGCAAGACAACGCCGACGCCGTCGGCCACCAGGGCCGATCCGAGCGCTACCCCTGCCGCGTGGACAGCCTGCCATCCGGCTGCCGCCCCGGTCGCCACCGGCGGATGAGCCGTCTGTGTCACAGCCGCATACTGCGCCATTTCGCGCTATCGCCCCCGCTGGGCAAGCAACCGGCCGATCGCCGCGCAGATGACTCGGTTGCGGGTGCGCCGACGGGGCAACTCCGTCAGGGCGCCCGCGAAAGCCGCCAGATCCGCGGCGTAGCGCTCGTCGTTCTTGGCCGCCACCCAGGCGGGTGCCAGGGCCGCCATCGCGCCCCTGACGGCTGGGTCCGCAAGCTCCCGCATGGCCCGTGCGAACGCGTCAGCGTCGCCGACTGGGGCGACACGGCCGACAGAGTCGGGAACGCGGGCCTTTATGTCACCGGCGGCATCGGAGACGATGACGGGAAGGCCGGCGGCCAGGGCCTCCTCCACCACGAGCCCGTTGGGATCACCGTGGGTGGGAAAGACAAGGACGTCGCAGATGGCGTACCAGTCCGGCAGGTCGGCGGGCTGGATGAACCCCGCGAACCTGACGCCTTGGGTGGCCGACTCGTTGGCCGCGTATCGTCCGTAATCCACGCCGTCCCCGGCCACAAGCAGGCTGACCTCGGCCCCGTCGCCGCGGACCTGCCGGTAGGCGTCGAAAAGCTCGTCAAGGCCCTTGCCCGCCCAGATGCGGCCGACGTAGAGGAAGACGCACCCGGTGAGACCGAGTTCCTCGCGGCGACGCTCGCGCTCGCCGGCCGGCATGTCGCGGCTGTGACCGTAGTGGGCGACGTCGATCGACTGGGTCACCACGGCGATGCGTTCGGCGGGCAGACCGTACCTGCGGGCAAGCGCCGCGCCGTCCGGGCCTGGGACCTTGGCCCCATCGATCGCCTTGAACAGCACCTTCTTGCCGAGCTCGCGCCACCAGGTGCGCTTTGACCAGGCGTCGAAGTTGGGCAGCACGCGGAACGCCACGCGCTGGGCCGTGGCGAAACCGATGACCGCGCCGAGGGCCAGGTTCCAGCGGTCGTACTCAAGCAGGAACACGTCGGGGCGAAGGCGGCGCAGCTCCCGCAGCGGCACCTTGATCCCGCCCAGGTAGCGAGCGGGAAATTTCCAGGTCGCCTCGTCCACGTCCCAGGACCGGTCCGGCTGGCGCTCCTGCGAGAAGACGGCGTGGAAGTCAAGTTCGGGCCGTTGCACGGCGGCGTTGAAGCGCGCCACCACATACGGCGTGGGCTGGGTGAACCAGTAGAGCACCCGCACCGGCCGCTCCCCGGTCTGACCCGTCGTCATGCCGCGACTCGTCATGCCGCCGCCGACGCCGTCAGCCCGCGATAGACGTCCAGGGTCTGCGTCGTCACGTCATCCCAGGTCGGGATCGTCTGGCCGGGCGCTGCCTCCTGCTGGTAGGCGGACCCGAGGGCGGCGGCGAGTACCGCGGGGCTCGCGTCAAGCGGAACCAGGGAGATCGCCCCGCCGGTGCGATCGCGGATATCACGGTGGGCGGGGATGTCAGAGGCGACCACCCGCGCTCCCGCGGCAAGCAGCTCAAGGATGGTGACGGGCATCGCCTCGTTGGACGACATGGAGCAGAAGACCCCGGCGCTCGCGTACCAGCGGTACAGCACGTCCGTGTCGACCCGGCCGAGGAACACGACCTTGGCCTTCACCCCGCGCGCGTCGGCCAGTGCCTCAAGCGCGGCCCGCTCGGGGCCGTCTCCGGTGACGACAAGGCGGAAGTCAGGCGGCGTCAGCGCCATCGCCTCGACGATGCGGTCCACCTGCTTGTAGGACTGCAGGCGGCCGCCGGTGATGACCACCGCTCCCGCATCGGGGAAGGGCTGCGCCGTGGTGATCCGCGCCAGGTCGGCGCCGTTCGGAATGACCGTGACCCGCGACCTGGCCGAGCGGAAGTGAGTGAGGAAAAGGTCAGCCTCGGCCTGCGACACGCAGATGACTCGCCTCGAGCGGGCCACGATCGCCGCCCCTACCGCCCGGTACGGTACGTGGATGGCCTTGCGGAGCGGCGAGTGACCGGTGCCGTGGTAGTGCGGCGTGAAGACCAGCGGCGACGCGCCCGCCAGAGCACCGGCCAGCGGGGCGGAAGAGTGGTAACCGTGCACATGCACCACGTCGTAGCGGTGCCGTTGCCGCACCAGGGTGGCCCACAGGGCCGGTGACAGCCCGAAATGCTGACTGGCCACAGGAACCTTCTGCCGCCGTATCACGACGCCGTCGCGGACCTCGGTATCGGGAAGCCCCTCGTCGTCATGATGAGTGAGCACCTCGACCGTTTCTCCGCGTGCGGCCAGCCTCTTGGCGATCTCCTCGATGTGCGACTCGACGCCTCCGGCGAACGGCGCGTAGTGCGCGGAAACCATGACGATCCTCATGAGAGCGTCACCCCCGCGCCCACCGGGTGCTCCCAGGCGGCCCGCAGGCCGTCAAGGAGAGAGGTCCGCGGCGACCAGTCGAGTAGCTTGTGGGCCAGGGTGGGATCGGCAAGCAGCAAGGGCCGGTCCGTGCGGCGGATCCTGCCGGGATCGATGGTCGGAGCCGAGTCGGCCGATGGCGACGTGAATCCGGCAAGAGCCTGCACGACTTCATGCCCCGCGTAGGCCTTTCCGCTGCCGATGTTCAGCGTCGCCGATTGCCCGTCGGCGCAGTAATTCGCCAGCCGAAGCAGTGCGTCCGCGACGTCATCCACGAAGACGTAGTCCCTTCTTGACGAGAGATTCCCGAGCCGCACGGCGCCGGTCGCCTGGAGCTGGCAGATGAGGCTGGGAATGAAATGAGAATTGGTTTCACCAGGGCCGAAAACGTTGAAGAGCCGCGCGATTCCTACCGCGTTACCGGTGCGCGCCGCGAAACCGGCCGTCAGATCCTCGGCCCAGCGCTTGGAGTACCCGTAGACGTCGACCGGCCGCAGCCAATCCTGTTCCTGATGGGCCCAGTCGGCGGGAGCGTAGACCGCGGCCGAGGAGGCGAGCACCACGGGCACCCGATAATCAAGGGCCGCCGTGGCTTCAAGTA
>Ga0302314_10023328_pt1 | contig 10102 bp, 10 predicted proteins | sample III_Palsa_N2_3_FD_200533 | JGI IMG/M metagenome (GOLD analysis project Ga0302314, IMG submission 200533) | Peat permafrost microbial communities from Stordalen Mire near Abisko, Sweden - III_Palsa_N2_3 | ecosystem: Environmental > Terrestrial > Soil > Palsa > Peat permafrost | place: Sweden...
CCGCGGTAAAGCGACGGAACCATGGCAGTGACCGGGGAGACTGTACACTGCACACAGCATCCGCAGCTCGGTCGACCAGTTTTGCGGCGAATTGCAACATGCAGGGCGCGGATGTGCGTACGGCGCAGGCGCTGAACCAGTCGCCGTTTCGCGAAACCGTTGGATCGAAGGAGGTTTTTCGAGCACGGCGCCGCAGCGGTCCCCCACGCGGAGGTCAAGCGCGGCGCCTAAGCAGAGTGCATACTGAATCCGGTACGCTAAATTTCGTGTTCGATACGCTAGACGACGCCTAAGACGGTCGCCTGCAAGGAACGAGGTGTCGATGCCGAGCCAAATGAGCGCCGCGCCGGATCCGAGTTGCGATGTCGCGATCATCGGCGGCGGCGGGATGGGCAGCGCCACGGCCTATTTCTTGAGTCTGCTAGCGGATCGCCCGTTCAACATTACGGTGTTCGAGCCGGATCCCACTTACGCCCGGGCTTCCACGGCGCTAGCCGCGGGCGGCATCCGACAACAGTTCTCCACGCCGGAGAACATCCTGATGTCGCAGTTCGGCTACCAGTTCTTCGAGGCCCTGGGCGACACGCTGGCCATCGACGGCGAGCGCCCGGACATCGGACTAACCTCGCGGCCTTACCTTCGTCTGGCGCCGGAGCACGGAAAGGGCGCTCTGCGTCGCCATTGCGACCTGCAGCACAGCTTGGGCGCCGGCTCAACCTGGCTGGAGCCGCCCGAGCTCGCCGATCGTTTCCCATGGATGAGCATCGATGGCGTCTCCGCCGCCATTCTCGGCGGTTGGGGGGAGGGGATGTTCGACCCCTACAGCCTGCTTCAGGCGCTGCGTCGCAAGAGCCAGGCGCTCGGCGTCACCTATCGCCAAACCGCCGCGGCGGCCCTGGAGCTGACGGCTGACGGTCGCGTCGCGGCCGTCAGAGGCGCGGACGGTTCGACGGTCGCATGCGGCTTGGTGGTGAACGCCGCTGGCCCGCGAGCCGCAAGCGTCGCGGCGATGGCTGGTATCGACCTGCGGGTGGTGGCGCTGAAGGGGCAGAGCTACGCCTTCCGCGCGGAATATCCCATCGCCGACTGTCCCGTGATCCTGGACCAGGTTCAAGGCCTGCAGCTGAAGCCGGAGGGCGCGATGTACGTCTGCGCGGCGCCGTCGAGCGCTCCCGCCGCGCCAGCCGATCCCGAAGACTTCGACGTAGACCTGGCGTCCTTCGAGACCGATGTCTGGCCGTTGCTCGTAGCGCGCGTGCCCCAGTTCGCCACGCTCAAGCTCATGCGCGGATGGGCGGGGCACGTGGAACACCACCGCCTGGACGGAAATCCCGTCATCGGGCCCCATCCCGATCACCCAAACTTCTACCTCCTCAACGGGTTCAGCGGCCATGGCGCGCAGCACGTACCGGCGGCGGGTCGCGCGATGGCGGAGCTCATCCTTTACGGTGAATACCGCACCCTCGACCTCTCCCGGTTCGGCTATGAGCGCGTGATAAAGAATGAGCCGGTCCCGGAAGGCGTGTGACCGGCGTTCGTGGCGCTGCTTGGCGTCGCCTCCGTGATACGCGCCGGATCCGCGGCGGCGTCGATTGACTTTCGCACACTGTACGCAATGATCGCGCCTCTATCGAGCATCCGTACGTCCGGGACCGCTGGTCCCTGAGGTGATGTCGTCGTGACCCTCGTAGCAGGACCGGACCCGAAATGACTCAGGCCCAGATCGTGGACGAACGTGTCGCTGACCGGCATGGCTGCGCGGCGCTGCGGTTGCGCCAAGCCTACGTTGCCGGGGCCATTGAGCCGTTGCGGGACATTCTGGACCCCACCGACGCGGCTGGCGCCTACGCGGTGCAGTCGATCAACACGCATTTTTGGGCCCAGCAGGGTCGACGCATTGTCGGCCGCAAGATCGGCCTGACGGCCGAGGCGGTGCAGAAGCAGCTTGGCGTCGATCAGCCCGACCACGGGGTCCTGTTCGAAGACACGCTGGTCGCCGACGGCGGTGTGCTGAAGGCGCCGCACCTTCTCCAGCCAAAGGCGGAGGCCGAGGTGGCGCTGGTGCTGAGCAAGGACCTGGATTTGCCGGACGCCACCCCGGAGGACATATTCGAGGCGACAGCCTATGCCGTCGCGGCGATCGAGATCGTCGACAGCCGCATCAAGGATTGGCGGATCACCTTCGCCGACACGGTGGCTGACAACGGCTCGTCGGCCTTCTTCGTTCTCGGATCCGAACCCAAACGGCTCGAAGGCCTCGATCTGCGCACCTGCGGCATGGCGCTGGAGCTCAACGGCCGAGTGGCCTCACTGGGAGCCGGTGTTGCCTGTCTGGGCCACCCGCTGATCGCTAGCGCCTGGCTCGCCCGCACCCTGGCGCAAAAGGGCGAGGGACTGAAGGCGGGCGACATCGTGCTCACCGGCGCCCTCGGCCCGATGGTCGCGATCAGCCCGGGCGACCATGTGGAAGCCGCGATCGGTGGTCTCGGCCGCGTCTCGTTCAGCCTTGGAGAGCCGGCCTGATGAACCAGAAGACCCGCGTCGCCATCATCGGCACCGGCAACATCGGCACCGACCTGATGATCAAAGTCATCAAGCTGTCGACGGTGTTGGAGATGGGCGCTTTCGTCGGCATCGATCCGCAATCCGACGGGCTGAAGCGTGCGGCCGCGCTCGGCGTGCCGACGACGTCCGGCGGCATCGATGGACTGGTGGCCATGCCGCAGTTCGCCGACATCGAGATCGTCTTCGACGCGACGTCGGCGAGCGCCCACGCCCGGCACGACGCGGTGCTTCGGCGGCACGGCAAGCGCGTCATCGATCTGACCCCGGCCGCCATCGGCCCCTACAGCATCCCCGCGGTGAGTGGCGAGGCCAGCCTGGACGAGCCGAATGTCAACATGGTCACCTGCGGCGGTCAGGCGACCATCCCGATCGTGGCGGCCATCGGTCGGATGGCGAAGGTGCATTACGGCGAGATCGTCGCCTCGATCGCGTCGAAATCCGCCGGCCCGGGCACCCGGGCCAACATCGACGAGTTCACCGAGACGACGTCCCGCGCGATCGAGGTGCTGGGCGGCGCCGGGCGCGGCAAGGCGATCATCGTTCTGAACCCGGCGGAGCCGCCGCTCATCATGCGCGACACGGTGTACTGCCTGACGGACGACGCCGATTCTGCCGCGATCGAAGCCTCGGTCGAGGCGATGGTGCGGAAGGTGCAGGCGTACGTTCCCGGCTATCGGCTCAAGCAGAAGGTCCAGTTCGAGCGCATCGGGGGCAACCAGCCGCTGCGGATTCCGGAAATGGACCGGTCGTTCACTGGCCTGAAGGTCGGGGTCTTTCTCGAAGTCGAAGGCGCGGCGCACTACCTGCCCGCCTACGCCGGCAATCTCGACATCATGACGTCCGCCGCGCTTGTCACGGCCGAACGGATCGCTGAGCGTCTCAAGTCTGCGGTGGCCGCGTGACCTTCGATCCCAAGACCACCAAGCTCTACATCCAGGACGTGACCCTGCGCGATGGCATGCACGCCATCCGCCATCGCTACGGGCTGGATGAGGTGCGGACGATCGCAAGAGCGTTGGACGCAGCCAAGGTTGACGCTATCGAAATCGCCCATGGTGACGGCCTCTCGGGCTCGTCGTTCAACTATGGCTTCGGCGCTGAGACCGACTGGGCCTGGATCGAGGCCGTCGCCGGGGTTGTGACCCACGCCAGAGTCACCACTCTGCTACTGCCCGGCATCGGCACGGTGCATGATCTGAAGCGGGCTTACGACCTGGGCGCCCGCTCAGTCCGCATCGCCACTCACTGCACCGAGGCCGATGTTGCACGCCAGCATATCGAATACGCGCGGTCCCTGGGCATGGACGTCGCCGGCTTCCTGATGATGAGCCACATGAGTCCGCCGGAGGCCCTGGCGGAGCAGGCCAGGCTGATGGAGACCTACGGCGCCCACTGCGTTTACGTGACCGACAGCGGCGGCGCGATGACCATGGACGACGTCGCCGCGCGCTTCCAGGCGTACGACCGGGTGCTGAAGCCGGAGACCGAGCGCGGCATCCATGCGCACCATAACCTGTCGCTCGGCGTCGCCAACTCGATCGCCGCGGTGAAGAACGGCGCGATCCGCGTGGATGCGTCACTGGCCGGGATGGGCGCCGGCGCCGGCAACGCGCCGCTGGAGGTCTTCATCGCTGCCGCGAGTGTCTACGGCTGGCGCCACGATTGCGATCTCTTCGCCCTGATGGACGCGGCGGAGGATCTGGTGCGGCCGCTGCAGGATCGCCCGGTGCGCGTCGACCGCGAGACGCTCAGCCTCGGCTACGCCGGCGTCTATTCGAGTTTCCTGCGCCACGCGGAGAAGGCTGCTGAGGACCACGGCCTCGACACCCGCGCGATCCTCGTCGAACTCGGGCGACGGCGGATGGTGGGTGGGCAGGAAGACATGATCACCGATGTCGCGCTCGACCTCGTCAAACAGCGCGAGGCTGAAAACGCGGCCTAGGACGGCCGCTGGACGACTCCGCGGCATGCGTCTAGTCCAATGTATGCCGCGCACCGTCTAAGACCGGGCGCGCGGCATGGATCATCTTCGAGCTGAGGCAGCCCAGCGATGGCGCGACCGAGAAAGGTGGTGCAGGTCGAACGCCTGCGAGATCAGGTCTACCGCCTTATCCGCGACGACCTGAAAGCCGGCGAGCTTGAGCCTGGCCAGCGCATCGTCGAAGGCGACCTTGCCGAACGCTATCGCGTCTCCCGCACGCCGGTCCGAGAAGCCCTGCTGCAGCTCTCGCAGGACGGGCTGCTCATCGAGGCGCCGGACCGTGGCTACGCCGTTGTCGTCGATACCCAGGACGCCAACCTCTATCGTCACGAGGTGCGTGATCTGATCGATCCCGAGTTGGCCCGGCGCGCGGCGCTGGACGGCACGCCGGATCAGCGCAAGGCGCTGGTCAAGGCGAATGACCGTCAGCGCGCGGCCCATGTGGCGGGCCAACTGGCTGGGTTTATCGAGGCGAACGAGATCTTCCGCCAACGTACGCGATCGATGTGCGGCAATACCTTTCTCGCCCAATGTTGCGCGCTGGTCGAAGACCAAGCGCAGTGGGCGCGACGAACGGCGTTTGCGCGTCCGGACTATCGCGAGCTCGAGCTGGAGCATAGCGAGCGGTTGCTGGAGGCGATCCTCGTCGGCGATGGCGACCGTGCGGCGGCGGCCATGAAGGCCTACGTCGACGCGGTGCGGCTCTCCCCCGCCTGATCTGATCGTCGGCGCCCGGCCTGCAGCGCTTCGCAACGTTGACCGCCTAGATGTCGGCGCATACCGTATACATTCGTTCTCTATGGGAGGCCGGGTGCGTGACGTCGATGCCGGAACCGTTGTCGGCGGGTCAGACCGTCGTGATCGTCGGCGCGGGCCTGGCCGGCCTGCGGGCTGCGGAGGGCGTGCGGGGGGCTGGCTTCACCGGCCGCGTCGTCTTGGTCGGCGAAGAGCCGCACCAGCCCTACGATCGTCCGCCCCTTTCGAAATCCGTACTGCAGACCGAGGGTGAAGAGCACGTGATCGCGCTCTCGCCGGACGGGGGGCTGGCGTCGCTGGGTGTCGAGCTGAAGTTGGGTCAGCGGGCGGTTTCGATCGACCGCGGCGCGCATGAGGTGGTCCTGGCTGACGGTGAGCGGCTCGGCTTTGGTCGGTTGGTGTTGGCGACGGGGTCGCGGGTGAAGCCGCTTGAGATGCTGCCGCCCGGCGCCCCGCGCGTGCATTATCTGCGCGGCCTTGACGACGCGCTGGCGCTGCGCTCCGCCTTGGCCGGTGGCGCCAAGGTGGCGGTCGTTGGCGGCGGCGTCATCGGGCTCGAAGTCGCTGCGGCGGCCCGGGGGCGCGGCTGCGTGGTGACCGTCCTCGAGGCGACCGATCGGGTGATGGCGCGCGCCGCCTCGCCGGTGATCTCAGACTTCTTCCGCCGCCGGCACACGGAGCAGGGTGTCGATCTGCGCCTTGGCGTAACCGTCACCCACGTCGGAGTCGAGGACGGCGACCGAGCGATGCTGCGTCTTTCGACGGGCGACGCTCTGGTCGTCGATGTCGTGGTCGTCGGGGTCGGGGTCATGCCCAACATCGAGCTGGCGCGTGACTGCGGGCTTGAGATCCGCGACGGCGGCGTCGCGGTCGACGCCTTCGGCGCCACCAGCGACCCGGCCATTTTCGCGGCTGGCGAGGTCGCGACCCACTTCAATCACCTGCACGGCCGACACGACCGGCAGGAGACCTGGAACCATGCGGCGGTGCACGGCGAGCATGTCGGGCGGTCGCTGGTGTCGCCGGAGGACCCATACGGCGATCTCGCGTCCTACTGGTCGGACCAGTACGACATCAACCTGCAGATCGTCGGGGCGCCGATCGGCGAGATCGACGTGGTGCGGGGCGACCCGTTCAGCGGCAAGTTCCTGGTGTTCCACATCTCGGCCGGCCGGATCGTAGGCGTCAGCGCGGTGAATTCGGCGCGGGAGCTGCGCGCCGCGAAACGTCTGATGGGCTCACCGCGGACGCCCGATCTGGAAGCCCTGGCCGATCCCGCCGCCGACCTCGCCGCGCTGGTCTGAGAGGCGAAGTCGCGAGGCTCAGCCGAGATCGGCGAACAGGTCCTCGCCGACCACCACCACCTCATAGGTCTTCAGTTTCAGCCGGCAGGGCAGGGCGGTGGGCTTGCCCGTGCGTATGTCGAAGGCGCCGCCGTGCATCGGGCAGAAGATCTGACCGTCTTCGACCTCGCCGAACGACAGCGGCACCATGCCGTGTGTGCAAAGGTCGTCAGACGCATAGAACTGACCGTCGAGCTGGTAGACGGCGTACTCGGCGTCGCGGCCGATCAGGGCCACTTGCTTGACGCCTTGCGGCGGGACGTCGGCGGCGCTGCAGAGGCGAGTAAGCATTTGCTGTTCGGAGTCGATGGGTCTAACGGACTCGGTCATTGTGCATGCAGTATACTGTGAGACCGGGGCCATCAACCCGCATCTCGCCGTTCGAGAGGGCTCGGCGGCGCAGCCTTGCGTCGCGGCGCCCGCTGCCGGGAATGCTGTTCGTGCGGGCGCCGATCTTGGGGAGACGAGATGATCTGCAGGGTGGGGATCGCGGGGCTGGGCGTCATCGGCGCGAAGGTCGCCGGCCGACTCACGGCCGGCCTCGAGGGCATGGCGCTGAGCGCGGTGGTGAGCGGCGACGCGGACAAGGCGCGGCGAACGCTGGCGGTGATGGGTGCTACGGCGCCGGTCGTGTCGACCGAAGAGTTGGCGCGGGAATGCGACATCATCGTGGAATGCGCGCCGACGGCGGCGTTCCTCAGCATCGTCGAGCCGGCGCTGGACGCCGGCAGGGTGGTCGTCACCGTCAGCGCCGCCGCCCTGATCGAGCACATGCACGTGGTCGACCGAGCGCGCGCCAAAGGCGGCCGCGTGATCATCGCCACCGGCGCTTTGCTGGGATTGGACGCCGTCAGGGCCGCGGCGCTCGGTGAGATTCGCACGGTCACCATGATCACCCGCAAGCCACCCAAGTCATTGCGCGGCGCGCCGCACCTCGCGGTGATCGGGGTGGACATGGATGACGTCACCGAGCCGACCCTGCTCTTCGACGGATCGGCGAGGGACGGCGCCCGGGGCTTCCCCGCCAACGTCAATGTCGCGGCCTCGCTTGCCCTCGCCGGTGTGGGTCCGGATCGGACCCGTCTGCAGATCTGGGCCGACCCGACGCTTGAGCGGAACATGCACACCATCAAGGTGGATGCCGACTCCGCCCGCTTCGAGATGACGATCGAGAACGTGCCGTCGGTCGAGAAACCCGGCACCGGCCGGATCACCGCGCTCTCGGTCATCGCGGCGTTGGAAGGACTGGCGAGCCCGCTGAAAGTCGGCAGCTAGCGGAGCGCGAAGGCCTCAGCCGGCGGGCGCATGCTCGGCGTAATAGCTGTCGAGGAAATCAAAGAAGGCCGTCACTTCCGCTCTGGCCGCGGCGGAGTCGTGCGCGGCGATCGCCTCCAGCAGGCGGCCGTCGTGCTCGATGGACAGGCGGCGGTTCTGTTCGAGCTGGTGGATGCGGCTGCGCGCGGCCTCGAACTGGTCTTCCATCATGATCAGGCAGCGCGAGAGAATCTGATTGTCGCACATGAGATAGCATTCGCGGCGGAAGTCGTGATGCGCTTCCACGAAGCGCTCGACGTTCCCGGTCGCGTGCGCCGCCTTCTGCAGTTCGTGGAGCTTGGTCAGCCGCTTGACCTGCAGCGGCGTGACGCTCTTGGCGACATGTTCGGCCATCGCGGGCATGAGCAGGCGATTGACCGCGAGGCGGTTGCTGACGTCCTTCTCGCTGTAGATCGGCACCGAATAGCCGCGCTCGGTGCTGTCGACGAAGCCGCTACGCGTGAGTTGGAACAACGCCTCGCGGACCGGCGTACGGGAGACGCCATAGCGCTCGGCGAGCTCCACCTCGACGAGCCGCTGACCGGGACGCAGTTCGCCTGACTTCAGGCCTTCGCGAATGAGCTGGTAAACCTGATCTCGCAGCCGCTCCGACTGGACGACAACCCGTGCGCTCCGCGCCATCTAGTCTTCTCCGAAGCCCCTTCTGCGCGGGGGCATGAGGCAGCGGCCGTTTGTATACTGACTCGGGCGCCGGCCCGCAATCTGGCCCTCGACTACGACTACCAATTGAAATGTGCGGCGCGTGCATGTCGCCCGGCTTTCAGGCGCCGCGCAGCGCAATCATGCAAACGGAAGTGCATGCGGTATCCGGTATGTAGAGATCGCGGTATCAAGCGGCGGAGCCATGTTGGGAGAGCCACGCGATGCCTTACGTCACTTCGGGACAAAGTCGGCTGTTCTATGAAGATGTCGGCGAGGGGCCGGCGGTGGTCCTGGCGCACGGAGTGGGCGGCAACCACGCTAGCTGGTTCAATCAAGTCCCGACACTGTCGAAGCGTTTCCGCACGATCGCCATCGATCATCGCGCTTTTGGCAACTCCGAGGACGTCGAGGGCATTGGCGCATCGGGCTATGTCGACGACTTGACCCGGTTGCTGGACGAACTGCAGCTGACGAAGGTGTTTCTGGTCGCCCAATCGATGGGCGGCGGCACTTGCGCCGCGTTCACCTGCCGGTCGCCGGAGCGCGTCAAAGCGCTGGTCCACGCGGACTCGCTGGCGGGCGTCCAGCTGCCGCAACCCTACGCCGATGAGTTGGCGGCGCTGAACGTTGCGAACGCAGACCTGTCGCAGGCGGAGCGGGTGCTGGGCCCGGTGATCCGGGCCAACGATCCCGAGCGCACATACCTCTATCTGCAGATCGCCAGCTTCAACAGCGTCACCCGCAAGACGCTCAAGGGCCAGACGCCGAAGTGGACGCCGCAGATGCTGGCGGCGACCGACGTGCCGGTGATGTTCATCGCCGGCGAGCACGACGTGCTGTGTCCGCCGCGGTTGCTGCGCGTGGTGCACGAAGCGGTTCCGGGATCACGCTTCGCGGTGATCGCCGGCGCGGGCCACTCGGCCTACTTCGAGGATCCGGCGGCTTTCAATGCGCTGCTGCTGGGCTACCTCGACGCCTTTGCTGTCGCGCCCCGCTAGCCCGGCGCGCCGTCCTCTTCGGGCTTGAAGCGCGGCATCATCAACAGCAGCAGGCAGATGATGCACAGGCCGACGGCGGCGATCGCGAATGGGATTCGATAGCTCCCCCAATGATCGAAGGCGAGGCCAAACAGGTAGGGGCCGAGTGCGATGCCGACCATGAACATCCCGTAGATGACGCCGAAGATCACGCCATAGGCCTTCAGGCCGAAATAGCGGCCAACCAAATAGCCGACGAAGTCGGATTCCGCGCCGCTGCCCAGCGTCAGCAGCATCGTCGCGGCCACCGCGATTTGGAGGCCCGGCACGCCGACCAGCATGAACGAGGCGGCGGCGGCGATCCCGAAAATCCCGATCGAAACCCATGGCGCGAAGAAACGATCGAACAGGTATCCGGCCCCGACCCGCCCGATAATCCCGAGCACGCCGTTGATCGCCAGGACCGTCGCTAGGCCCTCCGGCTTCAGGCCGCGATCGGACAG
>Ga0302314_10023329_pt1 | contig 10102 bp, 9 predicted proteins | sample III_Palsa_N2_3_FD_200533 | JGI IMG/M metagenome (GOLD analysis project Ga0302314, IMG submission 200533) | Peat permafrost microbial communities from Stordalen Mire near Abisko, Sweden - III_Palsa_N2_3 | ecosystem: Environmental > Terrestrial > Soil > Palsa > Peat permafrost | place: Sweden...
CGACGAGTCATTCATCATGAGACAAGCATCATTGCCGCGGGCCGGCCTCGGCAGGGCGGTTGTACTCGGCTGTGCGCGGCGACGTACTCACCGGTACTCAGCTGCCTACTCAGTCGTCGACGGCGGAGAGCGTGAGCTGCGAGCTGTGGTAGGCGGCGCGGCCGGCCAGGTCGGGGCTGTAGCGGGAGATGATCTGCCGGACCCGGCGGGCGGCGAGCGGGCCGAGCAGGTCGTAGCAGGTGATGAAGAGGTCACGGGCGGCCGCCCGGGGCCAGGCCGGGGGAAGCAGTTCGTCGGGCAGGTCCGGGTCCATCGCCGGGAAGGCCCGCCACTCGTTCATCACCCGGGTCCGCGCGACCAGGGCGTCCGCGGTGCTGATCTCGCCCGCCACCGTCTGGTCCCGGAGCAGGCCGGCGAACTCGGTGAACTCCTGGTAGCGGTCGCGCAGGCCGGCCAGGTCCCAGGCCCGGGCGGGGATGTCGGCGCTGACCAAGGTGCCCGTGCTGCCGGCTGCACCAGTGGTGTCGGCGGTGTCGGCGGTGTCCGCGGTGAGGGCGGTGGCGCGGAACGCGGTCGCGGTGGTGATGCCGAGGTCCTTCAGCCGGGCCATCACCGAGTCGGCGTGATCGCGGGGGCAGACCCACAGGCCGTCGTAAAGCGGCGCGAAGCCGAGCCAGCGCAGCGCCTTCCTGAGCTCGTCGCGCTCGGACCGCCGGTCCTCAGGGATGGAGAACGCGACCAGCGACCACATCCCGTCCCACGGTGCGGGCGCCTCGCCGAAGGAGAAGATGCGCCGCCCGCCGTCGTCGAGCACGTCGGCGGCGCGCTGGGAGAGCCGGACGAACGTCCGCCGCCCGCTCCGCGATGTCACCAGCAACCCGTTGCGGGTCAGCCGGGACAGCGCGGCGCGGGCGGCCGAGTCGCTCACGCCGAACTCGGCCAGCAGCCCGACGATGGCGGCCGACGGCAGCGACTCGGTCCGCTGCCACCAGTAGTCGCCCAGGAGCGTGAGCAGCAGCCGGGGCGGCCGCTGGGCAACCGGCCCTGGCGTGGTCCACGGCTGGGGGACGTCCTCGTCCTCCAGCGCGTCAAAAAATGAATCAAGGCTGCTCACGGCTGCGCTCACCGCATTCGGGATCACGGTATTAAAGGGTCACTTGGCTGGGTCGATACCCAGGAAACGGAAGGCGTTGTTCCATAGCACGTCGTTCAGTTCGGGGTCGGAGAGCCCCATCGCGCGGAGCGTCTTGGCGATCGGCTGCTCCCGCCCCATCGCGGGGTAGTCCGAGCCGACGAGCAGCCGGTCCGCGCCGAACAGGTCGGCCAGGTACCTGATGGCCCGCCGGTCGAAGACCAGCGAGTCGTAGTAGAACCGGCGGGCCAGCTCGATCGGCGAGTGCTCAGCGAACCAGGGGGCGGCCTCGGGGCGTTCCGACTCGGGCAGCGGCGGCTCCTCGTTCCAGGTCCGGCCCCAGAACCACTGGGCCCTGGTGAGGATCATCGGAAATCCGCCACCAGCGTGGCTAAAGGATATCCGCAGCTCGGGGTACTTCTCCGCGACCCCGCCTGAAATGATCGCCGCCGCGCCGAGCGAGGCCTCCGCGCCCACGCCGAACGTGGCGGTGGCCGGGCCGGGCACCCGGTCGGAGGGGACCGGCATGCCGTGAATGAACACGGCCGTGCCCAGCCGCTGGCACTCGGCCCAGAACCCGTCGAACTGCGCCTCGTGCAGCGACGCGCCGTTGATGTTGGAGGCGATCTCGACGCCCGCCAGGCCCAGCTTGCCGAGCTCGGTCAGCTCGGCGGTGGCCAGGTCCGGATCCTGCAGCGGGATCGTGCCGAGCCCGTAGAACTTCGCCGGGAAGGCGGCGACCAGTCCGGCGATGTACTCGTTGGTCACCCGGCACAGGTCGAGGCCGACGTTCGCGGGCGCGCGGTAGTTGAGCAGGGCCGGGAACGGGGAGAGCAACTCCGCGTCGAGTCCGGAGGCGGCCGACGCCGCCAGCCGCGCCTCGGCGTCGAACCACACCCTCTTGGCCGGGAACCGCATCGGGCCGTTGACGAGCAGCCGGGTGGACTCGTCGGGGCCGGCCTCGACCGAGGGCCAGGCGGCCGGGTCGCAGTCGGCCGGGGCGGGCCCGAAGTCGGCCGGGAAGATGTGCGCGTGGGCGTCGATGACAGGCATGCGCGCGCTCACAGACCCGGCATGACGGCAACGTGGATGCCGTCCTCGCCGTCGATCTCGCCCGCCAGCAGCTTGATGGCGTGCTCCACGTCATCAAGCCCGAACTTGTGCGTCTGCATCTTCTCGAGCGGGAACTTGCCCGACTCGATCAGCTTGATCGCGTCGGTGTAGGCGGCGGCGTCGACCGAGAACGCGCCCTTCACGGTGAGCGCCTTGTTGATCAGCAGGTCGGTCGGGATCGGGATGTCCTGGTGCCCCTTCAGCCCGGCCAGCACGATGACGCCGCCCCAGCGGACCGCGTTGATCGCGTCGAGGATCGGCTGCTGCGCCATCGGGGTCAGGTCGAGCACCACGTCGACCCCGTCGCCCCCGGTCAGCTCGCGCACCCGCGCGACGGTGTCCTCCTCGTCCACGTTGATGGTGTAGTCGGCGCCGAACTCCCGCGCCAGCTCGAGCTTCTTGGCGTCGCGGGCAAGGCCGGTGGCGATGATCAGGCCGGCGCCGACGTACTTGGAGGCGAGGATGGCGGCCAGGCCGCGCTGGCCGGCCCCGAGCACCAGCACTGAGGACCCGAGGTGCACGCCGCCGTACTGCAGCGCCCAGCGCACGCCCGCCCCGAGCGGGTTGTACATCACGGCGATCTCGGCCGGGATGTCGCCGCGGACCCGGTGCACGATCGAGTCCGGGTGCAGGTGCATGTACTCGGCGTAGCCGCCGTACAGGCCGAGGCCGCGCTCGGGCGGGTTGTAGCCGCCGTGCGAGCCGGCCTTGTTCTTGCACTGCATGTACTGCCCGGCCAGGCACAGGTCGCAGGACCGGCACGGGATGAGGATCTCCACCGCTACCCGGTCGCCGACCGAGACGCCCCAGCGGGCCGCCGCCCGCGGCGCGATCTCCTCGATGATGCCGAGGGGCTCGTGGCCCGGGATCATCGGCAGCCCCCTGGTGCCCATCGCCCCCTTGTACTGCTCGACGTCGCTGCCGCAGATGCCGCACGCCTCGACCCGCAGCAGGGCCCCGTCCTCGGGGCCGATGACCGGGCGCGGGAACTCGCGCAACTCCATCTGCCGCGGCCCGGTCTGGACGACCGCGCGAACCATGTCAGCCATGCTTGTGCATCCTTAACCTCGAGCGTTGGGCTCGGCAACAGTGCCAGGGCCGGGGATTTGGTGCAGGTCATAACCGATTCTCCCGACCCACCGAAGACGATATATGACACTTGGCGCGACGGGAAGCGCGTGATATGAAATCTAATATCAGGGCAGCCGTGACCGAGGTTGTCATGAGTATGGCCACAAAAGCGGGGCCGCAAAAATATGCGAGACCCCACGTCGGAAGCGGAATAGGTGAACCCCGCTTATCCGTCGGTACTGACAACAGCACGACACTCGGAAGGTCGGAGTACCCATGCCGAACGCGATCCTGGACCCCACGGGCACCGCCACCACCAGCAGCGCTTCAGCTAACACGGCCCAGCCGGCGGCCAGGGCGGCCCGCCCCGCCAGCCTCAACGGCAAGCGGGTCGGCCTGCTCATCAACACCAAGCTGAACGCCCGCCCGTTCCTTGAGGAGGTCGGCCGCCTGCTCACCCAGCAGTACGGCGTCACCGTCACCACGCGGACCAAGCAGAACTTCGCCGTGCCGGAGACCGAGGACGCCATCAAGGAGATGGCGGCCGAGTCGGACGTGATCGTGACCGGGGTGGGCGACTGCGGCTCGTGCAGCGCGGCCGCCGCCGCCGACGGCGTGGTGCTCGAGGCGGCGGGCGTGCCCGTCGCGGTGATCGTCACCGACTCGTTCCGCGCCACCGCCGACGCGATGGCGGCGCTGCGCGGCGCGCCCGGCTACCGCTACGCCACCACCGCGCACCCGGTCGCCGTGCTGGCGGAGGACCAGGTCAAGGCGCGCGCCGCGCAGGTACTCGACGACGTGGTGGCGCTGCTGACGCAGCCGGGCAACGTCGGCGAATGACGGTCACCGCCCCCGACCCGGACCCCGACCCGGACCCCGACGAGGCCCAGCGCGCCATCGAGTACTGCTACGACCAGGGCTGGTCCGACGGGCTTCCGCTCGTCCCGGCGAGCAAGCCCCTGGTGGACGCGTTCCTCGCCACCACCGACTCCGGCCCCGATGAGATCATCGGGTCGCTGGAGCAGGTCGGCCGCGACTGCACCGTCTACCTGGCCGCGGTGAACGCCGCGATGGCGGGCTGCAAGCCGGAGTACTTCCCGGTCGTGCTGGCCGCGTTCGAGGCGCTGATGCGCGAGCGCGCCGCCCGCGGCGGCGGCTTCCAGTCCACCAGCGGCCCCGCGCCGCTGATCGTGGTCAACGGCCCGATCAGGCAGCAGCTCGGCTTCAACACGGCCGGCGGCGCCTTCGGCCCCGGGTTCCGGCCGAACATGACCATCCCCCGGGCGATCGGCCTGATCGTGCGGAACGCGTTCGGCATCCACCCGCACGTGTTCGAGCAGGCGACCCAGGGCGTCCCCGGGCGCTGGTCGATCTGCATCGCCGAGAACGAGGAAGAGTCGCCCTGGGAGCCGCTGGCGGCCGACGGCGGGGTGACCGGCGGCGTGTCCGCGGTCTCGGCCACGCTCACCCGCACGATGGAGTTCGTCGACAACCGGCACGCCCCCAACCCGGAGGACGTGCTGCGCGACTTCCAGGACACGATCTCACGGATCGGGTCGCAGATCTTCCCCAAGAGCGCGGTCGCCCTGGTGCTCTGCCCCGAGCACGCGCAGATGTTCGCGGCGGCCGGGATGTCCAAGGCCGACGTGCAGAACTGGCTGCTCGAGCGGTCAGGCCGCACCGTCGGCGAGTTCCGGCGAGCAGGGAAGCCGGAGGTCACCTCGCGCCGGTTCGGGCCGCCCGGGGCCGGCCCCCACGACGATGACGGGCCGCCGCGCGCCGACGAGGAGTTCCACCGCATCCTCACCGGGCCGACGTCGATCCCGGTGATCGTCGCGGGCGCCAAAAACGCCGCGATTTCCATGGTGGTGCGAATTTTCGGCGAATGGTCGGGCACTTCCGTTCCGGTAGGGGAGAAAAAATGAATTATGCGCAGCGAGCGGTGGCTCTTACGTCAGCCCTCGAGGCGGACGGCTATCACATGGCCATCGAATATCACATGGCCATCGAAGCAGCGGATGCCAAGCTCTCCGTCGTCATTACCGCCGGCCCCGACGCCTGCGAGGACTGCCTGGTCCCGAAGGACCTGATGCGCTCCATGCTGAGCAGCGAGCTCGGGGTCGACGCCGCCATCATCGACATCACCTACCCGGTCGACCTACCGGGCTACTCGGGCAGTGTTGGCTCAGACAAGGGGGCGGGCCATTGACGACCCGGGTCGCGCTGATCACCGGCTGCGGCAAGCGCGACGGCATGGGGCGCGCCATCGCCCTCACCCTCGCTGCCTCCGGCGTCGCCGTCGTGGTGACCGACAAGCAGGCCACCGGCGTGCTCAACCGCCGCCAGGAGGTCGTCGGCGTCCCCGACGACGGCTGGCGCGGGGTCGACGCGCTGGTCGAGGAGATCACCGGCCGCGGCGGCGCCGCCCTGGCCCAGCTGGGCGACATCTCCGTCGAGCAGGACGCCGGGGCCATGGTCGACACCGCCGCGGCGTGGCGGGGCCGGCTCGACATCCTGGTGAACGGCGCGGCCGCGCCCCAGGGGGCGGACCGGGCCGACATCGAGGACGTGCCGATCGACGTGTGGGATTTCGTGCTCGGCATCAACCTGCGCGGCACCTACCTGATGTCCCGGTTCGCGGTACCGCACATGCGGGCCCAGCGCTGGGGCCGGATCATCAACATCTCCTCCCAGGCCGGGCAGGTCGCGGTGGCGATGTCGACCGCGTACTCGGCGTCGAAGGCGGGCATCCTCGGCTTCACCCGGGCGCTGTCGGCGGATGTCGCCCCGTGGGGGATCACCTGCAACGCGATCTCGCCGGGAATGGTGGCGACCTCGCGCTCGATGCTCTCCATCGACCCCGACCTGGACGTCGAAGCCGAGGTCAAGCGGCGCGGCGCGATGCTCGCGGTCGGGCGTTCCGGCTATCCGGAGGACATCGCGGCGGCAGTGGCGTACCTGGCGTCCGATGGGGCGGGATACATGACCGGGCAGACGCTGGTGCTCGACGGCGGCGGCTCTAGTTCGATGTTCGCCAAGAAACCATCTGCTCAGCTGGCTCCGCCCGCCGCGCCCGGCCCACCCGTCATGCCCGGCCCACCTGCCGCGCCCGGCCCACCCGTCACGCGCTAGCTCAGCGCTGAAAGTTTGGCCGGTGATGGCCGGTCAAACTTTCAGCGTTGGCCGCGTTGGCCGCGTGGGCTCGACTTACCCGGGATAACAGCAAGAAGCGTCTGGTTATCGCGTAGTAAACACTCGAGTTCGCAGCCCCACTGTTAACAGGCGCCTATATCGTATACGATCGTGCCAGTTGCGGTCGGGGCTGACGCTTATGGGGAAGAGGGGCTCTCATGTCGACGAGGACTGTGCCGCCGTTTCGGGCTGACCATGTGGGGAGCTTGCTGCGGCCGGGTTGGCTGCATGCGGCTCGGGCCGAGCGGGCGGCGGGGAAGATCTCGGCTGAGGAGCTCCGGGCGGTTGAGGACCGGGCGGTCCGGGAGGCGGTCGCGCTTCAGCAGTCGGTGGGCCTGAAGTCGGTCACGGACGGGGAGTTCCGGCGGGCTACCTGGCATATGGACTTCGTGTATCAGATCGGGGGGATCGGCAAGGCGGCGGGGAACCTGGTGTCGACCTTCCATAACGAGGGCGGGGACATCGAGTTCACGCCGGATGCGATCCGGGTGGACCGGCGGGTCTCCATGGACAAGACGATCTTCGGGGAGGACTTCGCGTTCCTGCAGTCGATCGCGAATGGCTCCGTCCCCAAGCTGACGATCCCGGCGCCGTCGATGGTGCACTACCGGTCGGGGATCCGCGCCGTGGTCGACGAGTCGGTCTATCCGGACGTCGAGGAGTTCTGGACCGACCTGTCCGCCGCCTACGCGGAGGAGGTTCGCCGGCTGGCCGCCCAGGGCTGCACCTACCTCCAGCTCGACGACACGTCGCTGGCCTACCTGAACGACCCGGCCCAGCGGGCCTACGTGGCCGAGCGCGGCGAGGACGCCAACAGCATGCACCTGCGGTACATCGCGCTGACCAACGGGGCGATCAGCGGCCGGCCGGCCGGGATGGCGGTCACCACGCACCTGTGCCGCGGCAACTTCCAGTCCTCGTGGGTCGCGTCCGGCGGCTACGACTTCGTGGCCGAGGCGCTGTTCAACTCGCTCGACGTGGACGGGTTCTTCCTCGAGTACGACGATGAGCGCTCGGGCGGGTTCGAGCCGCTCCGGTTCGTGCCCGCGGGCAAGCAGGTGGTCCTCGGCCTGGTGACGACCAAGCGCCCGCAGCTGGAGTCGCCCGACGACCTGAAGCGCCGGATCGAGGAGGCATCCAAGTACGTGCCGCTCGACCAGCTCTGCCTCTCCGGCCAGTGCGGCTTCGCCTCCACCGCCGAGGGCAACGCCCTCACCGCCGACGACCAGAAGGCCAAGCTCGAGCTGATCGTCTCCGTGGCCGACGAGGTCTGGGGCTAGCGCCGCCGCAGATCAGCAGATAACAGCGAGAAGCGCTCCGCCGACGTCGTCGGCGTCAACGGTCGCCTGCACCGGTCGCCTGCACCGGTCGCCTGCACCGGTCGCCTGCACCCCGGTGCAGGCGACCGTTCGCTACTCCCGCCTGCCATCCGTCGCCAACCCGGTCGCGGGTTCCGGTGAACGGCCTGCTCGGGCTTTGTGAGATGGCACAAGGGTTGGCCGGCGGCGGAGGGGGGCGGATACAACCGCCTTCTCAATCCGGCATACAGCGAATATTGCTCCTTGCGGGCGCATCGGGCGGGTGAGAGTATCCAAGACAAATCCGTGGACGAGCGACTCGGTAATTGTCACACACCAGCGTACGATTAATCACGAGTAGGTGAATGCCGTGAGATTCCGGCTAATGTCAATGCGGACCGCCTGCCTCGCTGGGGCGGCCGCGCTAGTACTGACTACGGCTGCCGCGTGCAGCAGCGGAGGCTCCTCGTCCCCGGGGGCGACGCCTTCCAACGGTTCAAGCACGAGCCCGAGCAGCACCGCCGCTCCGGTGGCGGGCGGCTCGATCACGGTCCTTGAAAGCTCCGGATACGCCGGCGCGTGGACGACCCTCGACCCGGCCGAGAACAAAGAGGGCGCCGCCACCCAGGACTTCATGACCGCGATCTACGGGCAGCTGTTCGAGCTCGGCACCGGCGGAAAGATCATCCCCGACCTGGCCACCGGCTACACGTTCAGCCCGGACGCCAAGACGGTCACGATCACGCTGCGCCAGGGGGTGAAGTTCACCGACGGCACGCCGTTCAACGCGCAGGCGGTGTACTCCAACTGGATGCGGGATCTCGGGCCGATCGGTATCAAGAACGGCCTCAACCCGCCGTGGCTCGTCGCCATGCAAAAGGCCCCGAAGGGCAGTCCTCCCGGAACCGCGGAGCCGGCCCTCCCGTCGGCCATCACCGTGACCGGGCCGTACACGATCGTCGTGCACCAGATCGCGCCGAACGGCGCGTTCATCGACCAGCTGTTCGACTCGATCCCCAACTGGATCGCCTCGCCCACGGCGCTGCAGAAGGAAGGCGCGTCGTTCGGCCAGAACCCGGTCGGCGCCGGACCGTTTGAAGTCGCGACCAACACCCCCAACGACGAACTCGTCGTCAAGAAGAACCCGGGCTACTGGCAGACCGGGCACCCCTACCTCGACCAGATCACGTTCAAGACGGTCGGCAGCGACGAGGCAGCGTACGAGGCGATGCTGGCCAACGAGGGCCAGGTCTACGAGGACATGTCCACCACGCAGCTGATTAACGAGTCGCAGTCGCACTTCACGGTGGACAACAACCTCGGCACGTCCCCGTACGACCTGCAGCTCAACACCGCGGTCCCGCCGTTCAACAACCCCAAGGCACGCCAGGCGATCTACGCGGCCACCAACTTCGCCCCGATCCTGCAGCACCTGTTCGGCAGCCGGTACCCGACCACCGAGAGCTTCACCGGGCCCGGCGGCATCTGCTACGAGCAGAACGTGCCCGGCTACCAGGGATATGACCCGACCCTGGCCAAGCAGCTCATCCAGCAGAGCGGCCTGAACAAGGTGACGATCCAGCTCGGCACGATCGCGATCTCGACCGCGCAGGAATCCATGCAGGCGCTGGCCACCGAATGGGAGCAGATCGGGCTCAAGGTCAACGAGCAGTCCTGGCCGCTGTCGGGGCTGATCTCGGCGTTCGAGGCGAACGGCGGCAAGTCCTGGGAGTCGATGGTCCAGACCGCGGGCGCCTACGACCCGGCGGGCGGCGTCGGCGTCGGCTTCCGCTTCACGTCCGGCTCGCCGTTCAGCGGGGTACACGACCCCAAGCTGGACACCCTGCTGGGCGAGGCGCAGGGCTCCACGAACCTGGCCACCCGGTGCGGCTTCTACGACCAGGCGGCGGAGTACATCGCCAGGAACTACTACGGGCCGTTCTACTTCACGTTCTCCCCGGCCAACATCTCGGTGCACGGCGTCAGCGGCCCCGGCCTCACCACCCCGCTGGCCTCCGTCGCCGTCGTGCCGACGATCCCGTGGGAGGACGTTTCCTACAACCCGTCGGGCTCGTGACGGCCGACCTTAACAGGAGGATCTAAGAATCGTGGTTCTGGCCCCGCACATCCAGTTCCAGGGTGACTCCGGCGCGCGCGACCGCGCGCGCCGGATCACCGGCTCGCCCGCGCTCCGGGTCGTGGGCCGGCGGTTGCTGGCCGCCATCCCGGTGCTCATCGGGGTGACCTTCGTGACGTTCGCGGTCATGAGCGCGCTGCCCAACGACACCGCCCAGGC
>Ga0302314_10023331_pt1 | contig 10101 bp, 6 predicted proteins | sample III_Palsa_N2_3_FD_200533 | JGI IMG/M metagenome (GOLD analysis project Ga0302314, IMG submission 200533) | Peat permafrost microbial communities from Stordalen Mire near Abisko, Sweden - III_Palsa_N2_3 | ecosystem: Environmental > Terrestrial > Soil > Palsa > Peat permafrost | place: Sweden...
CAGCTTGGTGAAGCCGTCGTCGCGGTTTAGGGCGAGCGATCGGCCGCTCGCGGCCCAGGGGAAAACCCCTTTGCTGTATTCGATCCCGCGCGCCTTTGCATCCGTTTCCGTCACTCCCACCCATGCAATCTCCGGGTCCGTATAGGCGACGGATGGTATGCAGCGCGCATCGAACGAGGACTTCTGTCCCGCGGCCACTTCCGCGGCCACCTTTCCCTCATGCGTCGCCTTGTGGGCGAGCATCGGAGCTCCGGCAATATCGCCGATCGCAAAGATATGCGCGACGTTCGTGCGCATCTGCCTGTCGACGCCGATGATGCCGCGCTGGTCGACGGCGACCCCCGCGGCAGCGGCGTTTATCGCGTTGCCGTTCGCGCTGCGCCCTACGGCGACGAGAACTCGATCGAAGTCCTGCGGCGCGGGCACATCCGGCCCCTCGAATGTAGCCCGCAAACCCTCCGCATGGGCCTCGAGCCTGGCAACCTTGGTCTTTACCATAATGCGCGCATAGCGCTTCTCGATGCGCTTCTGCAGCGTTCGCACCAGATCGCGGTCGGTGCCGGGCATCAATCCGTCGGCGAGCTCGACGACGGTCACCGTCACACCGAGCGCGTCGTAGACGCACGCCATCTCCAAGCCGATAATCCCGCCGCCGATCACCAACAGCCGCTTGCAGTCCTCCGGCAACTCGAGCGCGCCGGTCGAATCGATGATGCGCGGATCATCGGGAAATCCGGGCAGGCGCACCGCCTCGGAACCCGCGGCGATGATGCATTGTTTGAAATCGACCCGGCGGACTCCGTCCGCGGTCTGCAATTCGAGCGTGTGCGGACCCGCGAATTTCGCCTCGCCGCGCAGCACATCGACCTTGCGCTGCTTGGCGAGCACGGCGAGGCCGTTCGTCAGCCTGGTCACGACTTTATTCTTCCAGGCGCGCAAGCGCTCCCGGTCGATCGTCGGCGGCGCGAACACGATGCCGGCAGAGGACATATCGGCCGCATCCTCGATCACCTTCGCGGCGTGCAAGAGTGCCTTCGATGGAATGCAGCCCACGTTGAGGCACACGCCCCCGAGCATGGGCGAGCGTTCGATGAGCGTGACCTTGAGCCCCAGATCGGCGGCGCGGAAGGCCGCTGTGTATCCGCCCGGACCCGAGCCGAGGACCACGAGATCGAGCGCGCCTGACGGAGCGGCCGCCTTTTTATCGGAGGCCACCGCCTTAACCGCCGCGGAAATCTTGTCCGGGGCCGGCTTCGCATCCGGCGCCGGCTCCTTATCCGGCGCCGCCTCCTTATCCGGCGTCGCCTTCTTCTCCGCCGCCGCCTCGCTCTTCGCCGACGTCACCGTTGCGATGACCGTGCCGGAGGAAACCTCCTGGCCTTTTTTTACTGCAATCGACGCGACGGTGCCGGCCGCGGTGGACGGAATGTCCATGGACGCCTTCTCGCTCTCGAGCGTGATCAGGGGATCGTCCACCCCGATCTGCGCACCGACCGAGACCAGCACCTCGACCACCGTGGCCGCTTTGGTGTCGCCGAGGTCTGGAACTCGAACTTCGACCTCGCTCACAGCAACGCCTGCACGTCGCCGAGCGTCTGACTCAGGAACACGACGAATCGCGCAGCCATGGCTCCGTCGATGACGCGATGATCGTAGGAGAGCGACAGCGGCAGCATCAGGCGCGGGACGAACGCGCCCTTCTCGAACACCGGCTTATGCACAGAGCGCGACACGCCGAGAATGGCGACTTCCGGCGCATTGATGATGGGAGTGAACGCGGTGCCGCCGATGCCGCCGAGACTCGATACCGTGAACGAGCCGCCCTGCATCTCGGCTGCGGATAGCTTGCCGGCGCGCGCCTTTGCCGAGAGCGCCGCGAGCGCGCGCGCGATGTCGAAGAGATTCAATCGGTCGGCGTCTCGAATCACCGGCACGAGCAGCCCGTTCGGGGTGTCGGCCGCGAACCCGATATGAAAGTATTTCTTCAGAACGAGATTCTTGCCCGAAGCGTCCAGCGATGCATTGAAGCGCGGAAATTTCTTGAGCGCGACGACGCAGGCCCGGATGATGAACGCGAGCGGCGTCAACGGCACGCCTTCCTGCTTCGCCTTGGGCTTGAGAGCCACGCGCGCGATATCCAAATCGGTGATGTCGGCATCATCATGCTGCGTGACGTGAGGTAAGTTGATCCAGCTCGCTTGCAGGCGCGCCCCGGAAATGAGCTGAATGCGCGACAGCGGCTCGGATTCCACTGCGCCGAACAGCGCGAAGTCGACTTCGGGCACTTTCGGCAGACCGCCCGCGGCGGCCGGCGGCGCACTGAGCAGTCTTTTTACATACGCCTTCACGTCCTCGTGGGTGATGCGTCCCTTGGGTCCCGTGCCTTTGACGCGGCCGAGATCGGCGCCCAACTCGCGCGCGAACTTACGCACCGAAGGGCTGGCGTAGGCCGTGGAGAACGCCTTTTCGTCGATCCGCGGAGCGCCGCTCGGGGGCGAAGGCGCCGCAGAAGCCGGCGTGGCTTTGTCGGCTGCGCGCGGCGCAGCCGCGCTCTTCGGCGGCGCGGCTTGCTGCTGGCTTGGATCCGTTGCGGCAGCGTCGGAGCGTTTGTCGTCGGACCCTTCCTTGGCAACAGTGTCTTTGGAGGTATCTTCGGAGTCGTCCTTTGGAACGTCCTGGGACTTCTCGCGCGCGCTGTCAGCCTTCGCCGCGGCGGGGGCCGAGGCTGCGCTCTTCGCGGCGTCGCCCGGGGCGGCTGCGGACTCTTGCTCCGCCGGCTTGTCCGCGCCGGCCGCGCTCTGCGCCGTGTCCTCGAGCACGAGAATCACACTGCCTTCGGATACCTTGTCGCCCTTCTTGACCTTGACCTCGGCGATGCGACCCGCCGCTGGGGCGGGCACATCCATCGCCGCTTTCTCGGTCTCGATCGTGACCATCGGTGTTTCTTTGTCGATCTCCTCGCCGGCCTTTACCAGCACATCGATCACTTCCACGTCCTTGAAACCACCGATGTCCGGCACCCGCACTTCCGTCGTTCTGGCCATGATTCAAACCGACAGCGGATTGGGTTTATCGGGATCGATGCCGAAGGCCTGCATGGCCTTTGTCACCGTGCGCGCGTCGAGCTTGCCGTCGTCGGCCAGGCACTTGAGCGCGGCGATCGCGACATAGTGGCGATTGACCTCGAAGAAGCGCCGCAGCTCCGCGCGCGAATCGCTGCGGCCGAAGCCGTCGGTGCCGAGCACGGCGTAGCGTCCGGGCACCCACTGGCGGATCTGATCCGGAACGGTCTTCATGTAATCGGTCGCGGCGATGAACGGGCCCGCACTATTTCCAAGCGCCTCGCGCACGTAGGGCACACGCGCGGTTTCGGTCGGGTGCAGTAGATTCCAGCGCTCGACATCCAGGGCGTTGCGTCGCAACTCCGAGAAGCTCGTGACCGAGAACACATCGGCCGGGACCCCATAATCCTTCTCGAGCAACTCCGCCGCCGCGAGCACCTCGCGCAGGATCGTGCCCGAGCCGAACAGCGTGACCCGCACTTTGCCCTTGCCGCCGCTTTTCACCTGGTACATGCCGCGCAGGATCCCCTGTTCCACGCCCGCAGGCATGGCCGGGTGGGCATAGTTCTCGTTCATGCAGGTGATGTAGTAGAAGACGCTCTCCTGCTCCTGATACATGCGGCGTAATCCGTCATGGATGATCACCGCCAGCTCATACGCGTACGCGGGGTCGTAGGCGACGCAATTCGGAATCGCGGTCATCACCAGCTGACTGTGCCCGTCCTGATGCTGCAGTCCCTCGCCCGCGAGAGTCGTGCGCCCGGCGGTGCCGCCGATGAGAAAGCCGCGAGCCCGGCTGTCGCCGGCGGCCCACATGAAATCACCGACCCGCTGGAACCCGAACATCGAATAGTAGATGTAGAACGGGATCATGCTGACGCCGTGGTTCGAATATGCGGTAGCGGCCGCGATCCAGGAGCAGAGGCTCCCCGCCTCGTTGATGCCCTCCTCCAGAATTTGTCCCTGGCGATCCTCGCGGTAGAACATGAGCTGATCGGCGTCCTGCGGCGTGTAGAGCTGCCCGACCGACGAATAAATGCCGATCTGCCGGAACATGCCCTCCATGCCGAAGGTGCGCGCCTCGTCGGGAATGATCGGCACCACGTGCTTGCCGATGCTCTTGTCGCGCACCAGGGTCGACAGGATTCGCACCAACGCCATGGTGGTCGAGATCTCCCGCTCTTGCGTGCCCTCGAGAAGCGCGCTGAAGGACTCGAGCGGCGGTGTGGGCAGAGGCGGCGCCGCCGAGTTCCTCTCGGGCAAATAGCCGCCGAGCGCTGCGCGGCGCTCCTGCAGGTAGAGGATCTCCTCGCTGTCCGGCCCGGGCTTGCGGAACGAAAGACCCGCGATCTCCTCATCCGAGATCGGAATGTTGAATCGATCGCGCACCGCCTTCAGATCCTCCTCGCCGAGCTTTTTCTGCTGATGCGCGACATTGAGGCCCTCGGCGGTCTTGCCGAGGCCGAAGCCCTTCACCGTCTTCGCGAGAATCACCGTGGGCGCGCCCCTGTTGGCCATGGCGGATGCGTACGCCGCATACACCTTTACCGGATCGTGGCCGCCGCGGTTCAGGCGCCAGATCTCATCGTCGGACATGTTGGCGACCATCTCCTTGAGCTCGGGATACTTGCCGAAAAAATGTTCGCGGGTGTAGGCGCCGCCCTTCGATTTGAAGTTCTGATACTCCCCGTCGACGCACTCTTCCATCAAGCGCTTGAGGAGGCCCTTGTGATCTCGCTCGAGCAAGGGGTCCCAGCGCGATCCCCACAGCACTTTGATGACATTCCAACCGGCGCCGAGAAATGCGGCCTCGAGCTCTTGGATGATCTTGCCGTTGCCGCGGACCGGACCATCGAGACGCTGCAGGTTGCAGTTGATGACGAACACCAGGTTATCGAGCTTCTCGCGCACCGGCATGGTCAGGGCGCCCATCGACTCGGGCTCGTCCATCTCGCCGTCGCCCAAGAAGGCCCAGACCTTGCGGTCCGAGGCCGGCACGATGCCCCGATTCTCGAGATAGCGCACGAACCGCGCCTGGAAAATCGCCATCATGGGACCCAAGCCCATGGACACCGTGGGGTATTGCCAGAAATCGGGCATCAGCCACGGGTGCGGATATGAGGACAAGCCGCCGCCACGCACCTCTTGGCGAAAGCGCTGCAGCTGGCCCTCATCGAGCCGTCCCTCGAGATAGGCGCGGGCATAGATGCCGGGGCTCGAGTGGCCTTGCATGTAGATCATGTCGCCGGGATGCGCGGCGCTGCGCGCGCGCCAGAAGTGGTTGAACCCGACCTCGTAGAGCGTCGCAGCGGAGGCATAGCTCGCGATGTGCCCGCCGTACTCCGAGCTCGCGTGGTTGGCCTGCACCACCATGGCGAGCGCGTTCCAGCGCATGTAGGCCTCGTTCCGCCGCTCGAGCGAGCGATCGCCGGGATAGTCGGGCTCTTGGGCCCTCGATATCGTGTTGAGGTAAGCCGTATTCGGCTTGAACGGCAGATAGGCGCCGGAGCGGCGGGTGAAGTCGACCAGTTTCTCGAGCAGGAAATGCGCCCGTTGCGGCCCTTGGGCACGCATGACGGATTCCATCGACTCGAGCCACTCCTGGGTCTCCGTGGGGTCGATGTCTTCGAACGGTGATTGCTGCGTCATAGGAAGAAAACCTTGCGGGGCCGGCACGAGCTCATGCACGCGCCCAAGCGTCCTGTTAAGATAAGCGGCACGTTACAGCGCCCCTGCGCGAACTGCCGCTCGCTATCTTCGGGGTTTGGTTTTTCACGGTCAAGGCAAAGGGGTGGGCTGGCAGGATGCTCGAAAGACACGGGCCGAAGGTGGGCAACTGCCTGCGCGGGGCCGGACCCCGCTATCCTTGAGCCGCCCCGATCAGCGAGCCCCGTCGACAGATATGCCCATTCGCTTACCCTTTCGCACATTAACCGTTCCCGTGCGGCAAATCGCGCCGCGGGTCTCTGTGTCGAAGCTCGCTGAATATTCCGCGGCGATCGTGCTGCTGCCGCTCAAGCCCTCCGCCGCCGACTGGGCCGCGGTGCCTCACGGCGCGCTATTGCGCGAGCTATACGCGCGCAAGGTGCAGAAGGAAGGCGACTGCTGCCAGCTGCGCGTGGGCGCCCGCGCCGAGACCGTGCTCATCGCCGCATGCCCACCCGCCCAGGCAAGCACCTTCGAGCGTCTGCAAGTCGCCGGTAAACTCGCCCGCACGACGATGGACTGCGACCCCACCTCGCTCCTTCTGTGGCAGCACGGGTGCGGGCGCGAGGTCGCGCATGCCGCGCTCATCGCGATGGTGGCCGCATTCGAGGCGGCCGCCTTTCGCTTCGCGAGCTTCAAGAGCAAGCCCAAGCCGCGCCCTACCCTCGCACGCATCGACATCGCGGCTGCCGCGCTGGCCGATCTCGATTTCACCCTGGCCTCATCGGCCGGCAACAATCTCGCCCGCTGGCTCACCGCGCTGCCGCCGAATACGCTCGACGCGGCGGGCTATCGCCGTTTGGTCAAGGAGCTCGCCCGACATCTCGGCCTCGAATACCGGTTCTACGGAGAGAGCCAACTGCGCCGTCTCGGCGCAGGCGCGTTCCTCGCCGTCTCGCAGGGCAATGCGACGCGCGATGCAGGCATTGTGCGCCTGTCTTATCGGCCGCGCGGCGCGCGCGCCCCGCAAGTGAGCCTGGTCGGCAAGGGCATCTGCTTCGATACCGGCGGCACCAACTTGAAGCCGCACAAGAGCATGCTCGACATGCACACCGATATGGAGGGCAGCGCGGTTGCTCTTGGGAGCCTGTACGCGCTGCAATCGCTCAAGTCGGGGCTCGCCGTCGATTGCTGGCTCGCAATCACCGAGAATCGCATCGGCGCAACCGCCTACAAGCCGCAGGACATCGTGCGCGCCCAGAACGGCACCACGATTCAAGTGATCCACACCGACGCGGAGGGCCGGATGGTGCTCGCGGACGCCCTGTGCCTCGCGGCGCGTGAGAAGCCGGGAGCCATCATCGACTACGCGACGCTCACCGGCGCATGCGTCTACGCGCTGACCGAGCGCTACAGCGGCGCATTCACCAATCGTCCCGAGGCGCGTGCGACGATCGAGGCGGCCGGCGCATCGAGCGGGGAACGCGTGTGGGTGTTCCCCATGGACAAGGATTTCGAGACGGACATCGAGAGCAGCGTCGCCGATGTGCTGCAGTGCTCGAGCGACTCGAAGGGCGATCACATCCTGGCGGCCTGTTTTTTGAACCGCTTCGTGCCGAAGTCGATTCCTTGGCTGCATCTCGACCTCGCGGCGGGAACGCGCCATGGCGGCCTCGGGCATATCGGCACGGAAATTACCGGGTTCGGCGTGCGCTACACGCTCGAGCTGTTGCGCCGCGGCTGGCCCGACTCGTGAACGTTCTCAGCATCCGCCGGCCCGACGACTGGCACCTGCACCTGCGCGACGGTGCGGCGCTCGCCGCCGTCGTGAAATTTACCGCCGAACGCTTCGGCCGCGCCATCGTCATGCCGAACCTGAAGCCGCCCGTCGCCACCACGGCCGCGGCGCAGGCGTACCAGACGCGCGTGCTTGCAGCGCTCCCGAAAGCGAGCACCTTCACGCCGCTCATGACCCTGTATTTGACCGACAGCACGCTGCCGGAAGAGATCGATCGCGCAATCGCCGCGCGCTGCGTGCACGGCGTAAAACTCTACCCGGCGGGTGCGACCACGCATTCGGATGCCGGCGTCACCGACATCCGCAAGACCTATGGCGTGCTCGAGCGCATGGAAAAATCCGGCATGCCGCTGCTCGTGCACGGCGAGGCCGCGCGCGCGGACGTCGACGTGTTCGACCGCGAGTCGGTGTTCATCGACGAGACGCTCGCACCGCTCATCGAGCGCTTCCCGGCTTTGAAAGTGGTGTTCGAGCACATCACGACGGCGCGCGCCGTCGAGTTCGTGAGGCTCGCGCGTCAAGGGGTGGCCGCCACCATCACCCCGCAGCATTTGCTGCACAATCGGAACGCGATTTTCGCCGGCGGCATCCGGCCGCACTACTACTGCCTGCCGATCTTGAAGCGCGAGCGTGACCGCATCGCGCTGGTGCAAGCCGCCGTCAGCGGCAACCCGCGCTTTTTCCTGGGAACCGACAGTGCGCCACACGAGCGCGCGACCAAGGAAACCGCCTGCGGCTGTGCCGGGATGTTCACGGCGCATGCGGCGATCGAGCTCTACGCGGAAGTGTTCGAGGAGAGCGGGCATCTCGATCGACTGGAGGCGTTCGCGAGTCACTTCGGGGCGGATTTCTACGGGCTGCCGCGCCACGAGGAGCGCATCACCTTGAAGCGCGAGCCCTGGACGGTGCCGGAGCGCTATCCCTTCGCCGACGGGACGGTCGTGCCTTATCGCGCCGGCGAGACCGTTGCGTGGCGCCTGGCGCCGAGCGAGGCCGCGTGACCTCGCCCCCGCCCATCACGTTCGCCACGCGTTTTCGCGGCTTCTTACCGGTCGTCATGGATCTCGAGACGGGGGGATTCAACTCCAAGACCGATGCGCTCCTCGAGATCGCGGCGGTGCTCCTCGAGATGCGCTCGGACGGCACGTTGGCGCGCGGCGAGACGCACCGCTATCACGTCATTCCCTTTCCCGGGTCGAACCTCGAGCCCGCCTCGTTGGCGGTCACCGGCATCGATCCGCATCATCCGCTGCGTCCCGCCATCACCGAGGCGGACGCGCTGCAACGCATTTTCCGCGACGTGCGCACCGCCGTACGCAACGCAGAATGCACGCGCGCCATTTTGGTGGGTCACAACGCGTCGTTCGATTTGAATTTTTTGAACGCCGCCATCGGCCGCACTCAGATCAAGCGCAGTCCCTTCCATCCGTTCTCGTGCTTCGACACCGCCACCTTGGGCGGGGTCGCTTACGGGCAGACGGTGCTGATGCGCGCGACGCTCGCCGCCGGTCTCGAATGGGATACGAGCTCCGCACATTCGGCATCTTACGATGCGGAGCGCTCCGCAGATTTGTTCTGCGCGGTCTGCAATCAATTCCAGGGCGTCTTCGAGGCGAGCCGGCGACGCCTCGCGGCGATGGGTCCTCTGGAGGTCGACCCCGAGCCTTCCTCGGAGCCGCCTGTCGATCTCGGCCCGGAGGGCTAGGCCCCCGGTCAGCGGCCGGCTAGGCCGGGACTGCACCCGCTTCGGCCAGGAGCTGCTGCAGCTCTCCGCTCTTGTACATCTCGATCGCGATGTCGCAACCGCCGACGAGCTCGCCGTTCACGTAGAGCTGCGGGAAAGTCGGCCAGTTGGAGTAGGTCTTCAGCGCCTCGCGCACTTCCGGATCCTCGAATATATTCACGTGAGCGAACTTCGCCTTGCAGGCGCGCAGCGCACCGACCGTCTGAGCCGAGAAACCACACTGCGGAAAGTCGGGCGTACCCTTCATGTAGAGCACCACGGGGGCCGAAGTCAGCTGATTCTTGATCCGATCAATCGCGTTCATATCCATCTCCAAAAAATGATCATTCCTGTCGTGGGGCGCGCCGGTCGCGGCGCGCGGCCAAACTATCGAGCACTATCCGCTGCTCGGCGGCGCTCATGCGGCTCCACCCCGCAATCTCGTCAATTGTACGATAACAGCCCTGGCAATACCCGTAGGCGTCCAGAACGCAGACCTGGATGCACGGGGATTGCGGGGGCGGCGCCTGGCTCATCGTTGAAGTATTGGGGCGCGTTGCCTATTCTTCCAGACTTTCGCCACCAAAGGCTGTTCATTCAATGAGTTCCGTGCCGGTTCCGGCCGACCTGCCCCGGCATGTCAGGCGCGCCCTCGAAGAAGACGTCGGCGGCGGTGATTTGACGGCAGCCCTCATTCCGGCCGGGACCGAGGGCTGGGCCGCGGTAATCACGCGGGAAAGCGCCATTCTCTGCGGCGCCCCTTACGTGGATGGCACGTTCGCGCAGCTCGACCCGAAGGTGCGCATCCACTGGAAGCTCCAGGAGGGGGCCCAGGTCGAGGCAAATCAGACGCTGTTCGAGATTCAGGGGCC
>Ga0302314_10023333_pt1 | contig 10101 bp, 9 predicted proteins | sample III_Palsa_N2_3_FD_200533 | JGI IMG/M metagenome (GOLD analysis project Ga0302314, IMG submission 200533) | Peat permafrost microbial communities from Stordalen Mire near Abisko, Sweden - III_Palsa_N2_3 | ecosystem: Environmental > Terrestrial > Soil > Palsa > Peat permafrost | place: Sweden...
CTCGTCGAGTGCGCTGCCATCGAGCAGCGCCACCGCGATCTTTCCAAGCGCACGGCACAGCGGCACGAACGGTGCAAGCGCCTCAAGGTCCTCGACCGGGATCGCCGGGATGTTGACTGCCGTGGTGACCGACCCACCGGTCAAGGCGGCGACGATCTGCTCGGCCGCCTGAAAGCCGGCGCGATCGTTCGCCTCCGCTGTTGAGGCACCCAGGTGCGGCGTGACGATCACGTTCGGATAGCTGAACAAGGGGTGCTCGGTGATCGGCTCGGTCTGGAACACGTCCAGAGCTGCACCCGCGACCTTGCCGGAATCGAGCGCGGCCTGCAGGTCCGCGTCAACGACCAGCGGTCCGCGGGCGACGTTCAGAACGCGCACCCCGTCCTTGCACTTAGACAACCGCTCGGCATTCAAGAAGCCGGCGGTCTCCGGCGTCTTCGGCAAATGCAGCGTGAGGAAATCGGCGACCGTCAACACGTCCTCGGGTGTCTCTGCCTTCTCCACGCCGAGCTCGCGGTAGCGCTCGGCCGCGACGAACGGGTCATAGGCGACAACGGTCATCCCGAACGCCTTCGCCCGGGCCGCCACCAGCTGGCCGATCCGTCCGAATCCGAGGATCCCCAGAGTCTTCTCGTACAGCTCGACACCGGACAGCTTCGAGCGCTCCCAGCGACCCGCGGTCAGCGACGCATGCGCCTGCGGCACGTTGCGGGCCAGCGCCAGCAGCAGCGCCATCGTGTGCTCAGCGGCTGTCACCACGTTTGATTGCGGCGCGTTGGCGACGACGATCCCCCGCGCAGTCGCGGCCGGAACGTCAACGTTGTCAACGCCGACACCGGCGCGCCCTACAGCGCGCAGCTTCGGCGCAACACCCAACAGCTCGGCGTCAAGCTGAGTTGCCGAACGGATCAGAATGCCGTCGAAGTCCGCCAACCTGGCGGTCAACTCCTCGCGGGTCCAGTCAAAGCCGGTTTCAACGTCAAAGTGTTCCTTCAGCAGGTCGATGCCCGAGGCACCGACCTTCTCCGCGACGAGGACTCGAGGGCGGATGGCGGTGGGGGTTGCTGTGGCGGTCATTGCTGCTCCAGAATCCAGTCGATACAAGTGGTCAAAGCCTGCACATCGGACGGCGGCGTCGCCGGGAACATCGCGATCCGCAATTGGTTGCGGCCGAGCTTGCGGTAGGGCTCGACATCGACGATGCCGTTGGCGCGCAGCGTCGCGGCGATCGCCGCCGCATCGACGCTCTCGACGAAGTCGATTGTCCCGATCACCAGCGAACGCTTCGCCGGATCAGCCACAAACGGGGAAGCGACCGAGGACGCCTCGGCCCAGCCGTACAGATGCGATGAGGACTCCGTGGTGCGCGCGACCATTCCGTCGAGGCCGCCGTTCGCAAGCATCCAGTCGATCTGGTCGGCCAGCAGGAACAGCGTCGCCAGCGCCGGCGTGTTGTAGGTCTGATCCTTCGTCGAGTTGTCCAAAGCAACCGTGAGCGACAGGAACTCGGGGATCCAGCGCTCGGGGCCGACCGTCGGACGGTCCGCCTCGATCGAGGCGATCCGCTCAAGCGCCGCCGGCGAAGCCAGCGCCAGCCACAGCCCACCGTCAGAGGCGAACCCCTTCTGCGGCGCGAAGTAATAGACGTCGGCCTCCCCCACGCTGACCGGCAGCCCGCCGGCGCCGGAGGTCGCGTCGATCAGCACCAGCGCGTCGTCGGCTGACACGCCGGCCGGGCGCACGACAGGCACCATCACGCCTGTCGAGGTCTCGTTGTGCGCCCAGGCCACAACGTCCGCACCCGACGCCCGCACCAGCTCAGCGGCGTCCGCCGGATCAGGCGCATCTCCAGGCACAGCCTTCAACACCAGCCCCTCCCCGAGGAACGGCGCGCCGTCACAACACGACGCGAACTTGGCGGAAAACTCGCCATAGGTCAGATGTACCGCGCGCTCACGCACGACACCCGCGGTCAGCGCATCCCAGAACGCTGTCGTGCCGCCGTTGCCGAGCAGGATCTCGTAGCCATCAGGCAACTCAAACAACTCGCGCAAGCCCGAGCGCACCCGTCCAACCAAAGATTTCACCGGCTTCTGGCGGTGCGAGGTGCCCATCACGCTGGCACCGGAGGCAGCAAGCGCTGGCAACTGCTCGGCGCGCAGCCGTGAGGGGCCAGCACCAAAGCGCCCGTCGGCGGGCTTCAGCTGGGCTGGGATCTGCAGGTCCGTCTGGGCCATTGCGGCTCCTCGATCACGTTGAAAAGGGAAGCTGGATGCCCAGGCGCGCGGCGGTCATACACCCGTTGCTTCCCGGTGGTACTCCACCTGATCGCGCCAGTCACAGCGGGTCAACTGAGCATACACCGACTACTCGTGGAAGCTGGTGTCGATCCAGTCCATCTGCTCGCGCAGGTCCTTGCCGACGGCCTCAACCTGAGTGTGGGCCTGCTGATCACGCATCCGCTTGAAGTTTTCCTGGCCGGCGTTGTTCTCGGCGATCCACTCGCGCGCAAACTCTCCAGACTGAATTTCGCCAAGGATCTGCTTCATCGCCGCCCGTGTCTGATCGGTGATCACGCGCTTACCGCGGCTGTAGTCGCCGTACTCGGCGGTGTTGGAGATCGAGTAGCGCATCCCCGCGAGCCCCTTCTCGTACATCAGATCGACGATCAGCTTGAGCTCGTGCAGACACTCGAAGTACGCCATCTGCGGGTTGTAACCCGCCTCGACCAGCGTCTCAAAGCCGGCCTGAACCAGTTCCGAAGCACCGCCGCACAAGACGGCCTGCTCGCCGAACAGATCGGTCTCGGTCTCCTCACGGAAGCTCGTCTCAAACACTCCAGCGCGTGTCGCCCCGATCCCCTTGGCGTAGGCCAAGGCGACCTGCTGCGCGTTGCCGGTCGCATCCTGGTGCACCGCGACAAGGCCGGGCACGCCCGAGCCCTCGGTGTATTGACGACGGACCATGTGGCCAGGACCCTTCGGCGCCACCAGCGCGACGTCGATGTCCGTCGGCGGCACGACCGTCTCGTACAGCACCGAAAACCCGTGGCCGGTCAACAGCAGGTTGCCGGGCTCGATCCCGCCCTGGATCTCCTCCCACACCTTGCCGTGGAGCTCGTCAGGGACGAGCAGCATCACGACGTCGCCGGCCGCCGCAGCCGACGCCGGGTCAAGCACGCTCAGGCCGTGCTCCTGCGCCTTGGCAACGCTGCTTGAGTCGGGCCGCAGACCTACGACGACGTTGACACCGGAGTCCTTGAGGTTCAGCGCGTGGGCATGGCCCTGGGAGCCATAGCCGATGATTGCGACGGTCTTGCCGTCAAGCAGGGTGAGGTCAGCGTCAGAGTCGTAGAACATGGCCCGCAGGCTAGCTGCTCTGCAAGTGGTCTGACTGGACCACTTGCAGCCCAAAGCGCTCAGGCGTGCGCGACAGCGACGAGCGTCGAGCCCGGGACAGCCAGCTCCCCGGCCGGCGTCAGGTACGGCTCGGCGCGCTCTTTGAGCGCCGCGCGTAGCGCCGCCCGGCTGCCATCGCGCAACTCGCGCCAGACCGCGCCGAAGCTCGGCGAGTGGTCGATCTTCTCGCCTAACCAGTCGACCTCATCGCGGTAGCCGAAGGTGAGCGGGACGGTGTCGACGCCGACATCGAAGAAGCCGACGTCAGCGAGCATCGTCTGCAGCAGCCCTGGCTCGGACAGCGCCGAAGGCCCGGGAGCGCCGGACGGCGTCGGCTCGATCAACTCGAGCTCAATCGCGGCGACTGTCGGCAATGCCATCCACGGGTTGGCCTTCGCCGTGTCCCACACCGCGATCACCAGGCGACCGCCCGGCGCCAACACGCGCCGGCACTCTCGCAGCGCCGCTTCGGGGTCGACGCACAGCATCACACCGAAGCGGCAGAAGATCACATCAACCGAGGCCGCTGGCAAGTCAATCCATTCGAGCTGCAGTTGCTGGAACTCGACGTTCGCCACTCCCAGCTCGGCCGCCCGTTCCTCGGCGACGTCGACCATCGCGCGGACGGCGTCGGTGCAGAGAACTTTGGTCGGGGCGACGATCGCGGCGGCCCGTAGCGCCAGGTCCCCGGGGCCGGCCGCCAACTCGACCACCCGCGCCTGTTGTGAGAGCTCGCCTAGTTCAAGCATGCGCGCGGTCACCGGTTCGGTGGCCTCGCTCCAGCGCTCAGCCTGCCGCGCCCACCCCTTGGCAGCGCGCTCCCAGCCGTCGAGCAGTTCGTCGCGGTCCTCCTCGGTCGTCACGCGCTGACCGTCAGGTTCTCGCCGAACGCTGCGGAGATCTGCTCCTGCATCCGGCGCTGGAAGATCGTCGTCATCGCCGCCTCGGCCAGCGGCAGCAGCCGCTGGATCGCGGCATCGAGTTCAGGCCAACGTTCGGCCGGCATGTCCGCCTGCTGAAACGGGCGCCAGACCTGGGCGATGAACAGGTCAATGAACGCATGTGCCAAGCCGTCGCAGTGCCGCTCAAGTTCCTCAAACGCATCGAGTGCGGCCTCCAGCGGAATCCCCCGCTCGACGACCTCACTGGCGATCTCAAGCAGTGCCGGGCTACGTAGCTCGAGCGTGTCCTCGCCGACCGGCACCAGCAGGCCGAGCCGCTCAGCGCGGGCGAGCACCGCCGGCGCGTCCTCACGGCTGACATTGATTCGCTGTGCCACCTCACGCAAAGTGAGCGTTTCGGCCGGCTCATCGGTCATCGCCGCCAACGCCGAGCGGAAGCGCTCCAACCGTGCGGCGGTCTCCTGGTTCTCGTCCAGCAGCTGCTTGATCCCGTTCAGGTTGAACCCCTGGTTCTGCAGATCACGGATCAGCCGTAGCTGTTCGAGGTGCTCGGGCCCGTAGTAACCGACTCGGACCCGCACCTCGGGCGAGGACAGCAACCCGCGCGCTTGATGCGAGCGGATGTTGCGAACCGTCATCCCGCTTTGCGCCGCCAGCTGCTCAATCGTCAGCTGGTTTGGTGAGTCAATCCCGTTCGCAGTCGCCATCCGCGGCGGATGATAACTCCGATCGATGTCACATCAATTGACGACGGAGCAGCTTGCCGCTCACCGTCCGTGGCAGCTCGTCCGTGAACTCAACTGTCTTCGGGACCTTGAAGCGGGCAAGCCGCGTGGTGCAGAACTCTTGCAGCTCCGACTCGCTGATGGTCTCACCCCCGCGCAGGACAACCTTCGTGACGACCACCTCCCCCCACTCGGGGTCAGCACGGGCAAACACGCCAGCGTCGGCCACCGCCGGGTGCTCGAGCAGCACCGCCTCGACCTCAGCCGGCGCGATGTTCTCGCCGCCGGAGACGATCGTGTCGGCCTTGCGCCCGATGATCGATAGCCGCCCATCGGCGTCGAGTGTCCCCAGGTCACCGGTGTGAAGCCATCCGTCAGCATCCAGCGCGCCAGGCGCCACCACCGGGCCAGATACGAGGACCTCAGAGTCGTCACTGATCGAAATATTTACCCCTTGGAGCGGCACGCCAAACGTGGCGATCTGCGAGCAAGCCTCCGTCATTCCGTAAGTCGGAGCGACTGGCACCCCCTCCGATCGCGCCCGAGCCAGCAAGCCGGGCGCGATCGGACCCCCGCCCAGTAACGCCCAGCGGAGCGTCGGCGGGTGCGTGAGGCCGGCATCGAGCAGCCGGGAGAGCATCGTTGGCACCAGCGACACGAGCGTGATCACGCGGGCCGCGTCCATCAGCTCGCGCAGCACCGCGTCGACGTCGAAGCTGTCGTGGATGACGACGGTCGTCGCATACTGGGTCGAGCGCAGCAGGATCGAAAGGCCGCCGACGTGGGCCAGCGGCATCGTGCAGAGCCAGCGCTCGTCCGGGGCCTGGCCGAGCGCTGCCGCCGAGCCGCGCGCGTTGGCCTCCCAGTTCCCGACCGTCAGCTCAACAGGCTTCGGCGCCGAGGTCGTGCCCGACGTGTACATCACGGTCGCGGTACCGGGCGTTACCACGTGCCCGGGCGCCGCGCGGAGTTCCTGTTCGGGGGCGCTGAGGCGCAGGTCGATCGGCACCGCCGCGCCGTCGCTCAGCAGGCAACCGTGTAGCGCCAGCGCGAACTCGAGTCGGTCCTCGGACGCCAGCGGCACCCGCTCGCCGGGCGCTGCATCCGGGATCCGGGTGCGGGCTTGCGCCAGCAGTGAGGCGTAGGTCAACTCCTCGGACCCGCGCTCAAGTGCAACTGCCTCGGGGCGGCGGGCTGCGGCGGACTCGAGCCAGTCGATCACGCGTGAAACGGTAGTCTGGCGGCGGTGAGCAGCACGATCTGGGAGTCGGCCTGGGAGTACCAGGACATCAAGTACGAGCGTTCGACGGGCGATGACGCCGGGATCGCGAAGATCACGATCAACCGCCCCGAGGTTCGTAACGCCTTCCGGCCGGAGACCGTGGTCGAGCTGATCGACGCGTTTGAGCGCGCCCGGGAGGACGCAACCGTTGGCGTGATCATCCTCACCGGCGAGGGTCCGCTGGCGTTCTGCTCAGGTGGCGATCAGCGCGTGCGTACCGCTCACGGCGGCTATGCGTCGGGTGCTGACGTCGCCGACGCCGGGCAGCAGACGGCGGTCGGTCGCTTCCACGTGACGGACCTGCACGTCCAGATCCGTCGGCTGCCAAAGCCGGTTGTCGCGATGGTCGCCGGCTACGCAATCGGTGGCGGGCACGTGCTGCAGGTGATCTGCGATCTGACGATCGCCGCCGACAACGCGCGATTCGGCCAGACCGGCCCGAAGGTCGGCAGCTTCGACGGTGGCTTTGGCGCCAGCGTCCTGTCGCGACTGGTCGGGCCGAAGAAGGCGAAGGAGATCTGGTTCCTCTGCCGCCAGTACGACGCCGAGCAGGCGCTGGAGATGGGGCTGATCAACACGGTCGTGCCGCTGGACCAACTGGAGGCCGAGACGGTCAGTTGGTGCAAGGAGATGCTCGCCCTCTCCCCGTTCAGCCTGCGCTTGTTGAAGGCGTCGTTCAACGCCGAGGAGGACGGGCTCGCCGGCATCCAGCAACTCGCTCACGACGCCAACTTGCTGTTCTACATGAGCGAGGAGGCGGCCGAGGGACGCCAGGCCTACCTTGAGAAGCGCCAGCCGGACTTCGGGCAGTTCCCGCACCGCGCATGAGCACGACGACGGCAGCGGCACCCAGCGGCGCCAAGATCTGGCTGATGGCGGCGCGGCCGAAGACGTTGCCCGCCGGCGCCGCGCCGGTGTTCGTCGGCACCGCGCTGGCCGGGTACTACGGCTCGTTTCACGTCTTGCGGTTTCTGGCGGCGCTGTTCGGCGCGCTGCTGATCCAGGTCGGCACCAACTTGGCGAACGACTACTCCGACGCTCGGCGCGGCACTGACACCGAGGACCGCCTCGGGCCGGTACGGGTGACCGCCGGTGGCCTGGCGCCGCCGAAGCAGGTGCTGAGGGCGACCTATGTCGTCTTTGGTCTGGCGGTGTTGTGTGGCGTGTATCTGATCGCTGTGGCCGGCTGGGAGCTGTTGCTGATCGGCGTCGCCTCGATCGCCGCCGGGGTTCTGTACACGGGCGGCCCGAAGCCCTACGGCTATGAGGGGTTGGGCGAACTGTTCGTGTTCCTGTTCTTCGGCGTGGTTGCGGTCGCCGGCTCATTCTTCGTCGAGACCAAGCACCTTGACTGGGAGGCGTTCGTGCTGGCGGTGCCGGTCGGGTTGCTGGCCGCCGCGATCCTCGTCGTCAACAACGTCCGCGACATCGACACCGACCGTCGCGCTGGCAAAAGGACTCTGGCGGTGCGACTCGGGCGCGAGCGAACCCGTGTGTTGTACACCGCGATGCTCGCCGCCAGCTACTTGGCGGTGATCAGCGTCGGGATCTCTCCATTCAAGCTGTGGCTGCTGCTCTGCTGGCTGTCGCTGCCACTGGCATTCGCCGTCGGCAAGGTCGTCAACACGCAATCCGACGGACCGTCGCTGAACCGCGCGCTCGCGCAGACCGGACAACTTCAGCTCGTCTTCTGCGTGCTGTTGTCGGCCGGGCTGTTGCTGAGCTAGTGGACGCGCGGTTTTCTATTTGTCAGGCGCGCCTGCGCGCGCCGTTGCTGTCTGCCACGGGGGGCGGATCCGCCCGGCCGCTGGTTCTGCTGCATCTGCATTCTCGTGAATTGGGGGTAAGTGGTTGGGGCGAGGCCGCGCCGCTTGAGGAGTACGACGGGGTTTCGGTGGACACGGTGGTGGGCGAGTTTGAGCGGTGCATGCCGACGATCGGGCGGGCGTCTGGGAGTGACCCCGCTGAGCTGCGCTGTGCCTGCGCCGAGCTGACGACCGTTCCGCAGGCGCTGGCGGCGATCGACATGGCGCTGTGGGACCTCGCCGGGCGGGCGGCCGGTAAGCCGGTCTGGGAGCTGATTGGTGGTGCGCTGGCGCCGGCCGTGAGCGTCAACGCAACGATCGGTGCCGAGGCTCCGGCCGACGCCGCGGACGAGGCGGCGGCCGCGGCGGCTGATGGCTTTCGCTGCGTCAAGGTGAAGGTTGGCATCGGTGACGATCTCGGCCGGGTCCGCGCCGTACGTGCGGCGGTTGGCCCATTGGTTGCTGTTCGTCTCGACGCTAACGGCGCTTGGGAGGGGGCGTACGCGGAGGAGATCCTCGGCCTGTTGGCGGATCAGCAGCTTGAGTTGTGTGAGGAGCCGGTCCATGGCTTGGACCAACTGGCCGACGTGTCGGGGGTAGGCGACGTGGCGATTGCGGCCGATGAGAGCGCGTCGGATCCGGGCGTGTTTGATCACCGCTACTGCGCGGCTATTTGTCTGAAGATCAGCCGCTGCGGCGGGATCACCGGCGTGCTGCGCGATGCCGCCGCGGCGCGGGCGGTCGGCTACGAGGTCTATTTGGCGTCAACGCTTGACGGGCCGCTGGGGATCGCTGCGGCCTTGCATGCCGCCGCCGTTGTGGCGCCTGATCGGTTTTGCGGGTTGGCGACGCTCGGGCGGTTCGAGGGCGTTGACGGGTTCCGGGTTGTGGACGGGGTCATGACCACACCAACCGGGATTGGCTTGGGAGAAGGTTTGGCCGACTGGTATCAGTGAGGCATGTGTGGAGATGGTCCTCACGGGACCATGTCGTTACACAGAACCTGCGCCACGGCGTCCGGCTGTTCCAAGTGCACCTGGTGGCCGGCGTCCGGAACTACGTGCACGGACGCATCGGCGAGTAGCCTGGCCATCTCTGCGGCGATCGCTCCGAACTTCGTGTCGCGCTCGCCGACCACAAGCGCCAATGGAATCTGAAGCTCGATCAGGCTGTCCCATAAGGATGGAAGCGCTCCCGTTCCCAACCCCCGAAGTGCCGCCGCCAAACCTTCGACCCTATTCCCAAGCCTGTCGTTGTTTGCTTCCGCCGCCAGCTCGGCAGTCAAACCAGCAAGCACCGGGGTGTCGGCCCACCTCGCGGCGAACTCCTCGATTGTGCTGGCCTCGATCTCTGTCGCCAGCTGTTCGTCGGCCTCGCGGCGGGCGGCGCGTTCGCTCGGGTCGCCGATGCCCGGACTTGCGCTGATCAGGACCAGCCGCTCGATCCGCGCCGCGAGTCTTGGATCCAGGGCCGCGTGCAGCGCGATCCGCCCGCCCTGGGAGTAGCCGGCCAGCGTGAATTGCTCCGGTGTGGCGGACACGAGGTCGTCCAACACCGCACTGAGGGTCACCGGCCGTAGCTCCGACGCGGCGCCATGCCCGCGGATGTCAGGGGTCACTGCGTCCTGCAAGCGCCCGCCCGCCGCGTCAAGCACCCGCCGCCAGCAGTGGTGAGTGTTGGAGAATCCGTGAAGCAGGACCAGGCTCACCACCCAATCATGCCCGCTGTCGACAGCCATCTCCTACTCCGCGCGATCGTCGACGAGCTTGCGCGCTGTGGCGTCGAGCACGCCGCGATCTCCCCGGGCTCACGCAACACGCCGATTATCCAGGCGCTAGTCGCTGACGAGCGGATCCACTGCTGGTCACACATCGACGAGCGCTGCGCAGGCTTCTTCGCGCTCGGCGTGGCCAAGGCAAGCGGTCGCCCGGCCGTCGTCACCTGCACCTCCGGGACGGCGGGAGCGAACCTCCTGCCGGCTGTGATCGA
>Ga0302314_10023335_pt1 | contig 10100 bp, 13 predicted proteins | sample III_Palsa_N2_3_FD_200533 | JGI IMG/M metagenome (GOLD analysis project Ga0302314, IMG submission 200533) | Peat permafrost microbial communities from Stordalen Mire near Abisko, Sweden - III_Palsa_N2_3 | ecosystem: Environmental > Terrestrial > Soil > Palsa > Peat permafrost | place: Sweden...
GTCATAGCTGAAGAGCACCGCGTCCCATGCCTCGCCGGCGGCGAGGTGGGGTAGGTGCCCGACGCCAAGCGCGCGTACGAGTTCGGCGTCGGGCCACTCTGAGAGTGCGGCGTCAAGGACGGAGTCGCGGCCGTCAAGCGAGCCGACGAGCAGGATCCGCGGGGTCCCGTCAGGTAGCTCGGCGGTGCTCATTACTCGGGGACTCTATCCAAACGGTCAGAAGCACTTTGGGTCTCACTCAGAGGAGCCCGCGGCCGCACGGCCCGCCTCGCCCAGGGGCGCGTGCGCGGGTCCCGGTGGGGGCGGTGCCCCGAACAACGCAGAGGTCGCGTCGAACACCGGCTGCGCCAGGTCGCGTAGATCGTCAGGCGTGCCGACGCGCAGTCGATCGCGGATCAGCTCGTCGAGCCCGCCGGTGTAGAGCGCGAACGCGGCCGGCGGTATCTCTGGTAGGTCTGGCTCCTCGCTGCGGGCGACGTCATTGAGGTGGGCGATCCGGATTGCCAGCATCCCGAGCAGTTCCGCACGGTGCTCGAGCGCCTCGTGGCCGGCGGCCAGCACCTCAACGTGCAGGTTCGTGGCGAGGACAGGATCGGCGGCGAGCGCATTGAGGTAGGTGGTCAGATCGCTGTGCAGGCGTGAGCGCCAGCCGTCGTCCGGCAGCGATCGGTTGGCGATCTGCATCTCCTCGATGACGTGGTCCATCGCGAATTCGTAGGCGGCTACAAAGCACGCCTCCTTGTCAGCGAAGTGTCCGTAGAAGGTGCTGCGTGAGACCGAGGCCCTGGCGACGACGTCGGCAACGGTCGCGGCCACGTAGCCGCGGTCAGCCGTGGCGTGGAGCATGGCCACCAGCATCCGCTGGCGTTGGGACTCATCAACGCTTTCGCGCGAGAGCTTATGGCGGCCACTCGGCAGACGCTCGAGGTTCGGAAGCGGGGCTGGGTGAGGTCTGGTCGCCACGCTCGTGTACGTTACGGTACCCCGACAAATTGGCGCTGAGACTCAAGATCTCCGCCGACGCGTCGATTCCCGGAGCAATGGATACCGAGCCTTTACGTGTGCTCGTCGCCGAGGACTCGGCCACCGAACGTGCGATCTGCATGAACGCCCTGCGTGACGCCGGGCTGGAGGCGCACGAGGCGCCCGACGGGCGCTATGCGCTGGATCTCTGCCGGATCATCCATCCAGACCTGCTGGTGCTGGATCTGGGTCTGCCGCGTGTCAACGGGATCGACGTGCTGCGCAAGCTGCGGGACGACCACAGGATCGGCACCACGCCCGTCATCGTTTTGACCGCGGACGCTCGGCAGGAGACTGCCGATCTGGCGTTCTACGAGGGCGCGACCGACTTCGTCACCAAGCCGGTCGATACGGTCGAGCTGATCGCCCGTGTGCGTGAGGCGCTAGGCGTCGCGAGTGCGTGAGGCGCTAGGCGTCGCGAGTGCGTGAGGCGCTAGGCGTCGCGAGTGCGGAGTAGGTACGCCGCAAGCCCGACTGCGACCACCGTGTAGCCGCAGAAGAGCGCGAAGCCGCCCCAGGCGGAGAAGGTGTGTGCCTGCTGGAAGACCGACGTCACCGAGCCGCCTGCGTTCGAGGGCAGGTAGGGGTTGATCGCGTTGGAGAGACTCGTGGGCAGGATGTCAGCGAGTCCTGGCAGCACGAACATGATCCCGACGTACGCCGAGATACCGCCGGCGGTGCTGCGGACAATCGTCCCCAGCGCGACGCAGAGGACACCGGTAACGGTCATGAAGAGCACGGTCCCGATCAGGACCCGGAACGCAGGCGTCTGGCTGAGCGGAACGTTGACGTGGTGCTGAGTGAAGATCGCTTGGGAGGCGAGATAGCCGATCAGCGCTGTGATCACCATCAACACGAACGCGACGCTCGCGAACACAAGGATCTTGGCCCAGAGCACAGGAAGCCGCTTCGGGGCGGCCATCAGACTCGAGCGGATCATGCCCGTCGAGTACTCGCCACTGATCACCAGTACGCCCAGCACGCCGATCGCGAGCTGAGCAAGGTGATAACCGCCGAGGCTTCGCTCGATCGGGTCGAGCGTCAGACGCTGGATCGCCGGCATGTGGTTCCAGCGAGCCATCGTGATCACAGCGATCAGCGGGCCCAGCCCAGCCATCGAGAGGCAGGCGAAGAACAGCGTCCACCGGGTCGACCGCAGCGACCAGAGCTTGGTCCACTCCGAGCGGATCAGGCGCGGCAGTGTGACACCGGAGGACATCCCCTGCACGGGGGCGTTGAGCGGCAGTGAAGAGGCTTCGGTCGTCATACCTGCTGGTACTCCACGGCGTCTTTGGTGAGTGACATGAACGCGTCCTCAAGCGACGCCTGCAGCGGCGTCAGCTCGTGGAGGACGAGCTGCTGCGCAGCGGCGATTTCACCAATCTGCTCCGAGCTGAGCCCCTGGACCTCAATTGCGCCTCCGTCGGCCTGGATCACGCGAGCGCCGTTGCCCGTGAGCGCGTCTTGGAGCGCGGCCAGCTGGGCCGCGCGCACGCGCACGGGGGCGCCCGATGAAGCCTGCGAGACGAACTGGGACACGCTCGTGTCAGCGATCAGCCGCCCCTTCCCGATCACGATCAGGTGCTCGGCGGTCTGTTCCATCTCACTCATCAGGTGGGAGGAGAGGAACACGGTGCGGCCCTCGGCAGCGAGGCCCTTGAGCAGGTTGCGGATCCAGCGGATGCCCTCAGGGTCAAGGCCGTTGGCGGGCTCGTCGAGGATCACGGTCTTGGGATCTCCGAGCAGGGCGGCGGCAACGCCGAGTCGCTGACCCATCCCGAGTGAGAAGCTGCCGACGCGCTTGCGGGCGACGCTCTCCAGGCCGACGAGCTCGATCACCTCGTCGACGCGGCGCTTGGGAATGCTGTGCGTCTGGGCAAGCGCGAGCAGGTGGTTGTAGCCGGAGCGGCCGGTGTGGATCGCGCGCGCCTCGAGCAGGGCACCAACCTCGTGCAGCGGTGCGCGAAGGTCGCGGTAGTGCTTGCCGTTGACGGTGACCGAGCCGCTGGTCGGCGCGTCAAGACCGAGGATCAGCCGCATGGTCGTTGACTTGCCGGCGCCGTTGGGTCCCAGGAAGCCGGTGACTATTCCCGGCTTGACGGTGAAGGTGAGATCGTCGACGGCGACTTTCTGCCCATAGTGTTTGCCGACTGCTCGTGCCTCGATCACTGCGGCCACTCTAGCCCGTGGAGCGGAGGGTTACGGCCGCGGGGCGCTGAGTTCATCCTCAGGTCGCAGCAGGTTCAGCCGGGAGGTTGAGGTCCCAGGGTCTGGCGGCGGTTACGCTGCTCGGCATGTACGCGGGCGTCGAGTCCTCCTGACGCCAGATGACCGGCACGGACGTCGGACTGGTCGTCTCCGTCTTCATCGCCTGTGCGGTCGAGGCGGTCGAAGCATTGACGATCGTGCTTGCGGTCGGCACGACGCGTAGCTGGCGCTGGGCTCTGACCGGCGTCGGCGCGGCTGTGATCGCCTTGGGATTGGTCACGGCTGCGCTTGGCCCAGCACTGACGGCGCTGCCACTGAACCTACTGAGAACGGTGGTCGGTGGTTTGCTGCTGATCTTTGGGCTGCAGTGGCTGCGCAAGGCGATCCTCCGCGCGAGCGGGCTGAAGGCGCAGCACGACGAGGAGGCGATCTTTGCCGAGCAGGCTGAGGCGGCTCGACGGTCGGGGGTGGCTGGCGACGGCTTCGACGGCTACGCGTTCGGGGTGGCCTTCAAGGGCTCGTTCCTCGAGGGACTGGAGGTGATCTTCATCGCGCTCACGTTCGGAGCGAACCGGCATGACGTTCCGCTGGCGGCGCTCGCCGCGGTGGCGGCCGTATTGGTTGTCGCCCTGGCTGGGGTCGTGGTCCACGCGCCGCTCGCTCGTGTCCCGGAGAACGCGATGAAGTTCGTGGTCGGCGTGATGCTGACCTCGTTTGGCCTGTTCTGGGCCGGAGAGGGCGCACACGCCGGCTGGCCCGGAGGAGATACGGCGCTGCTTGCGATCATCCCGCTCACGGCTCTCTTTGCGCTGGGCATGGTCGCCGTGTTGCGGCGTGGCGGCAATCTGGAACAGTCGCCCAACCGAGAGATCGCAAGCGCATGAGGCGAGTCCGGGCTGTCCTTCGGTTCGCTTGGGAGTTCGTCGTCGGCGATGACTGGCGAATCGCGGCAACGGTCGCAGCTGCGATCGGCGTCACGGCGCTGCTTGGGGACGACGGGGTGCGGGCCTGGTGGCTGCTCCCGATCGTCGTGATCGTCGTCCTAACCACTTCGATCTGGACACTCGCCCGGACCCGGCGCTGAGCCGTTAGGGTGCTCAGAACGATGTCCCGGACGCCGCCGAGAGTCATCTCGCTGAGTGAGATAGAGGCCGTGCCTGGTCCCGGAAGCCTGACCTGGCATCCGGTGCGGATGACGTTGGGCATCAAGGCGTTCGGGTGCAATGCGTATACGGCACGGGCGATCGGGGATGACATCGTCGAGCCGCACACGGAAGCGCCCGAGACCGAAGCAGAGCGTGAGCATCCCGAGCGCATGCACGAGGAGCTGTACTTCGTCGCCGCCGGGCGGGCGAAGTTCACGATCGATGGGGTGGAGTACGACGCGCCCGCCGGGACGTACGTGTTCATTCCCGATCCGGACTCCCACCGCCACGCTGTAGCCACCGAGGTCCCGGCCACCGTGCTCAGCTTCGGCGGGCCGCCGACGTTTGAGCCATCGGATTGGGAGTGGAGCTTCCGCGCTGCTCCCCTGATGCGCAGTGATCCCGGTCAAGCGCGGCAGATCCTCGAGCAGGGGCTGCGCGAGCGGCCCAAGTCGGCCTCGCTGCGATACGACCTCGCCTGTCTTGAAGCGCTCTCCGGCAATCGCGAGGCGACGCTTGAGGCGTTGCGGACGGCGGTCGAGTGGAAGCCAAGTCTGCGGGCGACGGCGGCCGAGGACGAGGACTTCGTCTCCCTACGCGACGACGAGGATTTTCAGAGCCTGATCAGTTGAACCGGGGCCAGATCCAGTGGGCCCAGCAATCCAGCTGGTCCTCAAGTCACTGAGGACCAGCTGCACTGGTGTGAGTCGCTCAGAACTCGATGCGGGTCTCAGCGGGGAGCACCAGAACCGAGCTGCGGGCGCTGTTCAGTTCGTTGCGGACGTCTCCGGCCACGACCACGCGACCACTAGGCGCCCCGGACTGCGATCCAACCACGATCAGATCCACCGAGCCGGCATCCGCGTCCACGACGGTCGCTCCGAGCTTGGCCGCCAGGGAGGCGGCGGTAGCGCGCGCGTCATCGTTGACCGGTCCGGCGAACGGCACGGCAATGGTCTGGATCGCGGTGATTCCCTTCGCGCGCAGTCCAGCGGCCGCGACGGCGATTGCCACCGGCCCGCCTTCGATCAGACGTTGGGCCGATGTTCCCGGCTCCGCACGGCCGAGGGGCGTCCGGTAGTCGGAACCGAAGACGATGATCGACGCGCCCTCCTGTTGCGCCAGCCCAGCCAGCACCTCCCCTGTGGAAGCGCCGACGACGACGTGCTGTTCGACGGGTACCTCCATCACCGAGGCCCCTCGCTCCAGCCGCTGTTCGGCGTCGTGCTGTGCGACCTCTTCACGCCGCGGGTCGAACTCTTTGGAGTGGCGCACATACGCGAGCGCCGCTGTGTATCCGGTCTTGGTTAGAAGCTTTCCGAGTGCGAGCGCGTCGTCGTCGTTCGGGGTGCCGTCGTAGGAAATGATGAGCTCAGCTGTCATGCAGTAATCCTCTTTGACTTGGTGTACCGGGCGCCTTCGACTTCTGGATAGCGATTAGGGCGTCACCCTATCCAGAAGGCTGATCAGCGGCTTACGCAGACAGCTCGCGGGCGACCGCATCCGCGAACAGGCGGCCCTGACGGGTGAGCCGGACGCGACCGTCAGCCACGATGACCCGCCCGCCGATGAGTTCCGTCTCGAGTGCGCTCACGCCGCCCTTGCTGAGCGAGTCGAGTCCAAGGCCCTCGCGCATCCGCAGGCCGAGCAGCACGGCCTCAAGCGCTTTCTCTTCCCTGGTGAGCACCTCGCGCTCCGCGGCTGGAGACTGTCCGTCGTGCAGTCTCTGCGCGTACCCAGCGGGGCGGCGCACGTTCCACCACCGCACCCCACCCACGTGTGAGTGCGCGCCTGGTCCGATTCCCCACCAATCGTGCGAGCGCCAATAGCCGAGGTTGTGGCGGCAATGCGCCGCGTCATCGAGCGCCCATGACGCGACCTCGTACCACTCATAGCCGGCCTCGTGCAGGCGCTCGTCAGCTTGGATGAAGCGTCGCGCCTGGTCGCCGTCGTCCGGGGCGGGCGTCGTCCCGCGCCTGACGGCCGCCGCGAGCGCGGTGCCGGGCTCAACCGTCAGCGCGTAGGCGGATATGTGGTCAGGCTCGGCTGAGAGTGCAGCCTCGAGCGTCTGGTCCCAGTCCGCGTCGGTCTCGCCTGGAGTGCCGTAGATGAGGTCCAGCGAGACGTGTTCAAAGCCCGCGGCCCGTGCCTCGAGCGCGGCGGCCACCGCGCGGCCAGGGGTGTGGACCCGGTCGAGCGTCCGCAGCACATGCGGTGCTGCGGACTGCATACCGAGCGAGAGGCGCGTGAACCCGCCATTGCGCAGCTCTCTGAGCATCGAGCCGTTGACCGACTCGGGATTTGCCTCGGTTGTCACCTCGGCATCCGGCGCCATGCTGAACGTGTCGCCAACTGCGGTCAGCAGCTGGAGGAGATCGTCCGCGCCGAGCAGGGTTGGGGTGCCGCCACCGATGAAGACCGTGTTCACGGTTCGGTCGCCGACCTGCGCCCGAGCCTGTCGCATCTCCAGCAGCGCGGCTTGCACGAACTCCAGCTGCTGTCCGGCGCCCTCGGGGACGTAGGTGTTGAAATCGCAGTAGCCGCAGCGGGCCGCGCAGAACGGCACGTGGATGTAGATGCCGAATGGCGACTCGGTTTGGGTCATGGCGTGGCTGACGCTAGCTGAGGCGCGTGATCGATTAGAGCCGCGACCAAGGGGTCCTCACGACGGGTCCGGGCATAGCCGTCGCCGATTGCCTCGTATCTCAGACCCGATCCAGCGCTCATCAGAGATAGATTTACGCATGAGTCCGAGGGACGCTGCGACGGATGGTTTCCGCCACGCTCGGGCTCGCGCGTTGCTCCAAGGGCGTCACCGACAGCAAGGAGACGCGCATGCGCCATAACCCGCACCACTTCGTCGATGACCCTGAGGTCGTCAGGCGGCTGATTCGAGAGAACCCGTGGGGCATTCTCGTCAGCAGCCACGATGACCGACTCGTTGCATCCCATTACCCCGTGCTGCTCGACGAGGACAGTGAGGATCTGGCCGTGATCACACACGTCGGCCGACCCGACGAGGAGCTTCACGGCTTCGGTGAACGGGAGATTCTGCTGATCATCCAAGGCGTGCACGGCTACGTATCTCCCAGCTGGTATGCGCCCGGAGCCTCGCGAGCACCGACCTGGAACTTCACAGCTGTCCACTGCTACGGGGTCCCGCAGGTCGTCGACGAGGAGACGAACCTGCGGAATCTCGCGCGGCTGGTGGAACGCTTCGAACGTGGGGTGGAAGAGCCGATGCTGCTGGACCCGCAGTGGGCAGCGCCGGTCGCGCAGGGGACGGTCGGCATCCGACTGCCGATCACACGCTTCCAGTGCAAGATCAAGATGAGCCAGGACAAAGATCCCGAGACCCAACGACGCGTAATCCGACAGCTGCGCGCTCCGGGTCCCTACCGACACCCTGAACTCGCCGACGATATGGAGCGGGCGCTGGCCGACGGCTAGGGCAGCGTGGTCATAGAGACCGCGTGCGGGGGAGGCCCGCTGAGCAGGCGCTCGGTCGTCAACGTCAGTGACGCATCGACGTGGATGAGTTCCCCACTGGCGACCTCCCGCCAGGCTTCGTCGTCGTCCATTCGTTCACTGGCGACTACGACGACCGGCCGGTCAGAAGCATCACCGCTGTGCACGCGGGTTCCGTGACTGCTGGTCTGCTGAAGCTCGCGCGGCGCTGTGGCGTCGGCTCCGCCAGCTGGACGCTCCAGCACGAACAGCGAGTGGGTCTCCGGGTAGCGCAGCGACCACAGGTCGGTCGCGGTGATGAGCACGAAGTTGATCGACAGGATGGGGAGGTTCTGCACGACCCACTGGACTGCCGCCCGGATACCGGCACCGACATCGCCATCGTGCCGGTCGATCTCACCGGTGATGAGCGCGAAATAGCGCTCGGAGTCGGTTTCGCCCTTGACCAGAGTGCGCTCGTCGCCGAGGTGCGCCTCGAGTTTCGAGACCTCCTCGATGACACCGTTGTGAGCGAAGAGGCGGTTCTGCTGGCAGAACGGGTGCGTGTTGGCCATCGTCAGGCCACCGGCGGTGGCGTGGCGTACATGCGAGACGAAGGTGCGGGACGAGAGCCTGCGTGCCTCGGATGCGAACCGGCGGTCTTCGAACGCGGCAATCGGCTGCTTGTCAACGTGGGGAGTCCCGTCGGGATCGAAGTAGCCAACCCCGGTGCCGTCGACGTTCTGACGGCTCTGGACCGCGAGACTGTCAGGCGCGTCGAGCAGCCAGAAGGTCGCCTTCACGGGCTCAGACCCGGCGGTCATGCCGAACAGCCGGCACATGGCTATTGCGCCGTCATGCCGCCGTCGGCGAGCATCACCGAGCCGGTGATGAATGACGCCTCGTCGGAGGCTAGAAAGAGGATCAGGTTGGCGATCTCAGACGGCTCACCCGGCCGGCCGATCGGCTGGAACGAGTCGATCGTGTCGTACACGTGCTGCAGGCCGCCGAGCATCTCAGCGTGCGCATAGTTGATCGGTGTGTCGACCCAGCCCGGACAGACGACGTTGGCGCGGATGCCCTGCTTGGCGTAATCGAGTGCGATTCCGCGCGTGAGCATCACGATCCCGCCCTTGGAAGCCGCGTAGATCGAGAGGTAGGGCTCGGCAACAACGCCGTTGACCGAGGAGATGTTGACGATCGACCCCTTGCCCTGCTTGAGCATGTGCGGGATCGCGGCGCGGCAGGAGTAGATCGGGCCCTTCAGGTTGACGGCCAGCGTGCGGTCGATCGTCTCGTCATCGACCTCGTGGAAGACGACTGGCAGATTGACCCCGGCGTTGTTGACGAGTACGTCGACGCTCCCGTACCGCTCGGCGCAGTCAGCGACGAACGCGTCCACCTGCTCGCGATCGCTGACATCGGCGACGTACGCGTGTGCGACGCCTGAGTCGGCAGTGATTGCTGCGACCGTCGCGGTCACGCTCTCCTGGTCACGGTCGACGCAGAGCACACGTGCGCCCTCGCGCGCAAAGCGCTCCGCCGTGGCGCGGCCGATGCCCGAGCCGGCGCCGGTGACGATCGCTGCTCGGTCGGTGAGGTCAGGCATCTGAAAGCTCCATTTCTCTGGCAAGTATGACTGGCGGTGCCGCCGTCAGCGCCTGTCGCGAAGGACGCAATCTGGGTCTAACGGCGAGTCTCGAGCTCGTTTATCCGGTCGAGCAGCTCGCACACCAGCACGGCGCCGGCGTAGTTGAGCCCGAGATCGAGTCGTAGTCGCTCAGCGCGCGCGATCCGTGCAGCGCTGCTCGGGTCAAAGCGCGGCGTTTCGGTCGCCGCGGAAGCGTGTGGCTCGAACAATCCGAACTCCAGGTAGTGCTGGACGTGCACGATCTTGACCCCCGCCTGCCGGGCGACGACGACGAGCTCGACCGGTTCCTCGGCAGCGGGGTCGCGATCAGTCGGGCCGGTGTTCCTGTCTGCGCTGATGGTCATTTCTCCCGCGAGTCAGAGTCGGGGTCTGGGCCAGCGGCGAGTTGCTCGTAGAGCTCCCGCTCGCGGTCCGACAGCTGCTTCGGCACGACAATCTTGATCACGGCGTGGAGATCACCGTTACCGCCACCACGCTTTGGGAGCCCCCGCCCGCGAAGCCGCAGCCGCCGACCGCTGGAGGAGCCCGCCGGCACCTTGACCTTGGCCGTGCCGGTCAGGGTCTCGACCGCGACGGTCGTCCCGAGCGCCGCATCCGAAGGTGTGATCGGTAACTCGACCTCAAGA
>Ga0302314_10023336_pt1 | contig 10100 bp, 8 predicted proteins | sample III_Palsa_N2_3_FD_200533 | JGI IMG/M metagenome (GOLD analysis project Ga0302314, IMG submission 200533) | Peat permafrost microbial communities from Stordalen Mire near Abisko, Sweden - III_Palsa_N2_3 | ecosystem: Environmental > Terrestrial > Soil > Palsa > Peat permafrost | place: Sweden...
GCAGCGGATGCACGCTGATCCCGGGAAACTCGCGATGGCGCTGCGCGACCAGGTCGCGCGGCGCGAGCAGGCGGCAGTCGCCGACTGCCTGCGGCCGGGCGCCATAGCGACCCAGCAGCCGCGCCAGCTGCTCCGGCTGGTCGTTGGCGCGGATCGTCGAGGCGAACTCCGGCGGATAGCTCTGCGAGGCGGAGTAGTGGAAGACCACCGTGGCCAGCGGGCGCGGCAGCTGGTTGATCCCAGGACAGGCCGCGACCGCCATCTCGATGATCGTCCCCAGGCAGTAGCTCTTGCCGGCGCCCGGCTCGCCGAACAGGCTGATGCAGTGCATGTGGCTCAGGTCCATGGCCACGACGCGCTCGCGGTCATCGAGCGCCTCGCCCAGCACTCCGAACATCGGCGTCATCTTCTCACTGCGGCACAGCAGGACCTCATAGCGCGGGGCGGTGGGCATGTCCCCGAGCATCGGCGCTGCGGGTCCGGCCCCAAGCATGGCTGCCATGTTTCCGCCCGCGGCGCCGGTGCGTAGGCTGACCCTCGTCATGGCCACCGGATGCCGCCGTCACTCCCCTCCCAGGCCGATCACCCATCACCCATCACTCATCTCCCAGTACCCATCACCGCTTCATCTGCTTTATCTGCTTCATCGTCATCTCCACCCATGCCCCGCAGGACGCCTATGACATCGGTCACGGATCTCTCCCAGCTCAACCAGGCCGTGGCCGCGCGCCGCGTGCGCGATCCGGCTCTGCTCTACCAGGGCTGGCTGTCCCGGGACATCCCCCTGGGGGTGGCCCAGGACCTGGTGGACTACGCCACGACCTGGGATCTCGACCTGACTCCGACCAGCGCGGATCTGTATCCCCTGCCGCACGACGGCCGGCACCTGATGGTGCTGCGCTGGAGCGGCATCGAACGCATCCTGCGCCAGACCGGGTTATGGATGCCCGGCCGGACGCGGATCGTCGATCCGGGCGAGGGTCTGACCATCGAAGGCAGCTGCTGGGTGCGCTACGCCCAGGGCTACCATCAGTGGTGCGAGGTCAGTGCGCTCGCCACCTATGACGCCTATGCCGAACGCGACTACGCCGGCGATGTGCTGGATGAGGCCGCGGTCACCGGCGACTGGCGCCTGATCCCCGAGATCAAGCTCGCCGAGGTCGCCCAGTACCTCGCGGCGGCCAAGGCCTTTGGGGATCTGGTGACCGCCCATGAGTGCGCCCTGAAGCATCCGCGCATCCTGGTGCACCACGAGCTGATCGAGGAACGGCGGCGTCTCTAGATTTCTTGGCAATGGCCGCATAAGCAGCAATACCTGCATAGACAGCAATGAGGCCATTGCACCCCTCTATCAATCACCAGGATCAGAGGCGTGGCCAAACGCAGCACCAAGCCCGTGCCGAGTGGCATCGTCCGCGCCTTGGCGGAGCAGTTGCGGCGCGATGGCGCCGTCTGGGAGGGTCGTGGCCGCCGGTCTGTGGATGAGACCCGGCCCGCATTGATCAGTGTGCTCATGTCCCGGCTCGGTCTGAGCCGCTCGGTCATCCAGCGCGCTCTACATGGGCGCAGCCGAGCCGCGCCGCGGCAGGGGTCGCGCTACGATACGCCGCGCGTTTCAGGAACAAGTCGGTCGGAAAGTCGGTCGGAAATCGCCAAACAGGGTCCGAAGGCCGGGTCCAACTCGTATTATCGGGCCATAACGGCAGCCATGGCTGAAGCGCATGCGCGACCGGGTGCGCGCGCCGAGCGGCCGGCTTTGCAGGCACCGCGTCCCGCCGAAGCTGCGTCCGCGCCTCAGGTTCATATCCCTAAGCCCTCTGATATCAAGCACTTGGATGATCTGCCGGCAGTCGTCCCCGCAGCGCCTCCGATGCCCGGTGCGCGCGGGCTTGAGGCGATCGGACTGCACTCCCGACCTCAGACCGGTCGCCAGGTGGTTCCTGGGTCTCTGCAGGCGTCCGCTGGGGCTCCGCGCGCGTCCGGATCGCGTCCCAACGCATCTCTTATCCTGGCACGACAAGTTTTGGAAGACGGCATCGATGTGATGTTATCCCAGGGAGAACCTGACGCTGAGCTGCGCAGCCTGTTGTTGGAGGTCCAACGGGTGCTTGCTCAGCGGCTCCACTGACCATCAGCCGGCGTATCCAGGTACCTCGGCGTTCCTGACTCTGCAGAAACCAAAGGACGGAGTGGTTCCTCGTTCCTCAGCGGTTTTCAGGACGGATGCCCTGGAAAGATGGCAAAGGCGGCATTGCTGGCAATTGCTCGTATCGCTATGAGGCTATGTTTTGAATTTTTAAAATGAAGAGATGACAGCAATGACAGCAATGACAGCAATTGTGGAATCCGTTAGAGCTAACCATTTCCAGCATGTCCTCGTTTACAATGTCATATCGATGCTAGGGATTCTCGCAGGTTCTGATAGTGGCAATAGCAGCTTTACCATATTTAGCAGCAATGCTGGCAAAAACATTTTTCATCGATTGGAGTTTGAATACTTCTCAAGCGGTGGGTGCCAGTAAAGCTGTAAATGCTGGATATCATGGCAATGCTGTCATTGCTGTATTTATCTGATGACATACATCCTGGTCGTCGAATCTAAGCGCCGTCTCCGTGCAGAGCCTGATCGGGTCGTCAAGTCGTCCAAAGGAGATACTGCATCAGATTTGCCAGCAAAGCTGTCAGGAGCAGCAAAGATGGCAAAGCGGTCATTGTTGACAAAAACAGCATTACTCCATACAGAGAGTCAGGAGACCGCGTGCGCGTCATTGCCATCACCAATCAGAAGGGCGGCGTCGGCAAGACCACCACCTGCGTCAATCTCGCGGCGGCCCTGGCTGAGCGTGGCAAGCGCGTCCTGGTCATCGATCTCGACCCCCAAGGTAGCGCCTCGATCTGCTTGGGCCGGAAGGGGACCGGAGATGACCTCTTCCAGGTCTTGACTGGCAATGGCCGCATTGCTGACATTGCTGTTCCATCCTCTGCTCCCGGGGTCTGGATCGTCCCAGGCGGCCAAGTGCTGGCCGCCTTCGAAAGCATGATCACCGGCAAGACGGCGGTGCCGCAAGTCATCCTCAAGCGCCAGCTCGAAGGTCTGGACTACGACGTGGTGCTGATCGATTGCGCTCCCTCGCTCGGACTGCTCCCGGTCAATGCCCTGGTCGCCGCGCACGAGTTCCTGGTGCCGGTGGAACCGCACTTCCTCTCCATCGAAGGTGTGGTGCAGCTGCTGCAGACCACCGGCCAGCTGCAGGAGTACCTCAACCCAAACCTGGTCCACACCGGGCTTTTGCTGTGCCGCTACGACAGCCGCCACAGCCACGGCAAGGAGATCGTCAAGCAGCTGCGCGCGCATTTCGGCGAGGTGGTCTTCACCACCGTGATCCGCAACAACATCGCCCTCGCCGAGGCCAGCAGCCACCTCATCTCGATCTTCGAATATGAGAAGAGCCGCAAGGAACATTTCGCCGGCGCAGAGGATTACCGGGCGCTGGCTGGCGAAGTTCTGGCGCGCGGCGCCGCACCCGATCACGCGAAAGCGTCCGCAGCCGAAGGCACACCATGACCATGAAGAAGGACGCGGTCGGCAACAACCCGCTGTCGCACCTCATCCCGCGCGGCCCCGCGCCGCGGCCGTCAGCTCCGGCCGCCCCGCTGCCGTCGGCCTCCATCCCCGCGCCCGCGCCAGCACCGGCCGCAGCCGAGCCGGTCGCTGCGACACCGACCGTCGTCCATGGCGCGCCGCTTACTCCCGTTCCCGCGACGCTGGTGGCAGCACCGGTCGCGCACGCAGCACCTGCCGCCAGTCCGACTCAGGCGATGCCCAGCTCGCCTCCTTCTTCTTCTTCTTCTTCTTCTTCATCGCATGCTCCCGCCAGCGCCGCCGATGATGACGCCGAGGTCGACAGCGTCGCGAGCGGCGCCGGCGCCACTGCGCTCAAGCGCTGCACGGTGCGTCTGCCGGTGGCGCTGCTGGAGCGCATGACCAGCGCGATTGTCCATACCCCGGGCATGACCCAGGCCGATTTCGTCGCCGATGCCCTGGTCGCGCATCTGGCGGCCCTGGAGCGGGAGCGCGGCTCCGCCTTCCCGGCCTACGGGAAGCGTCTGCGACCCGGCCGCAAGAGCTGGTAAACGAGATGCGCCATCCTGGAGCGGTACGCACCGCTCGCAATCTGGAGACATGGCGCCGGCGCTCGCTTCGTTGCCAGCGTTTCTGCGGTCTGGCAGCATCCCTGCAGGGGCGCTGCTGTGGCTCGTGCTCGGCGTCCATGCCGCACCGCTGACCGCCGATGATCAGCCGGCCGGTCCGGTTGAGCTCGACGCCCTGGAGAAGCAGATCGTCCTGCTGCATCGCGCAGTGGACGTCCTCCAAACGCAGCTCGACGGCGAGCATGCGCAGGAACGCGACTTCCTGGTGCAGACCGCCCAGCAGCTGCTGCACGACTGGCAGGATCCCCATCCCGATGCCGAGCCCGACCTGTCCGCGTTCCCGGCCTGGTATCTCGACCAGTGGCAGCGTCACAGCGGGTTTGCCCCGCTGCAGCCGCTGGGCGGCTGGCAGAGGTCCTGGATCACGCTGCGCGCCGCCGAGCGCCCGCTCTATGACCGCTACGAGGAGCTCCTGGTGGCCTGCCACCGGCTCGAGCACCTGCACCGCCGCCTGCTGCGGCAATTGCATAGGCAGGACAGCGGCCAGTCCGGTTCAGCCTGGGACGGGCCAGCCGCTGCCACCCTTCTGCCAGCGCCCTGAGTCCTAGTCTGTCGGGATGGAGGTGGATCATGATCCGCACTCGCCGTCGTCCGACCTGCCACGCGCAGCTGGCATGGATCCTGTCATGCCTGATGGCAGGACTCGTCCCTGTGCATGCCCGTGCGCAAGAAGCGCACGATGCGCACGATGCGCAGGACGCGCAGCGCACCACGCTGGATCCGTGCCTGGAGGCGCACGATGCGCATTTCCTGGCGCTGCGCGAAGTGGTGGTGGTCGATGCGCTGGCACGTGTGCCGGCGGCACTGGAGCACTGCCGCGTCATGACCGTCGGCCAGTACGTGCGCGCCCTGATGGATGAGCGCGTGCCGGTGCACATCGCTGCGGAGCTCAGCGACGGGCTGGTGGTGCGCTGCGCGCAGCACTGGCTGATGATCACCAGCTACTGCACCTACGTGCGCCGCGACGCGGTGAGCGTGATCGATGAGCGCCCGGGCAGCCTGCACCTGAGCCCGGCGACCCCGGCCGTGCCCGGTGGCGCGCAGGCCCTGGCCCAGCCGGATGCGATCGGCGTGACGGTGAGCGTCGGCACCGGACGGATCTTCACCGGCGTGCGCACCCAGGCCCGCTCCCTGGCGGTGACGCACGCCGATGTCTGCGTCCTGGCCGGCCTCGTCCAGGCGCCCTCCGCGCTGATGGTGATGAGCGCCATCGAGGCGGGGCCGTAGCGTTATCAGAAGCGGTCCTGCCGTGGTGGTCGGGCGGCTGGTAATGGTCGTTGCAACACGCTGTGCAAGGTTTCGCAGAACGACGAACCGGCGCCTGCGCGTCGGCGAGTGGAATGGCGATCATTTGGCTCTTCGGCGTCTAAGCGCCATTCGTCAAGCTCCGCGCCGATGCGACCACCATTCGTCCTGAAGCGAGCCCCCATGCGCCTTCTTACCTCCTGGTTCAGCCACGCTCTCCTGTTGATGTCCGCGGCGAGCGCGGCGTCGGCGGCGGAGACGCTCCTGCCCGGGTTTACCGACACGGTCATCGACAGTGGCTATACCACGCCCTCGGCCTTGGGCATCGCGCCCGACGGACGCATCTTCGTGGCCGAGCAGGCCGGCAACGTCTGGATCGTGGTCGATGGGGTGCGCACCGCCTCACCCTTCGTCACCCTGCCGTCGGATAACTCCGGCGATCGCGGCGTGACCGGCATCTGCTTCGATCCGGACTTCAGTACCAACCACTACGTCTACATCTTCTATACCCACTACGAGCCCTCGGGCACGACCGAGTACAACTGCGTCTCGCGCTTCGATGCCTCGACTAACACCGCCGGCCCGGAGCTGCCGGTGTTCCAGGGCGATCCGGCCGAGCAGACCTACTGCAATGGTGGCGGCATCGGCTTCGGCATCGACGGCAAGCTCTACATCTCCTTCGGCGACAACGATGTGGTGGCCAACGCCCAATCGATGACCACGACCCTGGGCAAGCTGCTGCGCGTCAACAGCGACGGCACGATCCCGAACGACAACCCCTTCTACGCCACCACCACCGGCAATGAGCAGGCCATCTACTGCGCGGGCTTCCGCAATGCCTACTCGCTGGCCATCCAGCCCGGCACCGGGGTGATCTACTGCAATGACGTGCGCGGCACCAGCTCGGATGAATGCGTGGTGCAGGCCGAGGCTGGCGCCAGCTTCGGCTATCCGAACTACGATGGGGCGACCTGTCCGGCGCCCTACACCTCCCCGGTCTTCGCCATCCCCTACGGCACGAATGCCGGCCAGGCGCGCTGCATCGCCGGAGGACTGTTCTACGTCTCCCCGAGCTCGGGTGGCTTCCCTGCGTCCTACAATGGCCTGTACCTGTTCTCTGACTTCATGAATGGCTTCATCGAGACCTACGACCCCAGCAACGGCACCTTCACCACCGTGGCCACCGGGTTGAACCAGCCGGTGCAGATGGCCGAAGACACCGCGGGCAACGTCTACTACTGCGGCATCAGCGATGATGATCTGCACTGCATCTCCTACACCCAGACCTCCGGCACCACGACCAGCACGGGCACCAGCACCGGAACCGGCACGGCGACGGGCGGGACGACGAGCACCGGCACGGCGACCGGTGGCACGACCAGTACCGGCACCGCGACCGGCGGCACGACCAGCACCGGCACCGCGACCGGCGGCACGACCAGCACGGGGACGGCGACGGGTGGCACGACCAGCACCGGGACCGCGACTGGTGGGACGACCAGCACGGGCACGGCGACGGGTGGGACGACCAGCACCGGGACCGCGACGGGTGGGACCACCAGCACCGGTTCGGGCACCGCCACCGCAACGACCGGTACCGGGACGGGCACTAGCACCGCCACCGGCGCCAGCGCGACGACCGCCACCAGCAGCACGACCGGTTCGGGATCCACCGCCAGCACCGGCGGCACGACCTCGGTCGCCTCCGGATCGAGCTCCTCGGAGCCGGCCTCCAGCAGCAGCTCGGCGGGTGGCTGCGGTCTGGGCAACACCATCGGGCTGATGCTCGCCCTGGCCCTGATCGGGCTGCGCCGCGGCCTGTGGTCCGGCTCGAGCCGGACGGTGTCGGCGATCGTCCGCTCCGCCTCCGCCTGGTCGGGTCGCCGGCGCACCGGTCGCTGAGTCCACGGGAGTCCGCCGCGGCGGTGGCACCCGTGGGATGATCAGGACGCGGCTGGCGGAACGCTGCCCGGAAGCGCTGGGCGAGTGGGGTCGGGCACCTTGCTGAGGTCATGCAACTGATCGCCAACCGCCTCCAGGACATCGATGACCAGGGCGACGGGCAGGGGGTCCGGCAGGGCGGCCAGCAGGTGTCGCCAGTGCGCGGGGGTGGGTCCGGGGCACCGGGCGCGCCACAGCGCGGCGGTCACCGCCACCAGATCGCGGGTCACACTCGGCAAGTCGCGGATCGTCTGCGCACTCACCAGCACCCGGCTCGCAACACTCAGCGCGCGGTGCCTGCCGGTCGCCACGAGTCCCTCGGGGAGTGCCGGTCCTGATGCAAAACCGAGCTCCTCCGCATCCACCGAGCCGTGACCGCGATGATCCCGCACGCAGCGCACCAGCAGCCGACCCGGCGTCATGTCGGTGGCAGACAGTGGCGGGGACGACGCATCGTCCCAGAGCACGCGGTTGCGGAGGATGAGTGCTGGTGCGTGACGCTGCAGGCCGCGCTGCGGATCCGTGACCACGACCAGATGCATGATCCCCTCCGCCAGGTCGCTGGCGGCCGGATCGGCGGGCACGCACCAGGGTGTCTCGTCCGGCAGCTGCTGCGGTGCGAGTTCGCGCAGCAGGGTCAGCATCCATGGCCAGCTGCTGCCTGGTGCGGTTCCCGGCAGCACCGGTCCGGTGCGTGCCAGCCGTGCTGCGAGCGCCGGCAGCAGGGAGCGCGCGGGCTCGATGGACAGGAAGAGGATGGTGTGCGTCGCCGAGCACAGCGCCGGGGCGTCCACGCCGGCGATCGCCCGATCGGGTGTCTGGGCAAGGAGCTCGCGCAGCGCAGCACGAACGGCTGCGGCGCTGGTCAAAAGCGGCGGCGCATGACCGTCGCGGTCGGTGCGGATCGCGGTCGGTGCCCCAGGCGCCAGGGCCAGCGCGGCGGCATGCGCGCAACCCGCATGCCGGGCCAGCGCGGCGGCATCCTCCAGCAGCTGGCACTCGGCGTCCACCGCCGGCGGGGCATCCGCCACGACCAGCGCCAGCAGCCGGTTCAAACCCCGCGGCCCGAGCATGACGCCCAGCGCCGGCGGCAGCACCAGCGCCAGCAGCGCGGCGCCCAGGGCGCCGTGGCCGTCGGCACCGCCGCGCACGCCAGGGGTCCAGATCACGCTCAGCTGGAGGGCGTGCTGCTCCTGGGCCCAGTCGCTGAGGTAGCGCAGTCGCGGCCAGGTCGGACCGCCCGGGGTGGCCTGGACCTCCTGGCGCCAGATCACGCCCAGCGCACGCACACTCGCGGCCAGGGCGATCACGACCCGCTCGCGCGCGGTCGCATCAGTCAGGGGGTCCAGGGAATCAGGCGTTGCCGCCGCAGCAGCGCGCAGCCGTGCGACGCTGAGCTGCGCCACGCGCAGCAGATGGCGCGCCAGACCGCCGCTGCCGCACTCATAGTGCGCGGCGGAGGCCGGCAGGGTGGCGACCAGCCGCACCAGCAGCCGCCAGGGCGAGGACGGCGCATCGCACCAGGCGCGCTGCCAGGTGGCGGGCAGCGCCAGGGCCTGGGCGAGATCCTCGCGCTGCGGCGCGAGTCGCTCCCAGTGCTCGTTCAGGGGTAGGCAGGGCAGCAGCATGGTTTCCTCACGCCACGGGTGTTACAACGCATCCAGATCGGGCGCGGCATCGAGGACGACCGCATCCGCCGGCGATGCGTCGGCGATCGCTGATGCGGCAGCCGCGGCGGGCGCCGGCGCCGGCGCCGACCGTGGCGAGGCGGGAACCGGCCCCAGCGGCTCGCGCATCACCCCGGGATGCATGCCGATCTCCGCGCACAGGTCGGTTTCAGGCGGGGCGAAGAGTCCGGTTGCGATCAGGTAGACCTGGCCCTGGGTCTGCACGAAGGCTTGGCCGCGCGGCAGCTGCAGCACCGCATCCGCCGGCACGCGCTTGACCGTGACCTGGCTGCGGGAGGTCGCGTGCTGGGCGGTGAAGTCCCCGGTGACCCCGCCCAGCAGGCTCGCCCCGGGGCTGACCGAGAGCGAACGGCTGTCGCGGGTGATGGTCACCTCCCCGGTGCGGCCGCTGAAGTCGCGGGCGTCCTCCTCGAGCGGACTGCGCAGCTGGATCAGGGTGTTGAGGTTGCCCAGCGCCTGCTGGCTGCCCTCGCGCCCGAGCTGCTTGGCGAGATCCGCCCGGGTCTGACCGGCGAGGATGGCGCGCAGCCCCACCCCGCGGCACTTGTTCAGCAGCTGGATGAAGGGCTCGTTGATGAAGGAGCTGACTTCATCGGCGAACAGGTAGAACGGCGGTGCCGAGCCCGGCTGGTACTGGTAACGCCGTCCGAACCACGCCGCCAGGTCCTGGATCAGCAGCCGCGCGCAGGCGTTCGCGCCATGGTCGTCGATCATCGAGCCGAGCGCGCAGTAGATGACCTGGCGCTGCGCGACCACGTCGTCCCACACCAGGTCCGAGACCGGCGCGCACATGATGCGCGCGCGCTCGCCCAGGAATGGCCGGATCGCCGACTGCAGGGTGGTGGCGTACTCCAGGAACTTCTGCCGCTCCTTGGCCGCATCGGAGGCATGCGCCGCCAGGGCGCGCCGCAGCTGCTGGAAGCAGCGCCGCAACTCCACGGCGTCCTCGGCGCGCGGCGGCACGAAGTGGTCGTAGAACTCCTGCAGCTGCCGCTGCGCGACCGAGGCGGGGGC
>Ga0302314_10023337_pt1 | contig 10100 bp, 3 predicted proteins | sample III_Palsa_N2_3_FD_200533 | JGI IMG/M metagenome (GOLD analysis project Ga0302314, IMG submission 200533) | Peat permafrost microbial communities from Stordalen Mire near Abisko, Sweden - III_Palsa_N2_3 | ecosystem: Environmental > Terrestrial > Soil > Palsa > Peat permafrost | place: Sweden...
CAAAAAACGGCGTGCTCGAGGCCACCAGCAGATATGCACGCAAACTCCACTTGTCGCCGTCGACGACAAGCAAGTCGTCCACCATGCGCTGCACGAGCGTGTTGGCCTGCCCGCAGGGCCCCAGCGTTTGTAATAGCTGGTCCTGTTGAGGCACAAACACAAATCCCTTGCCGCCATTGCCAGCGTGGTCGTCGGGCTTGGACACCCATTGGCTTGGCGTGCGGAACTTTTGCGCACGCGCGCACTCGGCCTCGTCCTTCCACCGGTAACTCGCTGGCATAACGCCAAGCTCGTTGAGCGCGCACCCGTGGCTTGCCGTGAACCGTTGCAAAGTTTCAACCTGCGTGCACTTGGAGCCGCCCAGCGCCGTGGCGCCGTCAAACACGTCACCCAGGTGCTCAAATTGCCTGTCCACAGCCGCCTGCGCCTTGGCCGCTTCCTTGGCGGCCAACTTGCGCTTCATTTTGCACACCTTGCTCGTGCAGTCGTCGTCGTCGCCGTCGCTCTTTAAAGCCAGCCGGGCTTGCGCGTGACCGGTGAACTTTGCAAAACGCCGCATGGCCGTGCGCAAAACCTCAAAGCTGCGCTCATTGTTGAAAAACTCATACGCAGGGTCGTACAGACGGCCCGAGGCTTCTTCCTCGGCTTCGGAATATACAAGGGAAAAACCACCGTATTGATCGCCCGCACGCATGCGCTCAAACGCCGCTGGGGCTTCGTGCAATTCCAAAACGAGATCCATGATATCCGTCACCATGCCGCGCGTGTCATAGTTCAAGCTCCACGTGTATCCGGGGTATCCGTTAGCCTCTATGAAATGCACGCGGAACCTGTCGTCAATCATGAAATCCAAGCCGAAAATGTTAAACGAGCCCTTGCGTCGAACAAGTTTGGCCTTGGCGGACTGGAAGACAAAGTTTCCAACTTTTTTCAAGTAGGGCGCCAGTACGGCGTCGACGTAGTGCGCGCCAGTGAGCCCGTTGCGCGTGAGGTAGTCTTGCAGCATTGAAAATGTCCAAATGTGTTCGCTCAGCTTGAAGCCTTCCTTTAGCGACTGGTAGTGCGTATTGGTCAAGTACACGGCGCGATCCTTGCTTTCTGGGTTGTAGGCGTGCAGACTTCGTCGCAAGTAGCCTTCGCGGAAAAACACCATCCAAGGGTCGGTGGACGCCACCAGCAAGTATACGCGGAGGTCGAACTTGGCCTTGTGAATGAGCAGAGGACGCGCAATGTACTCTTGCACCAGGTAGCGATCTACGGCGTTGATCGATACGTTTTCAGCGCAGGGGAAGAATTGAGGGACTTTGCGCATCACTGAAGCAGCAGAGGAGTGGAACGTAATGCCCTGGCCTTGCGAGCCGGTTTCTGGCTTGAGCAGGAACGAGTACTTGCGCTCCACCTTGGCCACAAACGTCTCGCATTCGTCCTTGTAGTACAATCGGTTTTGCGCAGGCGAGATTTCCAAGCTTTCAAACGTAGTCGTCGTGTCGTTTTTCGGCCTGCGCTTGAGCACAAATCGTTGCTTGGTGCGCAGTTGCACGCCCTTGTTGCCACCAATGGCGTCGGCGCCTTCAACGGCCTCAAGGTACGTCTTGCCCTCTTGGTCTTTAATCAGGCTGGCAAACACATCGGGCATGCGCTTTTCCAGCTTGGCCAACTCGGTGCCATCGGTGAGCAACAATGAAACTTTTAGGTTGAGCCCGGTCAGAAACGCGTCCGAGCCTGCGACTTTGGACGTCTTGTACAGCATGCGCCACTTTCTATCGGTCAAATCCTCCATGGCCAAGCCGCGGCACTCGTCCCTCAGGCATCCAAACGTGCGCCGCCCCGTTTTAGAATGCGTGTAGGGCAGAGTGATTTGCCTCGGAATGGTAATCTCGTCCTTGTCCTTTGCGTAATACCGCACGGCCATTGCAATGGGGCGGTGCATCCGCGGACGACTTGGCGTGAGCTTCCACGACGCCAGGCCCGACGGGTCCGGGCCCTCCGTCTCGTCGATTTTGGGCTTGCGCGCGCCGCCGCGCACAGGCCGCCCAACAAGGCGCCTAAACACGACAATGTACAACAGCGACGCCACGAGGCACACCGCAACCACCAAGGCCATGAGCCTTTGGCGCCGCAGCCATCGCACGGGCTTGCGATCGTCCCCGACCTGCGCCGCATCCGTGCCGCCGTTAGCCGTCGCGGCCACTGACGTCGTCCCAGCAGCAGCAGCAGCAGTCCCCGCCATTGCCGCCGTTGCCGCCGCCGCTGCCGCCGCCGCTGATGCAGCAGCGACGGGCGGCTTGCGGCGCATCATCGGTGGTTCCTGCGCTGCGCTTTTGCCTTTTCGAAAGAAATCTTTGCCAGCAGCACACCACGTCGACGCTACGAACCCCCGCGAGCCGCGCCAAAATGCTCAGCCTCGTGCCCGCGGCGCTGCTGGAGGACGACGACGAATCTCGCGGCGCGCAACAGGTGCGCGCGCTGGCGGCCAAGCTCGACGCCAAGCCGTTTAGCGCCGTGGACGCATGCCGCTTCCTTTCCCTCGTCCTGCCGGCCATGAAACAACACGAGGACGAAGCGCAGAAGCTCGTCGATGCCCTGCTCGCGGACATGCCCTGGTGGTCACTGGGCGCTGTGCTGCACCTGGTCAGGAATCAAAATCTGCCCCCCAAGGTTCTGCCTTCGTTTTACCGCTTCGCCTCGCGCTTGGTGCGTGACCCCAGCGCGGGCGCGGAGTCTTTTCGCACCGGGGCTTTCCGCGAGCACCCCGGGTCGTGGTTTGAGGTTGGCGAAGAAGGCGGGTTGCGCTTGGGGGGGCGTTCGCGAAGTTGGGGTCAGCTGCGCGGGTACTCGTTCACGTGCTGGCTCAACTTGAGCAAGAGCACGCGTCCTGGCGAGCGCAGACAAATTTTCCGCTGCGGCAATTCTCCGCAAGGCGTTCGCTTGGAAACCTACCTGTGGGAATCGCAACCGGGCGAAATTTCCTTCATGATTCGCTCGCGCACGCAAACTGGAGGCAGCTGGACGTCGTTGCAAGGCGTCGTGGCAGTGGCGCTGGGCCGATGGCACTTTCTCGTAGTGTCGCACGTGCGCCCGTACCTGCTGGGCCGCGCCAAGGTGCAAGTGTTCCTGGACGGCATTCTGCAAACCAACGTGCAGGGCGCCGTGCCCTTTCCCACCAGCACCGAAATGGACGACTGCGTGCTGGGCATGGGCCTGCAAGGCTTCATGGGCGCGCCGGCGCTGTTTGAGGGCGGCGAGATTGGCCCAGCCGAGGCCAACGCGCTGTGCTCGCGCGCGCGCGTCGCCGTGGAGCCGCCGCACGTCGTCGGGGGTCACGACGACTCGGCGGACATTGACGACGAGGACGACGAAGGCACCGGCGGCCTCGGGTACGGGCGCGACGACGCGGCTGACCACCAGGTCGAGGCGGGCACCGTGGTCGTTGAGCTGGCCGCGCGCGCGGGCGTGCTGCAGGCTGACGAGAACCGCAAGATTAAGCGCATGGTGTTTGTCTTGGACCCGCGCGCGTGGGACGCGGACTCGGGCACGTGCCCCGAGCTGGTCATCCGCGGCGTCCGACGTGGCCAGCGCGACGCCCTCGAGCTCGTTCCCGACGTGGAGGAAGCCGGCGGGCTGGGGTTGGTCGACGACGATCACACGGACGACGCGCGCTTGGAGGGCGACTGCACGGTGCGGCTCGAGTCCGCGTCGAAGAAGGACGCCGTGGAGCTCGCCGGCGGGAGCCGCTCGCTGCTGCTGGCCGTGCGCGACGCCCCGGCGGGTTTGGTGAGCGAGGCGCTCATGTTGTTGGGCGACGCGTTACACGCCGACTCGCACTTGCGCGCCACGTTCCTGGGCATTGAGGGCTTTGGGCTCGTCGGCCGGGAGCTCAGGCGCAGGCCAATGGCGCGTTTTGTCACCCTTGGCACTTTCGCTTGGGCTAACACGCGCGCGCAACGGCACCGGCAACCCAACAGGAGGAGGACCAGGCGGACATTGTGGTGCAAGTGACGCTGCACATGATGCGCGCCGCGCCGGTGCGGTCGGCCCTGGAAAGCGAGTTTGCGTGCGCCGGGCTGCGCGAAGTGCTGCTCGACAGCCGCGCGAGCCCGGAGCGCCTCGCTAGCGCGCTGCGACTCGTGTCGGGGCTGGCGGCCGAACACCCGCGCTGGGTGCGCGCCACGGTGGGCGTCGAGGGCGTGCTGCGCGTGATGCTGCGTCTCGCCGACGCGGACAAGCAGGCCGAGCTCGTCACCGACGTGCTGCGGCACTTCTGGGGCGTCGACGCGGCCGGTGACGACGACGACCAGGCGCTGCCCGGGCCCACGGCGCACGAGGCGCAGGCTGTGCTGTCGTTTGTCGTGGAGCACCCCGACCTCCCGGGCTCGGGCGAGCTGGTGCGCGAGCTGCGCGAGCTCGTGGACACCGGGCCGGCGTGCGCGGCCATGCAGGCTCTGGGCGGTGTGCCGGTGCTGATCCGCCTGGGTTCGTTTGCGGAGCGCAACATCAAGAACCCTGCCACGGGCGTGATCCTAAGGGATCCCGACCCCTTACCGGCCCTCATCAGCCCCATCTCCCAGGCGCCCGTGGAGACGCGCTCCGAGCTCGTGCGGCTCATCGGGGCGCTCATGCACCGCGGCATTGCGCTGCGCGACGTCGAGCCCGACCCCGAGCTGCATTTGGGCGCCCTGCTGGCGACGCTCAACCCGCTCGGGGGGCCGTCGGAGACGAGCGAGGCCGTGCTCAAGGCCGTGCTCGACGCCGTGCCGTGGCCGGGCGCGCTGGCGGTGTGGTCGCCGCTCGCGCAAGAGGCTGTGGATGCCAAGGGCATGGCGAGGGTCGCCGACGCGCTGCGCAGGGACCCGGCGAGCTGCCGCGCGCTGGCGCAGATGCGCGGCTGGCAGGCGTTGTTCGCGCAGCTCGCGCTGGCCCCTGGCCCCTTGGGCGTGGCGGCGAGGAGCGCGCTGACGGCCACGGTGTCGCACGCCGAGGACGTTCGCGCGCTGGAGGAGCTCGTGCGCGGCACGCCCGCGCTGGTGTGGAGCGGCGTGTGCCGCACGCTCATCACGCTGCCGCAGGGCGTTCCCACGGCAGTGCTGCAACGCGCGCTGTCGCTGGCTCGGCGGTCAGACTTTTTCGTGCACGACGAGCACGACTGGGAGCAGCTCGCCGCGGCATGCCTGGCGGCGGCGGAGGGCCTGCGCGACAAGAGCCATTTGCCTGCGCTGGCGTGGGCGGCGCGCATCATGGCCAAGGGCAGGACGAACGAACTGGTCGCCAACGCGGCCAAGGCCTGCCTGGGCGTTTTGACAAAGGAGATGGCCAAGCCGAGCGCGGAGAATCGCCGGCGTGTGATGGGCGTGCTCGCGGCGTCGGGCGCCGAGCCGTTTGAGGAGTCGTCCACCGGTCAGCTGCGCGCCGAGCTTTGCCTGGGCATTCTGCAAATGTACCCGCTTGACGACGAGGGCCAAATCGAGCGCAAAATGGTCAGCGCGCTCGAGACGGCCAGCACGATCCACGGCGCGGTGCGCAAGGTGCTGGACACGTTACCACTCAGCGGCAACGCGGAGGAGGACGAGGTCCCCGTGTTCGCCCCGCTGGACGAGGTAGCGGTGTGGGTGGCGGCGCGCTCCATGCACGGCACAATGCCCGCGCGCGTGGCCAAGGTGCTCAAGACGCGCGCCGCCGTGGACGTGCGCGACAGGCTCGCACACCGCGTCACCGAGCGCGTGCGCGATTTGCGCTTCGACGCGCGCTGGAAGGCCATGCAGGACGAGGACGCTGCCGAGCAGGCCGCGCTCGCGGGGGACAGGCTGGCGTGGACGCTTGACGAAAACTTTTGCGAGCGCGGCTCGCGCTTGCGCCGCCGCATGCTGCCCGTCGGCCCAGAGCCCGTGGCGTCCGTGTCGCCGCGCTCCGAGCCGTCAAAGTCGGCGTCGCAGTCGTCGAGCCCCCGCATGGGCGGCGGAGCGCAGCCGGCTTTGTCGTCGGTGGCGCCCGCGGCCATGGCGGCGGCCCCGAGCACGCCGCAGTCGTCGCAGGAAGACAACGACTGGGTTAAGATTGGCGAGGAGCTGTCGCGCCGCGTGGCCGTTGTGGACCCTACCTCGCAGGCCGCCGGCGCGGGCGACGCGGGCGCCGGCGCTGATGACGACGGCGACGGCGGCATCGACTCGCAGCCCGCATCCTCGGCAGCAACCGCCCCGGCAGTGTCTGCGGCGGCGGCGGCGGCGGCGCTGACGACCCCGGCGACGACGATGGCGGCGCCCCAGCCGGCCGCGGCGCACGAGGAGGTGGAAGCCAAGGTGAAGAAGATGACGATGGAGGAGTGGGTGAACCGCCCGCCGCTGTCGATTCGCGGCGAGCTGGAGGGCCGCTGGATCGACGCCAAGAGCGGCGAGCGCATCATCATGGCCGCACGCGCCTTTGTCGTGCGCGCGCACGGCGAGTGCGCTGGCCGACTGGTCATCTCCACAGTGGCGCTGTACTTTGACCCCGACCCGCCGGGCGCTGCGGGACACTACTTCAAGGCCAGCAGCGAGGACGAGGCCGAGGCCGACGGCGGCCGCGACGTGCGCAAGCTGAACGAGCCGCGGCAGCGCTGGCCCGTGCGGGCGGTGCAGCGCATCTTGCTGCGCAGGTTCCGCATGCTCGAGTCGGCGTGCGAGATTTTCATGCGCGGCGACGCGTGCGCGTCAGTGTTCCTTCGCTTCGAGGACGTTTCCACGGCCGTGCCCAAGCGCCGAGTGCGGCAGGTGCGCGACCAAGTGGTCCGCGCCGCGCTCGCAGTGCTGCCCAGGGCGGCGCGCGAGCGCTCGCAGCGGCCCAAGGCGAGCGTGCGCGACTTGGTGGCTCCCGCGACGCAGGCGTGGCGGTGCGGGGCGCTGTCCAACTACGACTACCTCGCCGAGCTCAACGCCTTGGCGGGGCGCTCGGTGCACGACTTGTGCCAGTACCCGGTGTTCCCGTGGATCTTGGCCGACTACACGTCGGAGACGCTGGACGACTTGGAGGACCCGAGCATTTACCGCGACTTGTCCAAGCCCATGGGCTCGCTCTCGGAGCACCGCCTGGAGCAGTACCTAGAGCGCTACGAGTCGTTTGACGACCCGGCCATTCCAAAGTTCATGTACGGCTCGCACTACTCCACCGCCGCCGGGGTTGTTTTGCACTTTTTGGTGCGCGTGGAGCCGTTCCGCAGCCTGCACTTGGACATTCACGACAAGCACTACGACAAGCCGGACCGCATGTTCACCTCGGTGCCCCTGGCGTGGGAGGCGTCTTCGACGAGCGCCGACCTGGGCGAAGTCAAGGAGCTCACGCCCGAGTTCTACTCGCTGCCGGCGGCGTTTGAGAACCGCGGGCGATTTGACTTTGGCGTCAGCCAGAGCGGCGTCAAGGTGGACGACGTCGCACTGCCGCCGTGGGCCAAGGGGTCGGCGGACACGTTTGTGCGCACCATGCGCGCGGCGCTGGAGAGCAACCACGTGTCGGCGCACCTGCACTTGTGGCTCAACCTCGTGTTTGGCTTCCAGCAGCGCGGCCCCGAGTCGGTCAAGGCCAACAACGTCTTTTACTACCTGACGTACCCGGGCGCCGTTGACCTCGAGGCGATTGAGGACACGAACATTCGCCGCGCGGCCGAGCTGCAGATTGCGCACTTTGGCCAGTGCCCCGAGCAGCTCGAAGCCGTGGAGCCGTGGCCGGTGCGCGAATGGCTGGTCAGCAAGCACGGGCAGTTCACCTTGAGACCGCGCTCGGGCGTGGAGCAGGGCTTTGCCGTGGACGCCCAGCTCGAGACGGTGGCGGTGCGCCACGTCAAGCGCGGCGCCATGCTGGAGCGCCCCGCCGTGGACGGGCAAACGAGCGACGACGGCGGCGGCGGCGGCCTGCTCGCGCTCAGGGACGACGGCAGCGTGCACGTGCTCGTGCGCGCGCCCGGACTTGAGGCCACCGATGCCAAGGGCGACCGGCGCGCCAAGTCGCAGCCGTTGCGCGGCGTCTTCCAGTCGCGGCTGGCGGCATGGAGCCCCGACGCGTCGCTGCTGTTCTCGGTGGGGCGCGCGGCCGTGGGAACGGTGGACGTCACGATGCTCGACGTGAGCCGCGGCGACGGCGCGCCCGTGGCAAGGGGCACGCTGTTCGCTCACGAGGACAAGGTCACCGCGCTGGCGTACCACGACGGCCTCCTGGTCACCGGCGCTGCCGACGGGTCGCTCCGCTTGTGGCGCCTGGGCCGTGCAGGCGCGCTGCGTCGCCCCACGGTGTGGACTGCACCGCGAAGGTTTCTGCGCGGCCACTCGGACGGCACGCCGGTGCTCTGCGCCGCGGTGTGTCGGTCGATTGGCGTTGTGGCCACGTGCTCGGCGCAGGCGCTCGTGGGGCATGACACCACGTCGGGCAAGGTGATCTTCTCCGTGCCGGCGCTGGGCGGCTCGCGCGCGATGGAATGGGACCGGCGCTCTGGATCGCTGCTGGTGTGCAAGGGCGCGGGCGAGCTGCACGTGGTCGGGCTGGACGGCGCGCGGCTGGCGATGCTGGACTGCGGCGAGGCGGTGATTGCGGTGGCGGTAATCGCGCCGGCGACGGCGCTGGTGGCCAAAGCGACGTCGATTGACGTCGTGGACCTGCCCGCGCTGCGCGTGCTGCAGACGTGGCCTTTGCTCGACGTGGTGGCCATTGCGCCGATGAGCGTGGAGCCCAAGCTCGACGTGGACGAGGACGTTGCCGTGTCGCTGGTGACGTCGTCGCGCACCGTGTTTGTGCTGCGGCGCACGCTGAACGCGGCGGGCACTGGGATGGAGGAACGCAGGCGGCTATCGGCGCCCTCGGTGGTGGGCGCCGTGTCGAGCGCGGTGAGCGGCGCGGCGCGCGGGCAGAGCTTGATCGGCGCGTTGGACAAAGTAGCCAAGGGCGTTGACATGGGCAGGGGCGTGGCTGGCGAGGCGTGGGAGCTGTTTTCCAGCACGGTCAGCAAAGCCGGAGCCACGCCGCGCGCCGACGGGATGAAGCGATGAGCCTCTTTTTTTTGGGTTTCTGGTGCGTGTGTGCGTGCGTGTGAGGTTTTAACAAACACAAAGGTTTTACACGTTTTCAGTCGACGCGGACGACTGTTTCACGAAGAAGTCGTCGATTTTGCGCTTCTTCTTAGGCGACGGCGACGCGCTGGGGCGCTGCTGCGCGCCAGGCGACGGCCGCGCACCCGGTGACGGCTGCGGCTTGGAAGGCGAGGCGTTGTCCACCTCATCGTCGCCGTCGTCGTGGTCAGTCTCGGGGCGCGCCGGCGAGGCGGCAGGTTTGAAATACGAGGTAATCGTCTTGGAGCCGCCCAGCAAGTCGTATGGCAGCACGCAGTCGGGTTCGCGGTAGCCAATCTTGCCAACCTTGGGCGTGACCGGGTGCCACTTGAGCCCCGAGGGCGTCGGCTTGACCAAAGCCTGCACTTGAGTCCACGACTGCGTGCCGTCGAGCCACCGCCTGGCTGCTGCCGCGTCCATGATCAGCGGGCTTCTGTCGTGCAGCCACGTGATTTGCGCGCACGGATCCACGGTCACAATGGCAAACGTGGTTTCCTGCACGCCGTCGGGGTTCATCCACTGCTCGTACAGGCCGGCGAGATACAGCCCCGGACGGCCGTCGCCGTAGACGAGGTAGGGTTGCTTTGGGAGACGTTCGCGGCGCTGCCATTCGTAGAAACCGCTGATTGGGAGGATGCATCGCTTGCCGTTGAGCCTGTCGGCGTGGATCAAGAGCAAGTTGTCGTCGCGCGCGTTGAACTGCTTAAAGTATGAAAAGTCGTCGGTCGCCTTGGTGTGCGCGGGAATGAGACCCCACCGCGCAACGCGCGGCACGCAAGGCGAGTCGCCCTGCAGGCCCTCGGTGAGGATGAACAGGCTCCTGCCAGGGCTCACGTTCAGTCCGCCAGTGTCCGGCGGAACCTCGGGCGCCGCATTCTCACCGAGAAGTTCTTGCACGAGCGCTTGCACATCGGCGTGTTTCACATAGACGCGACCGCACATGATCGCCTGTCGCTGAGTGGGCGCGTGGCGCCACCGCGGTGCGGATGCGCGCGTGCGCGCGTGTGTCTGTGTACGTCGAGCTCTCACAGCTAC
>Ga0302314_10023338_pt1 | contig 10100 bp, 10 predicted proteins | sample III_Palsa_N2_3_FD_200533 | JGI IMG/M metagenome (GOLD analysis project Ga0302314, IMG submission 200533) | Peat permafrost microbial communities from Stordalen Mire near Abisko, Sweden - III_Palsa_N2_3 | ecosystem: Environmental > Terrestrial > Soil > Palsa > Peat permafrost | place: Sweden...
CACGATCGACATCCAGGAGGAGCAGGATAACCCCCAGGGAGGAGCCGGCAGCTACTTTGCGTACGGACTCGGCGGCGGCATCGACTATCGAATCACCGATCGCATCGTCGCACGAGCCGATTTCGAGTACCAGCACTGGGGCTACCAGACCGGCCTTACCCCGGCCGCTATCACCATCGGCGCAGCCTACCGGTTCCGCTAAGCCTGCCCTCCCTACCAGCGCGTTCACCCCAACCAGAGCGATGGAGCGTTTCCACGCCGGTCCCCCAAGTCGATGATGTTGCGCGGTTGTCCTTCAGGAAAACCGCACTGCGCGAGACTCGCCGGGGACCAGCAGTCGTGGAACCGCTCTATAATCGCTCTCGTTGTCTTTAACCTGCCCTGGGAGAGTCCTCTTGATCGGACGGCTGGCGTTATCGTTCCTTCTCGGGGGAGCATCTACTCTCTTCAGCCAGGCCCTCCCAACCGCATCACGCGCCGCAGATGCTCAGATCGGCGTCGGCTACAGCGTGGGCCGGCCAGACTACCCCCCGCAAACCACCTTCCAGGGATTCTCCGCCTACACAGACTTCGACTTCAGGCCGCACTTCGGAGCAGAAGCCGAGTTCCACCAGGTCAACGCCACCGGCAGCTATCAGAGCTTCCAGCGGACTTACGAGATTGGCGGCCGCTATCTCCGCACCTATGGACCGGTGGTTCCCTACATCAAAGCCATGGTCGGGCGCGGACAATTCGAGTACCCCTACGGCGAGACGGAAGCCAACTACACCATGTACGCCGGTGGGGTTGGCGCGGACTTCAAACTCGGATCCTTCCTGCGCGTTCGTGCAGAGTACGAACTGCAGAAGTGGGCCAGCTTCCCCAATGGGGGTCTAACGCCGCAGATTGTCACCCTCGGCGTCGCATACCACTTCGCCGGAAAGCCCGGGTACAAGTAGTTCCACAGCCAAGCGTATGCAAAAAGCCCCACATCCTTGAAAGAGATGTGGGGCCGAAAGCTGGTCGCCGGCAACCGCCAGCCTAGAAGTGATAGGCCACGCCGATGGTCGGCATGGAGATGATCTCGTAGCGATTGGTGGAGAAGTTGGTCTCTCCAAAGTTCGGCGCCTTCACCAGGAAACCCCGATACTCAGCACGTATGTCAAAGCTGGGGCTCAATTCGTACGCCAGACCGCCCCCAAACAGGCCTGCGATGCCCTTCGTGCTCTTGGTCCCCAGCAGGTTGGTGCCCTCGTCCAGAACCGGCGTGAAGATCAGCGTGCCTACACCAACTTCGGCGAAAGGGCTGTAGCGCTTGAAGTTGAGACTGTACACATAGGCCCCGGTGGCTTCCTGCTGGCGCGAGTGGATCCGGCCATACGGCTCAAAACTCGTCGCGTACTTTTGGGAGTCCTGGGCAAAACTGTAGTTCAGTTCGAGAGCACTGCGCGGAGTCAGCATATACCGGTAGCTAAGCAAGAGACCCAGAGCGCCCGTCATCTCCTGCTTTACGTTCGCGGCGCCATGCACTGTAGGGCCGAAGATTCCGGTGCCGCTGAAGCTCACATCTTGCCGGCTTTCCTGCCCATAACCTGCAGCGGCCGACAGCATCAGCACGCCCAACAACATCGTCTTCTTCATTCTTCGTTTCTACCCCTTCTTGTTCCTTGCAACTCGGCCCTGGATTCGTAGACCCGGAAAGCAATGCTCCTCGCATCGCATCGAAACACTGGCACGGTCACTCACACCATTGTACCCGTAGCCAAGGCTCCCGTGGTGCGTCGAGCGTTGCAATCACGCAAGAAGGCCGGGGAATCAAATTTCTCCCCGGCCCGCCTGCAATTTTCGCCAATAATTATTGTGGGGGCGCGGCTGGAGGAGGACCACCAGCACCTGGACCGCCGCCGCCGGGCCGACGCTGCGGCATCGATGCAAGGTACGCATCGTACTTCGGCTTCTGATCGTCCGTCAGCAATGCCTTGATCTTTGTGTTCTCATCCGCCATCATCGCTTGCATTTTGGGCATCAAGGTCGATCTGTCTTCGCCCGAAGCCATCATGTCCTGCCGCTTCTTGGCATCATCCGTATAAATCGCCGTGATCTTCGTCTTCTGGTCGTCCGTCAGCGTCACAGCTTTGTCGATTGCGGCCACACGCATCTCCGGGGTCATGCGTCCCATGCCACCACCACCGCCACCCTGAGCCATCATCGGCACCGTACATAGCGCGGCGCTACACATAGCCACGACGCCTGCGCGGGTGGCATATTTACGAATCATCATCATGTTCATTGGCTGATCTCCAGTGTCGATACCGGCATACTTTCTCCGGCGGACAAGTCTACCGCTACAGACGAGCCACCCGCCAGAAGAGTTTGAGCGAATGAAAACAAATTTCACCTTCGGAATTCATAGTCCGCGCCATCCCGCCAGCCCACCCAACTCGCCGAAACCGTCACTTCAGGCTCCCCGCTCCGGCAGAAAGCAATAGGGATCGCCGTGCGCAGCCGCATACGCCTCCACAATCTTCAGAAACGCAACGGCCACATGCGACAAGCTCGCCTGCCGCCGATACACCAGCCGCAATTTGCGCTCGAGCTGCAACTCCTTCACCCGAACCCGCACCAGTGCACCGCTCGCCAGCTCCGTGCGCACCGTCAGGCCAGGCACCAGCGCCACCCCGTTCCCCATCTCAACAAACCGTTTGATCGCCTCCAGCGACGGCAACTCCACGCCCATCCGCAGCGGCGTCTTGTGCCGCTTGAACGTGTCGATCACCTTCTGCCGCTGCGGCGAAGATATATTGTGCGCAATAAAATTCTGTGCGCCAAGCTGGTCGATCGACACCTCTTTGTCCTTCGCCAGCGGATGCTTTGGATTCACCACAAAGTCCAGTTCGTCCCGATACACCACCACCGACCGAATCTGCTCGTCGTCCGGCCGAAAGCTCAGCACCCCGATCTCCACCGAATGCACCAGCACCTCGTCCGAGATGCGGCTCGCCAGAGCCCGCTGCACCGTCACCTTAATCCGCGGATTCTTCCGCCGAAACTCGTCCAGCAGAGGCAATAGATAGAGACACGTATATTCGTTCGCCGCCAGGTTTAGCCGCCCACGATGCAGCTCTCTCAACTCGGCCAACGCTCCCGTGGCTTCAGTCCGCAGATTCAGCAACTTCTGAGCGTACTCGCGCAGCACCTCACCCGCATCGGTCAACGTGCCATCGCGCGACGACCGCTCCAGCAACACCTCGCCCAGTTCCGCCTCGAGCTTGGCGATCGCCTGACTCACCGCCGGCTGCGTCCGGTGCAGCCGCGTGGCCGCCCGCGAGAAGCTCCGCTCCTCCGCCACCGCCAAAAATGTCTCCAGCTGAAACAAATCCATCGTTAGTCACTTCAATCCAGAGAAGGGCCGAAGGCCCGCAACATACCAGCCTGGGCCGAAGGCCCGCAACATACCAGCCTGGGCCGAAGGCCTAGGTTCGGTGCCCCGCATAACAAAGGGCCATAGGCCCGCAACATACCAGCGTAGGTTCCGGCCCCAAAGAATCCGAGGGCTGAAGGCCCGATATATACTTTTCCCTTGCCTCAACCTCGAATATATCTATTAGAAATATTGATACCCCGACAATATACTATAAGCATGCATTATCCTAAGGGCCGAGGAGCCGAGGTCACATCCATGTCCCAGACAGATCCCCCAGTTATGCCGGAAGATCAGCCGCAAGAGCCCCGCGTCTACTTCTTCGACACCACCCTCCGCGACGGCGAGCAGTCGCCCGGCTGCACCATGCACAGTGGCGAAAAGCTCCGCCTCGCGCACCAGATCGCCTCGCTCGGCGTCGACATCCTCGAAGCCGGCTTCGCCATCGCCTCCGAAGGCGACCGCGATTCCATCCGCACCATCGCCCTCGAAGTCGGGACAGCCCGCGGCCCAATCATCGCCAGTCTCGCCCGCTGCAAGCGCGAAGACATCGAAGCCGCCGCCCACTCCATCGAGCCCGCAGCCCGTGGCCGCATCCACACCTTCCTCTCCACCTCTGACCTCCACCTAGCCGCCAAGTTGCAGATCACTCGCGAGCAGGCACTGGACCAGATCGCAGAGATGGTCGCCCTCGCTCGCAGCTACGCCGAGGACGTCGAGTTCTCCCCCGAAGACGCCACCCGCACCGACCGCGACTTCCTCGTCAAGGTCTGCGAAGTCGCCATCCAGGCCGGCGCCACCACCCTCAACCTGCCCGACACCGTCGGCTACTGCATCCCGCAGGATTACGCGCAGATGTTCACCGACGTCCGCGCCCGCATCCCGCGCATAGACGCCGAAGGCATCGTCCTCTCCGCGCACTGCCACGACGACCTCGGGCTGGCTGTAGCAAATACGATTGCTTCAGTGGAAGCCGGAGTCCGCCAGGTCGAATGCGCCATCAACGGCATCGGCGAACGCGCCGGCAACGCCTCGCTCGAAGAACTCGCCGCCATCTTCACCACGCGCCGCGATAAGCTTCCCTACCACCACAACATCGTGATGAACAAGCTCTACCCCACCAGCCAGATGCTCGCCGAATGCATCACCTTCGGCGCCGCGCCCAACAAGGCTATCGTCGGAGCCAACGCCTTCGCCCACGCTGCTGGCATCCACCAGCACGGCGTCATGGTCAACCCGCTCACCTACGAGATCATGACACCCGCCTCAGTCGGCGTCCCTCACAACTCGCTCGTCCTCGGCAAACACTCGGGCCGCCGCGCCCTCGAACAGCGTTACGTCGAGCTCGGCCAACCCCTCACCCGCGAGCAACTCAACACCGTCTACACCCGCTTCACCGAACTAGCCGACCGCAAGAAAACCATCTACGACCAGGACCTGCTAACCCTGCTCAAACCCGAACCCAAAGTCTCTGCAATCGCATGATGACCCTGCCCAAGGTTTTGTTCATGCTTCTCTTGCCAGCTCCCGCGCTTCCAGCATGCTTCTTCTTTTTTGGCGGGTGGGCGGGTAGGTACCCCAGAAACAAGAGGGAGCGGATTATCGGAGGCATATCACTTGCGTATGTTCCCGTTTACTTTTTCATCATTCACCGCTGGCCCGACCTCAAACTTTGAACCCGTTTCTGATCCGTGCTTCTACCCGTGTAATCCGTGTTAGGCCTTTACCTTTAGGAGTCAGTAAATGCGCCTCAAGATAGCCATCCTCGCCGGCGACGGCATCGGCCCCGAAGTCACCAACGAAGCCGTCAACATCCTCAAAGCCGTCGCTGAACTCGGCGGCCACGACTTCACCTTCGTCCCACTCCTCCTCGGCGGAGTAGCCATCACCGCGACCGGCTCACCTCTCCCCACCGCGACCCTCGACGCCGCGCTCGAGTGCGATGCCGTCCTGCTCGGCGCGGTCGGCGACAACAAGTTCAACGACCTCTCCCCCGACAAACGCCCGGAAGCCGGCCTTCTACAAATCCGCCAGGCCCTGGGCGGCTACGCCAACCTGCGCCCATCCATCGCCTACCCCGCGCTCGCAGAAAACTCGCCGCTCCGTCCCGAGGTCACTAAAGACGCGAACATCCTCTTCGTCCGAGAACTGCTCGGCGGCCTCTACTTCGGCTCGCCGCGCTGGTGGAACAAGGAAACCGGCGAGTCCATCAACACCATGCGCTACACCAAGGCCGAGGTCGTCCGTGTCGCACGCGTCGCCTTCGAACTCGCCGCCAAGCGTCGCAAGAAAGTCACCTCCGTCGACAAGGCCAACGTCCTCGAAGTCTCTCAACTCTGGCGCGCCACGGTCACCGAGGTCGCGAAGGACTACCCCGAAGTCACCCTCGAACACCAACTGGTCGACTCCATGGCCATGCACATCATGAACATCCCCCGCAACTTCGACGTAGTCCTCACCGAGAACCTCTTCGGCGACATCCTCTCCGACGAGGCCGGGGTCATCACTGGTTCCCTCGGCATGCTGCCGTCGGCCACCATAGGCGGCACGGTCAACCTCTACGAGCCCGTGCACGGATCAGCCCCCGACATTGCGGGCACCGGCAAAGCCAACCCCCTCGGCGCCATCCTCACCGCTGCCATGGTCCTGCGCCACTCCGCCAACCTCGAAGCCGACGCAGCCGCCATCGAAGCCGCTGTCAGCACCGTCCTCGCCGCCGGCCATCGCACCGCCGACATCGTTCGCAGAGGTGCAACAGCAAGCGCCGACTCAACTCAACACCTCGTCTCCACAACAGAAATGGGCAAGCTCGTCCACCAGGCCCTCGCCGAATCCATCGACCGCCGTCAAGCCATGCATGCCGTCTAGCCCACTTCATTGCGCCCGTCATCCTGAGCGAGCGCAGCGAATCGAAGGACCCCCGATGCTCCCAGATTGGCCGCAACGAATAAGACCTTCGGCCGCGAATTTCGTCCCACAATCATGAGCCGCATCCTCCAACTCGCCTCCGCCTTCCTCCTCACGACGACGCTCGCCTACGCCCAAACCCAGCCACCTCAGCCTCCACCCCAGACAAAGTCCAATAAAAAAGAGAAGCCCCAGCGCGAAGACGTCGAATGGATCTGGCAGTACACCCCCGCGCCGCCCGATAAAGACGGCCGCGAGAACGACCTCGTCCAGGATCCGCGCTTCCGCCCGTTCCTCGAGCAGTTCCTCCCCGCTCCGCAGACCTTCTGGGGCATCCCCATCAACGGCCGCTACCGCTCGCTTCCCAACACGGTGCTCGACCACCTCACCGTCCCCGACAAAGTCCTCGCCGACGACAACCGCTACATCGCCATCTCCGGCTGCACCGTCCACTTCTGTCCCGCGCGCGGCCTGCTCTGGATCGACCTCAACGGATCGCACCACCTGGTCGTCTTCGCCGCAATCGACTGGAACAAGGAAGGCCATCCATCCAGCGACCCCGCTGCCGAATACACACTGTGGATCTTCCCTAACGATCCCCTCACCACTGCATCCGGACCGGGCCAGCATCCGCCCGCGGCCCTCATGAAGGCCATCGCTCGCTGGACCGCCCAGCCGCTCGCCGGTTCCGGCAATGTCCAGAACATCACTCACGCCATCCTGGTCGACCCCGACGGCACGCCCCACGAAGTCGCGCCCTCAGCCCTCGGCGTCCAGCCACCAACCGCGAAATCCGACACCGACACCAGCGCACCGGCACTTAAACCGCGTAACTGACAGCAGACAACGTAGAACGGACAACGTACAACGCCACACCGGAAAAATCTTATGACGACATCAAACAATGCCCCCCGCACCCTCTTCGAAAAAGTCTGGCAGTCTCACCTCGTCGCCGAGCCGCAAGGCGAGCCCTCGATTCTCTACATCGACCTCCACCTCGTCCACGAGGTCACCTCGCCCCAGGCATTCGACGGCCTCCGCGTCGCCAACCGCAAGGTCCGCCGCCCCGACCGGACTCTCGCCACGGCGGACCACAATGTCCCCACCACCTCAGTGCAGGATCGCCTCGTCATCACCGACCAGATCTCCGCCGCCCAGGTCAACGCGCTGCGTAAGAATTGCGCCGAGTTCGGCATCCAGTTCTTCGACGTCCAGGACCGCGACCAGGGCATCGTCCACATGATCGGGCCCGAGCTCGGCGCCACCAAGCCCGGCTCGACTATCGTCTGCGGCGACTCGCACACCGCCACCCACGGAGCCTTCGGCGCTTTGGCCTTCGGAATTGGGACGAGCGAAGTCGAGCACGTCCTCGCCACGCAAACCCTGCCGCAATCGCAGGCGAAGACGTTCCGCATCACCGTCGACGGCGACCTCCCCTTCGGCGTCACCGCCAAGGACATCATCCTCGACATCATCGGCCGCATCGGCACCGACGGAGCCACCGGCTACGTCATCGAATACGCCGGCTCCGCCATCCGCGCCCTCTCCATGGAAGGCCGCATGACCGTCTGCAACATGAGCATCGAAGCCGGTGCCCGCGCCGGCCTAATCGCCCCCGACGAGACCACCTTTAGCTACCTCAAAGGCCGCCGCTTCTCCCCGCAGGGCGCAGCATGGGATGAAGCAGTAGCCCACTGGAAGACCCTCCCCTCCGACCCGGGCGCGAAGTTCGATCGCGAGCTCCACATCGACGCCTCCACCCTGGCGCCCGCCGTCACCTGGGGCACATCGCCCGGCATGACCACCACCATCGACGCCACCGTCCCCACGCTCGCCGACGCCAAAACCGATGCCGACAAGAAGTCCTTCGAGCGCGCCTACGAGTACATGGGCCTCACCCCCGGCACACCCATCGCCGAAATCAAGATCGACACCGTCTTCCTCGGCTCCTGCACCAACGGCCGCATCGAAGACCTCCGCGCCGCCGCCGCCATCGTCAAGGGCCACCACGTCGCCACCAAAATCCGCGCCATGGTCGTCCCCGGCTCGCAGGCAGTCAAGCGCCAGGCGGAATCCGAAGGCCTCGACCTCGTCTTCAAGTCAGCCGGCTTCGAGTGGCGCGAGCCCGGCTGCAGCATGTGCCTCGCGATGAACCCCGACATTCTCCAGCCCGGCGAACGTTGCGCGTCGACATCCAACCGAAACTTCGAAGGCCGCCAGGGCCGCGGAGGCCGCACCCACCTCGTCAGCCCGCAAATGGCCGCCGCCGCCGCCATCACCGGCCACTTCACCGACATCCGCACCTGGAAAGGATGACTTACAGGCGCCCCGCGGAGTATCGCCATGCACGGAACGAATAAGCAGCGAGGAAGCGAAGACGAAAGGATCAAGGAAGTGAATACGAAATGATCCAGGAAGCGAAGACGTTCAAAGCCCGCAAACACTAAGCGCCAAAGGCGCGACAACATACCAGCCTAGGCCGAAGGCCTAGGTTGAGGCCGAAAAGAAGCCAGAGGGCTGAAGGCCCGACATATACGTTTCTTAGGAGCAAGCACAAATGATCCCCATCAACGTACTCACCTCCACCGCCGTCCCCCTTCCGTTGCCCAACATCGACACGGACCAGATCATCCCCAAGCAATTCCTCAAGCGCATCGAGCGCACCGGCTACGGCGACTTCCTTTTCTACGACTGGCGCCGCCTGCAGGACGGTCCGGAGGCAGGCAAGCCCGACCCGTCCTTCGTCCTCAACAACCCCGCCTACGCCGGCTCGCAGATCCTCATCGCCGAACGCAACTTCGGCTGCGGCAGCTCCCGCGAGCACGCCGCCTGGGCGCTCAACCAATACGGCTTCCTCGCAGTCATCGCCCCCACCTTCGCCGACATCTTCTTCTCCAACGCCGGCAAGAACGGCATCATCCTCGTTCGCCTCTCGGAAGAGGACGTCCAAACCCTCCTCGCGCGCAGCACCGCGAACCCCGCACACAAACTCACCATCTCGCTCGTTGACCAAACCGTCACCGACGATCAAGGCTTCAAAGCCCACTTCGAAATCGACCCGTTCCGCAAATACTGCCTGCTCAACGGCTTCGACGACATCGGCCTGACCCTTCGCCACGCCGCCGCCCTCGACACCTTCGAGTCCGCCCACGACAAAGAATTCTGGTCCACACCCAAACTCGCAACCACCGTTTAGCGGGATAGCCGGTCGCCGCGCCACGGCGAACACCTACCACCGAACCAAGCGCCAAAGGCGCGACACATACCAGCCTAGGCCGAAGGCCTAGGTAGAGGCAGAAGAAATACCAGAGGGCTGAAGGCCCGACATATCGAGCCGTCACGCAGTACAAAAGAAAGAAGCGCCTCAATGAAACATAGAATCGCACTCGTCTCGTTCGTCCTATTGATCGCCTCGATGAGCCCTCTCGCGCAGACTCCAGCGACGGCGCCCATTCCCGTGCAGATCGCCGCAGCCAAGACCGCGTTTCTTGCGAACGCGGGTGACGCCGACTCCGCCACTCTGAATCTGAATTACAACGCCGTGTACGCAGCGCTTCAGAGTTGGGGCAAATACCAGCTCACGGCAACTCCCGCTGACGCTGAACTTGTGCTCGAACTCCGTTACGACCACGCTCTCACCAGCAGTATGAGTTACAGCGAGCAAGATACCTTGAGCCTCCACATACTCGATCGCGCCACGCATACCATCCTCTGGTCCGTCACCGTGAACGTTGTCCCAGGAAGCAAGGCGAAATCTGCGGCCAGAAGCGCTAACGACATCATTGGCGGGCTG
>Ga0302314_10023342_pt1 | contig 10099 bp, 10 predicted proteins | sample III_Palsa_N2_3_FD_200533 | JGI IMG/M metagenome (GOLD analysis project Ga0302314, IMG submission 200533) | Peat permafrost microbial communities from Stordalen Mire near Abisko, Sweden - III_Palsa_N2_3 | ecosystem: Environmental > Terrestrial > Soil > Palsa > Peat permafrost | place: Sweden...
AGGGCCGCGATGCACTCCGCGGCCCCGCAGGTCCGGCCCGAGCCCAGCCGCGGCTTGCCGCACCGGCAGGTGGGCCGGAGCCGGGCCAGCCAGGCGTCGTACGGGAGCAGCTCGGTATCGCCGTCCTCACCCGGAACGGACACCACCGGCCGTATCCGGCCGCCGGGCATGGCCAGCCACTCCCGCGGCCTCGCCACGGAGTCGCCGCCCGGCATGGAGTTCATACTTCTATTTTCGCTCGCCTGGCAAAATCGGCGACCCCTGGCGGGTCCCGGCCCGTTCCCGGCTCCGTCAGATGTGACCCCGCCCCTGAAACGCGCCCATCCCCTCAACCGCGACCCGCCCCCTTAGATGGGATAACCGCCCGACCCTCACTGCAACTGGGCGTACCGGACGGTGGCTGTGCGTGTCCTCGCGGTGCTCAGTGGTGACGTTCGGCCCGCACGGCTGGGCCGCCCTTGCGGCCGAGGCCGGGACGGCAAGCCCACCAGGTTCCGAGGCGTCGGCACCGTCAGATCCTGGAGCGCATAGGGGCCACGGCGCCACATGCCACGCGTTCCCGGCTCCGCTGATCACGCCTGTCTGTAAGGAGAGAACCAGTCATGGAGGTCACCCGCAAGGCCGGCAATGTGACCAGGGGCCTGGCGGAGAGGTTCACCGGCGACGTCTGGATGTGGCCGCGGATCGGCGCGACGGAGCATACCGAGGTGCGCGCCGTGCTATTCACGCCCGGTGCCCGCAGGACCGTGCAGCATTCACCTGAACGGTTCCCTAACTTCACCCTCATCGTCCGTCTATTTTTTTCCCTTGGCAATAGCTCCGTCCGGACCGTCGCTGGTATCGTCCCGCTGTGCCAAAGTCACCGATTTTACCTCTGGCCGCCGCGGTAACCGCGGTAGCGCTAGGCGCGTCGCCAGCACTGGCCTCGCCGCTTTCACCGGGAAAGCACGATGAGGCAAAGGCCGTCGCTTTTCCGCTTCTCGCGGTAAAGGGCCAAGCGCCGGCGAGCATCGGGGGTCATGTCAGCCACTCATCTCACGTATCGGGCTCGGGCCCGGGGCATGTCTCCCACGTTTCGCACGTCTCTCACGTCTCGTCGGTCCCTGCCCCGCCGCCCCCGCCGGTGGCGACCACGCCGCCGCCCAGCCCGAGTCCGTCGTCGAGCCCGGCCCCAGCCGTCAGCGCGGCCCCCGGCGGGTCGCCCGCCGTCGCGCCGCAGCAGAGCAGTCTGACGGGTAGCCCGTCGGGCGCGGGGAGCGGCAGCCCGGCTGCGAGCAATGGTGGTGGCTGCGCGTTTCTCATCGTCGCGCCGTTCGGCGCCCTCAAGGGCGGGATCAGACGGCTCCGCCGCCGAGGGATGGCGCGATGAACCCGGCGGGCGGCGCCCTTGGCGCCGGTGCTGGGGCAGCTGGTGCGGGGGAGATCGGCGCCGCGGAGATCACCCTGATTTTTGACCAGGCCACGGTGGACCTGGACGCGTTGCAGCGGAGCGCCTACGCGGTGGCCGCGGAGATGACGGTCGACATCCGCGTCTCGGGTGCCGATTATGCCTGCACCCTTTTCCCGCGCGATCGACACCCAAACGATGACGACCTGAAGCACCGGTTCCGTGCGGAGGTGAACGATCAGATCCTGCGGGTGCGGATCGCCAAGGAGACGGAGCCACTGCGGAACCTGGTCTTCGCGCTGGCGTTCTCGCAGACCGGCCTGATCGAAGGCGATACGGAAGCCGGGACGGAGGCGTGATCAACGCGGTCAAATTGGAACGGGCGGCGACGACGCTGCCCCCGCATGGCTGGCGGCTACTGCCGATGCGCTTCCACCGGCTCGGTGCTGATTCGGTGGTCCTCACCAACCTGGTGGGGGAGCACGTGTTCGTCACACCGGATGAGCTCGTCGGCGTGGCCGAGGGGACCTGCGGCGACCAGGACCTGCTCGCACGGCTGCGGGCGGTGCACCTCATCCAGGTGCCGGGCGAGACGCTGCCCGCCGAACTGCTCGCCATCAAGCTGCGCACCCGGATGCGGCGCTTGCCGGACTCGACGGGGCTCCACATCTTCGTCGTCACGCTGCGCTGCGAGCACACCTGCCGGTATTGCCAGGTCTCGCGGCAGTCGGCGGCGAAGAGCGAGTTCGACATGACCAGGGAGACCGCGCGCCGGGCGCTTGACCTGGCGTTCAGGTCGCCGTCGCCGCACCTGAAGATTGAGTTCCAGGGCGGCGAGCCGCTGCTCAACTTCCCGCTCATCCGCTGGATCACGGCCGAGGCCAAGCGGATGAACGCCGGGCACGGCAAGGACCTCGCATTCGTGATCGCGACGAACCTGGCGCTGCTTGACGACGAGATCCTCGAGTTCTGCGCCGAGCAGGACGTGCACCTCTCGACCTCGCTCGACGGCCCGCAGAACTTGCACAACGGCAACCGCCGCCGCCCCGGCCAGGACAGCTGGCAGCAGGCGGTGGCGGGCATCAGGCGGGCTCAGGAACGGCTTGGCCCCGACCGGGTCAGCGCGCTGATGACCACTACCGAGGCGAGCCTTGACCGGGCCGCGGAGATCATCGACGCCTACGCCGACCTCGGCCTGCGCGGCGTCTTTCTGCGCCCGATCTCGCCGTACGGCTTCGCGCTGCGCGGCCGCGGTGGCGCGAACTACGACGTCGAACGGTGGCTTGAGTTCTACGCGGCGGGTCTGGACCAGATCGTGGAGCTGAACCGGCAGGCGGTCCCGATGGTCGAGATTTACGCGTCGATTATCGCGAAGAAGATGCTCACCAACTCCGACCCCGGCTACGTCGACCTGACCTCACCGGCCGGCATCGGGATCGGCGCGCTTGTCTACAACTACGACGGCGACATCTACGCGAGTGACGAGGGCCGGATGCTGGCCGAGTCGGGCGACCGCACCTTCAGGCTCGGCAACGTGCACAGCTCGTCCTACGCGGAGGTGATGCTCTCCGACGGCTTGCTGCGCCCCCTGACGGAATCGATCGCGCTGAGCGCGCCGATGTGCGCCACGTGCGCGTTCGAGCCGTACTGTGGCGCCGATCCGGTGTTCCACCACACGACCGCAGGCGACTTCACGGGGCACAAGGCGCTGTCCGCGTTCTGCCGCCGCAACACGGGCGTCTTCACCCTGCTGCTGCGCAAGATGCGCGACGACCCCTATTTCCGCGACCTGATGCGACGGTGGGCCCAGTGAGCCAGCCCAGCGCGGTGGTGCGGTCCGGCGGGCCAGTACGGCGGCACTGCGAGGTGGGCCCGGTGAGGCGGGAACGGTCATGCTGAAGCTAAAGGGCCGCGTCGACGCAAGTGAGCTGGCCTCCCCGCTGGCTGACGATGTATGGCGGGTCTGCCTGCCTGCGGATAGCGACGGCGACGGCGACGAAGGCCCCACCAAGTCCCTCGCATGCCTGGTGCGGGCCGGGCAGCCCGCACCCCCCGGCTACGGCCTTTACCTCATGGCCGACCCCGAGATGGGGACGCTCGCGGTACCCGGGACTCCCAGACGCGCGATACCCGGTGCACCCAGCCCGGTGCTCAAGCTCGGGCCCGAACTGGCGCACCTTAGCCCAGGCGACATCATCCACGTGCCCGCCGGCGCTCGCCGGGTGACGGTGCTCTGGAAGAACTCCGCCAGGCATAACGCCCTGCTGCTCACCGAGCAGTGCGACAACTACTGCCTCATGTGCTCCCAGCCACCGAGGGAACGCGACGATTCCTGGCTGTTCGACCGGGCTAAGAAGGTGGTCACCCTGCTGCCCGCGAGCGCGCGTTCCGTCAGCCTCACCGGCGGCGAGCCGACCCTGCACGCCGATGCGCTCATCGGCCTGCTTGAGCACTGCAAGCAAGTCGCCCCCGAGCTCTCGATCCACCTGCTGTCGAACGGCCGCCGCTTCGCCGGCCCGGCCTTCGCCCGCCGCTATGCGACCGTCGGTCTCGCCGACATCATGGCCGGCATCCCGGTGTACGCCCCCGAGCCGGGCCTGCACGACTTCATCGTCCAGGCCCCCGGCGCCTTCGACGAGACCATCCACGGCATCCTCAACCTGGCCTCGCTCGGCCAGGCGGTGGAGATCCGGGTCGTGGTCCAGCGGCACACGGTTCCCGTGCTCGCCGGCCTGGCGACGTTCATCACGCGGAACCTGCCCTTCGTCGCCCAGGTCGCGCTGATGGGCCTGGAGATGACCGGCCTCGCCCGGCCGAATTCGGCGCTGGTCTGGGCCGACCCCGCCGATTACCAGCGTGAGCTTGCCGAGGCGACCGGCATACTCGCGACGGCCGGGATCCCGGCGCGCATCTACAACCACCAGCTCTGCGTCCTCGACCAGCGCCTGTGGCCGTACGCGGTCCGCTCGATCAGCGACTGGAAGAACGACTACCTGGACATCTGCCGCTCCTGCTCAGTCCGCGACGCATGCGGTGGCGTCTTCACAACAAGCGGCAACCGGCTCAGCCAGCACCTGCGCCCGGTGCCCTGACCAGTCCGCCGTTGCGGGACGAAACGACCGGGAATGCAAGGGCTTACGGTCAGCCCTGCGCCGGGCTGCCTCTGGAGGAGGCACGCCGCGCCGCCGACGAACGGTCACTGTCCTCTTGGATCCGCCCGGCCGTTGAGCATGAACTGCCCCGCACTGCCTGACCCATGTACATGTCTCGCGTCACTTGGCCAGGCATTCGTTAGCAGCTGAACGTCTCCTGCGCATATGTGTAGTTGTCGCTTGGACGCTGGCCTGGGCTTGCGCAATCAGCAGGCCTTGGAGCACCCGGCGGCGCTGTGCCTGGGCACCGGCTACCTCAGCCCATCCAGAGAATGTCGAAAATGCGGATCAGCTCGGCGGCCTCGTCTGCCCTGAACGACAGCAAGCCGTAGCCCGCACCAAATACCGTCCGGCGATAGGCAGGATCGTTGTCGGGCGGTATTACGGCCGCATCCCATGGCTCTAGGACCAGGACTGCGACTGGCTCTAGGACCAGGACTGCGACTGGCTCTAGGACCAGGACTGCGACTGGCTCTAGGACCAGGACTGCGACGCGCTCTACTAAGGCGTCGAAAGCTGGAACCCGACCGCGGCGAGGGGCGCAGCCCAGGGTGACCGGGAGCTTGGCCCCGCGCCGGTCGCCCACTGCACGCCGGTGCTGGACAGGCCGAGCTCGCGCTGGATCTGGGGCACGGCGATGGACACGATGGTCTGGTCGATGAACGTCATCGAGACGGCGAAGATCATCGCCGCCAGGATCAGGTTCCTCGATCGGCCACCCGTTGCGCTGAGTGCCATAGGCCCTCCCTCCCTCACCGGCCAGCGTGTCCTATTCACGGCGATCGATCAAGAAAGTTAACGCCCTGCCCGGAGGGTCTCGGTTTGGCCACGAATACAAGATCAGGTCTTGCCAGGCCCCGGATCACCCATGAACCTTGGTTCATTGCGCCGCGATGAAGCGGTTCTGGAGCAGAGGCTGACTGAATGAACAATGGTTCATTGGACATTCAGAGTGTCACCGTCCATTTTGGCGGAGTCACCGCCCTCGATGACGTGTCCCTTACCGCTGCCCCCCGTAAAATCACCGGGATCATCGGCCCGAACGGAGCCGGGAAGACCACCCTGCTCAATACGGCGTGCGGTTTCGTCCGGCCGCAGTCCGGCACGGTTTCCTTTGACGGCCGGCCGCTGACCAACCTCAGTGCGCACCGGCTGGCGGGCCTCGGCATCGCCCGCACGCTGCAGGGCGTCGGCCTGTTCCGCGGTCTTTCCGTGGTCGAGAACGTGATGGTGGGCGCGACGGCCGGGGCGCGAGCCGGGGTCTGGTCGGCGCTGTTCGGGCTGCCGCGTTCGGACCGGGACGAGCGGCGGCTACGTGAGCAGGCTATGCGCGCGCTGGACGAGGTGGGCGCCGCTGATCTGGCCGACCAGATGCCTGACACCCTGGCCTACGGCCTGCGTAAGCGGGTGGCGCTGGCCCGGGCCCTGGCCGGGCGGCCCCGGATGCTGCTGCTCGACGAGCCGGCCGGCGGCTTCCCCGAGAGCGAGCTCCCCGAGCTGGGCGAGATGATCAAGAAGATGGCCGCCGATGCGGGCGTGGTCGTCATCGAGCACCGGATGGACCTGGTGATGTCAGTCTGCGACATTATCTTCGTACTGGACTTCGGCAAGCTGATCGCCGCCGGCACGCCGGCTCAGGTCCAGGCCAATCCCGCCGTCACCGCCGCGTACCTCGGCACTGAGGGCGCCCGTGACGGTAGTGATCGCGCCGGCCCCGGTGCCGGTGCCGGTCCTGCTGTTCGCCCAGCGCCCGGTGCCGGTGCCGGTGGTAGCGATGATTCGCAGCAGGACCGACGCGATGCCTGATTCCGCTGCGGCGCTCACCGTCGAGGGCATCGTCGCAGGTTATGGCGGGGTACCCGTGCTGAACAACGTCTCGGTCGCCGCACGGCCCGGCACGATCACCGCGGTGCTGGGCGCCAACGGAGCCGGCAAGACGACGCTGCTGCGCACGATTAGCGGGCTGGTCAAGCCCCGGCAGGGGCGGATTCTCGTCGACGGCGCCAACGTGGCCCGCCGGCCGCCCGAGAACATCGCCCGCGCGGGGGTGGCGCACGTGCCCGAAGGCCAGGGCGTGATCACCGAGCTGACCGTGGAGGAGAACCTCCGGCTCGGCGGGCTGTCCCGGCGCGGCGGCTCGGTCCGGTCGGCCGCCCTCACCGATGCCTACCGGCGGTTCCCCATGCTGGGCGAGCGTAAGAAGCGCCCGGCCGGCCTGCTGTCCGGCGGTGAGCGGCAGATCCTGGTCATCGCCCGCGCGCTGATGTCGGCCCCCCGGGTGCTGCTGCTGGACGAGCCGTCCCTCGGCCTGGCCCCCCGGATGGTCACGCAGGTCATGGACCTGGTGCGGGGACTGCGCGACGACACCGGGCTGACCGTTCTGCTGGTCGAGCAGAACGCCCGCAGCGCGCTGGCCATCGCGGACTGCGGGATGGTCCTCAACCTCGGGAAGGTCGTCGCCGCGGATGATGCCGCCGTGCTCGCCGCCGACGTTGCCCTGCGCCGTCACTACCTGGGCTTCTAGAAGGGCAAACCGATGCAGGAGTTTGTCGAGTTCACCCTCGGGGGGATCGCCGTCGGGATGATCTACGCGGCGATCGCGCTGTCGCTGGTGCTGGTCTGGCGGGGCACCCGGGTCCTGAACTACTCCCAGGGTGGCATGGCCATGTTCACCACCTACGTGGCCTGGGTCGTCATCCGCGACACCGGCGACTACTGGCTGGGCTTCTTCGCGGCGCTGGCCGCGGGTCTGGCCCTCGGGGCGTTTCTGGAGTCCACGGTCGTCCGGCCCACCATCGGCAAGGCCCCGCTGAACTCCGTGATCGTGACGATCGGCCTGCTCATCCTGCTCGAAGGGGCGGCCGGCATCATCTACGGCGGCCAGTACCGTTCGTTCCCCGCGGCCTTCTCGGTCCGGGGCCTCAAGATCGGCTCGTTCGGGCTGGGCATTTCCGAGGCCGACTTGTTCACCGCGGCGGCGGTGCTGGCCGCGGCGCTGGCGCTGTTCCTGGTCTTCGAGTACACCTCAATCGGCCTGCGGCTGCGCGCCACGGCGTTCAGTCCCGGGGTGTCGCGGCTGCTGGGGATCCGGATCGGCCGGGTCCTGACGCTCGGCTGGGCGCTGGCCGGCCTGTTCGGGGCGCTGGCCGGGGTGCTGGTGACGCCCTCCACGTTCCTGTACCCGAACAGCATGGACGCGATCTTCGTGCTGGGCTTTACCGCCGCCGTGATCGGCGGGCTGGACAGCCCGGTCGGCGCGGTCATCGGAGGCGTGCTGCTCGGCGTGCTGCTCAGCTACGCGGGCGGCTACCTGGGCAGCAACCTGGTTCTGGTGTACGGCCTGGCCGCGCTGGTCCTGGTGCTGATGATCCGGCCGTCCGGCCTGTTCTCCGGCGCGGCCACCCGGAGGGTGTGACCATGACCCTCGCCCGTCACTTCGCCGTCGCCCTCGGCGTCGCCGTCATCCTGCTGCTGTTGTCCCTCCGGCTGAGCCCCTACCGCGACTACGAGTTGGCCGAGGTTGCCGCCTACGTGACGGCCGTGGCCGGGCTCACGGTCCTGATCGGGCTGAGCGGCCAGATCTCGATCGGAAATGGCGCCTTCATGGCCATCGGCGGCTACGCCTCGGCCCTGGTGCTGATCCACCTGCACTGGCCGCTGGAGCTGGTCCTGCTGGCCAGCGTGGTGGCCGCCGCCCTGGCCGGCGCGCTCTTCGGCGTCGCCGCGGCCCGGCTGCGGGGACCGTACCTGGCCGGAGCCACGCTGATGCTGGCCGTCGCGCTGCCCTCGATCGCCAACCAGTTCCCGTCGCTGTTCGGCGGGGACCAGGGGCTCACGGTCACGATCGCGCCCCCCGGCTTTCTCGGCGCCACCTTCCCGCCCACCCGCTGGCAGGCCTGGGTGACCTGTGCCGGCGCGCTCATCACGCTGATCCTGCTGGCCAACCTCAGCCGCAGCCGGGTCGGCCGCAGCTGGCGGGCAGTCCGCGACGACGAGGTGGCCGCCGCGCTGTCCGGCCTGAACGTGGCCCGGCTGAAGATCCTCGCGTTCGTGGTCAGCGCCGCCTGCGCCGGTCTCGGCGGGGCCCTGCTCGCCCTGGTCACCGGCATCGTCGCCCCGGGCGCCTACACGCTCACGCTGTCGATCGCGCTGCTTACCGGGGCGGTCCTCGGCGGCCTCGGCACGCTGCCCGGCGCGCTGTGGGGGAGCCTGGTCCTCGTCCTGGTGCCCACCTATCTCACCAACGTCGGCTCCAGCCACGGCCTGTCCGGGGCGGCGAGCTCCAGCGTCCCGATCGCCGCCTACGGTGTCGTCCTCATCGTCGTCATGCTGGCCTTTCCCGCTGGCATCCAGGGCGGGCTGCGCCGCTTCTTCGGCCCAGCCACGGCCGCGCCCCTCACCGCGCTGCGCCGGCGCACGCCGGGCAGCGAACATCAGGAAGAAGGCCCCATATGAAAAGAAGACACCGGGTTAACGCCGTAGCTCTCGCCGGGGTCACCGCCATCGCCATGGTGATCGCAGCCTGCAGCTCCAGCGGGTCAGGTAACCCGTCGTCGAGCAGCACCGCCCTGACCGCCTCCGCGCCGGGTATCACGGCGAGCCAGATCCTGATCGGCAGCCATCAGCCGCTCACCGGCGTGGCCGCGCCGGGCTACGACGAGATCGCCCCGGCTTCCGACGCCTACTTCCAGTACGTCAACGCCCACGGCGGCATCTACGGCCGCAAGATCGTCTACAAGTACCTGAACGACCAGTACGACCCCACCATCACCTCCACGGTCGTGCACCAGCTGGTGCTGCAGGACAATGTGTACGCCATCTTCGACGGCCTGGGCACGCCCACGCACCTGGCCGTTCTGCAGTACCTGAATAGCTCCAAGGTGCCCGATGTGTTCGTCGCCTCCGGCTGCACCTGCTGGAACAACACCAGCGCCGACCCGTACACGACCGGCTGGCAGATCGACTACGTCCGCGAGGGCAAGATCCTCGGCAACTACATCAAGCAGCACTTCGCGGGCAAGAAGATCGGCTACTTCTACCAGGACGACGAGTTCGGCATGGACGGGGTCAAGGGCCTGGACGACGAGATCCCCAGCTCCCAGGTCGTGGCCCGGGAGAGCTACAACCCGGCCGTGACCAATGTGGCGCCGCAGGTGACCGCGCTCAAGGCCGCCGGGGCCCAGGTGGTCGTCTCGTTCTCGGTGCCCGCCTTCACCGCACTGCTCGAGCTGAACAGCCTGAAGCTCAGCTTCAGCCCGCAGCTCGTGGTCAGTAACGTGGGCTCCGACCCGATCACGCTGGCCGGCCTGCTGGAATCGTTCGCCAAGCAGGGCGGCGCGACGGTGTCGGGCAACCAGCTGACCCAGGGCATCATCACCGACGGCTACCTGCCCTCGCTCGGGTCGACCAGCAACAGCTGGATCCAGCTGTTCCAGAAGATCCATTCGACGTATCTGCCGAAGCTGCCGCTGGACGGCAACGTCGCGTACGGCATCGCGGTCGGCTACACGTTCGTGCAGGCGATGTTCAAGGCCGGCCGCAACCCAACCCGGCAGGACCT
>Ga0302314_10023343_pt1 | contig 10099 bp, 4 predicted proteins | sample III_Palsa_N2_3_FD_200533 | JGI IMG/M metagenome (GOLD analysis project Ga0302314, IMG submission 200533) | Peat permafrost microbial communities from Stordalen Mire near Abisko, Sweden - III_Palsa_N2_3 | ecosystem: Environmental > Terrestrial > Soil > Palsa > Peat permafrost | place: Sweden...
CTTGCTGAGCACGGCCACCCGCCGGACGGTGGTCTTGGCTCGCCGGGACTGACGCCCGGCGATAACCGGACCTGGGGAGGATCGCTAGAGACGTCCCCGCCAAGCGTCTGGCGTGACCGTTGACGGGCGTTCGGGCGCTTTGCGCTACCCGAATAGCCCTCGCCCCTCGCCGCCAGAAAAAGCGCGTCTTAAGCGGCGATTTTCGCGCCGCCCTACTTCCCCTTCAGCTCGGAGTCGTTCCAGCCGCCGCCCAGGGCCACGATCAGGTCGACGGTGGTGGTGAGCCGGCTGGCCTCGATCTGGAGTTCGGCGTTGCGGGCCGTGTAGTCCTGGGTCTGCGCCACCACCACGCTGGTGTAGTCGATCGTGCCGGCCCGGTACTGGTTCTGCACGATCCGCAGATCCTGGTCGGCCGAGATCACCGCGTCCTTCAGCTCGGGCTGTTCTTCGGCCAGCACCCGCTGGGCGGCGAGGTTGTCCTCCACCTGGCCGAACGCGGTCAGCACGGCCTGGCGGTAGTTGGCGACGGCCTCGTCATAGGTGGCCTTGGCGTTCTGCACCTGGGCGTGGGTCAGGCCGCCGTCGAAGAGCGTCTGCACCGCCGAGCCGCCGACGCTCCAGAAGAAGGTCGACGGACTGAACAGCGAGGCGATCTTGGTGGCCTCTGTGCCGCCTTCGCCGGTCAGCGAGATATCGGGATAGTAGCCCGCGACGGCGACGCCGATCTCGGCGCTGGCCGCCGCCGCCAGCCGTTCCGACGCGGCGATGTCCGGTCGCCGCTGCAGCAGCACCGACGGCACGCCGGGCGGGATGCCCACCGGCTGCAGCGTCCAGGGCGCCGGGGCGATGGTCACGTCGGCCGGGGCCTGGCCGACCAGGATCGCGATCGCGTGCTCCATCTGCGCCCGCTGCTGACCGAGCGCGATCTCGGCCGCCTTGGCGTTGTGCAACTGGGTCTCCGCCGCGTCGACGTCGCTGAGGGCCGAGACGCCGGCGTTGTACTTGTTGCGGGTCACGTCGAGGGAGTCGGCGTAGGCTTTCACCGTCGCGTCGTCCAAGCGCTTCTCTTCATCGAGCATCCGCAGGGTGATGTAGTCGGCGGCGAGCTCCATCTGCATGGAGAGGCGGGTGTTGACGATATCCGCGGCGTTCGACTGGGCGTTGGCCTTGGCGTTCTCGACCTCCCGCCGCACCTTGCCCCAGATGTCCGGCTCCCAGGTGGCGCCCAGCTGCAGCGAATAATCGGTGCTCTTCGACGTCGGCACGGACACGCTGGCGCCGCCGCCGGTGGTCGTGCCGCCGCCGGTGGTTCCCCCGCCGGTCGTCGTGCCGCCGCCGGTAGTCCCGGTCCCGCCCGTGGTGGTCCCGGTGGTGGTGGTAATGAGGGAGCTGCCGGTGCCGCCGTGAGAATCGCTGGCCGATCCCGTGCCGATCAGCGTCGGATAGAATGCCGCGCGCTGCTCGGCGACCAGGGCCCGCGCCGCCGCGTAGGCCGCCTGAGCGGCCTTGAGGCTCTGGTTCGAGGTGCGGACCCTCTGCTCCAGGTCCGTCAGCACCGGATCGTTGAACACGGTCCACCAGTCGGCGCGCTCGGCGGCGTCGGACGGGTTGGCCGGCGTGAAGCCGGCGATCTCCTTGTAGGCGCCGCTCGCCGGCGTCGGGACGCTCGGTCGATGATAATTCGGGCCGACTTCGCAGGCGCAGAGCGCCGTGGCGGTCAGCAGCAGCGGGGCGAGGCGGAGGCGGGACATCGTCATGGGCATGGTCGCTTACTCTTATTCGGCCGGCAGGGGGTGCGCCGCGGGGCCGGGACCCATGCGGTGTCGAGGCTCGCGCCGGCGGAAGCTGTCGAGATAGAGGTAGACCACCGGGGTGGTCAAAAGGGTGATGATCTGGCTGACCAGCAGGCCACCGATCACGGTGACGCCGAGCGGGGTGCGCAGCTCGGCGCCCTCGCCCCAGCCGACGGCCAGCGGCACGGCGCCCAACAGGGCCGCGAAGGTGGTCATCATGATCGGCCTAAAGCGGGTCAGGGCGGCCTGGCGGATCGCCTCGCGCGGCTCGAGGCCGTGCTCGCGCTCTGCCACCAGGGCGAAGTCGATCATCATGATCGCGTTCTTTTTCACGATGCCGATCAGCAGGATGATGCCGATGAAGGCGATCAGCGAGAACTCGATCTTGAAGATGATCAGGGCGATGAAGGCGCCGACCCCGGCGGAGGGCAGGGTGGAAAGCACCGTCAGCGGGTGGATGTAGCTCTCATAGAGGATGCCGAGCACCAGGTAGATCGCCACGATGGCGGCGACGATCAGCGGCAGCAGGGTGCCGAGCAGCTGCTGAAACGCCAGTGCGTTCCCGGCGTACTTGCCGTGGATGGTGGCCGGCAGGCCGATCGAGTCCTGGGCGCGCTGGATCGCCGCGGTCGCGTCGCTCAGCGACTGGCCCTCGGCGAGGTTGAACGAGATGGTCGTCGCCGGCTGGGTGTCCTGATGATTGACCGAGGTAGGCGTCGAGGAGTCGGCCCATTGCGCGAAGGCCGAGAGCGGCACTTCGGATTCGGTGGTGCTTGAGACGGCGACGCCGGTGGAGGCGGTGAGGGACGGGGGGGCGGTCGGTCCCGAGACCAGGGCGGCGGCGGTGGCCGCGCCGGCGGCTGGGGCGTTGGTGACCGCACCAAATCCGTTGGTGCCGGCGGCGTAGGCCTGGGTCAGCGACGTCACGTTCGCCACCGGCGCGTTGATCAGGCCCTGCGAGGTCAGGCCCTGGGCGGTGGTCAGCGGCGTCACATTGGCGGCCGGCGTGGCGATGCCGATCGGGGTCTGGCCGACGGCGGCCGGGTTGACCGGCGCCGGCGAGCCGCGGCCCGACGAGACGTAGACCTCGTTCAGCACCGTCGGGTCCTGGCCGAACTCCGGCGCCACCTCCATCACCACATGGTACTGGTTGACGTCCTCGTAGATGTTGGAGACGTCGCGCTGGCCGAAGGCGTCGTACAGCACGTTGTCGATCGAGGTGTTGCTGAGCCCGAGCCCGGCCGCCTTGTCCTGGTCTACGGTGATAAAGCTTTGCAGGCCGTGGTCCTGCTGGTCGCTGTTGACGTCCTCCAGCTCCCACTGCGAGTTCATCGCCGCGGTGAGCTTGGTGGCCCAGGTCTTCAGGTCGGCCAGGTTGTCGGCTTCCAGCGTGTACTGGTAGGTGGCGGCGGATTGCCGGCCGCCGATGCGCAGGTCCTGCACCGGCGCCAGGAACAGGCTGGCGCCGGTGACCCGGGCCAGTTGGGGCCTGAGGCGCGCCATGACGTCCTCAGCGCTGTCGCGCCGGTCGGATTTGGGCTTCAGCGCGGTGATCATGAAGGCGCTGGCGCCGCCGCGGCCGCCGTTGCTGCCGGCCGTGGCGATCGCCGTCTGGACGTCGGGGTCGGCGCCGATGATCTTCACGAACTGGTTCAGCCGCTTCTGGGTGATCTGGAATGAGCTCGACTGGTCGGCCTGCAGGCCGCCGATCAGCTGGCCGGTGTCCTCCTCGGGGAAAAACCCCTTGGGGACGATGGAGTAGAGGTAGAAGTTCAGCGCGATGGTGGCGACCAGCACCACCAGGATGATCGGGCCGTTGTCGAGGGAGAAGTCCAGCGCGCGTTCGTAGGTCCGGCGCATACCGTTCACGCTGCCGTCGGAAAACCGCGCGAACCAGTTGCGCTCCCCGGGCGGCTTCGGCTTGCCGACCAGATAGGCGGCCATCATCGGCGTGGTGGTCAGCGACACCGCCAGCGAGATCAGCACCGCCACCGAGAGCGTGATGGCGAACTCGCGGAAGATGCGGCCATAGATGCCGCTCATCAGCAGGATCGGGATGAACACCGCGATCAGCGAGATGCTGATCGACAGCACCGTGAAGCCGACCTCCTGCGCGCCCTGTAGGGCGGCCTCAAACCGGCCCATGCCTTCCTCGACGTGGCGGGTGACGTTTTCCAGCACCACGATCGCGTCGTCCACGACGAAGCCGGTCGAGATGGTCAGAGCCATCAGCGAGAGGTTGTCGAGCGAGAACCCCAGCAGGAACATCACCCCCAGCGTGCCGAGCAGCGAGACGGTCACCGCGACGCTGGGGATCAGGATCGCCTTGCCGTTCATCAGGAAGAAGGCGACCACGGCGACCACCAGGGCGATGGCGATGATCACGGTGCGCTCCACGTCGCTCAGCGAGGCGCGAATGGTGTTGGTGCGATCCACGGCGACGCTCAGGTGGATGTCCTGCGGCAGCGCCTCCTCCACCGCCGGCAGGCGCGCCTTCACCTGATCGACCGTGGAGATGATGTTGGCGCCAGGCTGGCGGCTGATGGTGACCACGACGGCCGGCGAGGCGATCGGCGCGCCCCGCGCGTCCTTGTGGATGAAAATTCCCTCGTTGTGTACGTCCTCGACGCTGTCGTTCACCTGGGCGACGTCGGAGAGCCGCACCGCCGAGCCGTTGCGGTAGGCGATCAGTAGCGGCGCGTAGTCCACCGCCTTGGTGCCGGCGTCGTTGGTGTAGACCTGCAGCCGCAGCGCGCCATCATCGATGACGCCCTTGGGCCGGTTGGCGTTGGCCGAGGCGAGGGCGGCGCGTACGTCCTCCAGGCCGATGCCGTAGTGCGCCAGCTGAAGCGGGTTCAGTTCGACTCGGACCGCCGGCAGCGAAGCGCCACCCACATCGACCTCGCCGACGCCTTTCACCTGGCTCAGCTGCTGCTGCACGATGTTGGAAGCGGTGTCGTAGATCTGTCCGGGCGTCTTGGTGGGCGAGGTCAGCGCCAGCACCAGGATCGGTGCGTCAGCCGGATTGATCTTGCGATAGGTTGGATTGGTCTTCAGCGTCGCCGGGAGGTCGATCCGCGCCGCGTTGATGGCGGCCTGGACGTCGCGGGCGGCGCCGTCGATGTCGCGGTCGAGGTCGAACTGCAGGGTGATGTTGGCGGAGCCGACCCGACTCGACGAGGTCATTTCGGTGACGTCGGCGATCAGGCCGAGGTGGCGCTCCAGCGGGGTCGCGACGCTGGTGGCCATGGTCTCCGGGCTTGCGCCGGGCAAACTGGCCGATACCGAGATTGTGGGCAAGTCCACCTGCGGCAACGGGGAGACCGGCAGGTTGAAGAACGCCCCGATCCCCGCCAGCGCCAACCCGATGGTCAGCAGCACGGTGCCGATCGGGCGTCGGACGAAGGGCGCAGAGAGGTTCATACCGCCGGCCCGCCTTCCGGCGCCGCCTCGTCCAGCCGCGGATCGGACTCGCCTTTGCGCAGGTTGCGGCCGACGCCGAACCGCCGGCCCAGGCGGTCGAACCACAGATAGATCACCGGGGTGGTGAACAGCGTCAGCGCCTGGCTGACGATCAGGCCGCCGAAAATGCTGACGCCCAGCGGCCGGCGCAACTCAGAGCCCTCGCCCCAGCCCAGCATCAGCGGCAGGGCCGCGAAGAGGGCCGCGAGCGTGGTCATGATGATCGGCCGGAACCGCAGGATCGCCGCCTGGCGGATCGCCTCCAGGGGTGGCTTGCCCTCCTCGCGCTCGGCGTCGAGGGCGAAGTCGATCATCATGATTGCGTTCTTCTTCACGATCCCGATCAGGAGGATGATGCCGATGATGCCGATCACCCCCAGATCGGAGCCCGAGATCATCAGCGCCAGCAGCGCGCCGACCCCGGCCGAGGGCAGGGTGGAGAGGATGGTGATCGGGTGGATGTAGCTCTCGTAGAGCACGCCCAGCACGATGTAGACGCAGACGATCGCCGCCAGGATCAGCCACAGTTCGTTCGAGAGCGAGGCCTGATAGGCGTTGGCCGCGCCCAGGAAGGTGGTGGTGACGATCGCCGGAATCTTAGCCTTGGCCTCGTCGGCGCGGATCGCGCTCACCGCATCGCCGAGCGAGACGCCAGGGGCGGTGTCGAACGAGATGTTGGCGGCGGGAAACTGCGCCACGTGATTGACCTGCAGCGGCGCCAGCTGGGTCTTCACCGCGGCGATCGCCCCCAGCGGCGTCGGCGCGCCGCCGCCGCTGCCCAGGTAGAGATTGGCGAGGCCTTGAGGCGTGTCGATGTCGCCCGGCGCGGCCTCCATGATCACCCGATACTGATCGGACTCGGTGAAGATGGTCGAGATGATGCGCTGGCCGAAGGCGTCATAGAGCGCGTCGTCGACCGTCGAGGGCGTGATCGCCAGCCTGGCGGCGGTGTCGCGGTCGATGGCGACGAAGGCCGACAGCCCCTGGTCCTGCACGTCGGCCCCGACATTGCGCAGTTTCGGATCCTTGGAGAGCGCCTCGACCACATTGGCGGCCCAGGTATTGACGGTGACCTGGTCGGGCCCTTCCAGCGAGAACTCGTACTGGGTGCGGCTGACATTGGCGTCGATGGTCAGGTCCTGCACCGGCTGGACGTAGAGCGTCATGCCGGCGACCGACGCGGCCTCGTTCCGCAGCCGCTGCAGCGTGTCGGCCTGTGACGAGGTGCGCTCGCCAAGCGGCTTCAGATTGATCAGATAGCGGCCGGTGTTGCCGGTGGTGTTGGTGCCGTCGACGCCGATGTAGCTCGTCAGGCTCTGGACGTCGGGGTCCTTCAGCAGCTCGGCGGCGACCTGCTGCTGCAGCGCGCCCATCTTGGCGTACGAGACCGACTGGCCGGCGACGGTCACGCCTTGAATCAGCCCGGTGTCCTGGGTCGGGAACAGGCCCTTGGGGATCAGGAAGTAGAGCAGCACGGTCAGCGCCAGCGTGCCCAGCGCCACCAGCAAAGTCGCGGTCTGGCGCCCCAGCACCCAGTCAAGCGCGACGCCATAGCGCTCGATCACATCGTCGACGAAGGCGGTGGCGCGCTGGGAAAAGCGGCTTTCGCGCATCTCGCTGCGCGGCTTCAGCCACAGCGCCGCCAGCGTCGGCGTCAGGGTCAGGGAGATGAAGGCCGAGATGACGATGGTCACCGCCAGGGTGACGGCGAACTCGCGGAACAGCCGGCCGACCACGTCGCCCATGAACAGCAGTGGGATCAGCACCGCGATCAGCGAAACGGTCAGCGAGATGATGGTGAAGCCGATCTGCTCGGCGCCCTTCAGCGCCGCCGCGAGCGGGGTCTCGCCCATCTCGATGTAGCGCGAGATGTTCTCGATCATGACGATGGCGTCGTCGACGACGAAGCCGGTCGCGATGGTCAGCGACATCAGGGTCAGGTTGTTGAGCGAGTAGCCCAGCAGGTACATCACCGTGAACGTGCCGACGATCGAGAGCGGGGCGGCGACGCCGGCGATGAAGGTGGCCGGCAGCGAGCGCAGGAAGAGGAAGATCACCGCCACCACCAGCACGATGGCCAGCACCAGCTCGAACTCCACGTCGCTCACCGAGGCGCGGATGCCGGTGGTGCGATCGGTGACCACCGTCACGTTGAGGGCCGCCGGCATGCTGGACGTCAGCTGCGGCAGCTCGGCCTTGATCTTGTCGACCGTGGTGATGACGTTCGCGCCGGGCTGGCGCTGGATGTTGAGGATGATGCCCTGCCGGAGCGCGGCCGGCGCCGACTTGGTCGCGCCGGCGTCGTAGTAGGCGCCCAGCTTGTCGTTCTCGGCGGCCGAGATGATGGTGGCGACGTCCTTCAGCCGCACCGCGTCGCCGTTCTTGTAGGCGATGATCTGGTTGGCGTAGTCGGCGGCGTTCAGCAGCTGGTCGTTGCCGTTGATCGCATAGGCCCGGGTCGGCCCGTCGAACGAGCCCTTGGCCTGGTTGGCGTTCGCGTTGGAGATGGTGGTGCGCAAAGCCTCCAGCGTCATGCCGTAGGAGGCCAGCGCCCGGGTGTTGACCTGGATGCGCACCGCGGGCCGCTCGCCGCCGGCGATGGTGACCAGGCCCACGCCTTCGATCTGCGAAATCTTCTGACCCAGCTGCGTCTCGGCCAGGCTCTGGATCTGGGTAAGCGGCATGGTCTTCGACGTCAGCGCGAGGGTGATGATCGGCGCGTCGGCGGGGTTGACCTTGGCGTAGATGGGCGGCGCCGGCAGGTCGACCGGCAGCAGGTTGCCGGCCGCGTTGATCGCCGCCTGCACCTCCTGCTCGGCGACGTCGAGCGAGAGGTCGAGATTGAACTGCAGCGTGATCACCGACGAGCCGCCGGAAGAGACCGACGACATGCGGTTGAGGTCGGCCATCTGGCCGAACTGCCGCTCCAGCGGCGCGGTGACGGTCTGGGCCATCACCTCCGGGCTGCCGCCCGGATAGGAGGTCTGCACCTGGATGGTCGGGTAGTCGACCTCGGGCAGGGCGGAGAGCGACAGGAAGTGGAACGCCACCAGCCCGGCCAGCAGCACGGCCGTCATCAGCAGCGAAGTGGCCACCGGACGCTGGATAAATGGGCGCGAGGGGCTCATGGGCGGCTGGGCGCGGCGCGGCCTTTGGTAGACACGCGGAGCATCATCCGACCCCGCCGAACATATCGCCGGCTGTCCCCGCGCCGCCCGATCCGCTGCCGGAGTGGGACTTTCGGGGCAGGGTGACGGTCGCACCGTCGCGCAGCCGGTCGCCGCCATCGGTGATCACGGTCTGGCCCGCGGTCAGACCCGAGGCGATCGAGGTGGTCTCGCCGGTTCCGGGGCCGGTCTTCACCGGCGTCGACGCCACCGTCGCCTTGCCGGCGCCGCTCGTCGTGGCCACCCAGACGAAGTCACCGTTCGGCCCATGGCGTATCGCCGTCGTGGGCACGATGACCTGGCTCTTCAGGGTGTCGACCAGCACGGTGATGTTGACGAACTGGTTGGGGAACAGCGCCGCGGTCGGGTTGCCGAACCGGGCCTTGCCCTTGACCGTGCCGGTGGTGGTGTCGACCACGTTGTCGATGGTGGCGAGGCTGCCGGTGGCGATCGACGCGCCGCCGGCGCGGTCGTAGGCGGTGACCGGCAAGCCGGCGCCGAAGTTCGGGTGGCGCACGATCGACGGGATCGCATCCTCCGGCACCGCGAAGATCACGTCGATCGGATCGATCTGGGTCACCACCGCGATCGGGGTCGTCCCGTTGGCGGAGATCTGGTTGCCGGCGTCGACCTGACGCAGGCCTACCCGGCCGCTCACCGGCGAGAGGATGCGGCTCCACTGCAGGTTCAACTGGGCGGTGTCGACCGCGCCCTTGTCGGAGGCGACAAGCCCTTCGTCCTGCTTCACCAGCGCCGCCTGAGTGTCGCGGGTCTGGCCGGCGATCGACTTTTGCGCGACCAGGGTGTCGTAGCGTTGCAGGTCGAGCCTGGCGTCCGCCAGCGAGGCCGCGTCGCGGGCCATCGCGCCCCGAGCCTGGTTCAGCGCCGCCTGGAACGGCGCTGGATCGATCACCGCCAGCACGTCGCCGCGCTTGACCATCTGGCCCTCGGTGAAGCGCACCTGCTGCAGCTCGCCGGTCACCCGCGAGATCACCGAGACGGTCGCTTCCGGCGTGACGGTGCCGAGCGCGGTGACGGTGATCGGAACGTCGCCCACCGTGGCCGTGGCGATGCCGACGGTAATGGTGGGCCGCGCGCCGCGGCCGAACGGGCTGGCGGGCTGGGCGCCGCCAGCGCACTTGGTCAAGCCGAAACCCACCAGCGCGGCGAGCGCCACCACCAGGACAATGCCGACAAGCGTGCGCCAGGTGCGCCGCCGCCGTGGGCGAGGCGCAGGGGCGGCAGGGGGCTGGATGGTTGGGCTCATCCCGTCTCCGAAAGGATTGTGTGCCTGGAGTTTACGCTGCAACTGCTCGTCATAGCGACCCGGGTCATGACCCGGATGACGATCTGGCGGTCAAGTCTGCGGTTTCATTCCAACGGCAAGATGACTGACCGCTACCACGTCGAAACACTTGGTAACGTAGCGGAAACGGGCGCTTCGCGCTGGCCATGCGGCGGCGAGCACACTAACATGCAATCACTCAACCCCCCGTTCCGACGAGTCGACGGCCTATTTGAAGCCGCCTCCGCCGGGACCTATGACGGGAAGGCTGGGGGAGGCAACAGAAGGTCTATTAGGTTGGAGCCTACGAACACCGAGGCGCCAGAGTACTTCCACAAGGTCGTCGATTGTCAGTGGGCATGCCCGGCGCATACGCCGGTGCCAGAGTACAT
>Ga0302314_10023345_pt1 | contig 10099 bp, 10 predicted proteins | sample III_Palsa_N2_3_FD_200533 | JGI IMG/M metagenome (GOLD analysis project Ga0302314, IMG submission 200533) | Peat permafrost microbial communities from Stordalen Mire near Abisko, Sweden - III_Palsa_N2_3 | ecosystem: Environmental > Terrestrial > Soil > Palsa > Peat permafrost | place: Sweden...
CACCCTCAGTAATAACCCGCCATCAACTCGGTTGCCCACGTCGGTTGGCGACTCTCCACCGGCTCGAATTCACGCATGAAGGGTTTGACGTCGAGCACGGGTGATCCATCCATGGCGTCGAGCCCCTGCACGTGCAGATCGATGCCGTCGACTCCCACCAGCGCGCAATTGCTCACCCCGAGGCGGTTCGGTCGCATTCTGGCTCTCTGGGCAAACATGCCCACCTCCGGCCAGGCGGGATTGCCGCGTGGGCGCCGCGCTCCGGTCACGATCTCGGCCTCCTCGACCAGATGGAACTGAAAGACGACACAGATATGGGAGAAGGCATCGAGCCCGACCACCGCATCGGGCCCGAATCGATCGCGGTCGAGCCGAATGACGGCGCTCACCGCGCCCCAGTCGTCGTCGACGACAGCGGAACGACCTCCGAGAACGACGCCAACTGGCTCAAGGGAAATCACGACGATCCAAGTTAGTCTCCAGCCGTGCTTGCCTGCCGGGGACTTCGGAAGCAGTTCGGTGGGCGCGTGGCGGTCGACGATGTCTCTTTCACGGTCGACGACGAGGAGTGTTATGGGCTTCTCGGTCCCAACGGTGCCGGCAAGACGACCACGATCGCCATCGTGTGCGGGCTGCTCAAGGCCGATGCAGGAGAGGTGAACGTCGACGGGGAGCCGGGTGGATCGCTGCGGGCCAAGGCCGCCATCGGCTACGTCCCTCAGGACCTCGCTCTCTATCCGGATCTCTCGGCCAGAGAGAATCTTCGCTTCTTCGGCCAGCTGTACGGCCTCGTGGGCAAGCGCCTGGAGCGACGCATCAGCGAGACGTTGGAACTGGTCGGCCTCGCCGAGCGGGGGAAGGATCACGTCGGCACCTACTCGGGTGGCATGAAGCGTCGAGCAAACATCGCCGCCGGCTTGTTGCATGAGCCCCGTCTCCTCATCCTCGACGAGCCGACGGTGGGGGTCGACCCGCAGAGCCGCAATGCCATCCTCGAGACCGTGTCCGGATTGGGAATCGCCGTGCTGTACACCACGCACTACATGGAGGAAGCGGAGAAGCTCTGCCACCGTGTCGGCATCATCGATGACGGCCATTTGGTGGCCGAGGGCACGCCGGCCGACTTGATAAAGGATCATGGAGGACAAGACCGCCTGCGTTTGACGTTCGGCGACGCAGAGACAAAGGCAGAAGGATTCGCGGCGACGTGCATCCTCATGCAGGGAGTCGACGAGGTCCGCCGGATTGACGGCGGCCTCGAACTCACGACCGACCACGGCCCAGCCGTGTTGCCGAGCGTGGTTCGTCAAGCAGGGCAATGCGGCGTGGAGCTGATGGGCATCGAGGTGCTGGCCCCAGATCTCGAAGGCGTGTTCCTCGCCCTCACCGGAAAGGACCTCCGAGACTGATCTGGGTCATTGCAGTAAACGAGCTGCGAAGACGGTTGCGGGACCGCTCCATTGTCATCTCTTGTCTCGTGGCGCCGCTGGCGTTGGCGGGCATCCTGGGTTTCGCGTTCGGCCACAATGCGCCCAAGGGCAACCTCACCGTCGGCGTCTCCGGAGCCTCGCCACAATTGGTGGCGGCCGCCGCGCACGCGACCCAGCTCCCGTCCACGGTGGACGTCCGCGTCGTCCCCGACGCCCAGAGCCTGAAGAGGGATGTCAGGGACGGGACGCTGGCGGCCGGCGTGATCCTGTCCGGCCACCACCAGAAGCTCACCGACCTGCTCATCCCGATCGTCGCCCCCGGCGCCCGCCACAGTCCCGGGTTCGAGGTGGTCAGCCGAGGCTCCTCGCTGGTCGGCGAAGAATGGGCAGAGTCCATCACCGCCGGCCTGTCGAGTCGCCTCTACGCCGGTCGCATCCACCCGGGTTCGTCCACGAGGTTGGCTGCCATCAGCGTCACCACCGAGAGCCTGGGCAACGCCAGCCGCGGTGTCCTCGATTACTTCGCTCCTTCCATCGCGGTGATCTTCCTCTTCATCGGGGGTGGACTCGGCATGCGCTCACTCATGCTCGAGCGGTCCGGCGGCACCCTGGCGCGCATCGCCGCGGCGCCCGTTCGACCCAACCGGGTCGTCGTCGGGAAGATGGTGGCCATCTTTGTCACCGGACTCACCAGCATCCTGGTGGTCTGGGGAGCGACGACGGTCCTCTTCGGTGCCGATTGGGGGGCTCCGATCGGCGTCTTGCTTCTCTGCTTCGGCGCCTCGGCCGCCATGTGTGGGCTGGGCGTCTTTTTGACCTCCCTCGCCCGCAATGAACAAGAGGCGTTCGGCGTGGCTCTCATGGTGGGGCTCTTTCTTTCTCTTCTGGGAGGCAATCTCCTCCCACCAGGATCCCTGCCCGGATTCCTTCAGGTCCTGAGTCTGGGCACGCCCAACGGTTGGGCACTCGTCGGCTTCGGAAGGCTCTCACTCCTCGGCGACTCCGCCGGCTCCGTCATAGGGCCCTTCCTCGTCCTCTGCCTGATCGCCGCCGTTACCGTCGGACTGGCCATGATCCGGGTCCGGCGAATGGTGGAGCCGTGATTCCCATCATTGCGGTCAATATCCGCCGCACACTTGGCGACAAGCGCCTTCTGGTATTGGCCACCGTCTTCCCCCTCCTGTTCATCCTCGTCACGGGCCTTCTCGCCGGAAGCCCGAAGGAGCCCGTTGGCCTCGTTAACCCATCGGCACGCCTGCTCCACTTGGTGGAGCACACCAATGGCGTCAAAGTCAGGATTGAAGCCAACCGCGCCTCGCTGACCGACGACATTCTGCGGGGCCGCGTCGTGGCCGGCCTCATAGGGCTCCCCGCCCCGCCGGGTGCGCTCCGCGTCGACTTCGTCGCTCAGTCGGCGTCCACCGACGCCGTACAGGCACGCACCGACGTCGTGGCATTGCTTGACCTGATCGCCGCTGAGGGCTCCTCGACCCGCCTCACCGATTCGACCCTGGCGCACACCCCCGTGGTCCCTCCGCTGAGTCCATTCTCCTACGTCGGCCCATCCGACCTCGTGCTCTTCATGGGCATCACGATCTTGGTGCTCTCTTCGGGAATGGTCGAGTCACGCCGACTCGGTATTCAGCGCCGGTTGGGCGCGGCCCCCGTGCGAAGGCGAGCGATCGTGGCGGCGGAAATGGTCAGCCTGCTGTGTATCGCCATCGGACAGTCCATCGGGCTGCTTCTCGTGGGACGGGTCCTCTTCGGCGTGCATTGGGGCAACCCCGCGGCCGTGGGGCTCGTGATCGGGTTGCTCGCCCTCGCGTTCTCCGGAGCGTCGGTGCTCATCGGCACGTGGGCGCGCACCCAGGAGCAGGCCATCGCCTCAGCGGTCGTGATCGGCATCGCCGCCGGCATGCTCGGTGGATGTGTCTACCCACTCGACGTCGTGGGCAGCACCGTGCGAACCGTTGGGCATGCGGTCCCCCAGGCGTGGGCCATGGATGCGTTCATCAAGTTGATCTACGACCATGAGGGCCTCACTGCGGTCTTGCCCGAGATCGGCGCGTTGGCCGTCTTCGCCGTCGTGCTCGGCGCATTGGCTCTCCGCCTATCGATCCGGAGGATGTACGCGCTCGGGTGAGTTTGTAGCCCTCGCCCGATCTCGCCGGACAGCGCCGGAAAGAGCGGAACGCTCGAACGGTGCCGTCAGGATGCTACGAACGCAGTGACGACTCGGGCCAGGTCCTCACCGCAGTCCTCCTGCAGGAAGTGCCCGCCGCCGGCGATGGTGGTGTGCGGCTGACCCTTGGCGCCCGCAATGGTGTCCCGGAGCACCCGATCGGAGCCTCGGGTGATGGGATCGCCGTCGCTGAACGCCGTCAAGAAGGGCCGCGCGAAGGCAGCGAGTCCGACCCATGCCGCCACATTGGCGTCATGCGCCGGATCATCGGGACTCGAAGGCACGAGCAGCGGAAAGGAGCGGGCGCCGGCCTTGAACGACTCATCGGGGAACGGTGCGTCGTAGGCCGCCTGCACCTCGGCGGTCAGATCGCTGACGCAGCCGGCATTGACGATGGACCCGGTCGGGAATACCTCGACCTCCTGGGAGAACCGCTGCCAATTGAAGAACGCCTCGCCGGGCGAAGTGTCGCCCGTCGGGAGGAAGGTGTTTGCCGCCACCACCCGGGCGAACCGATCGGGGTGCTCGCCGACCAGTCGCAGACCGATGAGACCGCCCCAGTCCTGGCAGACCAGGGTGATGTCCGACAGGTTCAAACGGTCGAACAAGAGCTCCCGCATCCACTCGACGTGTCGGGCATAGGTGTAATCGCCGCGTTCGGCGGGCTTGTCCGATCGGCCGAAGCCAACCAGGTCAGGCGCCACGATCTGCAGGCCCGCCGCAGTCAGTACCGGGATCATCGTGCGGTACAGGTAGCACCACGAGGGCTCGCCGTGCATGAGAAGGACGACAGGAGCATCCGGATCACCCTCCTGCAGGTAGTGAATCCGCAGAGTTCCCCCCTCGCCGTCTCCGACCTGGTCGTAATGCGGCGCGAAGTCGAAACCGGGGAGGGAGGCGAAGCATTCGTCCGGGGTGCGCAATGTCTTCATGGGTCTCCGATCCTAAGTCCCCGCCAGACAGGGCTCACGTGAGGCTGCGTAGGAATGACAGAATCGCCTCGTTCACGAGTTCGGGATGGCTCATATTCGAGGCGTGTCCCGCACCGGGGACCACCACCACCTCGCGGGCATTGGGAATACCCGCTGCCAATTGCTCGGCCCGCCACATCGGAATGGCGGCGTCGGCCGAGCCGTGGATGATCAGCGTGGGCTGGCCGATATCGCCCAGACGGCCGGTGATGTCATCGCGATGCACCAGCGTATTGAAGGACGCGGTGAACGCCGCACGGTCGTGAGCCTCCCATTTGGCATACCAGGGCGCGACATCGATCCCCCCGCCAAAGATGAGCGAAGCGATCGCTTCTTGCACGCCCGCCGGGCCGTTGGCGACCCATTCCCCATGCATGGCGCTGTAAAGCGGCAGGGCCTCGGGGTCTTCGAGACCGGACTGCGTGTCGATGAGGACGAGGCTCCGGACGCGCTCGGGAGCCAGGAGGGCGGCCCGCATGGAGATGAATCCACCCTGCGACATGCCGACAAAGGTCGCCTTTTCGATACCCAGGCTCGAGAGAAGAGCGAGAGCATCTTCCGCCGAGTCCCAATAGGTGAACGGGCCCGGGGCAGGCGTCGCGCCGTGACCACGCTCGTCCCAGGTCACGCAGCGAAACTCACCCCGCAGGGCCTCCACCTGGTCCTCGAACATCGAACCGTCCATCAGGAAGCCGTGGCTGAGGATCACTGCTTCGCCGCTGCCCCCGCTATCGGTGTAGAAAATGTCTTGGCCGTTCACCTTCGCCACGCTCATCTGGCGGAGATTAGGTCAATCGGATCAGGATTTCAGCGGAGGGACCTCGGCATGAGCGAAACCCAGGAGCAGGAGTACGACCCGTTCACCGCCTTCGAGGACGTCATCTCGGGGGACACACGTGATCCCTACGCCGATTTCAGAGCAAAGCGCCGGGATACGCCGATATGGAAGGGCAGCCTCATGCCCATGGATTTCCTTCCCGAGGGGATTGACATCGAGGAGGGGTGGAACGCATTCCGCTACGAAGACTGTTCACGCATCCTCCGCGACGCCAAGACGTTCACCTCGACCGGGTATGACTCGAGCATCGGCATGGTCATGGGCCACATGATCCTTGGCATGGACGACCCCGAGCACCGCGGGCATCGAAACCTCGTGGCGCACGCGTTCCGGGAGAAGGCCCTGGCCCGCTGGGAACCCGAATTCATCGGGCCGATCGTCGATGAGCTGATCGATCGCTTCATCGACGACGGTGAAGCCGACCTGGTCCGCCAGCTCACCTTCGAGTTCCCGGTCCGCGTCATCGCACGCCTGCTCGGACTCCCCGAGGAGGACTTTGCCCAGTTTCAGCGCTGGTCGGTCGAACTCATCTCACTGGGAGCTGACATCGATCGCGGCTTTGCCGCATCAGAGGCGCTGCGGGACTATTTCGCGGACGTGGTTTCCCAACGGAGAGCAACGCCGGAGGAAGACGTCATCAGCGACCTCGTTACGGCGGAGATAGACGGGGAAAGGTTGACCGATGAAGCGATCTACTCCTTCCTCCGCCTCCTCCTGCCGGCCGGGGCCGAGACGACCTACCGTTCCTCGGGAAATCTGCTGTACCTCCTCCTGACCCACACCGATCAGCTGGCGGCGGTCCGGGACGACCGCTCCCTGCTACCCCAAGCCATTGAGGAGGCGTTGCGCTTCGAGCCACCGCTCTTGTCGATCGGTCGCAACACCACCTGCGAGGTGGAGATCGGCGGGGTCACCTTGCCCGCCGGAGCGAGCATTGCACCCAATATCGGTTCGGCGAACCATGACGAAACTCGCTGGGAGAACCCCGAGGTTTTCGACATCTTCCGGCCGCCCATTCCCCACATCGCCTTCGCCCACGGCCCCCACATGTGCCTGGGCATGCACCTCGCCCGTCTCGAGACCCGGGTCCTCCTGAATCGCGTCCTGGATCGCCTTCCCGATCTGGGACTCAACCCCGGCGACACCGACCCGCACATCCGCGGACAGGTGTTCCGCTCCCCCACCGCCCTGCCGGTCACGTTCTCCCCCGCCGCCTGAGGTCCGAGCATCGGGAGAGGGCGCGGAGCCATGCAGGCGTGGGTCGTCAACCAGCCGGGTCCGGTCGACACCGGTCCACTGCTGCGCGTGGAGAAGGAGATTCCCTCTCCCGGCGCCGGGCAGGTCCGCCTGCGGGTCACCGTATGCGGTGTCTGCCGCACCGATCTTCACCTCGCCGAAGGAGATCTCACGCCGAAGCAGGCGCGCGTCACTCCTGGACACGAGGTTGTCGGGTACGTCGATCGCCTCGGACCCGGATGCTCGCGCCTACGCGAGGGAGATCGGATCGGTGTGCCCTGGCTCGCCCACACCTGCGGGCAGTGCCGCTTTTGCCTATCTGGGCGGGAGAACCTGTGCATCGCACCCCTGTTCACGGGCTGGGACCTCGATGGGGGATACGCCGAGTATGCGGTGGTCGACGAGTTGTACGCCTACCGGCTGCCCGAGCAATTCACCGACGAGCAGGCCGCACCACTGCTCTGCGCCGGCATCATCGGTTACCGAGCCCTCCGCCGGTCGAATCTGCCGGTCGGCGGTGCGCTCGGTATCTACGGATTTGGGGGCTCGGCCCATCTCACGGCGCAGTTGGCCATCGCCGAGGGTGCCCGGGTCCACGTCATGACACGATCAGCGGAAGCACAAGACCTGGCACGCGGACTCGGAGCAACCAGCGTCGGAGGCGCCGATGCGCCGCCGCCCGAGCCTCTCGACGCCGCGATTCTCTTTGCTCCGGTCGGGACCCTGGTACTCCCGGCACTGGCCGCGCTCGACCGAGGAGGCACCCTCGCCATCGCCGGCATCTACCTGAGCGACATCCCGCCCTTGCACTACCAAACGCATCTCTTCGAGGAGCGCTCGCTGCGGAGCGTCACGGCCAATACGCGCCAGGACGGTGAGGACTTCCTCGAGCTCGCGGCGCAGATCCCACTCCGTGTCTCAACCACGCCCTACCCCCTGGAGCAGGCCGATCACGCCCTCCGCGACCTTGCCCACGGCCGGGTGAACGGCGCGGCGGTCCTGTTCACCCCGGGGGTATAGCGCATCCGCGGCGAGCCCCGGAGTAGCTGGTCACGGCATCGGCCATTGACCGCAGCGCGTTCGAAGGGGGTGCCTACGGTCCCCCATCGAACCGGCCTAACATACGGGTCGTGTTCGGGCCCATTCCCTTCGTTGGCCCTCCTCCTTGTCGACCGGTCAGTTAACAGACACTCGTACCTCAGGCCGAGACGAATCTCCGGGTTCTCTGAGCAGGGACGGCCTGTCGTGTGCTGATTCCCTGGGCGGGAATCCCGCTTTTCGATTCGAAGGGGTCGTACGCCGCTACGGCCGCCACCTCGCGCTCGACCACCTCGACATCGAAGTCAGGCGAGGAGAGACGGTCGCCCTGCTCGGACCGAACGGGGCAGGCAAGTCCACCACGATTTCGCTCCTGCTCGGGCTCCTCCGGCCCCACGAAGGCACGGTCGAGGTCCTCGGCACCACGGCGCGCCAGGCTGTCGCACAAGGACGGGTCGGGGCCATGCTGCAGACAGGCACCGGAAGTGGCCTCCCGCCGGGCGTGAAGGTCTCCGAGGCCCTGGAGTTGGTCCGGCGCCTCTATGCGCACCCGGCATCGTTGACGAACACCGTGGCGCAGGCAGGCATCAGCTCCCTGCTCGGGTGCCGGACCAATGCCCTGTCGGGAGGTGAGGCCCAGCGGGTCCGGTTTGCCTTGGCCATCGCCGGAGATCCCGAACTCGTCTTCTTGGACGAGCCGACCGTCGCCATGGATGTCGAAGGCCGCCGGACGTTCTGGCGGATGATGCGCCAGTTCGGGGAAGAGGGACGCACGATCCTGTTCGCGACGCACCATCTCGAAGAAGCCGACCAGATCGCCGACAGGGTGATCGTGATCAACCATGGACGTGTCGTGGCCGATGGACCTGGTGCCACGCTCAAGGCAGCGGTGACAGCGCGCCACCTGAGATTCGTCATCACGAACCCCGATCCGGATCGCTATGACCGATTGGAGGGCGTCACCGACGTGCGGATCAGCGGAACCGGGGTGACGCTGATCTCCCTCGACGCCGACGCGACGGCGCGCGATCTTGTCAAAAGCGGTGTCGACTTCAAGGACCTCGAGGTGACAGGAGCCTGCCTCGAAGACGCGTTCGTGGCCCTGACGGAGCGCACTCGGTGCCGTGAGGATGACGGCCCAGGGTGAGCGCACTTCTCTCATTCGCTCGCTTCGAAGTCGTCCGACTACTGCGAAGTTGGAAATTCCTCGCCATCACCGTCGGCTTTCCGGTGGTGTTCTACATGCTCTTTCTGGGAGAGCGCGGCTCGGGTCAGGTCATTGACGGGACGGTTCCCTGGCGCGTCTACCTGATGGTCTCCATGTGCACGTTCGGCGCGCTGGTGGCGGCCCTCAACGCAGGCGGGAGCCGCCTCGCTACCGAGCGGTCCACCGGCTGGGCGCGTCAACTACGGATCACACCGATGCCGGCGTGGGCCTATGTCATGACCAAGGTGACCGCTTCGATGCTGGTCGTGCTCCCCGTACTGGCTCTGGTCGAACTGGTCGGGCTCACCTTTGGAGACGTGCGCCTTGGAATAGGTCAGTGGTTCGCGCTCACTGCTCTGCTGTGGGTGACAGCACTTCCGTTCGCCGTGCTCGGCGTATTCGTCGGGTTCATGGTAAATGCGGAGACGGCCTACCCCGTCGTGACGGCTCTCATGTTCGTCCTGGGCTACTTCGGGGGGCTCTTCAATCCAGTGAGCCAGATGCCCCAGGCATTGCAGTCAGCGGCAAAGGTTCTTCCGACCTTCCATCACGCGCTCCTCGCCCTCGAGTTCCTCTCGGGTCAGACTCTCGGCGGGATCAATTGGCTCATCCTCGTCGGGTACACCGCCGTCCTCGGACTGGCCCTCCTGTGGAAGTACAGAGTCGAGGAGGCACGCGGCCTCGCCTGATCGCAAACCGGGACACGGACCCGGACGGGCCCCGTGTCCTCCTCCAGTTCCAGCGTCCGGGTTCGGCTTTCGGCAACACGTGCGGAGATGACATCCTTGGGCCGGATATCGCAACGGGGATCCTGGCTCGCCTCCCGCTTGATGGGAGCGTGATGACGCTAATAATGGGTCGGCCACCGGATCGCTGAGATCGACTCGACGTAGAGGATAAGGAGACCATGACCCCCGATACCAGCAACACAGCAGGACAGGAGGGGAAGCCAGGGCGGATCGTCGTGGGCATCGATGGCTCGCCCGCATCCATCGAGGCTCTGGCGTGGGCGGGCCGGCAGGCCTCCTTGACCACCGCATCCCTCGAGATCGTGATGACCTGGGATTGGCCCGCTTCCTATGGCTGGGCCTTGCCGTACCCGTCCGACTACGACCCCGCCGAAAGTACGCGGGCCGCCGCCGTCGAGGCTGCGACGGGGCTCCGGGCGAACTACCCGAACATCGAGATCTCGACCCG
>Ga0302314_10023347_pt1 | contig 10098 bp, 10 predicted proteins | sample III_Palsa_N2_3_FD_200533 | JGI IMG/M metagenome (GOLD analysis project Ga0302314, IMG submission 200533) | Peat permafrost microbial communities from Stordalen Mire near Abisko, Sweden - III_Palsa_N2_3 | ecosystem: Environmental > Terrestrial > Soil > Palsa > Peat permafrost | place: Sweden...
ACGCTGCAGCTTGGGTTTGTTTGGTGGCAGTGGCGGCGGCTTGGGTTTGCCCACGGCGCCTGCGGCCGCCGCCGCCGCTGCCGAAAACGACGGCGATCGTGCCGCTGCTGCATGCATGCGCGCCGACGAGGGCGAGCCGCGATCCACGTTTATTTCAACGCGTCCAGTCGACGACGAGTTCTTGCGCGCTAGATTGCCCGTCATGCTCGCCTGCGAGTGCGAGCGCGCGTGCAAGAGCGATGGCCGCGGCGGCGGCTCCGGTGGGCGTGGTCGCGACACGGGCGGCTGCGCAGACGACACCTCGCAACCCATGTCTGACGACGCAGCCGCTCGATGCCCCCCGGCTTCACGCTTGTTCTCTTGTGAGAGAAGGTGTGTGATGAAACCGCGGTGTGAAGTAGACCGGCTTTTACGCCGCGCTACATACAGAATTCTCACAGGAGTGCAGACCCGATGCGGCGTGCCGACGGCGGCATGCTCAAGCTCAAGCCCGGCTTTTACGACGTGCCCGCGGCCGTGGTGACGACGCACGTGCTGTGCTATGCGACGATTGTGGAGCTGTGCCATTTCGCTTGCATTTCGCGTCCTTTGCGGGAAATGTGCGAGCAGGACGACGTGTGGCTCAAGCGCATCAATGCGCACTGGGAGAACAAGCTGAATGTGACGCCTGGAAGCATTTTCCCCGCGGCCAACTTTAGCGACGCCGCCCTGGCCACCTTGTCGGTGAAGGAACTCAAGCAGGTGTGCGCGTTTATGCACATCAGCGCTTCGCGATTTCTGGACAAGACCGAGTTCAGGAACGCCATCGCGGCTGTGCGCAAGACTCGGTCGTTCAAGCGCGCGTTTGGCATGCCGCGCCAGCTCAAATTCAAGGCTTCGTACGTGTGCGCCGAGCTGGACTCGCGCCGCACGGTCATCACCGAGGACGAGCTGTGCTCCATCGAGTGGGCGTTCTTCTTCAAGCACAACCCGCACTCGTTCAAGTCCATTGCCAAGTTCCACGCCGACGGGCACTTTACCATGAAACCCTGGCCCATGCCCGACCCCGAGAGCCTCAGCTGGCGGAGAAACAGCGAGACTGGCGTGGTGCAAATCCACCACTTCCCCGGCCATCGCCCGGGCCGCATGTCCAACTGGGGCTTTACGCTGCAGAACATGCACGTCATCTTTGTGCAAAACGCACCAGGCTTCAACGCGTCCGCGTACCAGAACGCGCTTTCCCAGGAGTTTGGCGGTCACGACGACGACGAAGACGTCGCCGGCGCGTACTAGCGTCGTTGCTGGTTGTTTGTTGTGTGTGTGCGCGCGAGGTGTGTTTTAACGTGTGCGTGTGCCATATATACGTCGGGGGGGGGCGTGATACAACGTTACTCTCTACTACTGCGGCGACGACTTGTTAAACTCCTCGGTGAGCCGATCGACGGGTCCCTTGAGCGCCTTGGCCTCCTTCTCGTCCATCAAGTTGAACTCGAGCAGGAAAAACACAAAGTGCTTGAAGACAGTGTTCAGGTGCCCCGCCGCGTCGACCTTCTCAATAGCCTGGAAGTGCATGTGGTAGATGATGGCAAAGACGCGGAAGAGGCGCTTGAAAATGTTGCGCACGTACACCTCGGTGAAGTCGTCCGGGAATGCGGCGCTCTCCTGCACGGGAAAAATGTCCTCGTTGTTGATCTGGTCCTCGACCCACGTCATGACATAGTCCACGTACTCGGGGCTGCTACACCGCATCGGCTTGACAATCTTCACCCCGTCGGCCCACCGGTACTCGAACCCGGGCGGGAAGCCCTCGCCCGGCTTGGTGTACTTTTGCGCGTCGTCCGAGCAAAGCCCGTAGAGGAGCGAGATTTCGTTGAAGAAGTCGACAATGTTCGCGGCCAGCCACTCGTTGAGGTCCTCGTTGTCGGGCAGCGTTACGGCCGTGCGCAGATTCCCCGAGCCGAGAGTGCGCTTCGTGTACGCACTCAACGTGCCTCGCTTGGGGTTCTGTTCCAATGGTGCGCGCGTCAGCCCCTCTTTGCACGCGCGCCTGCACGTTCAAACGGACCGCATGCTTGACCTCGAGGATCGTGCCCTTCTTCGAATCCACCGTGCCGCTCTTGGATGTCATTGCGTTCTTCGCGCCTAGGTATGCAGGCAGCAGTTGTCAGTTGACACCTGAAGGAGCCGCTCGGTTTGCGGAGCCGTTCCGCTCCGTCTCAATTTTTTTTCACCTGGGCGAGCAGCCCGGTGCGGGATGGACGCCACCGAGCACGCGGCCGCGCCTGAGCTAGTCAGCGATAGCGGTGCCAGCGCAGACGAGGCCGGTCTGGTGGCCGAGGAGCCCGTGTCGCTGGACGCCATTGCGCACCACGGCGCGCTCATTGCGCAGCAGCTCCTCGCCGACGAGCTCGCGCCATTGCTGGGCGACACGCTTGCGCAGCTCAAGGGCCTCACCGACAAGCTTGCCGGCCTGCGTCAGGCCGTGGACGCGAAGTGCGCTCTTGCCATCTGCTTCACGGCTCACGTGCGCGCTCGGCGAGCTGCACAGACTGGCGGACTTGGGCGAGGTCGCGCCGCCGCTCAAGCGCACGCGCGGCACGTCGTCTCAAGAAGAGCCGTGGGCCATGTCGTCGTGATCGCCTTCTTCACTTCTTTTTTATTTTTTAAAAAAATTTAAAAAAACCTTTTTGGGGGTGTTCATCATGGTGCGCGTACACGAATCAACGATCGGCCAGCCACAAGTCCTTGAGAAGGTTGACGGCGCCCTTGCCGAGCACGTCCAGAGCGTCCTCCTTTAATTGCGCGAGGCGCGTCAATCCACAAAGCGAAAACAAAAACGCACGAGGAGTGCCCGACCGAGGCACGCGTTGGACGAGACGAGCTCCGGCGGCTTACCCGCGTAGTGCGCGTACAACTCCTCCCCCGGTCTGCGCTCAAACGTGAAATCGTCGCCCTTGCGAAACCCTCGCGTAAAAAACCCCTTAAAGGCCGCCGCCAGCTTGTCGGCGTCCTCGTCAGGGCAGTTTTCCTTCATCTTCGCCTTGAGCGACTTGACCCAGCCCGACATCATCACGTCCCCGGGCGGCGTGCCCGCCACCACGTATCGCAGAGCCTCGCCCATGCCGCCCTTCATAAGCGCCTTCTTCAGCGCTGGCTCCACGGACGCCTCGGCGTCGCGCGCCTTGAACGCGCGCAGGCGCCGCCGGCCCTCGCTTTTCTCCACGTACATGGCCACGGCGGCAACGCGCACCGTCGGATTGAACGGCAGCGGGATGTGCTCGACCCACAAGCTCACGCCCACCGCGTCCAGCGTCGTCCCGCGCGGCCCTGGAATGTATACTGGGAACTCTGTGCCCGTGTTGGGCTTTATTATTGCGGGCAGCAGCGGCGCGGTGTGTGAGCCGCGCGCAACCCACACAGCGCATATGCACGCACCTCGGTCACAGTGCCATTGCGCAGCTCGGGCGTTCTCTCGTTAACCTTGCGAAACATGCCGTCGGCTACCATCACGATGAAGACAAAGAGGACGCTGGCCAGGAGCGCAATGCCCGCACACTTTAAGCTGAAGCAGCAAGCCGCCGTGCAGACGCGCCGCGGGGGCACGCGCAAGTCGTACTGCGCCACCAGCGGCTGCCGCATCGCACGCGCCTGGTGTTCCTCGGTTTCGGCGTCGCCCATGCTTCGACGTCGAACTTGTGAAGTTCGCGTCGAGAGTTCTGGGGCAGGAGCCACCTCGCCCGCTCACATCGCCACGCGCGCGCCGCGGCCTGCCAGCACGCCAACGCAAATGACGCAGGTCCTCTTCGTGGTGTGCCAGCACCTCGAGGACGCCGCGTTTTGGCGCGGCGACTTGGACGCGTGCGCGCGCTTGCAAGGCATTCGCGACGTGGAAATCGACCAAGTCGATTTCCCGCTCGTGGCGCTCAAGGGCGTGGCCAACGACGTCGCGGTGTGCGTGGGGCAGCGCTCCGTCGTTGTGAAGGACATTCTCGAGTGCCACCCCACGCGCTTCCACTCAATCGACGACTTGGCAGCGCACAATGAAACGCCGCCGGTCAGCAAGTGCGTGGTGCACTACGCGGGCGAGAGGCCGAAGGGGATGCCGGTCGACGAGGCCAAGGCTTTGCTGCGCACCAATGACGCCTGGGTGGTGCGACACCCGGACGGATCGTGGACGTTGCGCCAGGGCCGCTTTGTGGGCAAGGGCTGCCGCGAGCTCATTGCCAAGTACTCGCTCAAGCAGCGGCAGTACCTCGGGCCCACGTCGCTCACGAGCGAGCTCGCGCTGCTGATGGCCAACCAGTGTCTGGCGCGGCGCGGCACCATTGCGCTCGACCCCTACGCGGGCACTGGGGGCGGTCTCGTGGGCGTGGTGCATTTTGGCGGCGTCGCGCTGGGCGCCGAGATTGACTGGCGCATGGTGCAGGGCGCGCAGGGTAACCGGACGTTTGACCAGTACGGACTGCCGCGACCCGACATTGTGCGGGGCGACTTCAGCGCGCAAGGCCGCGTGTTGTGGGGCAACGCCGGCTTCTTCGACGCCATCGTGGGCGACCCGCCGTACGGCGTGCGCGCGGGCGCGAGGAAATCCGGAACGAAGCGCAAGCGGGACAAGGAGCAGCCCGACCCCTCGCAGTACGCGGTGCATATTCCGCCCACGCAGCCGTACGAGGGCGAGCAGGTCATGACCGACCTCGTCACCGCCGCCAGGGAGCTCCTCGTACCTGGCGGCCGGCTCGTGTTCCTCTTCCCTGTGGAATCCGACGTGTGGGCCTCGCGCGGGCCCGCATCGCTGCCGTTGCACGACGGCTTTGCGCTGGTGAACGCCGCAGAGCAGAAGCTGCGCGGCGGTCTGTCGCGCGTGCTCGTGACGCTCGAAAAGGCTGGCGGTGTCGTTGTATAAATAAATAAAGCAAACTTTTAAAGCTTGGGCTTGCGCTTGGGCAGGCCGCGCTTGAAAGCTTCAAACAGGCGCGTTCTGGTGGCGGCAGCAGCGGCGTCGTCCGAGGCGCCGGCGCCAAAGCCAAACGGCACCGCGCCACCGTTCTCTACGACGTCGACTTGCATGCGCATGGCCTCGGCGATGAGGCTGGCGTTGGACGTCTTGGGGTCGACGACGACGACGTAGAAGCGCCCGTCGGCGACGCCCTTGAAGAGCGCCTCGGCCACCGCGCTCGGCTGCAGGCCGTTCTGCAAAACCTCGTCGTTGATTCCGTCCTTTTCAAACGCAAAGCTCTGCTTGCCCGTCTCGAGCCGCGAATTGCGCAGCAGAGGCGTGTTCACCGGCCCCGGGCACAAGCAATGCACGGAAATCGACGGCGACGAGCGCAGCAAATCAACCGCAAGGCTTTCCGCGTAAACGCGCGTGGCGTTCTTGGCCACCGTGTAGGCCGCGCCGGTTTGCGCGCACGTGTTCAGCAGGCCCGAGAGCGACGACGTCAGGACCACCGCAGCCCTTTTGCGCGCTTGCCGCTGCATGCGCGGCACAAAGGCGTTACAGCACACCACATTGGCGGTAAACGTCACGCTCATGACTTTGTTCCATACGGCAAGCGGTGTGTCGAAGGACGCGTCGCCCGCCATGATCCCCGTGTTTGAAAAGAGCACACCCACGTCGCCAAACCTCTCGTACACTTGATCGGCCAGCGCATTCACCTGCGCCGGATCCGTGGCGTCGCACCGCGCGCACAGGTCAAAGTCCAGCGCCGCGAGCGCCTGGGCGTCCACGTCGGCGACCACCACTTTCATTCCCTTGGCGCGCGCGAGCTGCGCCACCGCCAGCCCAATGCCCGATGCTCCGCCCGTCTGCTCGCGTTTGGTTCACCAGCGTTAGCGCCGCCGTCCGCTTCGGTGAGCGCGTCGCGACGAGGGACGCACGATGACAATGGCGCGGCCGGCTTCCATGCTGGACGTCGCGCAACCCACGTGTGCGTTTGCGCGCTGCGGCGGCGCGCGCGCGTGGATTCTGCCCTTGGGGACCTTTCAATGCGCCGCCCGCTGCGCAGTTCGCCGAGCCACGCCCACGACGGCGACGTGCCCATGCGCTGCGGCGCTGCGGCGCACGTGTGCCATCTGATTCTCATCAGCCAGCCAGGTGTGGCTTGGAACTCTGAGAAATGCAATGGCAAATCGTGACACTTGACTGCACAATGACTGATAGTAGCAGCGGACAGCGTAGTACTCGTATATTTCCGATATGCATCGTTGAAAAGCTACCTACCTAGATGGCGGCGTACGACGCGAGAGAGAATTCGCGCGAACATGCACAAAACGCGCGCGGCAGCGCGATGAACCCCTTGCTGGCGGTGGTGAAGCGGACGGTGTCGCGCGCGCTGTCGACGTCCTCGTCGGCGTCATCGGTGGACACTAACCCGGCGGCGCCGCAGCTGCTCGCATTGCCGTCCACGCCGCCGCTCAAGCGCGCCAATGCACAGGCGGTGGACGCTCTGCTGGCAAACGCGCCGCCCGCCTGTCCCGCGCTGCGCCTCGCGGCCACGCACTTGCTGCGCTTCCACTCCGAGGAGGACGCCCGCGCCATCGTGGAGCGCCTGCTCGAAACGGCGCAATCCCGGCCGTGGTATTTTCTGGCGCGCACGCCCGCAGCACTGGACGGCCTCGTGGTGCTCTGCCACCGCGCACTCGCCACGTCCGCGCTGCCGCTCGTTGAGCTCTTCGCGCCCGCGGGCGGTTTCGACGCCGTGCTGCGGCGCTGGCTCGAATCCTTGTTCAACTTGGAAGACGACTTCGCAATGGCGGAGAAGAACGCTCTGCTCATCTTGGGCACCTTCTTCGCGCAAGGCCACGTCGGCCTCGTCAACATTGCGTGCAATCTTGCTCCGTTGTGGGCCGCCCAGGGCGCATTCGAACTCTCCGCTCCGCTGTCCAAGAGCGACACGTTCGCCGCGCTGTCAGCACGCAGCGCGCTCGCCGGCACGTCCGTTTCTCTGCTCAAACTCGCCTCAGGCGACGTCATTAGCAAAGTGACGAGTTTCAAGCCCGCGCTGCTTGAAATGGGCGAGACGGCGTGGGTGGGCTTCGACGTGGACCACACGTTGGTCGAGTACGACAACGCGCAAATGGACGCCGTGACGCTGGCTGCCGCGCTGGGCGTACTGGGCGAGGACGACGTCGATCGGCTTTGCTCGGCGGCGCTCAAACTGGTAAAGGCCGCCGCAGCCTACCCAATGTTTAAAATGTGCTCACTTGATGTGGCGCGAGGCGACCTGCTCAAGGTGCGCCCGCTGCTTTGTGTGTGCGCCGACGTGAAGCACGCTAACGCGTACGATGAAGCTGGACGCCAACTGCGTCGTATGCGAGCGCAAACATGGCACGCGGTCGGCTCCAGTGCCCACCGACGGCCGCCCGCGCGACGTGGACGCGCTGGTCGTGGTGCACACGCACTTTGAGCGCGTCATGGTGCCCTGCTTTGCGCGCCTCGTCGATCTCGTCGACGCCTCGCACGCCGATGAGGCCGCGCGCACGGAGCTGTACAAGGCTGGCTTCAACCGGCTCCTCACCAGCCTGGCGCACGCGCAAAGCCCGCTGTGCGAGCACGGGCTCAGCGACGCGGTGGCGCGCAGGCACGTTGGCGTGCGCCGGCAGCCCCGCGTCGTGCTGCAGTGGCTGCGCGCGCTGCGGGAGAGAGGCCTCAAGCTCTTCTTGCTCACGGACTCCAAGCAGGTTCACGTAGACAAGGTGATGGCGCTAGCCCTGGGCGACGACTGGGCGTCGCTCTTCGACCTGGTCGTCAGCGACGCGAAGAAGGCGACGTTCTTCACGCGCCCCACGCCCGCGCGCAGCGTGCGGTCGCTGGCCAACGCGGGAAAGACGAAACTGGTCGAGTCTGGCGGTATCGTGTCCCTCGCGGCCGACATTGGCAGCGGCAGCAGCGTTGTTTATTTCGGCGACCACGTGCAAAAGGACGTCGTCAACCCGGTCGCCCAAGCGGGTTGGCGCGCCGTCGCCGTTGTGAGCGAGATGGACGACGACGGACTTTTGCCCTGCTTCAGCACGCCCGACGGGTCACCGTCGCTGCTCGCCGCGCTGATCACGCGCCACGCCGTGCTCTGCGTGCCGTCAATCGAAGCCGTGGCCGCCGCCGGTCTCTTTGTGACCCCGGACTGGACTCCGGCGCTCATTGACTGGTCGTGACCCCCGCGTGCCACGGGGCGCGCGTGTGCGTGTGTGTCAAATTGTATTTTAAAAACGTCATGGTTTGCGTACAAGGCGGCGCGAGTCTCCAGCATTACTACGCGCGTGCTGCCAAAATGCTGCGGACAATGTCGTCCTTCTCAACGGCGCCGCGCACGTCGACACCGCGACTGCGAGCGAGACCCTTAAGCTCGGTCACGCCCAGGCGCATCAGCCGCGCGCGCTCATTGCGCTCCACGGCCTCGTCCAGCGAAGGCGCGCTCCATGCAATGCGCTTGAGTGCCTCCCACGCCGCCGCCACGGCGCCCCTGAGCTCTTCGAGCAGCGGCGTCTCGTCGCCCAAGTCCGGCTCGTCCACCGGGCGCCGGCACACCGGGCACGAGCTTCTCTGCGCCAGCCACGTCGCAATGCACTGCTCGTGAAACACGTGCGCGCAGCCCAGGCGCACGCAGCGCTGCCCCGCCGCTGGCCTGTCGAGGCACACGGAGCACTCGCCCTCGTCACCCGTGGCCGCATGCCTGTGCAAGCTCGCCATGGCCTCGGGCGATGTGGGCGCAAGTCCGTTGCGCGCCGGCGTGAGCCCAAGTCGCCGAACAGTGTTGCGGAATACGCGCGCCACCGGCATCGGCAGGCGCACCAGGAAGAAGCGATACAAATCGTCCCAGCGCGCAAACGCCAACGCAATCGCGCCGGCCGCGAGAAAAAAACTGCCCGTGCGGCGGTAGACGCGTTAGTGCCTCGCCGGAGAAACGGGCCCACGCACGTGTGGAAGATGGAGAGGTCCGTGGGGTCACTACCACCTAGCGGCGGCGCTGGCTCGTCGTAGTCGAACCCGCCATCGGAATCCCGGGGAAAGAACCACACAATGAGCAAAATGAGAAAGGCTAGTGTAATTTTGGCGCGCGCGTCGTGCGGTCCGCCGCCCACGCCGCCCGAGTTCCCAAGCAGCATGTAAATGGCGAGCGGCAGCGCCAGCTCGGGCAAACTGGACCATCCAAGAAGGAAGATGAGGGGGAACAGCGTGTTGAAGTCGCGCTGCGCGATGGGGGCGCGGTTGGCGCCGTTCGGCCCGCCCCACGCCGTGGGCAGAAAAAAGAAGAAGACCATGCCGCCCTCCAGGGAACGCGCGCTCGGCGTGACGCTTTTTTTGTGCGAAAGTTGGACAGCTGTTTTTTTTTCGCTTGTTTTTTCAAAATATTTAATTTTCAAACTTTGCAAGCGAGCGAAGAGAGGGAAGAGAGCGGGAGGGCACCGCGGAGGAGAACGACTCACCAGCGATGCCGCAGCGATGGCGTCGGCTGCCGGCGCTAGTGCTGGGCGTGGTGGGCGCATCCGCGTTGATCCGCGTTCTATTATTGCGACTGGACGATGCGCAGTTGGCCACGGCCACCACCGGCGGGGACGTAGAGAGCGACGCGTCGTTCCTTGCCGCGTTCCCGCCGCGCTGCACGCAAACGCTCATCATGGAACAGCCGCACAAGCGACCGCCGCTGCCGCCGTTGGCCCTTACTGCGCGAATGGTGGCCGTTGCTTGGCGGGCGATTCCCGGCGACACCACGGCTCGCACGCTTCACGTGCGGCTGGCCATTGGCTCGTCGCGCGCAGACCCGCAGCCCGACGCTGAATCGTGCACCGACCGCGTCCGCGCTTCGCTGTATTCCGACACGCTGGTCATTGCCGCCACCGCGCACACGCTGGCGCACAAGCACACAACGCCGGGAAGCGCGCTGGATGTCGTTGTGGAGGCCACCGTGCCGTGTGGCGCGCCCCATGTCATGCACGTGCACGCCAGTCTCGAATGGGAGCACTGGAGCGTTTCAACGCAGCGCGTCACCGTGCTCGACAATGGCATCGTATGGACCAACCGCCTGCGGACCAACGGCGTCTGTCAGGAGTGGCCGCTGGCGGGCTACAAGCGGGGTTGCCAAGCCGCGCAGGGATTCGAACCACCCGATCACGACTCCAACC
>Ga0302314_10023349_pt1 | contig 10097 bp, 8 predicted proteins | sample III_Palsa_N2_3_FD_200533 | JGI IMG/M metagenome (GOLD analysis project Ga0302314, IMG submission 200533) | Peat permafrost microbial communities from Stordalen Mire near Abisko, Sweden - III_Palsa_N2_3 | ecosystem: Environmental > Terrestrial > Soil > Palsa > Peat permafrost | place: Sweden...
GCGTCCATGCACACCACGGGTAACCAATCGGGCAGCCAAGGCGGAGGCGGAGGCGGAGCCGATCGTCCCCGGGGCTTTCGGGCCGCCGCCGGGGCCCGGGCCGCCTCGGCTCTGGGCCTGGGCCTGGTCCTGGTCCTGGTCCTGGGCCTGTCCGGATGCGTCGTCCGACCGTACGCCCCAGCCGCTCCCTCCCCGGCAACCGCTCCCCCGTCGACCGCGGGGAACGGCCTGTCGGTGGTCACCGAGCCGCAGCAAGGCCTCGCACCCCTCTACGCCCTGATCACCGGCGCGAGGTCGAGCATCGACATGACCATGTACGAGTTGAACGACAGGACGGCCGAGGCGGACCTGGCCGCCGCTGCGGCCAGGGGCGTGCGGGTGCGCGTCGTACTGGACACCAACCGGGAGCGCTCAAGCAACCAGTCGGCCTACAACTACCTTGCCGGGCACGGCGTCCACGTCGTCTGGGCCGCCACCGGCTACGAGGCCACGCACCAGAAGACCCTGACCGTGGACGACCGCGAGTCCGCGATCATGACGCTCAACCTCGTCACGGAGGACTACTCCTCAACCCGCGATGTCGCGGTCACCGACGCCGACCCCGCCGACGTGACCGCGATCGAACGGGTCTTCCAGGCCGACTACACCCACAGCCCAATCACTCCCGGCGACGGGGACGACCTGGTCTGGAGCCCGACCGACTCCCAGCCCAAGCTTCTGGCGCTCATCAACGCCGCCCGGCACAGCCTGTCCGTCGAGAACGAGGAGATGGGCAGCAGCACCATCGTCGGTGCCTTGGAGAAAGCAGCCCGCAGGGGGGTCAAGGTCTGCGTCACCATGACCGACAGCGGCAGCTACACCCGCGAGTTCAAGGCCTTGACCAGGGCTGGGGTACAGGTGCGCACCTACACACCGAACGCACCCCTGTACATCCACGCCAAGATTGTCCTGGCCGACTACGGAACGTCCTCCGCGAAGGTCTTCGTGGGATCGCAGAACTTCAGCACCGCGTCCCTGCGCCGCAACCGCGAACTCGGCCTGATCACCAGTCGCACCGTCGTCCTCGACGCCCTGCAGCCCACTCTCGCCTCCGACTTCTCCCAAGCCGCCGCCTGGTCGTGAACTCGGACGCGGGTGGCCTCGGCGCGGGGGTCTCGCGCGGCTGGGGGCGTGAGGCGCTTCTTCCACGCCGGTGTTGCGCGCTGTGTATCGGCTCTCGCCTCACAATGGCTCCTTCTCATCTCTCTGTTGTCATGAGGCGTTGCCAATCCCCGGGCGGCGGCAGAACAGTAGGGCCCAGGCGCCGGTTTGAATCCTCAGCTATTCGTCTGCGCGGGACTGGTGATGATCACCTCATGGAACGGAAGGCCCCCCTCCGCATCGGCCGGCGGCGGCTTCATCGACCGGCTGGCAGGATCCGCCGCCGAGGATCTGGCACGGGCCGCACAGCACCTGCGACGCAGCCTTCCGGGGCCTCACGACCACGACGCTTGGATCTTTGACTTCGACGGCACCCTGGTCGACAGCGAGGGCCTCAATGTCCGCACCACCCAAGCGGTACTGCGGGGGTGCGGCATCGACGTCGATGACGCCTGGCTGACAGCGGTCACCTTCACCACAGCGACCGAGTTCAGGGCCCGCCTGCGCAACGACCACGGGATGAACCTGCCGTGGAGTGACGAGCGCATCCTGCGTGAGGCGCGCAGCTACCGGATGGCCCATCTGCACGAGCTGAGGCCGATCGTCCCCACCAATGACCTGGCGCGGGCCGCGCGCGCTCACGGCCTACCCGTGGCCATCGCGTCAGCCAACCTCAGCGAAGCCATTGCCGCAGGCCTGGCCGCGGTCGGTCTCAACGCCGTGTTCGCGGTGGTCGTCGGCCAGGACCACGTCGAGCGGACGAAACCGGCCCCCGACGCCTTCCTGCACGCCGCCCGCTTGTTGGGCGTCAAAGCCTCCCGCTGCCTCGTGTTCGAGAACACCGCTCCCGGAGTGCAAGCCGCACTGGCCGCCCGCATGACCGTTGTCGATATCCGTCCGTGGGAGTCCACATGCACCTGAAGCGGTGCTCCTTGGCGGGCCGAACCTGCCTGGTGACCGGCGGCGCCGGCGGCATCGGCCTTGCTCTCACCGCCCAACTCGCCGCCCAGGGCGCCGTCGTCCACGCCTGCGACAACGACGAACGACTCCTCGCCGCCGCCCGAGCCCGCATCGAGCGCGTGTCCTGGGGGCGCCGCGTGCAGCTCACCCACGGCGACGTCACCGACCTGGACCACGTCAGCGCCTGGGTGAACCACGCCGCCGAACGCTCAGGCCCGCTGTCGGTCCTGGTCAACAATGCCGCCTACATCCGCTGGGCCGGCTTGGACCAGATCACCGTTCATGATCACAATGGTGGGGGCATTGCCCGTGCGGCAGGGATTGACGTCCGAGGAGAAGGAGGCGTTCTTCACATGGGGGGCCTGGATACAGCGAGCCGACGCCCTGGCCGATCTGGAGCGTGAAATCCGAGATGGATTCATCAGCACCATCCCGGGCTGGACGGTGGCCCGCACCGGGGAGCCCCGCTACCTGAAGGCCGTCGCCGAAGAGGACTTCCCCTGGATCTACCGGAAGGTTTCGCAGTTCCATACGGTCTGCCTCCCGCCGGCAGGTCTGCTGCTGGATGCAGGTGCTCGGCTGGCTCGTCTGGGGAGGGTGCCGGAGATATTGGACTGGATTCACCGATTTCTACTCGGCCGCTATGTCTCCCACCCGCGTTTCGTCGGTGAAAGGTCAGCATTCCGGTCCGGCTGATGACCGGCACCGATGACCGGCCCGGGCTGCGCGCACAGGTCGGCGGGGCGGGCGCGACTACGGGCGGGAGCGGTCTTGCCGCCTGCCGTCCGCACCGCTACCGTCGTGCCGCGGTAGGCATCAGGGTTCATGCAATGTCCGGCTTCCAGCGAAGGACAGGCTCATGGCGTATCGCTCCCGTTCTGTGCGCGCGATGACCGCGACCGTCGGTCTGCTGCTGCTCGGCTCGACCGCCACCGCCCAGGCAGCCACCGGGCATACCGCCGCGCGAGGGGTGTCCGCGACCGCGAGCAGTGACTGGGCTGGATATGCGGCGCACTCGACCACGTACACCTCAGTGACGGCGACCTGGGCCGAGCCCGTGCCCTCCTGCGGTTCAGCGAACTCCACGGTGGCCTTCTGGGTGGGGCTGGACGGCTACAGCGACGACACCTTGGAGCAGGTCGGCACCGAGGCCGACTGCGTCGGCGGCACCGCCGCGCAGTACGCGTGGTACGAGGTGTATCCGGCCGCCGCGGTTGAGGTGGGAAAGACGGTGGCAGTCGGTGACGTGATGACCGCGACGGTCACCGCGACCGCCGCCGACTCCTTCACCCTGACCGTCAAGAACGCAACTCGGGGCTGGACGTTCACGACCACCAAGGTCGCGGCCGGCGCCGCCCGCTCCTCAGCGGAGGTAGTCCTGCAGGCGCCTTCGGCCGCCGGGGCGAAGGCCGGAACCGTCTCCTTCAGCGACGCACGCGTCAACGGCGGCACCCTGGCCGCCTCGGACCCGACCGGGATCAACATCGGCACGGGGGCCGGACCCCACTGCGGTGCCATCTCCACTGCCGGAACCGCCTTCACCTGCACCTGGTAGACGTGGGGCTGGCGGGCGGTGTCACTGGCGTTCGACACTTGACCGCTTGGCATGGGGGATTCGGGGGGCTGCGCGGTGTGGATCGTCTGCGATGTGCTGCTGGTCGCGTACGCGATGGCGGTGAGATGGTGGATCGGGACCGTCCGGGTGCGCTGGCAGCGCCCTCCCGGCTTGCTGCCCATTGACGTGATCGAGGGGTGGGTGGCGCTGCCTGGTCGCTGCGTGTGCGTCCTGCCGCTGGTCCCGTTCTGTTTCGCCGGCAGCACGCTGATGGCGTTCTGCGCGAGCAACGCGCACGGGTTGGTCCTGGACACCTGCAACGTGCTTTTCCTGGCCTTCAACGCCGCCTTGCTGCTGTCGGTTCTCCTCTGCCTGCTGGTGCACGCGCTCAACTGGCCGACCGCGCTGATCCCGCCCGACCGCCGTGGCGGTCCGGGTTTCCAGGTGGCGGTATCGAGACAGCAACGCGCGGGGCGGTTCCGGTACTCGACGTCACCGTGGGAGCAGAAGGACGGGACAAGAGACGCACCCGGACCCGAATACGGCGATTTCCGGCGATGGGTCGGCCCGGACAGGTCAAAGCCGTCCGATGGGGACTCGCTCCAGTGATGGATCTCCGGTGACGGATGTCGACGCGGTTCCGCTGTCGGCACCCACCGTCTCCCAGGACTGACCGCAGCCGCCCCGGCGCGGCGCGCTGCCCTGTGGCCCGCCGGGTGGACGGCACGGTTTGATCCAACTCATCCGGGAGAGACGAAGTTCGACCTGCCCGCTGACATGGATGTTCACGTATCACCTTTGCCACTTACCGAAAAGCCCTGGACACCAGGAGATTCGTCGTGACCAGCACAGCCAACTCCGCGTCCACCTCGCCATCCGCAGCCCCAAGTCCGGGCGACGGCCTCGCGCATGTCATCTTCATCACGGCCGCCGCCGCAATGGGCGGCTTTCTCTTCGGCTACGACAGCTCCGTGATCAACGGAGCCACGAGCGCGATCCAAAGCAAGTACGGCATTGGATCGGCCGAACTCGCCCAGGTCGTCGCCATCGCGCTGATCGGCTGCGCGATCGGCGCGGCCACCGCCGGACGCGTGGCCGACCGGATCGGCCGCATCCGGGTCATGCAGATCGCCGCCGTCCTCTTCACCATCAGCGCCATCGGCTCGGCGCTCTCCTTCGCCGTCTGGGACCTGGCGATGTGGCGTGTCCTCGGCGGCTTCGGCATCGGCATGGCCTCGGTCATCGGGCCTGCCTACATCGCCGAGGTCGCACCTCCCGCCTACCGTGGACGGCTCGCCTCCTTCCAGCAGGCCGCCATCGTCATCGGTATCGCCCTGTCCCAGCTCGTCAACTGGGGAATCCTCAACGCCGCCCACGGCAATGACCGGGGCCACCTGCTCGGTCTGGAGGCCTGGCAGGTCATGCTCGGCGTCATGGTCATACCGGCCGTGATCTACGGGCTGCTTTCCTTCGCCATCCCCGAGTCCCCACGCTTTTTGATCTCGGTCGGACAGATCGACCGCGCCAGGGCCGTCATCGCCGATGTCGAGCCCTCCAGCACCGACCTGGACGCCAGGATCTCCGAAATCCGGACCGGCATGAACTCGGAGCACAGGTCCACCTTCAAGGACCTGCTCGGCGCCCGCTTCGGCTTCAAGCCCATCATCTGGGTCGGCATCGGCCTCGCCGTGTTCCAGCAACTGGTCGGCATCAATATCGCCTTCTACTACTCCGACACCCTGTGGCAGTCGGTCGGCATCGACCCCAGTTCGTCCTTCCTCTATTCGTTCACCACCTCCATCGTGAACATCATCGGCACCGTGGTCGCGATGGTCATGATCGACCGCATCGGACGTCGGGCCCTGATCCTGATCGGCTCCTGCGGCATGACCGTGGCCCTGGGCTTCGAGGCCTGGGCCTTCGCCTCCAAGAGCGGCGCGACCCTCCCCCACGCGCAGGGCGTGGTCGCCCTGATCGCTGCCCATGTCTTCGTGTTCTTCTTCGCCATGTCCTGGGGCGTCGTGGTCTGGGTCATGCTCGGCGAGATGTTCCCCAACCGCCTGCGCGCCGCGGCGCTGGGTGTCGGCGCCGCCGCCAACTGGATCGCCAACTGGGCCATCACCGCGAGCTTCCCCAGCCTCGCCAGTTGGAACCTCACCACGACCTACGTCATCTACACACTCTTCGCCGCGCTCTCGATCCCCTTCGTGCTCAAGTGCGTGAAGGAAACCAAGGGCACCCGACTGGAAGACAACGTCGACTGACTGGGGTGGTGCTCCCGTCAGGCGCTGAGCGGCTTCTCCAGGACCGCCTTGCGGTGGCTGAAGGTCTCGATCGAGTAGCGACCGTGGTAGTTGCCCGTGCCGCTCTCACCCACGCCTCCGAACGGCAGGTCGGAGACGGTGAGATGGGCGAGCGGCAGGCCGAGGCCCAGGCCGCCGGAGGAGGTCTCGGCGGCGAACCGCTGCCGGGTCGTGTCGGACTCGGTGAAGACATACAGGGCGAGGGGCTTGTCCCGCTCGTTGACGTAGTCGATCGCCTCGTCCAGACCCGGTACGGTGATGATCGGCAGGATCGGACCGAAGATCTCCTCCCGCATCACCGGCGCCTCGGGGGCGACATCGGCGAGGACGGTTGGCGCGATGTACTTGGTCGCGCGGTCGGTGTCGCCGCCGGTGACCACCCGGCCGGAGCCGAGCAGCCCGGAGAGCCGGTCGAAGTGCCGCTCGTTGACGATCCGCCCGTACTCGCCGGAGGCCACCGGGTCGGAGCCGTAGATGGATTCGACCGCGCGGATGAGGGCGGGCTCCAGGGCGCGGGCGGTCTCAGGGTCGGTCAGCACATAGTCGGGAGCGACGCAGGTCTGTCCCGCGTTGAGGAACTTGCCGGACGCCAGGCGCCCGGCCACGACCGCGAGGTCGGTGTCACGATCCACGAACGCCGGTGACTTGCCGCCCAGTTCGAGGGTGACCGGGGTGAGGTGTTCGGCGGCGGCCCGCATCACGACCCGGCCGACCGTGCCGTTGCCGGTGTAGAAGATATGGTCGAAGCGCTCGGCGAGCAGTGCCGTGGTCTCCGGCACGCCGCCTTCGACGACGGCTACCGCCTGGGTGTCCAGGTACTGCGTCAGCAGCCGGGCCAGCACCGCGGAGGTGGCCGGGGCCATTTCGCTCGGCTTGGCGACCACGGCGTTGCCCGCTGCCAGCGCGCCGAGCAGGGGCGTCAGCAGCAGCTGTACCGGATAGTTCCAGGGAGCAATCACCAGCACGACGCCCAGGGGGTCGTACTGCGTCCAGGCACTCGCGTCGACGCCGAGGCGGGCCGGGACCGGGGCGGGCTCGGGGAGCAGCCAGGTTTTGAGGTGTTCCAGGGTGTGGTCGATTTCGCGTACCGTGAAGTCGATCTCCGTGCGGTGGGCCTCGGTGGGGCTCTTGCCGAGGTCGGTGTGGAGCGCGGCGGCAACGTCGGCGCCGTGCTCGGTGAGCATGTCGCGTAGGCGGCGCAGCTGACTGGTACGCCATTCGAGTGGCTTGGTGCGGCCGGTGTCGAAGGTGGCGCGCAGCCGGGCCACAATGTCGGCGGGCTGTTCCGGGCTGGACTGGTTCACGGGTGCCTCGATCGTCACAGCGGAGTCCGGCGACTCCTGCTCAGGCGTGCCGGGCCGCCCGGCCCGCGCGGGTTGTTCTCCACCGGGCAACCTACTCGATGCACATACCAGCCCCCTGCATGCGCGAACGTATTCCCGTTCCGGCGCGTCGGCCTCCAGCGTCGGAGGCGGTGCGGTTACCAGTCGAGGGTGATCGGCACGAAGGGAGCGTCTTCCGGTGCAGCTTTGCGGGCTTCCAGCGCGGTCCTGGCGGGTGTCCCCACCGGAATCCGCAGGGGAGGATCGGGCTGTTCGATCGTGTCGGCGAGCGCGACGGCCACCTCCTCGGGGGTGATGGGCTCAAAGATGGACGTGCCGCGCAGAGGGCCGAACTGTTCGAACAGAGACACCCACCGGCGTGGACGCCCCCGGGCGCTGTACCGACCGACACAGTAAGCTCAAGCAGGGTCCAGGCTCGGGTCCGGGTCGGCCGATTGGCTGGCGTGCAGGTGGTGGTAGACACCGCGCAGAGCCAGGAGTTCGTCATGCGCGCCCTGCTCGACAACGCGTCCCTGGTCGACCACGACAATCAGGTCCGCGTCCCGCACGGTGGAGAGCCGGTGTGCGATCACGAAACTGGTACGGCCCCGCCGGAGCTTCGCCATCGCGTCCCGGATCATCGTCTCGGTCCGGACGTCGACGCTGCTGGTGGCCTCATCCAGGATGAGCACCCCCGGGTCGGCCAGGAACGCCCGGGCGATGGTGAGCAGTTGCCGCTGCCCTGTCGAGATCACCGACGCCTCCTCGTCCAGCACGGTGTCGTACCCGTCCGGGAGCGAGCTGACGAAGTCCTCGACGTGGGCCGCCCGCGCGGCGGCCAGGACGTCCTGCTGTGTCGCGCCGTCACGGCCGTAGGCGATGTTCTCACCGATCGTTCCCGCGAACAGCCAGGTGTCCTGCAACACCATCGCGAGCCGCCGCCGTACCTGCTCCCTGGTCAGCTCCCGGTAGTCGACGCCGTCCAGCAGGATGCTGCCGCTGTCGGCCTCGTAGAACCGCATCAGCAGGTTCACCACAGTGGTCTTGCCCGCGCCGGTCGGGCCGACGATCGCCACCGTCTGCCCCGGCTCCACGACCAGGCTGAGATCCTCGATCAGCGGACGGTCCGGCACATACCGGAAGGAGACCCCCCGCAGCTCGACCCGATGCCCTCCGGCCGGTCGCCGCACCCCAGGCCCGGCGCGTCCGGCCTCGGCCGCCGAGTCCGCCGCGACGCCCTGGGGGCCGGCCGCGCGGGCCGTACCCCCGACGGCCGGTTCCTCCGCCTCGTCGAGCAGTTCGAACACCCGCGCCGCCGAGGCCCGCCCCGACTGGATCAGGTTGACCTGCCCGGCGACCTGCGCCACTGGCTGGGTGAACCGCCGGGAGAACTGGATGAACGCCTGCACCGCGCCGAGCGAGATCGCCCCGGTGCTCACCCGGTAGCCCCCCAGTACCGCGATCACCACGTAGTTCAGGTTCCCGACGAACAACACCGCGGGCAGTGACAGCCCCGCCAGGTACTGGCCACGGAACCCCGCCTCCCGCTTCGCCCACCACCCAGCACCGGCGGTTCCACCCGCTCGACCGTCGCCCGCCCCCCAGGCGTGCGCACACACCCGTCCATCCCTTTCCCTCTGCCCCGGCTCCGTCGGTCGGAGCCGGCCAGGACCATTCGGACCCCCCGGCCGAGGGGTCCAACCAGCACTGCGACGACTGGAATTCCGATTCTCGCCTGTCCCACACCAGGAGGAAGGCCAGAAGGCACCCTCCGAGGATGATGCCTCCGGAAACGGAGGTACTACATATAACGGGGTAGATCATTGAGCACAGCCTATTCTGATACGGATCAGCTCACACCGGACAGACACCGACACACCGTCCTCGCGGTCGCGGAACCCGCGGCAGCGCCAACCCCCTCCGTCCCACTGTCCGTGCCCATCTCCTCCTTACTGCCCGGCGACTCCCCGCGTCTGGCCGGACAGAGCAAGGAGCGCATCGCACGGCTCGCGGAGATCGACGACCCGCTGCCGCCCATCCTGGTCGACGCCCGCACCATGCGCGTGATCGACGGCGCCCACCGGCTGATGGCCGCCAGCCTGCGCGGACGCGAAACGATCGAGGTTGAGTTCTTCCGCGGAACCGCCGACGACGCCTTCCTCTACGCGGTACAAGCCAACGTCACCCACGGATACCCCCTGTCCCAGGCCGACCGGCCCGCCGCAGCCAAACGCATCATCACCTCCCACCCCTACCTGTCCGACCGCGCCATAGCCCAGACCACCGGACTCGGCGCCAAAACCGTCGCCGCCTTACGCAAACGCGCAGCCAACGAACAAGGCCCCACCGTAGAGGCCCGCATGGGACGCGACGGCCGCGTCCGCCCACTGAACAGCGCCGCCGGCCGACTACGCGCCGCCGCACTGATCGCCCAACGGCCACACGCCTCACTACGGGAACTGGCCCAAGCAGCGGGAGTCTCCCCCGCGACCGTAGGCGACGTACGCAAACGCCTCGACGCCGGACTCGAACCCGTACCCAACCGCCAGGGCACCACCCCACCACCACTGCGCCCCATACCCGCGGCGCAGCAGATTGCCCAGCGGGTCGCGGCATGCGCGGGTCCGGCCGAGACGGCGGGCACCGTGAACGACACTGGCCCGCTGCTGAAGAAGCTCTCACGCGACCCATCACTGCGCCAGCAGGAAGCCGGACGGCGACTGCTGGTGCTGCTCCAGTCCTACTCCTCGGGCCCGCGCAACCTCAACGACCTCATCGACGTGGTCCCGCCCCACTGCACCGTCCACGTCAAACAGG
>Ga0302314_10023351_pt1 | contig 10097 bp, 11 predicted proteins | sample III_Palsa_N2_3_FD_200533 | JGI IMG/M metagenome (GOLD analysis project Ga0302314, IMG submission 200533) | Peat permafrost microbial communities from Stordalen Mire near Abisko, Sweden - III_Palsa_N2_3 | ecosystem: Environmental > Terrestrial > Soil > Palsa > Peat permafrost | place: Sweden...
GCGTCCAGTTGCCGGGCGAGCAGCCCACTGCACAAATTCTTTTCGATGACCGCATCGACGCCGCGCAGGCTGCGGCCATCGACGTCGATCGCCACGGGGATACCTCCATCGTCGACACCGAGACCGACGCGATCGGGTTCGACAAGAACCAGGGCCCGGTGATCGGCTACGCGCACGTCTTCAGCGACAAGCTGCGCGGCAACATCGCGACGGGTTTCAACGGCGGAAAGACAGCGCAGACCGTGGACAACCGAACGCTCGAGGAAGCCCTCTTCAACCTGATCTATTCGCCGGTGAAGGAAGTCGATCTGGGAGGCGAGTGGATCTACGGCTCGCGCCGGACGTTCGCGGATGGGACAGGGACGCTTTCGCGGTTCGACCTGATGGCCCGCTACAGCTTCTGAGCCGTCGAACTCCTGTTGCCACACGACTGGGCCCGCCGATCCAATCGGTCGGCCGTCGGGTTCGCATGAGCGCTGGCGCACAGACCGTCCGGGACGACACGCCCATTCTTGGTGGTTGTAGATGCACCGCGCGCCTCGCACAGGGGCACGAGTTCATTCCACCCACCGCTCAAGGAAAAATCTCATGAAACTTCTCAAGACTTTCAGTGTCATTGCTTGCGTTGCTCTGCTGACCGCCGGCTGCACCACCACGCCTAACACCGTCACCGAAGGCTCGCTGGACGCCAAGCGCGTCAGTCTGGATTCCAGCGTCCAGAGCGCTCTCACGAGCCTCGACACCCAGGTGCCCGCCTCGCGCGACCTGATTCGCAAGGCGCGCGGCGTCCTGGTGTTCCCCAGCGTCGTCTCCGCCGGACTCGTCATCGGCGGCTCCCATGGCCGGGGCGCACTGCTGACCAAGGGCGTCACCGCCGGCTACTACAGCAGCACCGCCGTCTCAGTCGGCCTGCTGGCGGGCGCCGAATCGAAGGCCGTGTACGTTCTCTTCATGACCCAGGACTCGCTCGACAAGTTCCAGGCAAGCAAGGGCTGGACGGCCGGTGTGGACGCCTCCGTGACGCTGCTGAAGGTGGGTGTCGACGGCGCCGTCGACACGCAGACCGTCCAGGCACCGATCGTCGGGTTCGCGCTGACCAACGGCGGGCTGATGGCCAACCTCAGCATTGAAGGCTCGAAGTTCTCGAAGATCGACTTCTGAGTTCCTGATGGACGCGCGCGCGGCGCGATCAGCGCAGCCGCGCGACTTCGCTCGCGCAGGCCCCGGCCATCTGGTGCAACACCTCTGCGACGACGACATTGGCGGCGGCCACGGCCGCCGCCGGCCCCGTGCCGATGATGGGCGCACTAGCGTCGAAATCGCGCACGAGGACAACCGTCCGCGTCTGCTTTTCGATCAGCGTCACGTGCAGGGTGAAGCGAAACCGGGCCGCGCTAACTTCGTGCTCAAGCCGCGCGATGTTGGACTGCAGCTCCCACTGCGCATCCACCGCACTGGGCGCCTCCAAGACCGCGCCAAAGACCCCGGTACGCGACAGCGCTGCGGAGATCATCGGCTCGAGCATCTTCGAAGGCGTATCGATCCATTGGCTGTCGGCATAGGGCTGCAGGCGATGCTCTTCGAGCACGTAGACGATGCGGTCTGTATCGAAGCCGGCAGCGGCGCGTGGTGTCGCAACGAGAATCACCGACGCCAGTGCGGCCGGCTGCGATGCCGGCGTCACAGGCGACGTGACTGCAATCGCCATCGACGAATCAAGCGTGTAGAAGTGCGGCGACGGTGGTGCGGGCGCGAACAGTGAACCGCACCCCGTGAGAATCACGGCCACGACTGAAGCAGACGCGCTGACGACTGGTCGACGCAGGCCAATCCGATGCAACTGCTCGAAATCAAACCTGGGTCGTCTCATTCTCCCGGCCCCTTGGGCACGGGCGTCTTGCCGAAGACCAGGCTCTTGGGATTGCGCTCGGTCTGTTCGGATAGCCGCCGGAGCGAAGCGGACAGTGTGCTCAGTTCAGTCATCAAGCTCTCCAATTGCGGTCCGACATCGCCGCTGAGGTGCTGAAGGTCGGATCCCACCGCGGTGACCGTCTCGCCGGCGCCAGCGGCCGTCTTGTCGACCTGCCTCGACATCGCGTCGAACGAGTCGGCCGCCTTGTCGATGCGAGCAAGAGTCGCATTCATCCTGGCGCTGACCACCGCCGCATTGGCCATCGTCTTGTCCACGTTCCTGAGCGCCAGATCGATCGATCCTTTGCGGTCGGCCACGGTCTGGGTGATGGCCGCGATGTTGGTCAACGTGGCACTCAAGGCCTGCTTGTTCTGGTCGGTGAAGACGCCGTCGAGCGCATGCGATGTCTTGTCGACACTGCCCAGTACGCGGGTCAACACCTGTTCCAGGCGTGCGCTGAGCGAAGGCTTGGTCACGATGATCGGCGGCACTCCTTCCACCGTCGAGACGAGCAGCGGCGCATTCGTGCTGCCGCCGCTCAGCTCGACATAGGCGATGCCGGTGAGTCCTTGCGTGCTCAACGTGGCGACGGTGTCGGTCTTGACCGGGGTGCCCCGCTCGATCGCGAACGTCAGCTGCACCTGCTCTGGATTGTTCGGCACCAGGTGGATGTCCTTGACCTTGCCGACATCCACGCCCCGGTACTTGACCGGCGCGTTGATGTTTAGCCCTGCCACGGATTCATCGCTGATCGCCCGGTACAAATCGACCTTGTGATGCAGTTCGCCGCCGGCCGCAAGCCAGAGGATCGTAGCGACCAGCACCGCGCCGAGCCCGATCACGAAGGCGCCAACTGCCGCAAAGTTCACCTTGCTGTCCATGTCAGGCACCCTCCTTCATTCTCTGGACGTCGCCCCGGCGGGCCGCGTCCTGCTGCGCGGCGCGGCCGCGAGGCGTGTCGAAGAACGGACGGATGTCCACGTGCTGCATGGCCGAAAGCTCGGCCATCGATCCGACGCCGCACACCTTGCCGCCACCGATGACGGCCACACGGTCGGCCACCTGCCACAACAGGTCGAGATCGTGGGTGATGATCACGACCGTGAGGCCCAGCAGATCGCGCAGGTCCCGGATCAAGGCACCGACCCCGTCCGCACTCGCCGGGTCGAGTCCGGCGGTCGGCTCGTCCAGGAAGAGGAGTTCGGGATCGAGTGCGAGCGCGCGCGCCAGCGCTGCACGCTGATGCATGCCGCCGGACAGTTCGGACGGGTACTTGAGGGCGGCATCGGCTTCCAGTCCCGTGAGCGCGATCTTCCAGGCGGCGATCTCGTCGACGAGCGCGTCGTCGAGCTGCGTGAACTCGCGCAGCGGCATCCCGACGTTCTCGCCGACGGTCATCGACGCGAACAGTCCGCCCTGTTGGAACATGACCCCGATTCTTCGCCGAAGAGGCACCGCACGTTCCTCGTCCAGCTCGAGCACGTCGAAGTCGAGCACCCGGATGGTCCCGGCATCGGGCCGATGCAGCATGATCATCTCGCGCAACAGCGTCGACTTGCCCGAACCGCTCCCTCCGACGATGGCGAAGGTTTCGGCATGTCGAACATCCAGGTCGAGAGCATCGTGGACGAGATGCTGTCCGAAGCGCGTGGTCAAGCCCCGTACCTCGATGACGTTCTTGCCGGTGTCGGGGCGGTCCGCCATGTCACAGGTCCAGCAAGCTGAAGGCCACCGAGAACAACGCATCGGCCACGATCACCAGGAAGATCGATTGCACGACGGCCCGTGTCGTCTGCGTCCCGACGGCATCTGCGCCGCCACGCGTGCGCAGTCCCTGGACACACCCGACGATCGCGATGATCGCGGCGAAGATCGGCGCCTTGCCGATACCGACCGCCAGAGTGCCTTGATCGACGGCCAAGGGCAGCCGCTCGATGAAGACGGCGTAGTCCACGTTCAAGCGGCCACGCGCCATCAGCATGCCGCCCACGACACCCATCACGTCCGCGAACATTGTCAGCAACGGCAGCACTACGAGCAGCGCGAGCAGGCGTGGCAGCACCAGTTGCTCGACGGGCGAGATGCCCAGCGTGCGCAGCGCATCGACCTCTTCCGTGACGACCATCGTCCCGAGTTGGGCCGCGAAGGCCGCCCCGGAGCGTCCCGCGACGATGATCGCCGTGACCAGGGGCGCGAACTCCCGCAGCATCGAGAGCCCGACGAGGTCGACGACGAACACGTTGGCGCCGTAGCGCGACAGTTGGTCGGCACCCTGGAACGCAATCACGACGCCCATCAGCAAGGACAGCAGTCCCACGATGGGCATCGCGCTCAAGCCCGCAATCGCGATGTGGTGGAAGAAGGGCCGCCAACGTGCGCGGCACGGGTGCCGCAGGGTCGCTGCGAAGGCAAGCGCACATTCCCCGACGAGGCCCAGCAGCGCCCGCGACTCTCCGCCGACGGCCGTTGTCGACATGCCCAGGCGAACAAGCCACGACGGACGCGTCGGAGACTTCGGCAATGAGCAGGCGCCTTGCTTGTCCACGCGCTCCAGCAGTCGACCCTGCGCCGGCGTCCAGCCGCGCCACTCCACATCGGCGTGCGTCTTCCGACTTGCTCCGGGATGCACCAGCCAGCGATCGATGAGCATCGCACCCACGGTGTCCAGGCCATCGACCTTCGAGCCGTCGATCACAAGGCGTTCCGAGCCGTGAACCTGCTCGAGTTGTTCTGTCTTCCGTGCAAGCTCGCCGATGCACAGCACCGTCCAGCTTCCCGACAAGATCCAGGTGTCCGGCGCGGTGAATGACACTGCCGCGGGGGGCGAGCGTCCGTCGCTCACGGTGCCAGCCTCTGGCCAAGGCTGCAGTCAGGGACATCCGCGGGGACGGCCGACGTATCGTAATGGTCCCAATCCCCGTTCGATCCGGCGCTGTCGCCATGAGTCAATGCGACACCAGAGAGCAACGGTGCGGACTCATCAACAGATCCTTCGTCACGCCGCCCAACATCCATTCGCGCACGCGGCTATGACCGTATGCCCCGGCCACGATGACTTCGCAGCGCTCACGATCCGCTGCCGCCTGAAGATCCGTCGCGTCGCTGCCGGTCGAGGCGACCGCATACGACTTCGCCGCCACGCCGTGCTGCATGAGCCACGCGACAACGTCGTGCAGATGACGTCGTGCCGCCTCCATGTCCCCGTGAGCCGCGACCTCCACGACCGTCACCTCTGCGTGACGCATCAGCGGCAAGGCGTCGGCGATCGCACGCCGCGTCTCGCGGGTATCCTTCCAGCCCACCAGGATGCGATCCACCTTGGCCGTCTTCGCGTCCAGCGGCACCAGCAGGACGGGCCGCCCCACCTGCATCACCAGCGCACCGGTGTGCATCGCGCGCGTGTTGTCGAACATGTCCCCCTGGGCCACCGCGGTCACGAGCAGATCGGCATTTCGTGCCTGGCGGGAAACATAGCGAACCAGGTCCGCATCGTCCTCGGCCGAGCGCCATTCCACGTCGGCCTTGCGATCCCCGAAAGCTGCCCTGAACTCGGCCTCGGCCGAACCGATCTGATCCTCGATCTGCTTGCGTTCCAGCTCGAAGGCCTCGCCGTCCACCCCGACGTCGGCATACGCCATGATCGGCGGAGCGCACGCGGTGATTCCGATCACACGGGCATCGAACCGCTGGGCCAGTTCCCCGGCAAACTGCAGCAGGTTTTCGTTCGAGCGCCCCAGATCGAGGTGCACCAGCAAGCTCTTGTAACCCATGTCTGTTCCTCGGGCGGGATCGGCTTGATCCTTTTCGAGCTTGGGCTGATGGGCGGCTGCAGTCTGTGCGCCACAGCACAGAACAGAGCTGCGCGATCACGGCGTCGGCGACATGAGCGCAAAGGACGCATGCTTACCGCCGTCGATATCCGCAAGTCAGCTCTTCGGTGCATATCCAATGCGCGAGGATCGGCTCGCAATTTGAGCTGTCGCTACATACCTGTAACTCCAACGCGGTGTCTGCCGGCTCACAAAGCGGATTCCTTCCGTGGTGCGACAGGCGAATCGCTGGCGCACGCGCGCCCGCAGACTATCGCTTGGCACATCATTCACGTCTCCGAATCTTCCTGCGCGAGCGAATCTTGCAGGCTGCCGCGCCGTGCGGCGCCGGCAGCGACATCAGCAGCACCTCTCAATAGGAAATGCCGTAGCGTGAACAGCGCGTCGCGCCTCGTCTCTTGAATGCCACAGCCCTCGAACTGAACCTCCTCGAAAAGCGCCCGGGCTCCGTCGACGCTCTCACCGAAGGCCTCCGGCAACTGGGGCCGGTCGGCCTGCGGCATCGTGGTCAGTGACTGGGGTGTCGGGTACGTCTGGGCCAGTGCCGCGGCCCGTTCGACGAGCGCTGGCGGGATCGCCGGATCCGTTTGGAGCGCCTGCAGCAACTCCCACCCCCAGCGCAGGGGCCGCATCCGTTCATTGGGCATCGTCAGCGTTGGCTCCAAAAAGGGATTGAGATTTCAGCACAGGCCCGACCGCCAGCCATCCGGTCGACACTGCGGCTAGAGCTCTGAAGACGGCATCCGACAGCGGTCCGTCGTCACGCTCGTAACGGACTAACTCGGCCCGTCGTGCCGGTCGCGCGCGACGATGTCGTGCTCGGATCTTCAAGTTGTCTCCCGTTCGGCGTTGACACAGCCCAGCCACTCGCGGCGTCGGCGCCATAGATTGATGCAGGTTCTGAACGCTGTTACTTTGCGAGCCCGAATGCGTGCCAGAGCATTGCGCTTGCGTTCCAGAAGGCGACTGCGCAGGACCGCGAAGTCCAGACGAGCACGTTGACGCGCGATCTCAGGGTCTTCGGCCTCTCCGACCCCAATCGTCATCTGAAGACGCAATCTGGCAAAGAAGAGTTCACCATCAATGTTTCGAGATGGCAGACCCTTCGCCCTTCTCCTGGCCTCTTCGCGAAACCACTTGGCGGCACGGCGCCTATTTCGGCGTTTGATCGGACGATCGACATGCCTGATCCGTTGTTCCCAGACTATGCCCATGCCACCCAATCCCTTTCGAGCGACGAACACGCAGAATCTGTCGGCGAACGCAATGGTCCCAACCCCTCAGTGCTGCATGCCATGTCAGCGCGCCCCGATAGTAGCTAGCAAGCTTTTCTGCTGTACGGAGGGCGCAACGGGGATGGCGTCCTGACGGCAGAACGCCGACCCATCCGGTGTCTTGAACGTGATGACCTCGGCGCCGCCGGCATGCCGATCCACCCCGCGCCAGATCTCGCGAACCTCGCGGCACAGCGACTCCCCTGCCCCGCCCTGCCATGGCGATAGGTAGTGCAGCGAGTGCAGGGTTGCGGCGAGTTTGGGACTCTCGATCATGTGGACCAGATCGGAGTCCCAAGTCATGAGCAGCGTCCGTCGATGCTCAGGTGGGTCGCCCGACAGAGTCATGACGGCGACGAAGAAGCCCTGTCCCAGGTGCTCAAACGTGCGCCAACGGGTTTCGCCCGCCTGCTTCAATGCGGGCGGCACGACGTACTCGAACGAGGGAAACGTGACGAACATGCTTCGCCTGAACCTCGGTCAGGTGGCCGTTGTGGACTTGTGGCCCATCGCCGAGTGACCCACACGCGCCACTAGGCGATCACGAACAAACCCGCGGGCTCGATCCATGAAAAACCCGGCGTATTCGTGTCCATCTTGCCCGACCATCAGGATGCATTTTGAGTCCGGATCCGACGGGTCAGTGGCGTGCCAGATTTCCACCACGTCCCGCGAGAACCATCCGCGCTTCCTTCCTCGCATACGCGGCGCGACGAACATCAGGCCCTCTACGTCGACGTCGACGCCCATGGACCGTACAGAGTCTGCGACGTCGCTATCCCACGCCAGTAAGAAGGTGTCCAGGACCGCATCTGGCTCTCGCGAGCGCACGCTCAGGACGAACCACGCCGCGCACGTCGAAATTCCCAGGGTGCGCCAATATGTGGCATCGGGAGGCGCGATTTCCGGCGGGACGAAGAACTTGTATTCGGGCAGCGAGACGAACATTGCGGCGAACGGGGTGCGCACCAGGGAGCCCCCGCGAGGATTTCGGAGCCCCGATTCTTCCCCGATACTCCCGCTACTCAAAGTCTGCATATTGCTTGCCCTGCCGCGGGCGGCAACGCCGGATGCGAAGTTCGCATACGGCCCAGCATGGGGTAGGCTCGATTGATGGTTCCCATGAAATCGTTCCACGCCACCAAACACCACGACATAGTCCTCTCGCTGCTGCGCGACCGCCGTGAGGCGCTGGGCATTCGCCAGGCGGACCTGGCGCATAAATTGGGGCAGACGCAAGCCATGGTCAGCCGCGTGGAGACCGGCGAGCGCCGCCTGGACATCATCGAGCTGCGCGCTTGGTTGAGCGCACTCGAGGTAGGTTTCCTGCCCTTCATGAAGACGCTCGACCTCAAGCTGCGCAACCTGCCGGACGTCCACCTGCACCTGGGACGGCGCCCGGTGGCACATCGTTCCCACCGATAGGCTCGCCGGCGCGCCTGGTCAATCCGGGCCGGCGATGTCGGGCATCCAACCCGCCTTGTGGCCGGCGTTGGTCGCGTCGTGGCGCACGTTGTCCTCGGTGTGGAGGTACAGGCTCGTGGTGGCCAGGTTTTCGTGGCCCAGGTTGTCGCGTACGACTTTCAGGTCGAGAGTGCCGCTCTGATGCGAGCCCGCCGTGTGTCGCATCCAGTGCGGCGACGCGCGCTCGATGTGCGCGGCTGCGGCTTCGTGCTCGGTGCCCAGCCGGCGCACGCGCTCGGCGGTCTGGCGCACGACCTCCTTGACCAACTCGTAGACAGCCGTGCGCACCATGAACGTCGGTGGCCCAATCAGCGGCAGGAGCGCCGGCAGCGGATCCCCCGCCGTCGGCAGCGGTTTCAACTCGTTGGCGCGGCGGTAGCGCATCAGCTCGGCCATGAGCTCGTCGGTGACCGGAACCTGACGGGTCTTGTTGCCCTTACCGGTAATCTGCAGCCACCACCGCTGCTTGCCGTCATCACCCTGCAGAGCGTGAAACGCCCCCATCGTGGCCGTGCAGACCTCGGAGACCCGCAAGGCGCCGAGATACAGCAGCGAAAAGAGCCATCGGGCCCGAGCGGACCGCAGCCGATCGCGGTAGGTTTCCGCCGGCATCTCCTCGATGGTCTGGCGCACAGCCGTCCAGTGGGCCTGCGGCAGAAACCGCGACATTTGCTTGGGCCGAGCCAGCGCTTTGGGGCGCCGACGCAGCGCGAGTGGATTGCCGGCCAGATAGCCCGCCTCCGTCAGCCAGTTGAAGAGGCCGTTGAGGATCGCCATCGATTGCCGCTGACTCGTCGGCCCCAACGGGGCCGCAAACGGGCACCACCCTGGCGACTTGCGGCTGGCCTTCATGCCTGCGGCCATGATCCAGCTTTCCGCCGGTTGCGGATCACTCAGGAACCGCTCATACAGCAGCATGTCCTCATGGCTCAGATCCGAGAGTGCCCTCTTCCGCTGGTGGACGCACCACAAGAGCAGGCGCTCGGCCTCCTTGCGGTAGCTTGACAGCGTCGCGGGCGAATCGGCATACCGCGCCAGCCAAGCCAAGACGGCCGAGCGGTCATCGTTGGCGTCGACTTGGCGAGCACCCTGCGCGCGGTTACGCCCATGCTCGCCGGTCAGGGCTGGGGGAATGGCGAGGCGGTCGAGCGGGACGAGGTCGGACATGGGCGGAGCTGACGGGAGGCGTCCGAGATCCTAGGACATAACGCAGATTTATGTCCTGCCTCAGCCGCAGTGCCTTTTGGTCACCGCAGGGCTGGCGGTTCAGGCCGGCACGGACCAAGGCGCGCGATTGGCCAGCTGACTGACGTAGGATCACCTGCAGACGCAGCTCAAGTGTCGAGTTTCTGCTTGGGCTCTCAGCGCAAATACCGAGGGTAATCGTCGACGAAGAGCGGGCCGAGTGCTGAGAGCGCCCGCGCTGGAGACCGCCGTCCAACCCCTCTCGCGGCGCCGTGGGCTGCAATCTCAATCAGACTTGGGGTCCTGTGAAATTCCCTCAACCAGACTCCACAGGTCGCTGCTGATGTCGGTGGCGTCGCCCAGGCAAACACGGCTTGCGTTTGCACGAAGCAACTCGTGCTGAACCTGACGATCTTCAGGCGGACGCATAAG
>Ga0302314_10023353_pt1 | contig 10096 bp, 11 predicted proteins | sample III_Palsa_N2_3_FD_200533 | JGI IMG/M metagenome (GOLD analysis project Ga0302314, IMG submission 200533) | Peat permafrost microbial communities from Stordalen Mire near Abisko, Sweden - III_Palsa_N2_3 | ecosystem: Environmental > Terrestrial > Soil > Palsa > Peat permafrost | place: Sweden...
GCAGTTGTCCAGCACGACCGGCGGGCGAGCGTATGGTGCGTGTGTGCCGAGTCCCCGGATGGCGGACTGGCCCCACATCGTGCCGATGTCGCGGTCGCCGCCGATGAACAGTGCCGGCACGTGCAGCGGGCGGCCCTCGTATCCGCCGAGCAGTTCCCAGTCCAGTTCCAGGCAGCGGTAGTAGTTCAGTGGCCCGGTGATTCCGGACCGCTCGAACGCCTCGACGTAGTAGTCGACGTCCTCGCTGGTGAACACCGCATCGAGCGCACGCGGCGGGGGAGTGGGCATCCTGTCGCGCATCTTTGCGCCAGGGCGCAGGCACATGGGGGTGGCCCTGATGACCTCGGCGAGCTGCTCGTCGGACAGCGCGGCGAGATCGAGGCCGGCCAGCTGCGGGGGTGCCGGCGGCAGGGCTGACATCGAGTAGAGCCCAGCTTCGATCCAGCCGCGCACGTCGCTTTCGAACTCGGTCTCCATCAGTCCGGGTACGGCGAAGTACTCGTGGTAGAAGATCAGGTCGTCCCCGGCGATCCACCGTTCGACCTCGCGCTGTGGGCGTTCGCCGAACGGGCTGCTCGGCAGGGCCATCAGCCCCCGGCCACCCCACGGGCCAAGCCCGACCACCGAGGTGAACATCTCCGGCCGGGTCCACGCCGCCGTCCAGGCGACAGGCGCGCCCCAGTCATGGCCGACGACGGTCGCGGTGGTCTCCCCGAGCGCCTCGACGACGCCCACAAGGTCGGCCACCAGTTCGGTGATCCGGTAGTCGTGGATGTGCGGGGGCTTCGACGAGCGGCCGTAGCCGCGTTGGTCGACCGCTACTGCCCGGTAGCCGGCGTGGGCGAGCGCCTTCAGCTGGTGTCGCCAGGAGTACCAGATTTCGGGGAAGCCATGCACGAACAGGACGAGCGGCCCCTGCCCTGCCTCGACAAGGTGGATCCGCTGGTCGTTCGCGGCGACGATCCTGCTGGTGAACCCCGGGTCCACGGGTTGTCCCCCGGATCGGTATTGCTTCATTGCGGTTACTCCAGACGTGACCTTTGGCCGATCGATCGGTGTACCGGAACCGTACGGACGGAAATCGCCCCTAGAGCGATCGTTCTAGTCACCGGAACGGAGATTTCTGAACGCCCTTTCCCGGCTCGCGGGCGACCGCTCCCATGGGGATCCGAAGGCGCGCATGTCGGAGCCTGACTCCTTGCACCCGGCAGCACCGAGCAGTAGCGTGCATCACTAGAGGGATCGTTCTAATGGGAGGCCTCAATGGCGACCGCACGAGGCGCTCCGGGCTCGGGGCCGGATCCAGCGCTCCTCGGCGACTCCATCCTGGGGAAGGCGTTCGCGATGCTCGACGCGTTCAGTCACGGACCACGACTGTTGTCACTCAGCCAGATCAGTCGGCTCAGTGGCGTACCCAAATCGACGACTCATCGAGTCCTTGCCATGCTCGTCGAGCTGGGGGCGGTCGAACGCAACGGGACCGAGTACCGGATCGGTGACGCGATGTTCTCCTACGGATCACGCGCCCCCGAGGTGGCCCTGCGCGCCGCCGCACTGACCCATCTCGATTCGCTGCACCGTCAGACCCGCCAGGCAGTTCACTTCGCTGTCCTGCGCAAACGGGAGGTCCTCTACCTGGAGCGGTTGAGCGGCAGTTCGGTCATCAGCCCGGCAATGGTCGGCGGTCGCCTGCCGGCTCACCTGACCGGCGCAGGCAAGGCCCTGCTTGCCTACGCATCGGCCGAAACCGTCAACCGTTACCTGGATCACCGCCTGGCAGCGCGCACCGACGCCTCCATCACCAGCGCTGGTTCGCTTCGCCACGAACTGGCTCGCGTGCGGAACCGGGGAGTAGCATTTGATCATGGTGAGGCAGCGCGCGGACTGCACTGCGTCGCCGCACCTGTGCGAATCGGCGAGCATGCCGTAGCAGCGGTATCGGTGGCGTATCCGGCGAACGCGAGATCAGACCAGAGCCTCATCGACCCCGTACGGACAGCCGCCGCACGCATTGCTCGCTCACTGCCGCCGGACGAATTCGACCTTGGAGCACTGTGAGGCCAAAGAGCGGAACGTCCAGCTCTCTTGACGGATCATCAGCCGTCGGCCCGGAAAGGATCGCACCGTCGGCGGAGGCAATCCTCGACGCCGCGGAAGCGCTCTTCGGTCGACGCGGCTATGCGGCCACGTCCGTCGCCGCAATCTGCGCCGCTTCGAAACTCCCAGTCGGCTCCCTGTACCACCACTTCGCGTCCAAGTCGGCGATCCTGTCGGCCGTGCTCGACCGCGCCGCGCGCCGATTCTTCATCGAACTCGATGGAGCCGTGGGCACGCATCCGGACCCCGAAGACCGGATGCGGCAATACTTCGAACAAGCCCCGATGCTTATCGCACGCAACGCCAACTACCTTCGGATCGTGGCGGCGACGCTGCAACAAGACGGTGACGAGAAGCTTCGGTCCACCGCCCTTCAGGCCGCCGACGAAGCAGCCACGACCCTCGCGACGGTCATCGAACCTGTTGCCGCAGCCGCCCGGGTGCCCGATCCCGCAGCCCTGTCGCTGGACCTGGCCCACATGGCGTTCACCTATGCACTCGGTGCAGCGATTCTCGCCAGCTATGACACGTCCTGCCTCCGCGAGCGAATGGCCCCGCTGTACGAACTGGTACGCGACGCCATCGACAAGGCAGCCCCGCGAGCGAAGTGATCGCGACGGACGAGGTGATCGCGACGGACGAGGTGATAGCCAGGTCGTGCAGGCGCTGCTGCTCCGCGTCGTCGTCGGGGCCGTAGAGCTCGAGTACGGCCTGGGCCAGAGCGGATTCCAGCGCCCGGGCGGTGGCCGGGTCGGCCAGCACGTAGTCGGGGGCGACGCAGGTCTGCCCGGCGTTGGCGAACTTGCCGCCAACGCTCCGGCGACCGGCACGAACAGCAGCCGGACCGGGTAGTTCCACGGGGCGATGACCAGCACCGTGCCCAGTGGGTCGTACCTGACCGCGCCCGACGAGCCGGCCGGGAGCCCCGCGTCCGCCGGGACGGCGACCGGCCGGGGGCCAACCACTCCTCCAGGTGCTCGGTGAGGTGGTCGATCTCGTGGATGCAGGCGTCGACCTCGCTGCGGAAGGTGTCGGCGGGCAGCCGGTGCAGGTCCGCCTCGGCCAGCGCGTCCCGGTTGTGGTCCAGCAGCGTGCGCAGCCGCGTGAGCTGCTCGATGCGCCACGCGAGCGGCCCGGTGGCGTGGGAGCGCACGGTGGCGCGCAACCGGCCCACCAGCGCGGCCGGTTCCTCCATCGCATTCATGATGAACCTCGGCTTTCATGGCGCGGCGTGGGGCGCCCGGGAGTTGGCGAACACGGAGGGGTGCGTGACGACCGCATCCCCGATCCGGGTGATGTTGATGTTGGCGTTGGCAGGCTGCTCGACGAACTCGGTCTTCTCCCCGCGTAGCAGGTCCGCGCACGGATCGGTGGCGAAGGCCCGCCAGGTGAGCCGGCCGGTCTCCTGCTGGGAGGCGTAGGCGGGGCTGTCGAGGAACCGGCAGCGGTAGGACACACGGCCCGCCTGGAAGCTGAAGCGCTGGAGCAGGGCCATCCCGTCCCACCAGTGTTCGAGCTGTGAGCCGCCCAGGTCCCACTTCCCCGGGCCGGTGCGCAGCAGCGTGCCGGAGAGCCATCGGGGCACCGCGCCGGTGACCGGGACGTCGGGCATGTCGACCTCGCCCGCCAGCTCCTCCCAGCCCAGCGCGCCGCGCAGCGTTCCGACCTGCGGCCCAGCACCGCCCCGGTACAGGCCCTGGCGAAGCAGGCGCTCAAGGTGCGGCAGCCGATCCAGGCTCCTTAGCTGTGGAACTCGGTTCTATATTTTGTCAAGGAGAAAGCCCGGCTGCGTTGACCGATGGGCGAAGATGTCCAGCATGAACGAGACGCGTGCCGTCACCGGCCGCCGGGCGCGGACCCGCAGCGCGGACGTCGAGCGCGAACTGCTGGCCGCGGCGGAGGCAGTCCTGACCAGTGAAGGACCGGGCGGGCTCACCGTCCGCGCGGTCGCCGCCGAGGCCGACATCGCCCCCATGGGTGTCTACAACCACCTGGGAGGCAAGGACGGCCTGATCGAAGCACTGCTGACCCGCGGCTTCGATCGCCTGCGGGCCGCCGTGGAACCCGGCGACGAACCCGACATGCTCGGCCGACTGACCAGCAGCCAACGCCGGTACCGCGACTTCGCCCTGGCCAACCCCCACCTGTACGCCATGATGTTCGAGAACGCGCTGCCCCACGAGCGTTCGCCGGCGTTCTCCGAACACGCGGCCGCCGCCTTCGCCGCACTGGTACGCAACATCGAACTGGCCGCCGCGACCGGGGCCATCACGGCACCCGAGCCGCAGGCGGCGGCCCAGCAGATCTGGAGCGCCGTCCACGGCGCCGTCACCCTCGAAGTCAAAGGGCTCATCCGGGTCCCCGACCCGGAAGCAGCCTTCCGAGCCCTGGTCTCCACACTCCTGCGAGGCCTGGCGCGAGCCCCGGCCGTCTGACGACGAAAGCGCCACAACCGCCGATCACGGGCGGCGCCCGCAGGTGATCGCGGCCAAGGCCTGCGGTACCGAACCGGTCAACGGCTCTGCGGACTATACGGACCCGGCCAATGATTCCAGGGATGTCTGCCAGAGCCGGCCGGCGGCGTCCGGGTCCAGAGCATGGGCCGCCACACCGCCGGGCGTGCCGTCCACGTGGGGGTGGGCCTGGTTGCAGTCCTCGAAGTACCGGCCGCCCACGCCGTCGAGCTGCGGCCAGGTTGCCGCGAGCACGGAGGTGGCGGCGCCCTGCTCGGGTGTCTTGAACACATAGCCGCCGGTGGCGATCGTGGCGTCGAGTGCCTCCTGGTCCATGTGCCGCGTCAGATTCGACAGGATTGCCCCCGGGTGAACCGCGTTGACGGTGATGCCGTGGCCGGCCCAGCGACGCTGGGCCTCGACCGCGAAGAGCGCGGTGGCCGTCTTGGACTGGGCGTAGGCGGTACCGGGATCGTAGGCCCGCCGCCGGAAGTGGATGTCGTCGAAGTCCACCGGGGCCTGCACGTGGGCGACGGAGCTGAGCGACACCACGCGAGCGCGGCCTGCCGCCGCCAGCGCCGGGTGCAGCCCGGTGGCGAGCGCGAAGTGGCCCAGATGGTTGGTCGCGAACTGCAGCTCCCAACCCTCGGGGGTGCGCAGTTCGGGTGTCCGCATCACCCCGGCGTTGTTGACCAGGAGGTGCAACGGCCCCTCCCACGCGGCGACGAAGGCGCGGACCGACCGCTGGTCGGCCAGGTCGAGCGGCGCGACCAGGACCTGCTTGTTGCCGGTGCTCAACCGGAGGTCCTCGGCGCTCCGCCGACCGGCCTCCGGATCCCGCACCGCCAAGGTCACCTCGGCGCCGGCCGCGGCCAGGGCCCGGGCGGTCTCGATGCCGATGCCCGACGAGCCACCGGTGACGACGGCCCGCCGACCGGTCAGGTCGACGCCGGCCACCACCTCGGCAGCGGTCGACCGCTCGTCGAACGGTGTGGTGACGCGCATGGGTTCACTCATCGGACTGCCCTTCGGTCAGGCCCCAGGTGGGGCACGCAGGGCCGCCCGGCGGACGGCCCACTACCAGCGAACCACTGGCAGCCGGCCCCGCGGCGGGGTAGAGGGTGCTGCTTCGACCGGGGGTCCAGCAGTACCTCCCACGCGCCGTGCCCAGGTCTCGGGACGGTCCTAACCTGGGAAGCATGAGTGAGTCTTCCGCCGATCCGGGCGGCAACACCGAGCTGCGGGAGTTCCTGCGCTCGCGCCGGGCCCGGATCACCCCCGAGGACGCCGGGCTGCCCTCGCGATCGGGCACCCGACGGGTGCCCGGACTGCGGCGTGAGGAGGTCGCCCAGCTGGCCGGGGTCAGCGTGGACTACTACGTGCGTCTGGAGCGCGGCCGAGGCACGAACGTCTCCGAGGGTGTGCTGGACGCGGTCGCCCGGGCTCTGTGCCTCAACGACACCGAGCGCGGCCACCTGTTCGCTCTGGCCAGGCCCACCCGTACCCGCCGTCGGCCGATGCCCCCGCAGCGGGTCAGGCCCGGCCTGTACCGCATCCTGGACACGTTGACCGGCAATCCGGCCCTGGTCCTGGGGCACCGTTCGGACGTGCTGGCGAGCAACCGGCTGGCCCGGGTCCTGTACACCGACTTCGAGGCGCTGCCGAGGCGCGAACGCAATATGGCCCGCTTCGTGTTCCTCGACCCGGCCGCCCGCGAGTTGTACGTCGACTGGGAGCGGTCCGCGCGCGGTACCGTCGCCTCGCTGCACCTCTACGCAGGGGCGCACCCGGACGACCCCCGGCTTGCCGAGCTGGTGGGCGAACTGTCGCTGCGCGACGGCGATTTCCGGCGCTGGTGGGCCGACCACGACGTGCTGCTGCGCAGCCATGGCAGCAAGCGGTACCGCCATCCCCTGGTCGGCGAGCTCACCCTCGACTACGAGGCCCTCAACCCCACCGGTGACCCCGAGCAGACCCTCGGTCTGCACACCGCCGAAGCAGGGTCACCATCGGAGGACGCGCTACGGCTGCTGGCCGCCTGGAGCAGCCCCCCGACAACCGCGCCGTTGCCGGACCCCACGCCCGGCCAAGGCTGACCAGGTAGAGCCCGAGCAGGATCCGACCGTTTCCGTCTCGGTCTCCTTCCATGAAAGATGACGGCACGCCTCGCGGTCGCCCTCCAGGACGACATCCGGGTCGTGATCGCTGCGGCCACCATTGTCGAGGCTGACTACGTCAAGGTGCAGCCCGCGAGACTCGACTGGGCCCTGTCCCGCCTTGTGGCCATCCCTCTCACCCAGGAGCTGGCCCGGACCGCGTCGAACCTCCTGAAGGACCCGGGTCTGCACGGGCACCCGTACGCCATCGACGCCATGGTCGTCGCCACCGCCCTTACCGCTGCCGAGAAACCGGTAACCGTGCTGACCTCGGACGTGGACGACATCTCCACGCTGCTCGGCGACCGACTGGACCGGCCCGGCCTCGGGCGGACAGACAGCTCCGTACAGGTCAGGGTCCTGGCGGCGGTGTGACTTGCTGATTTCCTGCGACACCATGATCGCCGGGGCATGAACGGCGAGCCGGGGCGACCTGGACCCTACGAGGGGAAGGCCCACCAGCGCCCCGGCCGGGCTCGGACGGCTGCTACAGGCCGGTCATCTTGGCGTACGGGCTGGCGACGCGCTTCAGGAGCGTACCGAAGTCGACCACGACCGCGACACCGTCCTCGACCGCGGTGACCCGACCCAGGCCGTAGACGTCGTGGGTAACCCGGCTGCCCACCGCGAAGAACCGGTCCGGGGGCGCAGCCGCGGTCTTGAAGGGACTGGAGGGCAGGTGACGCTTGGCCATACGCATATTTGTCATTGCCACCAGTATGACCGCAGCTCCCACGGAAGCGACAGTCCGGCGTCGACGACGCGATCGCACTGTTCCTCTCCGGGCCTCTCAACGACAGCGAGCCGACCCCAGATTTCTCATGGAGGGCCTGGCCACTCGCTGTCGACGATCCCAAGCCGGTCTCCCCCGAGCAGCGTGCCGCATCGATCCAGCCGGGGTGCGTGTGCGAGCTGTTGGCGCATGCCTGTCGGCAGGTATGAACGGCGAGGGGCCGGTCCGGTCCCAGGCTGATCTCTGCATGCCCTTCGCCCCGTCGGGTTTCCGGCGTGAGGGTCCACCTTCGATCGAACTGAGTCATGGACCACCGCCTCAGCTCGGGCAGCACGGCTGTCCGGGGCATCCGTCCGCTTGACGGCGATGGGCGGGGTGGAGGTATCCCGTCAGGTCCGAGCTGCCTCAGGGCGCGGCCGTCGGGTCGGCTGATTCGGCGGCGCGGCGGTATTCGGCGTTGATGCGCATGGCTTCTTCGAGCTGGTCTTCGAGGATGACGATGCGGCAGGCGGCCTCGATGGGAGTCCCGTGGTCGACGAGTTCCCGGGCGCGGGCCGCGATGCGCAGCTGGTAGCGGGAGTAGCGGCGGTGGCCGCCGGCGGAGCGCAGCGGGGTGATCAGGCGGGCTTCGCCGATGGCGCGCAGGAAGCCCTGGGTGGTGCCGAGCATCTCGGCGGCCCGGCCCATGGTGTAGGCGGGGTAGTCGTCGTCGTCGAGACGGCCGAACGAGTCGTCTGCTGTCATTTTGCCTCTCTTTTGGAACGCGTGGAGGGGCCCGGGCGCCATCTGGCACCCGGGCCCCGAAGGAACTGCTACACCATCTGCCGGCCCTGGCACTGCGCCGACCTTCTGTTTCCGCTTATCCGACCTGGCTGCTGTCGGGTGTGCGGGGATCGCGGTTGCTTGACCTCAGACCACCTCACTATCGATGTCCTGCGGTACCCGGGCTCAAGACTTCCGCCCGGGCGATCCTGATGGCGCCTAGCTCCTCCGTTCTTCCTCTGGCGTGAATCACTTACCAAACGGGGGAATGCGTACTGCTGGTGATGCGTACCGCGCAGCGGCCTGTGACAGCGCCACTCTTCGGCAGCCAGCCCCGTCGCCCGTCCTGCACCTGCTCTGGCTTGGAACCCCACTGCCGAACCTCCCGGTGCGCGCGCCCGCAGCCGACGCCTTCACCGAGGTACCACTCACTGCTACTGCGGTACTGCTTGCGGCGGCCCCTGATCACCGCGGGCCGCCCGGTCCGGAGGTCAGTCCCGTCGCCGTCCTGCACCAGCCCTGGCTTCGGAACTCCACCACCGAACCGTCCTGCGTACTGCACTTGCGGATACTGCTGCCCGGCAGTTCGTTTCTGCCAGGCCCTGCTGTTCTTCTGGGCTACGAGAGAAACCCTAGCCACGTCGCCGCCCGATGTCTACTCCAGCCAGCATAGATTTCCGCGCGTTCGAAGGTGAGGTAACTGACCTCGAACGGCGACGGGGTATGAGCAGGGTCGTCGCCGCATGGATATAAGGCACCAGGTCCGCGACCTCGGCCGCTACGGACACCGATAGCTGGGCCGGCGGCGGGCGCAGAGCCCCCCTCGGCGGGCGCTGGACCGCTCCCCGCCGGAACCACCGCGGGCATCCAGGCCCCAACCCGCTTCGGCCCGGCGCTCGGGACTCACCGGAGCCCGTCTCGCCGAAGCCAACCCCGAAGCGGACAGTCGGGCTCGCACTCAACCGCATCAGGTGTCGGAGTAGCTGAGGTCCCCGATGGTCCAGCTGCTGATGTCTTCGATGGCGATGCGGTACATGCCGCCGGTGTGGGGCAGTCCGAAGTCACCCTGCAGGATTTTCGCGCGGTGGAGGTGGAGGTGGGTCGGCCGCGCGGGCGCGCTGCCGGCGGGCGGGGCGAAGAGGGCGGCGAACGGCTTGAGGTGATCCGAGGCTTGGAGGACCTCCGCCACCCGCTCCCACCACAGGGACACCGGCGCCAGCCTGCCGGTGATCACCGCGCCGGGGACCACCACGGTCAAGGACATCTGGTTGCTGTGCTCGGACTCGACCATCGCGGCGATGTCGACGAGCAGCCCGTCAGGGTTCGACATGACGCCCAGATTAGGACATGGAGGTCGGTGCCGGGGAGCCTGCCCCTAGGCCACCACCGCGAGGCGTGCGGCAGGAGGGCAGGCCCGCGAAGACCGGGATGGTGCAGGGATCGCTCTGGCCTGAGGTGACGAGTGGGCCCTTCGGCGATGGCATGGACGATTCCAACGGCACGAGCCATGCGGCTCGGATTCGGCCCTTGTGAGGTTGAGAAGTGACGGGCAACAACGATCGCAGGTTCGAATCCTGTCGGCGACCGACTGGACCGGCCCGGCCTCGGGCGGACAGGCAGCTCCGTACAGGTCAGGGTCCTGGCGGTCTGACGCCAGTCGGCTTTTCGGCTCCGCCACGTCGAGGCTGAGGGGCCAGCCATCAGGGAGGCACGTTTGGGAGCTCCTGGGACATGCACATAGATCGGCGGGGCCGACAACTCAGTCGTTGTGCTCTGGCGGGGCCGCCCGCCGCTCATGATCCGCCCCGTTGCGGAGCTCGCTCCGTACGTGTCGCCAAGCACGGATTATCTGCGGAAGCTTCGATAGCACCTCGCTTACCTGTGTGAGTAGGAGC
>Ga0302314_10023357_pt1 | contig 10095 bp, 9 predicted proteins | sample III_Palsa_N2_3_FD_200533 | JGI IMG/M metagenome (GOLD analysis project Ga0302314, IMG submission 200533) | Peat permafrost microbial communities from Stordalen Mire near Abisko, Sweden - III_Palsa_N2_3 | ecosystem: Environmental > Terrestrial > Soil > Palsa > Peat permafrost | place: Sweden...
GCGACCGGAGGCGGCTGATGAGCGGGACCAGCCGGTACCGGTACCTGTTCTCGCCGCTGCGGATCGGCCCGGTCGTGGTCCGCAACCGCATCGTGTTCTCCGCGCACCTGACCAACTTCGCCGAGGACGGCCTGCCCAGCCAGCAGCACGCCGACTACTACGCGGCCCGCGCGGCAGGCGGCGTCGGGCTCATCATCACCGAGGAGCACTCCACCCATCCCACCGACTGGCCCTACGAGAAGCTGATCCACGGCTTTCACCGGAAGGTCATCCCTGGCTACCAGAACATCACCGCCGCGGTGCACGCGCACGACGTGCCGATCTTCGCCCAGCTCAATCACAACGGCGGCCAGGCCTCGTCGATGTTCTCCCGGCTGCCCGTGTGGGCGCCAAGCCCCGTTCCCGACCCGTTGTTCCGCGAGGTGCCCAAGGCCGTGGAACGGCACGAGATCGCCGAGATCGTGGCCGGCTACGGCACCGTCGCCGGGCACTGCGCGGAGGGCGGGTTCGACGGCATCGAGCTGCAGTGCTCGCACTCCTCCATCGTCCGCGGCTTCCTGTCGCCCGCGACGAACAAGCGCACCGACGCCTACGGCGGCACGCTGCAGGGCCGGTCCCGGATCATGGTGGAGATCATTGACGCCGTGCGCGAGGCGATCGGGCCCGACCGCGCCCTGGGCGTGCGGATCTGCGGCGATGAGCTGATCGAGGGCGGGAGCACGCTGGACGACGCCGTTGACGTGGCCAGGATCGTGGAGGCGACCGGCCAGGTCGATTTCATCAACACCTCGATCGGTGTGGCCACCTCGACGTTGTTCATGATCGAGGCGTCGATGGCCATCCCGCCCGGATATGCCCTGTTCATCGCCAACGCCATGCGGCGGGCGGTCCGGCTTCCGGTGATCGGCGTGGGCCGCATCAAGGACCCGGTGCAGGCCGAGCGGGCCCTGGCCGAGGGACACTGCGACCTGGTGGGAGTGGTGCGCGGCCAGATCGCCGACCCGGACTTCGCCGCCAAGGCCCGCGCGGGGTACGCCCCGCACATCCGCACCTGCCTGTCCTGCAACCAGGAATGCGTCGGCCGGATGGGCCTGAACCGGTGGCTGGGCTGCATCGAAAATCCCCGCACCGGCCGGGAGTCCGTCTCCCTCCCGTCGCCGCGCGTGCGGGGCCGGAGGGTAATCGTGGTCGGCGGCGGCCCGGCCGGCCTGCAGGCCGCCGCCACGGCGGCGCAGCGTGGCCACCAGGTCACCCTGTACGAGCGCCAGCCGCGCACCGGCGGGCAGGTCACCGGCGCCGCCTCGGTGCCATCCCGGGCCGAGTTCCTCGACGTGGTGCGCAACCTGGCGGCCGAATGCCAGCGCTACGGCGTGCAGGTCAGCACCGGCGTGGAGGCCACGGCCGAGTCGGTACGCGCCGATTCGCCTGACGTCGTAGTGCTGGCCACCGGGGCGATCCCGCAGCCGCCGTACTGGGCCGGCGGTCATCCGCGGGTGGTGGACGTCCGCGACGTGCTCGAAGGCCGCGCCGAGCCCGCCGGACAGGTCGTCGTGGTCGATGACCTCGGCTTTCACCAGGCCACCAGCGTCGCCGAGCTGCTGGCCGACCGGGGCTGCGCCGTGGAGATCATCACCCCCGGCATGGTCGTCGGCCAGGACCTCGGCATCACCCTGGACATGGAGACGTTCAATGTGCGCGCCCATGCCAAGGGCATCCGGCAAGCTACTGACCTGGTGGTGCTCGGCGCTTCGGGAGCCGACGGCGTGTCCGGTGCCGGCGGCGAGCCCGGCTCAGGCCCGGATGGTGGCGGGGTCGTACTGACCCTGCTGCACCACCCCACCGGCGAGTCCGCGCAGCGGCACTGCGACTGGGTCGTGTGCGCCGTCCATCAGGCGCCGGACGAGACGCTGTGGCAGCAGCTGCAGGCCGCGCCCTTCGAGGTGCACCGCATCGGCGACTGCGTCACGCCGCGGCGGGCGCACGCCGCCGTGATCGAGGGGCACCGGGTGGCGGTGGCGATTTGACCAGGCCAGCAATGAGCGTGCCAGCTAATATCCCCGCCCTGGCCGTCATCGTGGTGCGGGACGGCGAGCTGCCATCGGGAGCTGACGAGACGGTGGCCGAGGCCGGCGGGGCCGCGCTCGTGCTCGGATCGGGAACCCGGGAGGCAGCAAGCCTGCTGGACGCGGCCAGCCGGGTGTGGCTACTCGAGCGGTCCTCGGTCGCCCCTGGCGCCGTGGCCGCCGCGCTGGCGCAGGTCCTGGCCGACGTGCCCATGGTGCTGCTGCCCGCCTCGCCCGATGGCCGTGACCTGGCGCCGCGGCTCGCCGAGGTGCTTGGCCGCGGGCTGCTCGCGGGCGCCGTCCGGTGCGCGCCGGACGAGGTCGAGCTGACCAGGCTCGATGATCACCTGTCGGTGCGGGTCGCGGTGGACGGGCCGGTCGTGGTGACCCTCCGGCCGGGCTTTCGCGGCCGGCCTGAGCAGGTAACGCTGGCCGAGGTAACCGCGCTGACGGTGCCGGAGGACTCCTCCGGGCACGACGCCGAGAGCATCGAGGTGCTTCAGCCGGAGCCGAGCACGGTGGACCTGGCTGAGGCCCGCCGGATCCTGGGCGGCGGCGCCGGGCTGGTGCCCGCCGGGTCCGACGGCGCGGCCGTCATGCGGCTGCTGGCGCAGGTGGCGGAGGCGCTCGGAGCCAGCGCCGGTGCCACCAGGGTCGTGACCGACGCGGGCTGGATGAGCTATGACCGGCAGATCGGGACCACCGGCGTGGCCGTCAGCCCCGAGCTGTACGTGGCGTTCGGTATTTCCGGGGCCGCTCAGCACGTCGGCGGGCTCGGCGCGCCGGAGCACGTGGTGAGCGTGAACACCGACCCGTCCTGCCCGATGACCCTGATGGCCGATCTGGGCATCGTCGCCGACGCCCCGGCGGTGCTCGCCGAGCTGGCCGAGCGGCTGGGCGTGACCGCGGCGCACTCGGCTCCGGCGGAGCCTGCGGCGTCGGGGTTCCTGTCGACGGGAGCGAGCCATGCCTGATGACGTGATGACCGTCGACGCGGTGGTCGTCGGCGCCGGGCCCGCGGGCTCGGCGGCGGCGCTCGAGCTGGCCCGGGCCGGCCGGGACGTGGTACTGGTGGAGCGCGGGGTTTTCCCCGGCGCGAAGAACGTCTACGGCGGCGTGGTGTACGGGCGGGTCCTGGACGAGGTCGTGCCGCAGTGGTGGACAGAGGTGCCGGTACAGCGCTGGGTGACCCGGCGGGCGACCATGCTGATGACGCCGACCCAGGCGCTGACCATCGACTACCGCAGCGACGCCTGGGATCGCCCGCCGTACAACGGGATGACTACCTATCGCGCCGATTTCGACTCCTGGCTGGCCGGTAAGGCGGTCGCGGCCGGTGCGCGGCTGGTGACCTCGACGGTGGCCACGAGCCTGCTGCGGGATCCGGCCGGCCGGATCGCCGGCGTGCGCACCGACCGGCCCGGCGGCGATATTCACGCCAAGGTCGTGATCGCGTGCGACGGAGCGAACTCCTTCCTGGCCAAGGAGGCCGGGCTGCTGCCGCGCACCGACTCGGCGCACACCACGCTGGGCGTCAAGGAGACCCTCGCGCTGCCGCGCGAGGTGATAGAAGACCGGTTCGGGCTGACCGGCGACCAGGGCCTGGACATCGAGATGGTCGGCTGCACCAGCGGGATCCCCGGCGGCGGCTTCCTCTACACCTGCCTCGACACCGTCAGCGTCGGCGTGGTGGTCGGACTCGACGGGCTGGCGGCGTCCAAGACGCGGCCCGAGGAACTGATCGGGATCCTCAAGGCGCATCCGGCCATCGCACCGTACCTGCGCGGCGCCGAGCTGAAGGAGTACTCCGCCCACCTGATTCCCGAGGGCGGGTATCGCGCCATGCCGCGGCTGGCCACCGACGGCATGCTCGTGGCCGGGGATGCCGCGTTCATGTGCCTGGCGGCCGGGCTGTGGCTGGAGGGGGTAAACTTCGCGATCGGCGCCGGGCTGGCCGCCGGGCGGACAGCCGCCGAGGCGATCGCGGCCGGCGATACCTCCGCGGCCGGACTGGCCGGCTACCGGCGCCGGCTGGAGGCTAACTTCGTGCTCTCCGATCATAAGCGGCTGCGCAACGCCGCGGATATCGTCCTCGCCGACCGGATGCAGCAGGAGTACCCCGGCCTGGCGTGCGATTTCGTCGAGCAGATCTTCACCGTCACCAACCCGAAACCCAAGCTCGGGATGGCCAGGGAGTTCTTCCGCGCGGTCCGTCTCAATAAGGTCCGGTGGCGGCATCTGGCCCGCGACGGCTGGCAGGCCATGCGGGCCTTCCGATGAGGGAGCGAAATCGATGAGTTATCCGGACGTGTCATTCGATGAGCGGATGTCCACCGTGGAGTTCCGGGTCGGGGAGCGGGCGCACATCACCGTGGACTCCGATGTCTGCCGCTCCTGCACGACCAAGGACTGCGTGCACGCATGCCCGGCCGCCCTGTTCGTTCCCACCACCGACGGCGGCATCCTGTTCAACTACGACCAGTGTTTCGAGTGCGGCACGTGCTATCAGGTATGCAACCGCGAGGGAGCCATCACCTGGACGTATCCCGACGGCGGCGACGGCGTCGTGTTCCGTAGGGGATGACGGAGCATGACAGTAATCGTGGCGGCCCTCGGCTGGTCCTGGCTCGATGCCGAAGTCGATCCGCTCACCGGCGCCGTCAGCGCCAGCCCGCGCGACCGCGGGGCGGGCCGATCGGACCTCGCCGCCCTCGAGCACGCGCTGCGGCTGGCCGAGCGGTGGCAGGCCCAAGTGGTCGCGGCGACGGTCGGCCCCGGCGAAGCCGACGCGATGCTGCGAGACGCGCTGGCCGCCGGAGCAACCGAGGCGCTGCGCGTCGAGCCGGCGAGCCGGACCCCGGCTCCCCGGCCGGCCCTCCTGGTCGGCGGGCAGGATGCCGCCGCCGCGCTCGCCACCGTCCTGATCCAGCGCTACGGAGTGCCAGACCTGGTGTTGTGCGGTGACCGCTCGGCCGACCGGGGCACGGGCTCGTTCCCCGCCTTCCTCGCCGGGGCGCTTGACGCAGCGCAAGCCCTGGGCGTCGTCCGGATCGAACCTACCGATGACGGCAAGCTGCGGGTGCACCGCCGCCTCGACGGCGGCCGCCGCGAGGTCCTGCTGGTACCGCGGCCCGCCGTGGTGTCGGTCGAGGCAGCCGGGGTGCGCCTGCGCCGGGCCGGGCTGCCCGCCACGCTGGCCAGCGGGCACGCCGTCATCCCGGTGGCCTCCGCGGCGACGGCTATCGCCGGGCCACGGGTCCGGGTCCTTGGCGCCCACCCGTACCGGCCCCGGCCGCGCGAGCTCCCGGGCCCGTCCGGTTCGGCGCTGCGCCGGATGCTGGAGCTCACCGGGGCACTCACGGAACGCACCCCGCCCACGGTGCTCGGCCCGCTGTCCGCGGGCCAGGCCGCCGACGAACTGCTCGGGTACCTTCGCCGTCGCGGCTATCTCGCCGCGGGCGATCCGGCTTGATCAGCGGTCCCGCCTGACCCAGCGCCGCAACTCCAGGCCAAAGGTCCTGCTCACCCGGGTTGAACGACCGTAGCCCCGACGGACCTCAGGTCAGACAATGCGGGGAAATGGGCCGCTCAAATATTCGGAACGGGAGGGGCCGTGAGCTTCAACCTCGCTGTCATCCTCAACGAAACCGCGCAATCAGCACCGGAGCGTCCGGTCGTCGTATACGACGCCGGCCAGCTGACCTACGCCGAGCTTGACCGAGGCGGCCAAGGGGGCGGACGCGGCCAGGCTCGATCGGGTCTATGCCGTCGGCCGTGAGCGAACCCGGAAGGACAGCGATGCCGCAGAACACGATGAACCGGATGAGCACGCTCGACGCCGAGTTCTTTTTCGCCGAGCACGACAACGTGCCCCTGCACATGGGGTCGGTGGCGACCTTCGACGGCCCGGCTCCGGCCTACTCCGATGTGCTGCGCCTCTTCGAGTCCAAGCTGCCCCGGGTGCCCAGGTACCGGCAGGTGGTGCGGACCGTGCCCGGGCAGATTCTGCGCCCCGTGTGGGCGGACGATGAGCATTTCACCATCCGGCATCAGGTCCACCACGCCACGGTTCCGGCGCCGGGAGGCGACGAGCAGCTGCGCGCGGTCGCGGCGAAGCTTTTCGCCCGGCGGCTGGACCTGAGCCGGCCGCTGTGGGAAGAGTGGTTCCTTGAGGGGCTGGAGGGCGGCCGCTGGGCCATCTTGTCCAAGGTTCATCACTGCATGGCGGACGGCATCGGCGGCAACGACCTGATGACGCTGGTCTTCGACACCGATCCGCAGGCCCGCCCGCCGGTCCCGGTGAAATGGACGCCCGCGCCCGGTCCCTCGCTCCCCGACCGGGCCGCCGACCAGCTGCGTGACGCCCTGACCTGGCCGGCCCGCCAGCTGACCGCGGCCTCGGGCCAGCTACGGCGAGCTAAGCCGCAGGACCTGCTGGACTTCGGCCGCGGCCTGGGCGAGAGCACCCGGCGGCTGATCGAGCCGTCCGCGGGCTTCCTCAACGGCCCCATCGGCCCGCGGCGCCGCTGGGCCTGGACCACGACGAGCCTGGACGGGCTGAAGCAGATCCGCAAGGTCCACGGCGGCACCATCAACGACGTCGTGCTCGCCGTGATCAGCGGGGCCTTCCGCGACCTGCTGGCCGAACGGGACAAGCTCGCTGACGGCCTGGTCGTGCGGACCCTGGTCCCGGTGTCCACCCGCGGCCCCGACGAGGCCGGCGTCGTCACCAACCTGGTCTCCGCGGTGCTGGTCAACCTGCCCGCGGGTGAGCCGGATCCGCTCCGGCGGCTCACCGTGATCCGGCAGCAGATGGACAGCCTGAAACACCAGCATCAGGAGGTCAGCGCCGAGATCCTCACCACGATGCTGGGCCTGAGCGCGCCCATGTGGCTCGCGCTCGGCACCCAGGCCGCGTACCGGACCCGGCAGTCGCTCATCCAGACCGTGACCACCAACGTCCCAGGCCCGCGCATCCCGCTGTACGTCCTCGGCCGCCGCATGACGGCCCTGCACCCGTACGTGCCGATCGGCAACGCGGTCCGGATCTCGATCGCGATCCTTTCCTACCTCGATACCGTCTCCTTCGGCGTCACCGCCGACCACGACTCCGTCCCTGACGTGGACGTCCTCGTCCAGGGCATCCAGCGCGCCCTGGCCGAGCTCAGCGAGCCCCCGCTCGTCCGCGGCTCCTGATGGCCTCGATGGCGTCGCGGGCGGCGTGCGGGTCGAGGTACTGACCGCCCACGGCGTCCGGGCGCAGGTCCGGCCCGAGCTCGTAGACCAGCGGGATGCCGGTGGGGATGTCCACCTCGGCGATCTGGTCGTCCGGTATGGCCTCGAGGTGCTTGACCAGCGCCCGCAACGTATTGCCGTGCGAGACGACGAGCACGTATCCGCCGGCCTGCAGGTCGGGAATGATCGCGTCGTACCAGTACGGCAGCAGCCGGGCGGAGACGTCCGCGAGCGATTCGGCGTGCGGCCGCGCCTCGGCCGGCAGCGCCGCGTAACGAGGATCGCGGAACTGGGAGTACCAGTCCGCCGTGCTGATCGGCGGGGGCGGCACGTCGTAGGAGCGGCGCCAGGCCGTGAACTGCTCTTCGCCGTACTCCTCAAGCACCTCGGCCTTGCGCCTGCCCTGCAGCGTTCCGTAGTGCCGCCCGTTGAGCCGCCAGGACCGGCGCACCGGGATCCAGTCCCGGTCCGCGGCCGCCAGGGCCAGGCCGGCCGTGTGGATCGTGCGCCGCTGCAGGGAGGTGTGCACGAAGGCGGGCAACATGCCGCGCTCGGCCAGCAGGACGCCCGCGCGGGCGGCTTCATCCTCGCCGTGGGCGGTCAGGTGAGCGTTCGCCCAGCCGGTGAACACGCCGGCGGCGTTCCATTCACTTTGCCCGTGCCGCAGCACGATCAAGCGGCCGGGCCACGGCTTGATCACGACTCTTCCAGCGCGGCCAGCCCGGGCAGCGTCTTGCCCTGGATGAATTCCAGGCTCGCGCCGCCGCCGGTAGAGACATAGCCGAACATGGCGTCGGGGAAGCCGAGCGCCCGTATCGCCGCGCCGGTGTCGCCGCCGCCGACGACGGTGAACGCGTCGCCGCCGGTCAGCGCCTGAGCGACGGCCTTGGTACCTCCGGCGAACGCAGGCAGCTCGTATACGCCCATCGGTCCGTTCCAGAAGACCGTCCCGGCCTGCCGGATGGTCGCGGCGAACAATGCCGCGGACTCAGGGCCGATGTCCAGGCCCGCCTGGTCCGCGGGGATCGTGTCGGCGGACACCACGGCATACGGGATGTCAGGGGCTGGTTCGGCGGCCGCGATGACGTCGGGCGGCAGCACGATCTCCGTGCCGGCCTGCCTGGCCTGCTCGAGGTAGCCCACGGCGATGTCGACCTGGCCGGGCTCGAGCAGGGAGGTGCCGACCTTGAAGCCCTTGGCGGCCAGGAAGGGGAAGGCCATGGCCCCGCCGACGAGGATCTGGTCCGCCTGGGTGATCAGGCTGGCGATCGCGCTGAACTTGTCCGCGACCTTCGCCCCGCCCAGCACCGCCACGTACGGGCGCCGGATGTCGCCGGTCAGCCGGCTCAAAGCGGCGACCTCGGCCTGGACCAGGTAGCCGGCCGCGCTCGGCGAGCGCAGTGCTACGTCGTACACGCTGGCGTGCTTGCGGTGCAGGACGCCGAAGCCGTCCGACACGTACAGGTCGGTCGGCCCCGCGAGCTGGTCCGCGAAGAAGCCCCGCTCCATGTCCTCGGTGCTGGTCTCACCCGCGTTGAACCTCAGGTTCTCCAGCATGATCACGCCACCGGGGCGCATCGCCGCGATCAAGGCGTGCGCCGACGGCCCCACCGTGTCGGCGGCGAGCTCCACCCGGCAGCCGAGCAGCTGGCCGAGGCGGACCGCGACCGGCGCCAGCGAGTACTTCAGGTCGGGCTTGCCCTTGGGCCGGCCGAGGTGCGCGCAGACGATCACCTTGGCGCCGCGGCTCGTCAGCGCGTTCAGCGTGGGCAGGCTGGCCAGGATGCGGCCGTCGTCGGCCACGTGGCCGTCCTTGAGCGGCACGTTGAGGTCGGCGCGCACGAGAACGCGCTGGCCCGCGACGGCCAGGTCATCAATCGTCTTCATCAGTGGTCTCCTCGAGCCTGGCGGGACGCCCGCATCAGGTGTCCCTGAGCTTCTAAGACCAGGCTGACCTCAGCGCCTGCCCGCTGGCCAGGGGCGTTCGCCGGCCAGGCGGGGGACCTTCGTCCATCGGACTGAAGTAGCCGCGGGCGGCGTCAGCCGCTAGCGCACGTCCGTCAGCTGGGCGGACACGGAGATCAGCCTGATCCTGGTGGCCTGCAGCCGGCGGGCGATCACGCGTGCCAGCCGCTGCGTGAGCTCGTACCCGAGCGCCGGGTCGGCCGCGCAGTAGGCCCGCACGGCTCGCCCGTCGAATTCGAAGGCCTCGACGGGACCGATGGCCACCGCGCCGAACGCCCACCTGAACGGCGGGAACAGCCACGACCAGCCGAGCAGCTCGCCGATGCCGAGGGTCTCGATCCTGGTCCGGCCCTGCCCGGGTACGTTCAGGTCCAGGGCCACGCAGCCGGACTGGATCAGCCAGAAGCCGCTGGCGTGACCGCCGTCTTCGAAGAGCCGCTGCCGGGCGCCGAACTTGATGTCGCGGGCGGCCTGCGCGAGCACGGCGAGCTGGTCACCGGGCATGCCATGCAGGAACGGATGAATGGCCAGCGCCGCTGCCGTCGCCTCGGTCATGGGCTATCACCTCAGGTTCGCCTAGGTCAGCCCCAGCCTGGCGCGGCCGCCGCCCTGCGCCCAGTGCCGAAGGTCACCCCTCGGCCGGGACCATGGCCCGCAACGAGCGGGCGCCCCTCCCGGGGCGGCCCGCTCGTGACATGCGCGACACCGGCGAACAATACTTACAGCTGGCCGCCGACGAGCGCGGCCAGGTCGGCGAGCCGGCACGTGTAACCCCATTCGTTGTCGTACCAGCCGAACACCTTCACCAGCGTCCCGGACGCCTGGGTCAGCG
>Ga0302314_10023358_pt1 | contig 10095 bp, 8 predicted proteins | sample III_Palsa_N2_3_FD_200533 | JGI IMG/M metagenome (GOLD analysis project Ga0302314, IMG submission 200533) | Peat permafrost microbial communities from Stordalen Mire near Abisko, Sweden - III_Palsa_N2_3 | ecosystem: Environmental > Terrestrial > Soil > Palsa > Peat permafrost | place: Sweden...
TGTCTTCCTCAGCCAGTTTGCGATCACGCGCGCGGCCGCATCCCGGTCCATGCCGTAGTTGTCCATGAGCGCATACACGGCGCCGGCCAGCCCAACATCTCCGTTGGGGTGCCGCCCCTTGCGTCTGCCGGTCGGGCGGTGCTTCCGATCCAACGCAGGGTCGTGAGCGACCCACAGCGCGCGTGGCCTCCACGGCTGCCACGTGAAGCCGGACACCGCGCCGTTCTCGCGCAGCAACTTGTCCGCTCGCGCTGCCGCCTGCCGCGCCGCTGCCGGCAGCCGGGTGCGATAGCGCGCCATCTCGGCCGGCGTCACCGTCCCAGGCGGCAGGGGCACATAGGTATCCTTGAGGTAGTCGGCCGGGCCAGCATCGTGGTGCGCCCGCAACTCGGCCTTCAGCCGATCGCGCTGGCGGCGGTACTCCGGAGACATCAGCCGGCCTTTCGCAGCGGCACGACGTTCTCTGGTGCCGCGTCGGGTTCTTTCGTCTCTGACCCGGTCAGTCGGGCCACGTGGTGGCACCACAAGATCAGTGCAGCGCGCTTCTGCGGTGCGTATGCCGAGCGATTGTAGACGCCGGCAACGCCCGCCTTCGAGGCGCCGCTCACATGGTTGACCAGTGCCTCGATGACGTGCGGCTCAACCCCCAGGTCGTTCAGCCGGGTGACGAGCGTCCGCCTCAGGTCGTGCAGCACCCAGGGCGGCATCCTCTCGCCAGCGGCCGCCTTGACGATCCGGGCGTCAAGCCGCTCCTTGCACCTTGACCAGCTCGAGAATGGCCCCGCACCCTCGCCGAAGACGAGCTCGCGCCGCCGGCCGTCCTTGTCCTGACGCGGCTGCGGCAACAGTTCTACCGCCATCGCCGGCAGCACTATCTCATGCGGTAGATGGTTCTTGCTGCGGTCGGACGGCAGCACCCATGTCGACGCGCCATCGGCGCCCGAGGCGACTTCCGCCCAACGCATGCCAGCAATTTCTTCGCGGCGCGCGCCGGTCAGCATGAGCAGCCGGACGATCCGGTCATGGTCCGTGGAGCCATCGGTGGCGTTCCAGATCGTCGCCAACTCGGCATTGGTCAGAACACGCTCACGCGGCTTCTCATCGGCGGGCTTGAACGTCGCCGCGACCGGGTTCGCCGAGACCAGCCCGGCCTTCATCCCCCACGCGAACATTGCCGACGCGCTCGCGCGCACCCGGTTCGCTGCAACCGGGCCAGCGGTCGCCAGCCCCTGCAACAGCTCCACGATGGTTCGCTGCGTCAGCCCCCCCGCGGGTCGACCGTGCAGCGGCTTGACATGCTTCTCCAGGTGCCGCGCCAATTCGACGTAGCTGCGCGGCTTCATCCGGGACTTCTGGTGCTCCAGGTAACTCGCCACCAGCTCGCGCACGGTGACGGCACCCTTCGCCTTTGCCGCTTCCTCGGCCGGGTCGTGGCCCAGCTTGGCGGAAGCTAGGAGACGGCCGGCTTCCGTCTGAGCCTTGCCGAAGGGCACGGTCTGAGGGTTGCCGAGCGTGTGCTTGCGCATCTGGCCCGCCTTCGTCCGGTACTGGACAAACCACGTCCGGGCGCCGCTCGCGCGGCAGCGCATGCCGAAGCCCGGTAGGTCATCCGACCAATAGATGGCTTCCTTGACGCCGGCCGGGCAGGCGAAGCCCGAGGCGGTTCGGCCGTTGAGCGTGACGGTCGGCATGGTCACTCCGCTGGTGGCTGGGTAGCACGTGGGGAGCAGGGTAGCAGCAATCGGATGCGACCGGACGATACTCAATGCACCCGAAGACTGATGGTATGGGTAGGCAGTTCCTTGATTTCAAGGGACATTCTGCACCCTTGGCAATGTCCTGCTACCCTATGCTACCAGCCGCGGTGAACGCTGGCGCAGTCTGGGGGACTGGGGGTCGTGGGTTCAAATCCCGCCGCTCCGACCAATTGCTTTCGCGATCGGGTTGCCACGCCACCGACGCCCCGACGTCGCCGGGCGGGCGGTATGTATGAACGCACAGCACGGCGGGGATCCCCTGCGGCGCCGCGTCCCGACTGAGATTCCTGTCCTGACCGACTCTCCGCGGCGCGCGCGATCGTGCCGCCGCCCGGTGCCATGGGTCGCGTGCAGCGCTAGGATGCGCCCGGATACCGCGGCGGTAACGCCGCCGCGCGTGCAGGAGGATGACATGCTGGACATCAACCAGACGGCGGTGCCGTTCGACACGTCGCATCTGTATATCGGCGGCACGTGGCGGGATGCCGATGGCGGCCAGACGCTGGTGCTGGAGAACCCGTCGGACGGGTCGGTGCTGGCGCGCATCGCCCGTGGCGGCGCCAGGGATGTCGATGCCGCCGTCGCCGCCGCGCGCGCGGCGCTGGAGGGGCCGTGGGGCCGGCTGAGCGCGGCCGAGCGCGGCCGGTTGCTGGCGACGATGTCGCGGCTCGTCGCCGAGCAGGCCGAGGAACTGGCGCGGCTGGAGGCGCTGGATGTCGGCAAGCCGGTGCGGCAGGCGCGCGCCGACGCGCTCGCGATGGCGCGCTACCTGGAGTTCTACGCCGGCGCCGCCGACAAGGTGCACGGCGAGACCATTCCGTACCAGCAAGGCTACACCGTGTTGACGCTGCGCGAGCCGCATGGCGTCACCGGCCACATCATCCCGTGGAACTACCCGATGCAGATCATCGGCCGCAGCGTGGTGGCCGCGCTGGCGATGGGCAACGCCGTGGTGCTGAAGCCGGCGGAGGAAGCCTGCCTGACGGCCATCGCCTTCGTGCGCATCGCCGAGGCAGCCGGGCTGCCGGCGGGCGCGCTCAATCTCGTCACCGGCACGGGCGCCGAGGCCGGCGCGGCGCTCGCCGGGCATCCGGGCATCGACCACGTCTCGTTCACCGGCTCGGTCGCCACCGGCGCGCTGGTGCAGGCGGCGGCAGCGCGCAACGCGGTGCCGGTAACCCTGGAACTCGGCGGCAAGTCGCCGCAGGTGGTGTTCGCCGATGCCGACATCGACGCGGCGCTGCCGTTCCTGGTCAATTCCGGCATCCAGAATGCCGGCCAGACCTGCTCGGCCGCCTCGCGCATCCTGATCGAGCGCCCGGTCTACGAGGTGGTGAAGGCGCGCATGGCGGAACGCTACCGGGCGTTGCGCGTGGGCCCGGCGGCGGCGGACCTCGACCTCGGGCCGCTGATCTCGGGCCGGCAGAAGGACATCGTCGAGCGCTACCTCGGCATCGCGCGCGACGACCGGCTGGAAATCGCTGCACAGGGCAGCATCGTTGCCGATGCGCCGGCCGGCGGCTACTACGTGGCACCGACGCTGATCGCGGCCGTTCCCGAGCGGCACAGGCTGGCACAGGAGGAAATCTTCGGCCCTGTGCAAGTGCTGATCCCGTTCGAGGGCGAGGCCGAGGCCGTCCGCATCGCCAACGGCACCCAGTACGGGCTGGTCGCGGGCGTCTGGACGCGCGACGGGGCGCGGCAGATGCGCATGGCCCGCGCGCTCCGGGCGGGGCAGGTGTTCATCAACAACTACGGTGCCGGCGGCGGCGTCGAACTGCCGTTCGGCGGCGTCAAGCACTCCGGCCATGGCCGCGAGAAGGGGTTCGAGGCGCTGTATGGGTTTTCCACGCTGAAGACGATCGCACTGCTGCACGGTTGAGCGTTTCCGGCGGATGCGCTCGTGCCCGCTCCATCAATGTGGGCCTCGCGCCCGCGGCACCGATGTGTCACCGTACGTCCCTTGATCATTCCGCCGCCATTGCCCACGCTGGCCTTGTGCCCGAATGGTTCAGGAGGCTGCGACGTGACCCAGACCGCTCCCGCGGCCGATGCGCCGCCGGCCAACCGCTCAGGCATCACCACGATGGGCCTTGCCGCCCTCGGCGTGGTGTTCGGCGATATCGGCACCAGCCCGCTCTACACGCTGAAGACCGTGCTCGACACCACCGGCGACCACCCCTCGGCGGCGGCGGCGCTGGGGTCGCTCTCGCTGATCGTGTGGACGCTGATCATCATCACCTCGGTGAAATACGTCGCGCTGGCGATGCGCGTGGACAATGACGGCGAGGGCGGCATCCTGGCGCTGATGTCGCTGCTGGGCGTCAAGAAGGCCCGCCGGCCGCTGATCGTGGCCATCGGGCTGTTCGGCGCGGCGCTGATCTACGGCGACGGCGCAATCACGCCGGCAATCTCCGTGCTCTCGGCGCTGGAAGGGCTGGACATCGCGACCCCCGTCTTCCACCCATACATCCTGCCGGCGGCCGTGGTGATCCTGTTTGCGCTGTTTGCCGTGCAGAGCTACGGCACCGCGCGCATCGGCACCGCCTTCGGCCCGGTGATGCTGGCGTGGTTCGTGGTCATCGCTCTGCTCGGCATCGGCGGCATCGCACAGCACCCGGCGGTGCTGCTGGCGATCGACCCGCGCTACGGGCTGTCGTTCCTGTTCACCAGCGGCTGGATCGGGTTTCTGGTGCTCGGCGGCGTGTTCCTGTGCGTCACCGGGGCGGAGGCGCTGTACGCCGACATGGGGCATTTTGGCCCGGTGCCGATCCGGCTCGCCTGGTATGCGATCGTGCTGCCGGCGCTGGTGCTGAACTACGCGGGGCAGGCGGCGCTGGTGGTGGCGGGCGGCCCGACCGAGGGCAACATCTTCTACCATCTGGCGCCGGCGCCGCTGCTGGTGCCGCTCGTGCTGCTGGCGACGGTCGCGACCATCGTGGCCAGCCAGTCGATCATCACCGGCGCGTTCTCGATGACCCGGCAGGCGATCCAGCTCGGCTGGCTGCCGCGCCTGCCGATCACCCAGACCTCCGCCGAGGGCTATGGCCAGATCTATGTCGGGCCGGTCAACTGGCTGCTGATGATCGTCACGATCGCGCTGACGGTCGGCTTCGGCAAGTCGGACAACCTCGCCGCCGCCTACGGCATCGCGGTCTCGGCGACGATGCTGATGACGACATTCCTGCTGTTCATCGCGATGCGCGAAATCTGGGGCTGGAACGTCCTGCTGGCCTCGGCAGTGGCCGGGTTTCTGGCCGTGGTCGACGCGGGGTTCGTCGCCGCCAACATGGTGAAGATCGCCGATGGCGGCTACGTGCCGGTGCTGCTGGCCGCCGCCGTATATGGGGTGATGCTGGTCTGGCACACCGGGGCGGAGGCGCTGGGGGCGCGAATGCGCGAGGCGGTGATACCGATCCAGGATTTTCTGGCAAAGATCGAGTCGCAAGGCGTCCCGCGGGTGCCCGGCACCGCGGTGTTCCTGACGCGCACGCAGTTCGGCGTGCCGCCGGTCATGCGCTGGCACGTCAAACACAACCGGGCGCTGCACGACCGGGTGCTGGTGCTGAACGTGACCACCGACATGGCGCCGTACGTCGCGGCAGCGCAGCGACTGACCGTGATCCCGCTCGCGCCGGGCGTGTGGCGGGCGGCGGCGCATTTCGGCTTCATGGAGCGCCCGGACATCCCCGCGCTGCTGCGGCAGGCGCACGCCCATGGCTGCGGCATCGACCCCGCCGACCTGACCTATTTCGTCGGCCACGAAACCGTGGTGTGGCGCGAGGACGGCAAGGGCCTGCCGCACTGGGTGGAGGCGATGTTCGCGTTCATGCAGCGCAACTCGCTGCATGTGACCGACTATTTCCGCCTGCCCGCCGAAACCGTGGTGGAACTCGGGCGCGAAGTGGCGATCTGAACGCGCGCGTCGCATTTTCCGCTGCCGGCCGCATCCAATCCCGGAACCACGCCGTAGTCGCAATGGCTGGGCACGCCGCCCACCCGTTCGATCGGCAACCTGCTTTTCCCCGGGAGGGATCTCCATGCACATGCTCGCCCTGCGTCCCGCCGCAATCGGCCTGTTCGCGCTGTTGGGCCTCGCCGCCTGTAACAAGCCGATGATGAACGACAGCATGGCACAGCCGTCGCTGTATGACCGGCTGGGCGGCAAGCCCGCGATCGTCGCCGTGGTGGACGACTTCGTCGGCAATGTCGCCGCCGACGCGCGCATCAACGGCTTCTTCGCGCACGCCGACATTCCGCATCTGAAGATGGAATTGGTGGACCAGATCTGCGCCGGCACCGGTGGCCCGTGCACCTACACCGGCAAGTCGATGAAGGACGCGCACCAGGGCATGGGCATCACCACCGCCGCCTTCAACGCGCTGGTCGAGGACCTGCAGACGTCGCTGAACAAGTTCAAGGTGCCGGCCAAGGACCAGGGCGACCTGCTCGCCGTGCTCGGCCCGATGAAGGGCGACATCGTCGAGAAGATGTAGCGCCGGCCGCCTCTGTTGCGCGCAGGCGCGGCAGGGGCATATCGGGGGCGATGCTCCCCGACCCCCGCGCGCGCCCCGTCTATATCGGCAGCGAGATCTACCGGAAATCCACCTATGGACCGGGGCATCCGCTGGCGATCCCGCGCGTCTCCACCTGTACCGACCTGATCCGCGCCATGGGCTGGCTCGACGAGGCGCAGTACGTCGAGGCGCCGATGGCGACCGACGCCGAGATCACCCGGTTTCATGATCCCGACTATCTGGCGGCGCTGAAGCGCGCCGAGGCGCGGCAGGCAGTGACCGCGGAGGATCGCGAAAAATTCCGCATCGGCGCCGACAGCAACCCGGTGTACCGCGAGGTGTTCCGCCGCCCGGCGACCTCGGCCGGCGGCAGCATGCTGGCGGCGCGGCTGGTGGCGGAGGGCGGCGTCGTGCACTGCCCCGGCGGCGGCACCCATCACGGCCGGCGCGACCGGGCGAGCGGGTTCTGCTATCTCAACGACCCGGTGTTGACACTGACAACATGGCTCGACCTCGGGCTCGACACCCTCGTCTATCTGGACCTCGACGCGCATCACGGCGACGGTGTGCAGGATGCGTTCGCTGGCGACCCGCGTGTGCTGGCCATCTCCATCCACGAGGCCGGGCGCTGGCCGTTCACCGGCGCGGCGGAGGACCGGGCAGGGGGCTCGGCGCGCAACCTGCCGGTGCCGCCTGGGCTCAACGACAGCGAGCACCGGCACCTCATGCGGCAAGCGGTGCTGCCGCTGATCGAGGCACGGAGACCGCAGGCGATCCTGGTGCAGACCGGCGCGGACAGCCTGGAGGAAGACCCGCTGGCCAAGCTCGCCCTCTCCAACAACGCCTATTTCGCCGCCGTCGCCGCGGTGCGGACGCTGGCGCCGAGGCTGGTCGTGGTCGGCGGGGGCGGCTACAACCCGTACACCGTCGGGCGGTGCTGGGCGGGGATCTGGGCCGTGCTGAACGACCTGGGCATCCCCGACCGCACCACGGCGGCGGCGGAGGCGGTGCTGCGCGGGCTGGTCTACAACCGCGCCGCCGGCCGCAACCCGCCGGCACACTGGTTCACCACCCTGCGCGATGCGCCGCGCGAGGGGCCGGTGCGACCCGAGATCGAACGCCTGGCCGCGCAGGCCCTTGAGGAGACGTCTTTCGCATGACCCGCCGCCACCTGCTGGCCCTGCTCGCCGCCGCGCCGCTGGCGCTTTCCACGGCCGCCGTCCGGGCGGCGGACCCAACCACGGCCCAGCCCGACCTGCCGAAGGAAAAGCTCGTCGTCGTCACCCGCGACGGCGTGCATCATGATTTCATGGTGGAAATGGCGCTGACGCCGGAGCAGCAGGAGATCGGCCTGATGTTCCGCACCAACATCCCGGCCGACGGCGGCATGCTGTTCGACTGGGGCACCCCGCGCGCCTCGCAGATGTGGATGAAGAACACGGTCAGCAGCCTGGACATGCTGTTTATCGGCGAGGACGGCACGATCAAGCACATCGCCGAGCGCACGGTGCCGGAGAGCCTGGCCATCGTCGGCACCAGCATTCCGGTGCGCGGGACCCTCGAACTCGCGGCCGGCACTGCCGAACGCCTGGACATCCGCGTCGGCGACAAGGTGTTGCAGAAGATTTTTCATAACGCGTCGTAGGTGCGGCGGATCGCCGCTTTGACATGACGGGCGCGGCAAACGGGGAACGCGCTCGCCGATGACCGCGTATCTGCTCCGCCGCATCGCCATCCTGCTGGCGACGCTGTTCGCCGCGTCGCTCGTCGTGTTCATCGTGCTGCAGGTGCTGCCGGGCGACCCCGCGGCGCTGATCCTTGGCACCGGCGCGCGCGAGGACACGCTGGCGGCGTTGCGGCACCAGTTGGGCCTCGATGCGCCGCTGTGGCTGCGCTATGCGCGCTGGATCGGCGGGCTGTTCGTCGGCGATTTCGGCGTCAGCTACACCTACCACGTGCCGGTCACCGAACTGGTGCGGCAGCGCGTGCTGGTCAGCCTGCCGCTGGCGGTGTTCGCGATCCTGCTCTCCACGCTGATCGCCATCCCGGTCGGCGTCGCTGCCGCGGCGCGGCGTGGCGGCGCGGTGGATGCGGGGCTGATGGGGGTCGCGCAGGTCGGCGTCGCGCTGCCGAATTTCTGGCTCGGCCTGCTGCTGATCCTGCTGTTCGCGATCCGCCTGCCCTGGCTGCCGGCCAGCGGCTTTCCGGGCTGGGATGCTGGCATCTGGGCGGGCTTTCGCGCGCTGCTGTTGCCTGCCGTCGCGCTGGCCTTGCCGCAGGCGGCGATCTTGGCGCGGGTCACGCGGGCCGCCGTGATCGACACGCTCGGCGAGGATTTCGTGCGCACGGCGCGGGCGAAAGGGCTGACCCGCCGCGCCGCGCTGTGGCGGCATGCGGTGCCGAACGCGCTGATCCCGGTGGTGACGCTGATCGGCCTGCAATTTTCGTTTCTGCTGGCCGGCACGGTCATCATCGAGAACGTCTTCACGCTGCCCGGCCTCGGCCGGCTGGTGTTCCAGGCGATCGCGCAGCGCGACCTGATCGTGGTGCAGGATCTGGTGGTGCTGCTGGCCGGCAGCGTGATCGTGGTGAATTTCCTGGTCGATCTCGCCGCCGCCTGGATCGACCCGCGGCTGCGCGGGGCCGGCGCATGATGTCCGCGCTCCGCAGCCGCAGCCTGATCTTCGGCGCCGCCATCAGCGTGCTGATGCTGCTGGTGGCGCTGATCTCGCTCGCCTGGACGCCCTATTCGCCGACCGCCATCGACATCCTGCACAAGCTCGCCGCCCCCTCGGCCGCGCATCCGTTCGGCACCGACCACCTCGGCCGCGACGTACTCTCGATGATCATGGCCGGCGCGTCCAGTTCGCTGTCGGTGGCGATGATCGCGGTGGTGGTGGGGGCGGGGCTCGGCGTGCCGCTCGGCGCCTTCGCGGCGGCGCGGGGCGGCTGGATCGACGATCTGGTGATGCGCGCCTGTGACCTTGCCTTTGCCTTCCCGGCACTGCTGACCGCGGTGATGATCACCGCGCTTGCCGGGCCGGGGGCGGGGAATGCGATGCTGGCCATCGGCATTTTCAACATTCCGGTGTTTGCCCGCATCACCCGCAGCTCTGCCCGGCAGGTCTGGGCGCGCGATTTCGTGCTTGCCGCCCGCACCGCGGGGCGAGGCGACATCGGCATCACCGCGCTGCACATCCTGCCGAATATCGCGGCCGTTTTGCTGGTGCAGACGACCATCCAGTTCGCGCTGGCCATCGTCGCCGATGCCGGACTGTCCTATGTCGGCCTCGGCACCCAGCCGCCGAACCCGTCCTGGGGCCGCATGCTGAACGACGCGCAGACCTTCATCTGGCGCGCGCCGTTGCTGGCGGTGTTTCCGGGGCTGGCGATCACGCTGTCCGTCCTCGGCCTCAACCTGCTTGGCGACGGGCTCCAGGACCTGCTCGACCCGCGCCTGCGGCGGGGGCGCTGATGCTGGAGGTCGAAGACCTCACGGTGGCGCTGCCGGCGCGCGGGCAGCTTGTCCCGGTGCTTTCCGGCGTGTCCTTCGCGCTCGACCGGCATGACAGCGTCGGGCTGGTGGGCGAGAGCGGCAGCGGCAAGTCGATGACCGCGCTCGCCATCATGGGCCTGCTGCCGCCGGGCGCCCGCGTCGCCGGGCGCATCGCACTCGATGGCCAGGACCTGCTCGCCGCCTCCGAAGCCGACATGTGCGCGATCCGCGGCCGGCGCATCGGCATGGTGTTCCAGGAGCCGATGACCGCGCTCAACCCGCTGCAAAGCATCGGCGCCCAGGTGGCCGAGCCGCTGCGCGTGCA
>Ga0302314_10023360_pt1 | contig 10095 bp, 11 predicted proteins | sample III_Palsa_N2_3_FD_200533 | JGI IMG/M metagenome (GOLD analysis project Ga0302314, IMG submission 200533) | Peat permafrost microbial communities from Stordalen Mire near Abisko, Sweden - III_Palsa_N2_3 | ecosystem: Environmental > Terrestrial > Soil > Palsa > Peat permafrost | place: Sweden...
AGGCCGTGCTTGGCCGCCACGTAGGCGACCTTGTAGGGGGAGGCCCGCAGGCCGTGCACGGAGGAGATGTTCACGATCCGGCCGAAGCCGCCGGCGTACATGTGCGGCAGCGCCGCCTGGGCGAGCAGGAACGGGGCCTCCAGCATGATCGCGAGCAGCAGCCGGAACTTATCCGGCGGGAACTCGTGCACCGGGGCGACATGCTGCAGGCCGGCGCAGTTCACCAGGATGTCGGCCTGGCCGGCCAGCGCCGCGGCGTCGAAGTCGGCGGCCAGGTCCACTTCGAAGGCGCGCCCGCCGACTCGCGCGGCGACCGCCTCGGCGGCGGCGAGGTTGATATCGGCGACGACCACGCTGGCCCCGTCCGCGGCCAGCCTGATCGCGCAGGCCTCGCCGATACCGCTGGCCCCGCCGGTCACCACGGCGGTGCGGCCGGCCAGATCTTCGCTCATCCAGTTCTCCTCGCAATCGGGGCAGACGGCCCGGAGGCCGGGTGCAGCCCACCTTAGTAGCGCGGCGGGCGGTGGTTACCCGTGCAACTCCACCCACACGGTCTTGCCTGAGGACCCGAGCGGCTGGACGCCCCAGTGGCTCGCCATCGCGTTCACGGCCCCCAGGCCGTGCAGTGGCGTGATCGGTAGCGGCGACCCGGACCCGGAGACATCGGAAGGCGGTAGCGGGCTCGCGTCGCGGACCGAGACCCGCACCACGTCCGGCCGGGAGGGACGGGAGGGACGGGAGGGACGGGAAAGGATGACGGTGAAGCCGGAACGGGCGTGCCTGACGGCGTTGGCCGCGAGTTCGGTCACCACCAGGGCCACGTCGTCGGCCAGGCCCGCGATCCCCCAGCGGCGCAGCGCACCCACCGCGAAATGACGGGCCGCGGCGGGCGCGTCACGGGAAAGAGCGAACGTGCGCACGGCCCCCTGCGCACCGGAACCGGGGCCCCCGGGCGGCGAGGCGCCGACGACCTCACGGTGCGTCCGGCCCGCCTGGGCGAAGCCGTCGAGCCGACCGTCGCAGGGGCGATCTTCGGTCCTAACCACCGTTTCTCCATCTGGTGAGCACGACACCTGCTGGCGAGGCGCGACGTTCAGGTTCGTCCGCATACCTGCCCACCAGATGACAGAGCATGCACCTTCCGCCAAGATCGGCCCCGCCCGGATCGGCCCGCCGGGGTCAGCCGGTCAGGGTCTCGCGATGGGCCCAGGCCAGCCGCAGCACCGCGGCGCCGGCGGCCTGTACCGGTTCGCGGGTCACCAGGCGGTCGATGACGCGGGCCGTGAATTCCCGGGCCGCGAGCACCTCGCCCTCCTCGTTGCCCCGCGGGTTCAGGCTGAACTCCTCGTCGAACACGGCGCTGTCGATGACGGCCACCGTGAGCAGGTCAGTGGCGTACGTCAGCGGGTCCACGCCAAGCCCGAGGCACCATACGCTGACCTGACCGCGGTCAACCGCCTCGGTCATCCGCCGGGCGAACGGCCAGGCGTCGTAGTCGACGGGACCCTGGTCGCTGCCGTAATCCTCCGAGCGGCCGCGGAGTTCCTCGGCGAACTCGCGGATCATGCTCCGCCACAGCGAGAAGTCGCCGCGCTCATTCCAGGCCGCTTCGCCGGACGGCTGGAACACGCCGACCGGGATCACCTGGTACATCCCGCCCGCATGACCGACCTTGGCCGGATCCCGCCAGTGCAGCGGGAACGAGGCCCGTCCCGTCGCCCGGTCCAGCCGGAGGGTCAGGGTGCTGATGGCCAGGTTCGCCGGACGGCGGCGCAGGTCGCACGGATCGCCGTTCCGGACGCGCCGCCCGGCCGGGGGTCCGGCCAGTCGCTGCGCCGCGTATTCATGCGCGGCCGCCTCGCCGGTGTCGATGCCGTCGAAGTAACGGCCGCGGGTGAACGCCAGCCGGGGCGCCGGGCCGGCGAGGTCGGCTTCGATCAGCCGGTAGGTGGAGCGGTTCTCAAATATCGCCGGGGCCGCCAGGTCCCTGAGCGCGTCCGAATAACGAAGGTAACGCGTCCCGTCCGGCCGGGCGGGCCAGGCCAGCGCCGCGCCGTCGCCGTCGCCGCGGAAGTCCTCGACCGGGCCGGGGCTCAACTCCAGGGTGATGTCCTGGATCGGGACCGGCGCGGAAGGCTGCCAGCCGGGGACCGCGAGCAGGGGCGTACCGGCGATCTTGCTCTCGGCCGGGTACTCAGCCGCGGCCTCGAGGGCCAGCTCGTAGCGCTGCTGGAGCAGGTATGACCGCACCCGGAGCCAGTCACGCTGCCCGGACGTCAGGTGGTCTGCCATAACCCGCCTCCTTCCCGCCACGCGGACGCCGAAGTCCGCCGCGCGGCCGTGGCTATTCTCCTCGTCCCGGCGAGGCCGGACCGGCGTGACCAGAAAGGCGGGCCGGCTCGGTCAGGACGGCGCGGCGGTTGGCCGGATACGCCCGAGCAGATGGCCGGCCGGATGCCCGGCGACGGCGGTCGCGCACTCGGCCATCCCGGTCAGGACGAGCCGCCCGGCGATGGCGGCCTTGACGGTGGGGAAGATATCGAGGTGCTGGTCCATCCCGGTGGCGGCCAGCGCCCCGGCTACCGCCATGGACGGCGCGGCCAGGCGCAGGAAGCCGCCGACGAGCCTGGCCCGGCGTTCGCTGCCCACCAGGACGGCCAGGCCGCTGGCGTCGGCGCTCCGCACCCCGGACAGGTCGATGATGAGCTGGCTGGCCGCCGGGCCGAGCAGGTTGAGGAGTTGCTCGCGCAGGGCAGGAGCGGCGGCGAGGCCGAGTTCACCGTTGAGCGCGGCGATGACGTAGCCGCGGTGCTGGATTCGGGAGGTAACAATGAGGCCAGTGTCATAGGCCGCGGGGTAGGTCACGATGCGTCCGATCACATGATGCGGAACGGGCCCGCGTCGCCGGGTCAGGCCATGACTCGACCGGATCAGGCGTTGGTGCGGCCGCGGGCGCTTGCCCCGGCCGAGGCTACGGCTGACGAGCTGGCCGGTGCATCATCTTGCGCAGCGGCACCATCGCCTTGTGCAGTCTGTTGCTCGCGGCCGACGGTGCCCGATGCGTCCTGGTGACCTCGGAAGGCATCGGCGGCACCACGCCGTTAGCCGCAGGGTGCGGCCGGGTCGGCGGGGTCGGCGGGGTCGGCGGAGTGGGGTCCGGATGGGGCGCAATTGGTTCTGACATGATGTCTTCCCTTCGGCAGCCCCGAGAAGCAGGCTGATTTCGGTACCTTGATCCCCAACTATACTTGAAGAAAAAAACTAGCAAGTTCTTTCCGGAAACTGGTATCCTACCAAGATGGCGAATTGGACCTTCCTCACCAACCATGCCCTGGTCCTCCTGTGCATTGCCGACGACCCCGAGGCACGCCTGCGCGACATCGCGGCCAGCCTCAATATGACGGAACGGACCGCCTTCGGCATCATCACGGACCTGGTCGAGGCCGGCTACGTGGTCAAGGAAAAGGACGGCCGGCGCAACCGGTATCACATCCAGGCGCATCTCCCGCTGCCTGATCCGGCCGGCCGGGAACGTACCGTCGGGGAAATCCTGGCCCTGCTCGCCGGCCCGGATCCCCTTCCGGCCAAGTAGCACGAACCCGAAGGTCGCTTGGGCGGGCGGGTTCAGGCGATGAACAGCGCGATCGCGATGAACTGGCACGCCGCCGCGGCGCAGACGTAGACGTGAAAGACCTCGTGGTAGCCGAAGACCAGCGGATACGGGTTGGGGCGGCGGCGGCGGTACGAGATGGCTCCGGCGATGTACAGCAGGCCGCCCGCGAGCAGCAGTGCTCCCGCCGTGGGCCCCGCGTGCAACCACACCGCGGGGAGCGCGATACCGCCGACCAGGCCGAGTCCGACGAACGTCGAGCCGACGAGGAGCTCGGGCGCGTCCATCCAGACCATGTGGATCGCACCGGCGGTGAGCGTCAGCGTCCAGATCGCGACCAGGCAGGCGATCCGGAAGACGCCGTGGGTGGTCAGCAGGAAGGCCGCGGTCGCCGTGCCGGCGATGAGCAGGAAGATCATCGCGTGGTCCAGGCGCTGCAGGCGCTGCCGCCAGGTCGCCGCCCAGTCACCGCGATGGTAAAGCGCGCTGACGCCGAACATCGCGGTCACACTGACCTCGAAGATGGCCACCGCGGTGATCCGCAGGCCGCCGTGCATCCGGGAAAGCGCGAGGGTACCGAGTACGAGTGAGGCCTCGAAGCAGGCCAGGTGCAGCCAGCCGCGGAGCAGGGGCTTGGCCAGGCGGGTGTCACGGTGATCCGCGGACGCGGTCACCTCCGGCTGCGGCGAAAGGGCCGACGCCATCTTGTCCATAGCCGTCACGCGGCCTCCGTCTCCTGCCCGTCAGGCCCCCAGAACCATCCGGGACATCCCTAGGCAGGTCGCCGCGCCGCCATCGTGGCCGCGGCCCGGCGAGGTAGCAGCGTCAGAGCTTGGTCAGCTTGGCGAAGGGCCACATAATCCGCACCTGACGTGAACCGAAGTCGACCACCAGGGCGGAGTCATCCTCGATGAGAATGACCCGGCCGAGGCCGTACTTGTCGTGGCTCACCTGGTCCTGCACGTCGAACTGCTCCACAGGTGGATCAACGTGCCGGGAGTTGAAGGGACTATCGGGCAGGAAGCGTCGGTTCGCGGCGCGGGCAGGCTTCATCACTACTAGTATGCGCCTTCCCGGCGATTCCCGGCTGTTTTTCCGTGCTCACAATGCCCGCGCTCTTGGTTCTGGCCGCCTGACGGGCGGCTGGCGCGCCGTTCTCGGCTATCCTGGTGAGGCGTTCGCTACGCGAGGCCGCGGAGGACGCTCAGCCACTGTTCGGGACGTCAGCGAGCACGCGAGGCCCTCTCAGCCCGCCTCAGGCCTGACATTGACTATCTGACATCGAACATCCCGGCAGACGTTTTGTTGCTGGCCAGCCCGCCCAGGCCCGCCCGGTGCCAGCACGACCGGTGCGACCGGGACGCGCGGAGCGGGGCTCCAGGTCCGGCGACGTCACCACGTAACGCTCTGTAAACACATCGGCCCCCGGCGAACTGCTCTGCCGCGCGGCGTAAGCGTCGCGCGCGATTGTGCCGCGGCAAGCGACGACAAGCGGCAAGCGACGACAAGGAGCCTCATGCCGACGACCTATGCACTGCTCAGCACGTATCCGCCCACCCAGTGCGGGCTCGCCACCTTCACGGCGGCGCTGCTCGCCCATCTGCCCGCGCCCGGCGATCAGGTCGCCGTCGTGCGGGTCCTCGACGAGCCGGCACCGCGGCCGGCCGGCGAGGTGGTCCATGACCTGGTGGCGGGCTCCGCCGCCAGCGCGTCAGCGGCCGCCGCGGTCCTGAACAGCTTCGATGTCGCGATCGTGCAGCACGAGTACGGCATCTACGGCGGCCCTGACGGCCAGGACGTCATCCCGCTGCTCGACGCGCTGTACGTCCCGAGCATCGTGGTACTGCACACGGTGCTCGGCCGGCCCACGTCCCGGCAGCGCGTCATTCTCGATGAGGTCATCGCCGCCGCCAGCGTGGTCGTCACGATGACGCAAACGGCCCGGACCCGGCTCCTGGACATCTACGGCACCGCCCCCGAGAAGGTCGTCGTGATACCCCACGGTGCCGCCGACCACCGGGCGGCTGCCGATCACCGGACGGCGCCGGGCGGGACCGCCCGCCGGCCCACGGTGCTGACCTGGGGACTGCTCGGACCGGGCAAGGGGATCGAGCACGCGATCGACTCGATCGCCCTGCTGCGCGAGCACGGGCTCGACGTCGACTACCAGGTGGCCGGCCAGACCCATCCCCGGGTGCTCGGCCGCGACGGCGAGGCCTACCGGCAGTCGCTGCAGGGCCGGGCCCGGGCCCGGGGGGTCGCCGACCTGGTGCATTTCGACGCCCGGTTCTTTCCCGGCGCCGCCTTGAGCCAGCTGATCAGCACCGCGGATGTCGTCCTGCTGCCGTACGACTCGCTGGAGCAGGTCACCTCCGGGGTCCTGATCGAGGCGGTCACGGCCGGCAAGCCGGTGGTGTCGACGTGCTTCCCGCACGCCGTCGAGCTGCTCGAGGCCGGACTCCTGGTCGAACGGCAGGACCCGGCGGGCATCGCGCACGCCCTGCGGCGGGTGCTGACCGAACCCGGCTTGGCGGCGCGGATGAGCGGCTACTCGGCGGAGAAGGCCCCGCGCCTGCTGTGGCCGGCGGTGGCGCATTCTTACCGGGAACTCGCCTCGGAGCTCACCATGACCACAGCGGGAACCCTGCTGTGAAGATCCAGACGAACATCCGCACCGCACCGTTCCGGCACCTGGTGCGAATGACCGATCAGATCGGCCTGCTCGAGCACGCCGAGGGCATCGTCCCCCGGCACGAGCACGGCTACTGCGTCGACGACGTGGCCCGCGGCTTGATGGTGGTGTGCCGGGAGCCGTCGCCGTCGGACGAACTGATCACGCTGGGCCGCCGCTACCTCTATTTCCTGGTCCAGGCGCTGGCGCCGGACGGCAAGGTCCGCAACCGCCTCGGCTACGACCGCCGGTGGCACGGCCAGCCCGGGACGGAGGACTGCTGGGGCCGCTGCCTGTGGGGCCTGGGCACCGCCGCCGCGCGGGGGCCGACCGCGGGGATCCGCGAGCAGGCCTACGCCTGCTTCGACCGCGCCGCGCAGGTTTCCTCGCCGTGGCCGCACGCCATGGCGTTCGCCGCCCTGGGGGCGGCCGAGATGCTCGGCAAGTGGCCAGAGCACGCGGGCGCGCGCACGCTGCTCGAGGGAGCCGTCTCCGTCATCGGCCGGACGCCCGCCGCCGAGGAATGGCCGTGGCCGCAGCCCAGGCTCAGCTACGCGAACGCGGCCATCGCCGAGGCCCTCATCGTGGCCGGGGATAAACTCGGCCGGCCCCAGGTCCGCAGCGACGGCCTGCGGATGCTCGGCTGGCTGCTCCGCGTCGAGACCAGGGACGGCCACCTGTCGGTCGTGCCGACGACCGGCTGGAGCCTCGGCGAGGCCCGCCCGGCCTTCGACCAGCAGCCGATCGAGGTGGCGGCCCTGGCCGATGCCTGCCAGCGGGCGGCCGCGGTCACCGGGGACAGCAGCTGGCTGGCCGGCGTGGAGATGGCCGTGGCCTGGTTCCTCGGTGACAACGACACCAAGATTCCGCTCCTCGACGAGCGGACCGGCGGGGGCTGCGATGGTCTCGGCCGCACCAGCCGCAGCCGCAACCAGGGGGCCGAGTCAACCCTGGCCATGATCTCCGTGATGCAGCAGGGACTGCGCCTGACCCCCGCGCCATGAGGGCGGCGACCCGGGTCCAAGACACGCTGCTGACCCGCACCGAGCTCCGGCTGAAGCCGGACCCGGCCCGCACCCTGTCCCGGCTGTTCGTGCCCGGCCAGGAGAGCCTGATCCAGGGCGAGTCGCGCGCGACGCCGGTCATCGACCGGATCCTGAACCTGACCGACGCCGAGGTGGACCAAACGCTGGCCCGGACGATGGCGCGGTTCTCCGACGGGTACCGCGACCTGCCGCAGACCCTGGCGGAGCACTTCTCGCTCGTCGCCCACCGGGTGGGCGCCGAGATAGTCATGGGCCAGGCCCGGCGGCAGCTGATCGGAGCGTATTTCACCCAGGAGTACGCCCTCGAGGCCGCGGCCCTGTTCAATCCGTCCATGGTCAGGCACCCGGACCAGTCCGGGTGCCAGCCGGGGGAAGTCCGGTTCGTGATGAGCCTGCGGGCGGTCGGGGAAGGTCACCTGTCCAGCATCGAGTTCAGGACCGGCGTCATCGGCGCCGATTCGGCCGTCCGGCTCGACCCGCCCGGCCGGTTCCTCGATACCGGACGCAGCAGGCCGGTCCGTTACGACCGTCGCCTCTTCCAGATCAAGCTGACCGAGTACGGCCAGCACGACGAGAACACCCGGCTGCTGTGGAGCATCCTGCCGCCCCAGTTCACCGGCGCCGAGCTCGAGGCCGCGCTGACCGAACTGGCCCGGCAGCATGTCACCCGCGGGGACTCCACCGCGCTGGCCGACCGGCTCCGGTGGATGGCGGCGTCCAACTACGCCGTGGAGTTCGGCGCCGGCCACGACCTGGCCGAGCAGGTGCTGTGGCCCACCGCCCCGGACGAGAGCCACGGGATGGAGGACGCCAGGTTCGTCCTGTTCAGCGACGGCGCGGACGTCACCTACTACGCCACCTACACGGCGTTCGACGGCGCCCAGGTCGCGCCGCACCTGCTGGAGACACCCGACTTCAGGACGTTCACGAGTGCCCAGCTCTCCGGACCGTCGGCCAGCAACAAGGGGATGGCGCTGTTTCCCCGCAAGATCGCCGGCCGGTACGCCGCGCTGTCCCGCTGGGATCGGGAGAGCAACGGGATCACCTACTCCGACGACGCGCACGACTGGTCGCAGGCGGCCACGTTCCAATCGCCCGTGCGGCCCTGGGAGCTGATCCAGCTGGGTAACTGCGGCTCACCCATCGAGACCCCGGCCGGATGGCTGGTCTTCACGCACGGCGTCGGGCCGATGCGCGAGTACGCCATGAGCGCGGTCCTGCTCGACCTGGCCGAACCGGAGCACCTCATCGCCGCGCTGCCCGAGCCGCTCCTGGTGGCCGACGAGTCCGAGCGCGAGGGGTACGTCCCGAACGTGGTGTACTCCTGCGGTGCCATGCTCCATGGCGACACCGTCGTGCTGCCGTACGGCTGCAGCGACTCCTCGGTCCGGATCGCCACGGTCGACCTGCCGCGGCTACTCGAACGGCTCGCGCCCGGCTGAGCCGCGGGTGCGCAGCCAGTCGTCGAACTCGGTGGCGCTGATGTGCTCGTCGTGCACGTCGGCCGCCTGCGCCGAGGCGAGCCAGACGATGGGCGGTCCCATCACCGCCGGGTCCAGCAGCGGCAGGGACCCGCCGCCCGGCCGGGGGCCGTCCGGCACCATGCCGGTGGCGGTCGCTCCGCCGGGCCGCAGCAGGTTGACGGTCACGCCGCTGCCCCGCAGGTCGGCAGCCATGATCCGGGACATCGCCTCGGTACCGGCGCGGGACGGCCCGTAGGGCACGAAGCCGGCCCGGGTCGTGGTGGCCTGGTTGACCGACACGTTGACGATGCGGCCTGCCCCGGCGGCCAGCATCCGGGGCGTGATCTCCCGCGCCATCAGGAAGTAGCCGGTCAGGTTCGTCTCGATCACGTCGCGGAAACCGGCCGGCGAGACCAGCCAGAAGCCCTGCGGCGCGGTCATGAAATCCGGGTTGACCGTGCGCATGCCGATGCCCGCGTTGTTCACCAGCATGTCGACGCCGCCGAGCCGCGACCAGGCTTCCTGCACCACCTGCGCCACCGAAGCTTCGCTCCGCACGTCGAGCGCCAGGCCGATCGCGCCGGGCAGGTCCGCGGCGACCTGTCGGGCCCGCTCGCCGGAGCGCCCGGTGAGCGCGACCCGGCTGCCCGCGACGGCCAGGGCCCGCGCCATCGCCCAGCCGAGCCCGCTCGTCCCCCCGGTCACCAGTACTCGCACCGGACCATTATGCCGGCCCGGGCGAGCGGGCCGAACCCTGGATCAGGCGGCGACGACAGAGGTGTCGGCGGCCTCGAGGTCCTTGAAGAAGCGGCGGTGGACGCGGAGGGTCTCGGTCCCGGCCGGAATCTGGTGCCACATGCCGGTGCCCGGCCCGAGCCTGGTCGACCGCGGCAGCTCCGTGACCACGCCACGGGCCTTTTTCATGCTGGTCTTGCCCGCGTCGAGGACGACGATGCGGGCCGGGGTGACGGCCAGGATCCGGTAGCGGTTCAGGCCGAGGAACACCAGGAAGCCGCCCAGCGCCGCGAGCCACTGGCTGGCTGTCTGCGCGCCGATCACCGCCTGGATGGGCTCGCCGGGCCGCAGGTACTGGGCAGCGGATTCACGCATGGAGTCACGGAGCGCCACGACTTCCTCCTAGGTCAGGTTCTCTCGGCACGCCATCGGCTGGCGTTCATGACTACGGCGGTCCATCCCGTGCCATCCCGTTCCACCCCGGGACGCGGCCGCGAGCGTGCTGGGTCTCAGGCCGGCCAGTAGGAGCAGCGCACCCCGGTGTGCACGGTCTGGCGCAGGTGCTCGCCG
>Ga0302314_10023362_pt1 | contig 10094 bp, 8 predicted proteins | sample III_Palsa_N2_3_FD_200533 | JGI IMG/M metagenome (GOLD analysis project Ga0302314, IMG submission 200533) | Peat permafrost microbial communities from Stordalen Mire near Abisko, Sweden - III_Palsa_N2_3 | ecosystem: Environmental > Terrestrial > Soil > Palsa > Peat permafrost | place: Sweden...
ACCGGGAGGCGCCGGTGCGCACGGCCAGGGCCTCGGTCACCGACACGTCGGCCCCGCACGCCGTGCAGCGGCGGCGGTCGTCGAGCTCGCCCCCGCACTCCCGGTGCCGGAGGATCACCGGCCGCTCCCCCTCGATGGCGTGGCGGTCGCCCCACTGCAGCAGGGCCACCAGGACGGGCCACAGGTCGGCCCCCTTCTCGGTCAGCCGGTACTCGCTGCGCAGCGGACGCTCCTGATACGGACGCTTGACCAGAATGCCGTGTTCAATCAGGCGCTCCAGACGGGCCTGCAGGATGTTGCGGGCCACCCCGAGGTCACGCTGCATGTCCTCGAAACGCCGGATCCCCAAGAAGATGTCGCGCAAGATCAGGATGGTCCAACGCTCGCCGACAATTTCGAGGGTTGAGGCCACCGAGCAGTACTGAGTGGGGTAATCCCGCTTCAACATCACCCCAGCATACTGCACTTCATTCCTACTACGTTGCATGATGCTACTCACGTGGATAGAGTGCGTTGTATGACACAACTGACCGACGTGGGCAGCAGGACCCGACCGGACTCACACCCGTCGCTCACCGCTCTGGTGGTCCTCACCGGTGTCTTCTTGTCCTCGCTGGACCTGTTCATCGTCAACATCGCCTTCCCCAGCATTTCGAGGACATTCCACGGCGCCGGGCTGAGCTCGCTGTCGTGGGTGTTGAGCGCCTACACCATCGTGTTCGCCGCCCTGCTGGTGCCGGCCGGACGATGGGCCGACCGCACCGGGCGCAAGCGGGCCTTCCTGCTCGGTCTGGGTATCTTCACCGCCTCGTCGGCCCTGTGCGCCGTGGCCCCCTCACTCGGCCTGCTCATCGTCGCCCGCGTTCTGCAGGCCAGTGGGGGGGCGCTGATGCTCCCCACTTCCCTCGGGTTGCTGCTTCCGGCCTTCGGACCCGAGCGCAAAGGGGCGGCCATCGGACTGTGGTCGGCGGTCGGAGGCGCGGCAGCTGCTTTCGGGCCACCCCTCGGCGGCCTTTTGGTGCAGGCCAGTTGGCGCTGGGTCTTCCTGGTCAATCTCCCGTTCAGCGTCGTGGCGCTGGCCGTGGGCGTCCGGGTCCTCCGTGAGGTCAAGGACCCGTCCTCGCACCGGTCCGACCTGGTCGGCGCCGGGCTCCTCTCCATTGCGGTGGCCAGCCTGGCCGGCGCCATTGTGAAGGGACCCGACTGGGGATGGCACAGCACCTCGATTCTCGGGGCCTTCGCGCTGGCATTGGCCTCGGGCGTCGGCCTGGTGCTCCGCTCGGTGAGCCACCCCAACCCGATCATTGAGCCCGCGGTGATCCGCCACCGGGCGGTGGCCCTGGCCGATGCCAGCTCGCTGGTCTTCTTCGCCGGCTTCGGCGCGCTGGTGCTCGGGAGTGTGCTGTTCCTCACCGGGGTCTGGCACCAGTCGATCATCAAGACGGGCTTCGAGATCGCGCCCGGACCGCTGCTGGCCGGCCTGTGCGCCTTTCCCGGCGGGCTGCTGGGCGGGCGCTTCGGCCACCGGATCGTCGGCACCTGCGGGGCCTTGCTCTTCGCGGCCAGCGGTGCCTGGTGGATGCTGCGCATCGGGCTGGCACCGGACTGGCTGGGCGCCTACCTGCCGGGGAGTGTCGTCGGCGGCATGGGGGTCGGGCTCATGCTCCCCTCACTCGGTGGTGCGGCGACGTCACCGCTCCCACCGGAGCGCTTCGCCACGGGAACGGCGCTCTATGCCATGTGCCGGCAGATCGGGTTGGCTCTCGGGGTGGCCTGCCTGGTGGCCATTGTCGGGGGTGCGTCGGGTGCGGGCGCGGTCAACGCCTTCCACCACGCCTGGCTCTTCATGGTGGGCTGCAGCCTGACGGCCGGGCTCATCCTTCAGGGCATCGGCCGGCCCTCCGTGCGGGCTACGGGCAAGTAGCCGGGGTTTGCCACCAGCAACTGGTCACGGGCGGAGGCGGCGAGTGCCCTACCGACGTCGGTCCAGTCAGTGTCGAAGGCACCCGATCGGATGGCCGCCGCCAGTGCGCTGTCGTCACTGAAGCCCAACTGCGCCAGGCGCGCCTGATGCGACGCCGTGATCGACGGCCCCAACCGGAGCTGGCGTTCGGCCATGAGGAGCGCGTTGCGGGCGATTCGGGCTTCGAACCGGGCTCCGCCTTCGCTCTTGGCCATCACCCCGGTCTCCACGTACTCCCGCACCGCTTCGACCAGTTCGAGCGCGGTCGGGCGGCCGAACGGGTGCACCGTCTCCGAGGAATCGACCGGGGGCTCGTCCTCACCCGGAACGACACCCAACAAAACGAAGAGATCCCACTCACTCTCACAGACGCGGCGGCCGATGGCGGCCAGCTCGACGGAGCGGGTCGCCCCACTCAGGTGGGCCGAGGCCTGCATGGCGCAGATGGTGGCCCACTTGATCGTGGCGTAGACCTGCCACCACACCACGCGAGCGGCGTCCATCTCCTCGCCGCCGGCCGCCACGTAAGCGTCCAACAAGTCCTCGACGCGGCCGAACCCGCCGACCTCCCCCGGGCCACCGAAGCGCCAGGCCGGGGCACACAGCCAGCCGATGTCCTCGGCCGCGTCGCCCCCATGGGCCAGCTCCCAGTCGAGAACGGCCCGCAGACCTTCGGGACCGATGAGGAGATTGCCGGTGCGGAAGTCACCGTGCACGGTCACCCGTGACTCGGTCATCGGACGGTTGGCCTCCAGCCAACGGACCCCGAGCTCGAGTGCGGGGCGGACTTCGTGCAGCGCATCGAGGAAGACCAGGGGGTCGCGCAACGGGTCACGGTGCGGCAGGCCCGCAATGCCGCCGGGATCGATGGCGTGGATGGCCGCCAGCGCGTGGCCGCACTGTGCCGTCAGCGCGGCGCGCGCCTGCGCCCACTCGGAGTCGCGCAGGATTTTGCGGGGAATGGTCTCGCCTTCTATGCGGTCGACCACCAACCACCCGGTGCCCATTGCGTCACCGCGTGCCCCGTCGCCCAACGCCACCACCTGCGGGACAGGGACACCGACCGCGGCGGCGGCCCGGAGGAGTGCCGCTTCGGTGTTGACCCGACCGGCCGGGGCCATACCGCCACCTCTGTCCTGCTGCAGAATGAGCGGGCGCACCGCGCCGTTGGTCACCAGGTCGAAGGCGCTCGTGATGCGCGAGGCACCCCCGCTCAATCGATGCAGTCCCGACACCGTGCCGCCGAGGGTCCGACCCAGCTCCTGCGCCGTCTCGTCGGCCGAGAGGGCCACTATTCGACGGGGACGACAGGCCTCCCGCTGTCGTCGAGCTGGTGCAGGTACTCGCAGATGCCGTAACCGGTGCGCTCGACCCCGTCCGGTCCACCCGAGTAGGTCCAGCGGGCCAGGCCCTCGTTGACCATGGTGCCGCCGGCCCGGCCGATGTCGGCCACCCGCATGACGTCGCCCCGCAGATCGTAGGTACGGTCCTTCTTGTCCACCACCTGCATGTGGACCACCTGATGGGTGACGCCGTCGTCCGCCAGCTCGGTGCGCAGTCGCCATTGCGCAATAGATGTGGCCCGGTCGCCGTCCCACACCCAGCCCCGGTGAAGATCACCGGCATCGGTGCCCAGCCGGATGCCGCCGAAGTGCATGTCGTCGCCGACGTTGATGGAGAACCAGCGCCACATCTTCGGCCCGCCCCAACGACGGGGTCCCCACGAGCGGTCACGGTTGCCGTGGGCACCCTGCCATTGGTGACGGACGCCGTCCACTTCCAACCAACCGGTCCAACGACCGGCTTGTTCGAGGTGACCCTTGCCCACCGTTCCCGCCGCGGCAGCCGCTTGCGCCGACTTCGGACCCCCGCCACCACTCGGCTGACCGTCCGTGCCGATGGCCGGAGTCACGGCATCGAACTGCACGTCCAGCGCCACATGCACCGGGTGGGTGGTCTCGTCGCCGCGCACGCAGGGGCGGGCCGCCACTTCGGTGTCCATGGTGAGGCGCCACGACTGCAACGGCTCCAACATCTCGTAGCGCACCGCTCCGACCTCCAGCACGGTGTCCACCATTTCGTGCTGCTCCCTGATCCATCGATACTCCGCCAATTCCCCCTGGGCCAATTCCCCCTGGGCCGATTCCCCCTGGGCCGATTCCCCCTGGGCCGATTCCCCCCCGGGCGATTCCCCCCCGGGCAGCCACACCGACATCCCCACATCCATCGTCCCTTCGTTGGGACGGATGCCGATGCGGGAGAAGAAACCCGAGTCGGTGCCCGGGTCGTACGCGTTGAAGTAGTACGACTCGCTCCAGGCGGTGTCGCCCTCCACGGGATGGGCCAGGTCATGGCGTGCTTCAAGTATCGGCATGCGAATTGGCTACACCACTCAGACCATCGTCTGCCCGGCGCTGACGTTGAGCGCCTCGCCGGTCACCCCCCGGGCGTCGTCGGAGAGCAGCCAGCAGATGGAGGCCGCGATCTCCTCGGCACTCTGCAGCCGCCCCAGCGGGATCTCGCGGGCGATGTAGGCCGCCAGCCCGTCCGAACCGCCCATCAGGTTCTCGAACATGGAGTCCTTGTTGATCAGGTCGGTGTCGACCGTGCCGGGGCAGACGGCGTTGACCGCGATGCCGCTCGATCCCAGTTCCGCCGCCATGGTCTGGGTGAGCAGGATCACCCCGGCCTTGGCGGCGCAGTAGGCGCCGAGGAACGGGAACGCCCGCTTCCCGGCCTGACTGCTGACGTTGCAGATCCGACCGCCCACCCCCGCACCGATCATCCGGCTGGCGCAGGCCTTCGAGACCAGCCACGTGCCGACCACATTGACGTTGAGCACCTGACGGAATTCGGCCGGCGGCACCGCCAACAGGGGGCCCAGCCCGAACCCGGGTCCCGATCCTCCGGCGATGTTGGCCACCAGGGTGACCACCCCGAGCTCCTTACTCACCTCGGTGACGGCGGATTCCACCTCGTCTTCGTCCGACACATCAGCCACCGCCGTCGCCACCGGCGCTCCGAGGGCACGCAACTCGGCGGCCAGATCGGCCAGGTCGTCCCCGCTGGCCGTGCCGTGGGCGGGGGCGTCGGCGTAGGGGCGGGCGATGTCCAGACAGGCGACGGCGGCACCGCCACGGGCCAGCGCCAGGGCCGTGGCCCGGCCGATGCCGCGCGGCCGGGCGGCGCCGGTGACCAGTGCCACCTGCCCCGCAAAGCGGCGCGCCGGGCTGTCTTGTGTGAAACTCACCGGGCCAACGTATCGATATTCGGCGTAGCGAGTTCCGGGGGCCTCATGCGTGCTGCAGTAACCAGGGGTGGGCAGTTGATCGTCGGCGATGTGGCGGACCCCGAGCCGGGCCCGGGCCATGTGCTGGTGCGCTCGCTGTCCACCGGCATCTGCGGCTCCGATCTGCACGCCTTGGGCGACTTCGCCCACTTCACCGGCCTGATGGACTCCATCGGCGCACCCTCACTCGACCCGGCGGCCGACTGCGTCTTCGGCCACGAGTTCTGTGCCGAAATCGTCGAGCACGGTCCCGGCTCAGCCGCCACCCTCCCGATCGGCACCAGGGTGTGCTCGGTGCCCATCATTGTGGGATCGGCCGGCGTCGAGCAGATCGGCTACTCCAATGCCTATCCCGGCGCGCTGGCCGAGTACATGGCGCTGCAGGAGATGCTCCTCCTGCCGGTGCCCGATTCTGTCGCCACCGACCTGGCCGCACTGACCGAACCATTGGCGGTGGGTGAACACGCCGTCGGCTTGTCGGGTCTGCAACCCGGACAACCCTGTCTGGTTGTCGGGTGTGGGCCCGTCGGGCTGGCGGTCATCGCCGCCCTCAAGGCCCGTGGCCACGGACCGGTGCTGGCGGCCGACTTCTCACCAACGAGGCGCCGGCTGGCCGAGGCCTTCGGGGCCGACGAGGTCATCGATCCTGCGGCCGAGTCCCCGCACGACCGCTGGTCTGCCTTCGGTGTGGCCAAAACGGTGATGGAACGGGCCGGTGCCGCCATGTTCGGCGGCGACGTGAAGGACCCGGTGATCTTCGAGGCCGTCGGCGTGCCCGGCATGCTCCAATCGCTGATCGCCGACGCTCCCCCACGCAGCCGCATTGTGGTGGTGGGCGTCTGCATGCACAGCGACACCATTGAGCCCTTCATCGCGGTGGCCAAGGAGATCGAATTCCGCTTCTCGTTCGGCTACACGCCGGCCGAGTTCGCCGCCACCCTGGCCCGGCTGGGCGACGGCGTGCCCGGCGCCGATCTGCTCGTCACCTCCACCGTCGATATGGCCGGCGCGCCCGGCGCATTCGAGACCCTCCGCAAGCCGGGCGAGCACGGGAAGATCCTGGTGCACCCGTGAGATCACCGACGCACCGGCCCGCATCCGCAAAGAGAGGAATCCCCAACCGATGACAACCATTGACGCCGCCGATCACATCGACTTCGGCATCTTCCTAGCCCCGTTCCACCCGGTGGGCCAGAATCCCACGTTGGCACTGGAGCGGGACCTCCAGCTCATTGAGCACCTGGATCAGCTCGGCTTCGCCGAGGCATGGTTCGGCGAGCACCACTCGGCCGGGTACGAGATCATCGCCTCCCCCGAGGTCTTCATCGCCGCCGCCGCCCAGCGCACGCAGCACATCAAGCTCGGCACCGGCGTGTCGTCACTCCCGTACCACCACCCCTTCATGCTGGCCGACCGCCTGGTCCTGCTCGATCACCTGACGCGCGGCCGTCTGATGATCGGGGTGGGTCCGGGCGCCCTCCCTTCGGACGCCTTCATGATGGGCATCGACCCGGCCAAGCAGCGCGACATGATGGAGGAGGCCCTTGAGGCCATTCTGCTGTTGCTCGAAGGCAAGGCTCCGGTGACCATGGAGACGGAGTGGTTCAAACTGGTCGATGCCCGCCTGCAGATGCGGCCCTACCAGCGCCCGTACCCCGAGATCGCCGTGGCCGCGCAGGTCTCCCCGGCGGGACCACGGGCCGCCGGCAAGTTCGGCTGCAGCCTGCTGTCGATCGGCGCCACCTCGGCCGGCGGTTTCGATGTGCTGGGCGCCCATTGGGACGTGATGGAGGAGCGCTCGGCCGAGTTCGACACCGTGGTCGATCGCTCCAAGTGGCGTCTGGTCGGTCCCATGCACATCGCCGACACCAAGGAGCAGGCCATCGCCGACGTCGCCTTCGGCCTGGAGGAGTGGGTCGACTACTTCGCCCGCGTGGCGGCGCTTCCTCTGGCGCCGGACACCACGAACTTCGAGTCCCTGGTCGACGCGCTCAACGCCTCGGGCTTCGCCTGCATCGGCACGGTGGAAGACGCCATCGCCCAGGTCGATCGGCTGCGCACACAGTCCAAGGGGTTCGGCACCTTCTTAGTCATGGGGCACGAATGGGCCGACACGGCGGCCACCCGCCACTCGTACGAGCTCATCGCCCGCTACGTGGCCCCCGAATTCCAGGACTCCAGCCGCACGCTGACCGCCAGCCGGGACTGGGCGGCCGAGAACCGGCCCGAGTTCATCGGTGCCGCCACCAACGCGGTGGTCTCGGCCATTCAAAAGCACCACGAGGAGAAAGCAGCCAAGGCCTCCCATGTCTGAGACCCCGACGACCGGCATCACGCACGAGCAGATCGCGTCCAACGGCATTGAGCTCCACGTGGCCACCGCCGGGCCGGCCGACGGCAAGCCCGTCGTGCTGTGCCACGGCTTCCCCGAGCTCTGGTACTCCTGGCGCCACCAGATCACCGCGCTGGCCGACGCCGGCTACCGGGTCTTCGCCCCCGACCTGCGCGGCTACGGCGACAGCTCCCACCCCGCCGCGGTCAGCGACTACGGCTCCGACCAGTTGACCGGCGACCTGTGCGGCCTGCTCGACCACTACGGACTCGAGCAGGCTCACTTCACCGGTCACGACTGGGGCGCCATGCTGGTGTGGGAGATGGGTCGCCTCCACCCCGACCGGGTGTCGTCCCTCTTCAACATGAGCGTGCCGTATTCGCAATCCCCGGCACCGCCGACGGAGATCTTCGAGGTGCTGTTCGCCGGGAAGTTCTTCTACATGCTGTATTTCCAGGCGGTCGGTCCGGCCGAAGAGGAATTCGAGTCCGACCCCCGTCGCTTCCTGCGCACCATGCTGTACGCGGCCGGGGCCCAGGGGATGGCCAGCGCCAACGCCTTGCTGGTCGACGCTCCCCGTGACGGCACCCGGTTCCAGGACATCCTCACCCCGGCACCCGACACGTTGCCGGGCTGGATTTCCGAGCACGATGTCGACGTCTACGCCGAGGCCTTCGCCAAGAGCGGCTTCTTCGGACCGGTCAGCTTCTACCGCAACATGGACGCCAACTGGCAGCGCAGCAAGGACCTGGAGCCGTCCCTCTACGCCTTCCCGACCGGCTTCCTCACCGGATCAGCCGACCCGGTCAATCTCATGATGCCCGGCGCCGCCGAGCTCATGGCCTCCGTGTTGCCCGACTTTCGTGGGGTCACCATGGTGGACGGCGCCGGTCACTGGGTCCAGCAGGAGAAGCCCGACGAGACCAACACGGCCCTGCTGAAGTTCCTCGCCGACGTGGGGTGACCTACTCCATCGTCGCCCGTGACGCGGCCACCGGACAGCTGGGCGTCGCCGCCCAGAGCTGTTACTTCGCCCTGGGCTCGGTGCTCCCCTGGGCCCGGGCCGGTGTCGGCGCGGTGGCCACCCAGTCCATGGTCGACCCGGGCTACGGACCGCGCTGCCTGGACCTGCTGGCGGCCGGGACCGGAGCCGCTGCCGCACTGGAAGAGGTGCGGGCGGCAGACGACGGGCGCGAGGTGCGCCAGGTTGGTCTGGTCAGTGCAGCAGGGGAGGTGGCCTCCTTCACCGGGGCACAGTGCATTGACGAGGTGGGCCACGCCGCAGGCGACGGCTACAGCGCTCAGGCCAACATGATGGCGGGCCCCGGCGTCTGCCAGGCCATGGCGGCCGCGTTCGAGTCGACTTCCGGGCTCCTGGCGGACCGGCTGGTCGCCGCCCTGGTGGCCGCCGAGGGGATGGGGGGCGACGCCCGCGGGCAGATGTCGGCTGCCCTGATCGTCGTCGAGGGCACGCGGCAGGACCAGCCCTGGGAGGGGGTGCTGGTCAACGTCCGGGTGGACCACCATCCTGACCCGCTGACCGAGCTGGCCCGCCTGGTCCGGGTGGCCCAGGCCTACCACCTGTGTGACCTGGCTGAAGAGGCACTGGTGCTGGGCGACACGCCGATGGCCCTGGCCCGGGCCGAAGAAGGGCTGTCCCTCGTGCCCGGGGAGGAGAACCTCCTCCTGAGCTACATCGCCGCCCTGGCCGGCTCAGGACAGGTCGGCGCCGCCGCCGCCGAGCTGCAGCAACTGGTGGCGGCCCGCCCAGCGTGGGAAGGGATCTTCCGGGCCATTTTCGATCGCGGCATGGTGCCCCTCCCCGACGGGGTGACTCTGGCCACCCTGCTCGAACGCCCGGCTCGGACGGAACCCCCGGCATGATCCCCCTGCCACCGCAGCCAGAAGGCGTGCCGTGGCCGACCAACGAGTGGCCGCAGGGCCCCGTTCCCGCCAGCATCGCCGCCGAAGTCGAAGATCTGCTCGACCAAGTGTGCGACGACGCCGGCCCAATGGCCACCACCTTCGCCGTGGTGGTGATCCACCGGGGAACGTTGGTGGCCGAGCGCTATCACGGCCAGCTGGAGCACTTCGACCGGCCGCCCGATCCGGTCACGGCACAGACGCGGCTCCTCAGTTGGTCCATGGCCAAGTCGATGCTGCAGGCCGCCATCGGAATTCTGGTCGGCGAAGGAACGCTCGACCTCAACGCGCCGGCGCACCACCCCCGCCGGGCCGTCACCCTGCGCCACCTGCTGGCCATGCGCGACGGGCTCGACTGGGTGGAGGACTACGTCGACGACACAGTGTCCGACGTCATCACCATGCTGTTCGGCCAGGGCCAGCCGGACATGGCCCACTTCGCCGCCGACCGGCCGTTGGCCGCCGTGCCCGGGGAGCGGTTCAACTACTCGTCGGGGACGACGAATATCTTGTCGGCGGTGGTGGCCCGCGTGGTGGGCTCCGGCGAGCCGTACGGGGACTTCCTGCGGGAGCGGCTCTTCGGGCCG